>Ga0316193_10002663_pt1 | contig 12645 bp, 7 predicted proteins | sample MerIslsedime2_MG_FD_207735 | JGI IMG/M metagenome (GOLD analysis project Ga0316193, IMG submission 207735) | Coastal sediment microbial communities from Maine, United States - Merrow Island sediment 2 | ecosystem: Environmental > Aquatic > Marine > Coastal > Sediment | place: USA: Maine... | reverse complement strand
AGTTCAAAGCTGAGCATGCTTTAGGTTTGCTGATCTTTGGGCTTTGAGGCGTTGGTTCTCTTTAGCTGTTCTTTAACAAGGTGTAAACGCTGGGTATACATTGCGTAGCGATGTATCGAGTAAATCCGTGCGTTGTTCTGGTGATCTGGGCGCAGAGTGTCTGGTGATCTGGGGTGATGTGCGGAGAGTTTTCTAGGCGCATGTTGCATTCGAAGAGAACTGAGTCTGCGCGCGAGCGTGGGCTGTTAAGGTGTTACTGGTGAGGTTATATAGCCTTGAGTGTTTGGGGTTATATGGTCAAGCGAGTAAGCGCGTATGGTGGATGCCTAGGCGGCAGGAGGCGATGAAGGACGTGGTAGCCTGCGATAAGCTTCGGGGAGCTGGCAAACAAGCTTTGATCCGGAGATGTCCGAATGGGGAAACCCGGCCACTGTGAGGTGGTCACCCGTAGCTGAATACATAGGTTGCGGGGGCGAACGCGGGGAACTGAAACATCTAAGTACCCGTAGGAACAGAAATCAATTTGAGATTCCCTTAGTAGCGGCGAGCGAACGGGGACCAGCCCAGTCACATCAAGCGATGAAGTCATAGGGGAACGGTCTGGAAAGTCCGGCCATAGCGGGTGATAGCCCCGTACTTGAAATGGTTTTGTTGTGGGTGACGATGAGTAGGTCGGGACACGTGTTATCTTGACTGAACATGGGGGGCCCATCCTCCAAGGCTAAATACTCCCTGCCGACCGATAGTGAACCAGTACCGTGAGGGAAAGGCGAAAAGAACCCCGATAAGGGGAGTGAAATAGATCCTGAAACCGTACGCGTACAAGCAGTGGGAGCCTGTCTTAGGGCGGGTGACTGCGTACCTTTTGTATAATGGGTCAGCGACTTACTTTCAGTGGCGAGGTTAACCGTATAGGGGAGCCGTAGGGAAACCGAGTCTGAATAGGGCGAATGAGTCTCTGGGAGTAGACCCGAAACCGGGCGATCTATCCATGGCCAGGGTGAAGGTGGGGTAATTCCCACTGGAGGCCCGAACCCACTGGCGTTGAAAAGCCAGGGGATGAGCTGTGGATCGGAGTGAAAGGCTAATCAAGCCCGGAGATAGCTGGTTCTCCCCGAAAGCTATTTAGGTAGCGCCTCGTGTATCACTCTCGGGGGTAGAGCACTGTTTCGGCTAGGGGCCCATCCCGGGTTACCAAACCGATGCAAACTCCGAATACCGGGAAGTGCAATCACGGGAGACAGACGGCGGGTGCTAACGTCCGTCGTCGAGAGGGAAACAACCCAGACCGCCAGCTAAGGTCCCAAAATCGTGGCTCAGTGGGAAACGATGTGGGAAGGCTCAGACAGCTAGGAGGTTGGCTTAGAAGCAGCCATCCTTTAAAGAAAGCGTAATAGCTCACTAGTCGAGTCGTCCCGCGCGGAAGATTTACCGGGGCTCAAGCCACGTACCGAAGCTGCGGATGCGAGCTTGCTCGCATGGTAGGGGAGCGTTCCGTAGGCCGTTGAAGGTGGATCGAGAGGTCTGCTGGAGGTATCGGAAGTGCGAATGCTGACATGAGTAACGATAAAGGGGGTGAGAGGCCCCCTCGCCGAAAGCCCAAGGTTTCCTGCGCAACGCTAATCGGCGCAGGGTGAGTCGGTACCTAAGGCGAGGCCGAAAGGCGTAGTCGATGGAGAACAGGTTAATATTCCTGTACCTGGTACCACTGCGATGGGGTGACGGAGAAGGCTAGACCATCCGGGTGTTGGATGTCCCGGTTCAAGCGTGTAGGGAGTGGGCTTAGGCAAATCCGGGCCCGCAATTCCGAGGCGTAATGAGTAGGCTCCACGTGAGCCGAAGTGGTTGATGCCATGCTTCCAGGAAAAACCTCTAAGCATCAGGTGGTACGAGACCGTACCCCAAACCGACACAGGTGGGCGGGGAGAGAATCCCAAGGCGCTTGAGAGAACTCGGGTGAAGGAACTCGGCAAAATGGTACCGTAACTTCGGGAGAAGGTACGCCCCTGAGGGTGAAGGGCCTTGCGTCCGGAGCTTTTGGGGGTTGCAGTGACCAGGTGGCTGCGACTGTTTATTAAAAACACAGCACTCTGCGAACTCGAAAGAGGAAGTATAGGGTGTGACGCCTGCCCGGTGCCGGAAGGTTAATTGATGGGGTTAGTCCTCGGACGAAGCTCTTGATCGAAGCCCCGGTAAACGGCGGCCGTAACTATAACGGTCCTAAGGTAGCGAAATTCCTTGTCGGGTAAGTTCCGACCTGCACGAATGGCGTAACGATGGCCACACTGTCTCCACCCGAGACTCAGTGAAATTGAAATCGCTGTTAAGATGCAGTGTACCCGCGGCAAGACGGAAAGACCCCGTGAACCTTTACTACAGCTTTGCACTGAATCTTGAGTCTGCTTGTGTAGGATAGGTGGGAGGCTTTGAAGCGGTGACGCCAGTCATCGTGGAGCCGACCTTGAAATACCACCCTGGCATACTTGGGGTTCTAACCTTGGCCCGTTATCCGGGTTGGGGACAGTGTATGGTGGGTAGTTTGACTGGGGCGGTCTCCTCCCAAAGAGTAACGGAGGAGCGCGAAGGTACCCTCAGCGCGGTCGGAAATCGCGCATTGAGTGCAAAGGCATAAGGGTGCTTGACTGCGAGACAGACACGTCGAGCAGGAACGAAAGTTGGTCTTAGTGATCCGGTGGTTCTGAATGGAAGGGCCATCGCTCAACGGATAAAAGGTACTCCGGGGATAACAGGCTGATACTGCCCAAGAGTCCATATCGACGGCAGTGTTTGGCACCTCGATGTCGGCTCATCACATCCTGGGGCTGAAGCAGGTCCCAAGGGTATGGCTGTTCGCCATTTAAAGTGGTACGCGAGCTGGGTTTAGAACGTCGTGAGACAGTTCGGTCCCTATCTGCCGTGGGCGTTGGAGATTTGAGGGGAGCTGCTCCTAGTACGAGAGGACCGGAGTGGACGTACCTCTGGTGTTCCGGTTGTCACGCCAGTGGCATTGCCGGGTAGCTATGTACGGACGGGATAACCGCTGAAAGCATCTAAGCGGGAAGCCCCCCCCAAGATGAGATCTCCCTGGACCCTTGAGGTCCCTGAAGAGCCCTTGTAGACCACGAGGTTGATAGGCTGGGTGTGGAAGCACGGTAACGTGTGAAGCTAACCAGTACTAATTGCTCGAGAGGCTTGACCATATAACACCCAAACACTTCGGGTGTGTGCCACTGAAACGACTCGCCCAGCGTGAACACCGAACCCTGGAGACAGGCGCGCCAACGCACAGCGCCCTCTCCGACCCCTTTGCCTGGCGGCCATAGCGAGTGGGAACCACCCGATCCCATCCCGAACTCGGAAGTGAAACTGCTCAGCGCCGATGATAGTGTGGGGCTTCCCCATGCGAAAGTAGGACACTGCCAGGCGCCTACATCAAAAGCCCCCGCACCCCAAAAAGGTGCGGGGGCTTTGCTTTTGCAGCCCACTTTCGCATGGGAAAGCCCCGTGCCCCCGGCAAGAGGGCACCGGCCATCCCTGGCGATGCGCTGCGGCCTCGATCAGCCCCGGAGCGCCCATCCCTGGCCGCTCGTTCGCCCCGCTGGGCTGTCCACCGGACACCCCAGCGGCGCTCACCCCCATGGAAACCAGGACACTGCCAGGCGCCTATACGAAAGCCCCCGCACAATATCGGGGGGCTTTGGCTTTGGGAGATGTGACTAGTGAAGTAGCGCAAACATCTTGCGACGATACGTGTTCACGGCCGGGTGGTCCGCGCCCAGAAGGGTGAAAACCTCCAGCAGCCCTTTGCGACCCGCCTCGTCCTGAAATGTCCGGTCCCGTTTCATAACTTCAATATACTGATCCATCGCGTCTTCAAGTCGACCCCCAACCACCAGCTGCGCAGCCAGCCGCAGCCGTTCGGACAGGTCGCCCGGGTTGTTCTTGACACCTTCCATCAATGTCGCCAGATCATCCAGGTCACCGGCTTGACGGTGAAAACTGAGTTCGGCCAGCAGAGCCTTGATTGCGTCGCTTTCTTTCTCTGCGAACGGCAGATCAGCATACAAAGCGTCCGCGTCATCGTAGCGCTTCGCCTCAATCAGCACGCTCATAAGATCGACACGCACCCGGGGGTTGTCCGGATCGGCACCGGCGGCGCTTTTCAGCATATCCAAAGTCTGGTCGAGCTGACCGGCTTCCCTTAGCTTCCGCGCTTGTTCTCGGACCAAATCCGAATCCCGTACAACATACTTGTCCAGCAAGGCCCGTATCGCGCTTTCGGGTTGGGCACCCATGAATTCATCCACAATCGCACCATCGCGGAAGAACTTCACGGTTGGCAAGCTGCGCACCCCGTACTGAGTAGCCAATGCCTGCTGCTCGTCACTGTTGACCTTGACGAGCAGAAATTTGCCCTGAAACTCCTCCGCGAGTTTGCCCAGTAACGGCATGAGCATTTGACACGGCTGGCACCATGCCGCCCAGAAATCCACCAGTACGGGCACTCCGAAGGATGGTTTAAGCACCTTCTCTTCGAACTCGCCAATTGAGGTGATCTCGCAGATGTACTTGGATTCCGCCATCGAATGTTCTCTACAGCCCTTTCCGTTCAAGACCGACCGGGAGTGCTCACTTCAGGTGGGCGCTTCGGTCCAAAGCCCAACCGCCATTGCCATGCCGGGTCGCCAAGCATGGCCAATCCGGATCACTGGGCAGTTACTGTTGAAATTGCTCAGCGCTCCAGATATTGCAGCTTGTCAGGAACCCCGTCCCATTCTTCGGCATCCGGAAGACCGGGCTTTTGCTGCGTGATAACTGGCCAATCGCGCGACAGTTCGGCGTTCAGCTCGAGAAACGCCTCCTGGCCGGACGGGATGTCATCCTCCGGGTAAATGGCCTCGGCCGGGCATTCGGGCTCGCACAGCGTGCAATCGATGCACTCGTCTGGATCAATCACCAGGAAGTTCGGTCCCTCGTGGAAGCAGTCCACGGGACACACCTCGACACAATCGGTGTATTTGCACTTGATGCAATTGTCGACAACGACAAAGGTCATTTGCAGCGCCTCTTAGCCGTTTAGGGGGCCACCGGCAGTGGCAGTTCATGGGCTGACATTGTAACCAGCCCGCCAGCACAGACAATCTCGGCTTTGGTCGATTCGCGGGCACAGGCCGCTCGTTTTTTGGGTCGCCTCCGAGTCAGCTCTCCGACGCCAGTTTTTTTAGGCGATAAAGCGCTTCCAGGGCCTGGCGCGGACTGCATTCGTCCGGGTCGAGTGCGCACAGCGATTCCAGCGCTGGATGCTGCGGTTCTGCGAACAGCGGCAGTTGGACTCTCGCTGCCTCCGGGCCCGAGTGGGGCGGCACCCGTTCCGCTTCCAGCGCCCTTAAGCGGGTACGGGCCTGAATCAGAACTTCGTGTGGAATTCCCGCCAGAGCAGCCACTTGCAGCCCGTAGCTTTGGTCAGCCGCGCCCTCCTTTACCTGGTGCATAAAGACGATGCTGTCACCGTGTTCCACAGCATCCAGATGCACGTTGACGATTCCCGCTTGGAGATCGGACAGGGCGGTAAGCTCAAAGTAATGAGTGGCGAACATGGTAAACGCTTTGACTTCGCGGGCCAGATGAATTGCACAGGCCCAAGCGAGCGCCAGTCCATCGAAGGTGCTGGTTCCGCGACCGATCTCGTCCATGAGCACCAGACTGCGATCGGTCGCATTGTGCAGAATGCCGGCGGTTTCGGTCATCTCGACCATAAACGTGGATCGTCCGCCCGCCAGGTCATCGGCCGCGCCAATCCGGGTGAACACACGATCGACCGGGCCGATACGGGCGCGTCTGGCAGGGACAAAGCCGCCGATATGGGCCATTAGAACGATCAGCGCTGTCTGGCGCATGTAGGTGGATTTTCCGCCCATGTTCGGGCCGGTAATGATCAGCATTCTACGCTCTGGCGAAAGGCGCACGTCGTTGGCGACAAAGGGGTGATCAGTTGCCGCTTCAACAACGAGATGGCGTCCGCCCTCGATCTCGATGCCGGGGTCTTCTACCAACTCAGGGCAGACCAGGTCGAGCGCTTGTGCGCGTTCAGCCAAACCGGTGAGTGCATCGATTTCGCTGACGGCACCTGCCAGGGACTGCAGGGGGGGCAGTGATTCGATCAACCATTCAAGTAGGACATCATACAGGTGCTTCTCACGCGCCAAAGCGCGCTCCCGGGCGCTCAGCACCTTGTCCTCGAAACCCTTGAGTTCGGGCGTCACAAAGCGCTCGGCGCCCTTGAGTGTCTGTCGCCGTGTATAGTCCTCGGGCGCCCGGTCCGACTGACTGCGCGGGATCTCGATGTAGTAGCCGTGGACCCGATTGAACCCGACCTTGAGTCCGGGCAGTGCGGTTCGTGCACGTTCCTTCTGTTCCAGATCGATCAGGAACTGATCCGCGTTTTGACTGAGGCCACGTAGCTCGTCCAGCGGTGCATCGTATCCGTCCGCGATTACGCCGCCGTCCCGTATGATCTGCGGCGGTGTTTCCACCAGCGCTGCGTCCAGCCGAGTCTGCACGTCGGGCATTGGAGCTGCCCGCGACCGCAGCTTATGCAGTCTGGGTGAGTCGATGGTCGAACAACACTGATGCAGTTGCGGAATCGCTGCCAGCGCGTCCCGCAGCCGGGCCAGGTCACGCGGGCGTGCCGATTTCAGTGCGACGCGGGCCAGAATCCGCTCGATGTCGCCGATCTGACGCAACACCGACCGCAGCGCTTCGTTGACTTCTGTGCCCTGTAACTCACTGATCACGTGTTGGCGTTGGCGTAGGGTTGTTTGATCTCGTAGCGGGCGATGCAGCCAGCGCCGCAGCAAGCGACTGCCCATAGCGGTGGCGGTGCGGTCCAGCACCCCCAGGAGGCTGTGCCTGGGATCCCCAGAACTGGCATGCTCGATCTCGAGATTTCTCCGGCTGGCGGCATCCAGCACGACGCTGTCACCCCGGTTCTCCACGGTCAGGCCGCGAACATGGGGCAGGGCGTTGCGCTGCGTATCCTGCACATACTGGAGCAGCCCACCGGCGGCGGACACCGCCAAACCGAGATCGGTGACTCCGAACCCTTCCAGGCTCAAGGTCTTGAACTGAGCGCACAGCTCACGCCGGGCCGTTTCCAGGTCGAAATGCCACGGCGACTGAAGGCGATAACCGCGCCGGGCCTGAATCATCGGCGGCGCTTCCAGACGTTCGTCCACCAGCAGCTCCGCCGGGTCCAGCCGTTCCAGTTCTCCGAGCAGGCCTTCGAGATCCCTGATCTCGGCCACGGTGAACCGCCCGGAAGCCAGGTCCAGAGCGGCCAGGCCATACTGTCCCCCGGATTCAGTCACTGCCACCAGGAGATTGTCGCGACGTTCTTCCAGCAGAGCCTCATCGGTGAGCGTACCGGGCGTGACAATCCGAACGACTTGGCGATCCACCGGGCCTTTGCTCAAGGCCGGATCGCCGATCTGCTCGCAAATCGCGACCGATTCCCCAAGCCGTACCAGGCGTGCCAGATAGTTCTCTGCCGCATGCACCGGGACCCCGGCCATGGGGATTGGCTCCCCGGCGGACTGGCCGCGTGCGGTCAGCGTGATGTCCAGCAGCTCAGCCGCCCGTCGGGCATCGGAGTAGAACAGCTCGTAGAAATCCCCCATCCGGTAAAACATCAGGATGTCGGGATGGTCGGCCTTGATGCGCAGATACTGCTGCATCATAGGCGTATGGGTGCTCTGTTCGGCGCGTTTGGAAATGGTGGACATGGCGCGGGAGTTTACCCGCTGGTATGGTGAGGTAGCCAGCGGAGCGCCTGTGGTGGAAAGCGCCGCAACCCCCGCCAGAGGCGTACAGCCCTGATCAGAAATATCTCGCAAAACACCAGAAATCCCGACACGCTGGGGCTGTCCTGATACGGTATAGTCCACCGGAACGTCCAGGGAAACCGCACCACTATGACCCAATTCATACGCGCTCTAGTTCTTGTTCCGGCCCTGATGATCTGGCTGCCCTGCGCCTCCGCGCAGGACGGTCTGGACCAAGCCCGCCAACTGGCACAGTCCGGTAATACCACCGAGGCGATCAAACGTCTCGATGAGCTGACGTCCGACGATGCAGGGCTGGAGACCCAGGTCCAGGCACGCTACATGAAAGGCATGCTGTTGCTGGGTTCGGGTGACAACCTTGGGGCCAAGGCGACTTTCCAGGGCTTGGTGGATGACTACCCCACTTTGCCGGAGCCCTATAACAACCTCGCTGCGATCTACGCCGCCGAGGGTGACCTGGAAACGGCTCGATTGCTTCTGGTCAGCCTGTTGGAACAGTACCCGGACCACGCGGTTGCCCTGGAAAACCTGGGCGATATTTACGCCAAGCTGGCGGCAGACGCTTATGAGCGCGCCCGTAACCTGGAACCCACCGAGACCAAGCTTGCTGCCAAGCTCCAGATGATTGGCCAATTGTTCGGGCCGACTGGCTGATCGCTGCCCCAGGTGATTCAGAGCTTCGTCGGGCGGCTGACGCCGCCGCTGCGGGCCTGGTGGCCGCGGACCTGAAACTTGCCGTGTGCGAGTCCTGCACCGGTGGCTGGATCGCAAAACTCCTTACCGATGCGCCGGGCAGCTCAAGCTGGTTCGATTTGGGCATCGTTGCTTACAGCAACCAGGCTAAACTCGATCTGCTCGGTGTTCGGCAGGAAACCTTAGATGCCGAAGGCGCTGTAAGTCAGGCGGCTGTGGTGGAAATGGTCAATGGGTTGATGGCCCGGCCGTCGGCGTCGGCAGCGCTGGCGGTGAGCGGCATCTCCGGCCCGGGTGGAGGGACCGCCAGCAAACCCGTTGGCACCGTTCAGATGGCATTTGCATATCGGCGCCACACCCGTCCCACCGCCCAATTCCTGTTCGCTGGCGACCGCGATGCCATCAGGCGGCACACGGTTCTGTCGGCTCTCCAACTGATCAACGATTCACTCGCCCTCTGATCCGTAAACCTTCTCGCCTCCCTCGATCCTGCTTTGCAGCCCCCCGTTTGTTGCGGTGCGAGCGACGCCCATCCGCAGTTTTGCCTCCGCCCGTCTTCTTTCCATACCCGCTGGACTAGATACTAAAACCCCAAAGGCAGTGCCGCTGTATGGTATGGCGACAGCGGTGATTGCAGCCGCACCGCATTGTGGGATAATCCTCAGGTTCTACCCCAGCCCGTGAATGCGGCCACCGGCCGTCAATCGAGGTAAACAATCGTATGGATGACAATCGCAAGCGTGCCCTTGCCGCAGCCCTGACTCAGATCGAACGCCAGTTCGGCAAGGGGTCGGTTATGCGTCTGGGCGATTCCAGCGCCACAAAGGATGTGGAAGCCGTCTCGAGCGGGTCTTTGACCCTGGATATCGCCCTGGGCATTGGCGGGCTTCCCCGTGGCCGGGTGGTGGAAATTTATGGACCAGAGTCTTCCGGCAAGACCACCCTCGCCTTACAGGCTGTGGCCCAAATGCAAAAGCTCGGTGGGACTGCGGCTTTTGTGGACGCTGAGCACGCACTGGACCCGGGCTACGCCGGAAAGCTGGGTGTCAACGTCGACGATCTGCTGGTTTCGCAGCCGGACACAGGTGAGCAGGCGTTGGAGATCACCGACATGTTGGTGCGGTCAAACGCCGTCGACGTGGTGGTGGTGGATTCCGTTGCCGCGCTGACGCCAAAGGCTGAAATAGAAGGTGAGATGGGGGATTCTCACGTGGGGCTGCAGGCGCGCCTCATGTCGCAGGCCTTGCGCAAGCTTACCGGCAACATCAAACGGTCCAACTGTCTGGTGATTTTCATCAACCAGATTCGCCTCAAGATCGGCGTCATGTTCGGCAGTCCTGAAACCACAACCGGCGGCAACGCCCTGAAGTTTTATGCGTCGGTGCGGCTGGACATTCGGCGCATCGGTTCGATCAAGCGCGGCGATGAAGTCATCGGTAACGAAACGCGGGTCAAAGTGGTCAAGAACAAAATGGCCCCACCGTTTCGCCAGGCCGAGTTCGAAATCCTTTATGGGGAAGGCACGTCCCGGGAGGGTGAGATCATCGACCTGGGCGTCAAAGAGGGTCTGATTGCCAAGTCCGGCGCCTGGTACAGCTACAAAAGCGACCGCATTGGCCAGGGTAAGGACAATGTCCGGCAGTTCCTGCGCGAACATCCCGAGATGGCGACGGAGATTGAGTTGCAGATCCGCGATCGCTTGCTGCCCAAGCCGCAATCGAACGAAGGCGAAACGGCTGAGAGCCCGGCCGAAGCAGAGGGCTGATCCACTGAGTGAGTCGGATGTTCGCGCCTCAGCCATGCGCCTGCTGGCGCGGCGCGAACACTCGAACCTGGAACTGACCCGCAAACTTGATAAAAGGGGCTTTGATCTCGTGGAGATCGGCCGGGTGTTGCGGGCGCTCTCCGATGAGGGCTTGCTGAGCGATCGGCGCTTTGCGGAAGCCTTTGCTCGAGCCGCAATATCGCGGGGGCTGGGGCCGGTTCGGATTCGTCGTGAGTTGGCCGAACGCGGCATTGGAGACACCGAAGCTGAGGTGGCGCTATCCGGGTGTGACCCGGACTGGTTGGCGCAGGCCGAACGGGTGCGCCGCAAGCGGTTCGGGTGCGCGCTGCCAACTGAATTACGTGAACGGGCTCGCCAAACCCGGTTTCTGGCCTATCGCGGTTTTGCCCAGGACCAAATTGGTCGGGTGCTAAGGGGCGTCGACGAGTGACGTTGGGCAACGGAACATTTTTCTTTCGGAACGGACATTCAGAGCAGCAATGACGGGCAGTGCCGATATTCGACGCAAATTCCTGGAGTTCTTCCAGGCACGGGGCCATGAAATCGTGCCCAGTTCGCCGCTGGTCCCGGGCAATGACGCGACCTTGTTGTTCACCAATGCGGGCATGGTCCAGTTCAAGGACGTGTTTCTCGGCCGGGATCACCGACCGTATGCCAAGGCGACCACATCCCAACGCTGCGTTCGGGCCGGTGGCAAGCACAATGATTTGGAAAACGTTGGCTACACGGCGCGGCATCACACTTTTTTCGAGATGCTCGGCAATTTCAGCTTCGGCGATTATTTCAAGCGCGAAGCGATTCGATTTGCCTGGGACTTTCTCACCGACACGGCCGGACTGCCGGCCGAGAAACTCTGGGTCACCGTCTACGAAGAAGATGACGAAGCCGCCGAGATCTGGGTGAACGAGATCGGGATCGCACCGGAGCGTCTTGCACGCATCGGTGCCAAGGACAACTTCTGGTCCATGGGCGATACTGGCCCCTGCGGACCCTGCACCGAGGTGTTCTACGACCATGGGCCAGATGTGTGGGGCGGACCGCCCGGCACCCCCGATGAAGATGGCGACCGCTACATCGAGATCTGGAATCTGGTGTTCATGCAATACGACCGGGCAGCGGACGGGACCTTGAATCCTTTGCCCAAGCCCTCGGTGGATACCGGCATGGGTCTGGAACGCCTGGCCGCTGTGCTGCAGGGCGTACACAGCAACTACGACATTGACCTGTTCCAGAACCTGATTCGGGCGGCCATGGGTGTAACCGGCGCCACCGATCCGGAGTCACCGTCGCTCAAGGTCATCGCAGATCACATCCGCTCTACGGCGTTCCTTATCGTCGACGGCGTTCTGCCTTCCAACGAGGGCCGTGGTTATGTCCTCAGACGCATCATGCGCCGGGCGATACGCCACGGTTACAAGCTCGGCCAGAAACAACCGTTTTTTTACCGGTTGGTGCAGCCGCTGGCCGATGAAATGGGTGAGGCCTATCCGGAACTGGTGCGCATAGCCGACACCGTGGAGCGTGTAATCCGGCAGGAAGAGGAGCGTTTTGCCGAAACGCTTGATCAGGGCATGCGCATTCTCGAGTCGGACATCGAGGCCCTCGATGGCACCGAGATTCCCGGAGAGACCGTATTTCAGCTATATGACACCTTCGGATTCCCGGTGGATCTCACCGCCGACATCGCCCGAGAGCGGGAGCTCACGCTGGACATGGCCGGCTTTGAGGTTGCCATGCAGGCGCAGCGCGCCCGCGCCCGCGCCGCCAGCAAATTTGGCGTGGACACTGATGAAGACATGAAGGTCGAGGGCAGCACGACATTTCTTGGCTACGACGATCTCAGCGCAGACGGGGAGGTTCTGGGGCTCTACCGCGAAGGCCGACCGGTAGAGCATCTCAGCCAGGGCGAGGCCGGTATGGTCATTCTGGATCGCACGCCGTTCTACGCCGAGTCCGGCGGTCAAGTCGGCGACGCTGGCGTGCTTGAAGGTGGTGGCGCCGTATTCCAGGTTGAAGACACGAAAAAGCGAGGTGAGGGCGTCCACGTTCATATCGGCCGCGTGGACCGCGGCAGCCTCCATTTAGGGGACAAACTCCAGGCGGCAGTCAATGGTGACCGACGGCGGGCCACGGTACTCAATCACTCGGCAACGCATTTGTTGCACGCGGCTTTGAGGCGAGTATTGGGCGGCCATGTCACGCAAAAAGGCTCTCTGGTCGCACCCGAGCGGTTGCGTTTCGACTTCTCTCACTTCGAGCCCGTGTCTCCGATTCAGCTCGACGAAATCGAACGTATGGTCAACGCCGAGGTTCGGGCCAACGTCA
>Ga0316193_10002662_pt1 | contig 12646 bp, 11 predicted proteins | sample MerIslsedime2_MG_FD_207735 | JGI IMG/M metagenome (GOLD analysis project Ga0316193, IMG submission 207735) | Coastal sediment microbial communities from Maine, United States - Merrow Island sediment 2 | ecosystem: Environmental > Aquatic > Marine > Coastal > Sediment | place: USA: Maine... | reverse complement strand
ACATCCTTACCAATTTGGGCAAGAGGACCAATTGTTACGACATTTTCAATGCCAGGCATCTTCATAGGCGGGGTGGGCCGTAGGAAACAGGATGCCTGATTATAGGCATTCAGCATCTGTTTCAGGATAGCGCGGGATTCTGGTCGCTGCCCAAAACTATATTGATAGATCTCTGCCCAGTTTAACGAACTGAAAGCGATGCAGGGAATACCAAGCTGATGTGCAGCAGCAACTATCAGGTAAGGAATATTTGCGACAATCAAATCAGGCGATGTTTTGACTAGAGCTTCTTTTTCTTTATGAAGCAGCGTGTCCCATTGCCTGTGAAACTGTTCATATTTCTGAATTGTTTTGTCGAAATCAATAGTCAATGCATCCTTCTGTACAAAGCCAATATCCAGATCAGCGCCTTGTATCCGGATATCATCGCCAAGTTTCTCCCGCAATTTATACGCTGGCAACCTGCCCCGGACTATGATCTCGACTTCGGGCTTCTGTCTTTTCAGGGCCTGAATGGCGGGTGCCGTTTGTCCAAGATGACCAAATCCATGACTGGACAGGGCGAACAGTACGCGTTGACTCAAATCGATACCCGGCAACAGTTAGTGACTTTTTACGTACAGTCAGGTGGACCATCGCCAGTCGACAATGGTTCAACGGAAACACTCCCGAATTCGACCTGGCAGCGATGGGCAATCAGTGCCACTGCATACTCCCCTTCTGAAAGGTTACCGCCTGCGTTATCTGCGAGTTCAAGCCATTCGCCCCAAGACTCTGAATCTTCTGACCGCCAGCGAAACCGCTGTACGTAGCGCTGGTGCTGACTCTGACTGTTTCTCTCTGGCCAGACTTCGATCACAAGGAAAAACCTCTGGTCCTGCTGTAAATCAATATTTTGGTATGCTGACACCCAGCGCGGCGCATCACCCCCTAGCTTGTAGGAAAACTCGGAGCCCAGTGCTCCATATTTTGAGTAATACCAACAGAGACTGAAATTCCACCCACGGCGCGGTACCATTCTATCTGTATCCGGGCGCCCCCCCCACATGGGAAGAATCCCGAAACCGAATGGCCTTTTTTTATCGCTGCTCCCACGCCCCCTGTAGATCATATCCGTTTTTATCCTGCGAGCCCCTGGAAATGCCCCCGTGACGATCAGGAGTCGGTCGTATGTCTCAAATCCGGGCTTGGGCCTGACGCGCCAGCCGTTGCTATCGTTGAAAGTTTCCCACTGTCCGCCGCCTACATCCAAGTCTGCACCTGCCCAGTCAATCTGGCGAGGAAGAACCACAGGTGAGGGATCATATCGGAAATCGAGCCGCAGAATTTCGCCACAATCATCTCCATCATCGCATCTGATCTTCACCTGGTTCGGACCTGACAAGAGATCATCGGTGGACAGCTCGATAGTGAAGAACGGTTCAGGAATCCGTGGCGGTGAATGCATGATTTTCCGCCATTCGCTACCGTTCACCTGATAGCTGGCCTTTATGTCCGGCTCCAGCACCCCGACAATATTAGCTGTAAAGTCCCCATATCGCCGGCTAAACGTACCAGGCAAGTGAAAAACTGTAGCAAAGCGGGAACCGGTCTGTTCGCTACAACCCCAGGTCAGTGTTGCCGCTCCGGCAATCGTCAGCTTCAGTAAGTCCCTTCGATTGTACATCATGGTCGGTGGCCCGTAATTTCCATATTTCCAGCTCTATCAGAAAATTTGATTGATCACGTCTTCAACGATACTTTTCGGAAAATTTCCCATTGCCGAAAAAAACAATCCAGAAAGTCCCCATCAGCGACATCCGACAATATCGGCCAATCACCTCCTTGATATCGAATCATTTGAGTTTGATACTCGTCAAGAGCTGATACCTTATCAGCAAGAACGTCGCCGATAAACAGCTGATAGCGGAACTGGGTAAGTAAGCGCAAATTGTCGCGCAAGGTATCTAACATGAATCGTGGAGTTTTACGTAGGCCCGAAACACCGACTGATCCAAATGGCCACTGAGACCAGAACCAGATAGGGTATTCATAGATAACCGACTGTCTGGCTACGTCAACGGCAGCACCTCGAACGATGGTATTGGTTGCATGATGATCAACAGGCGTCTCATACTCATATGGAATATACAGCTCATCCACTGGGTTTGATCTCAAGATATTGCGAACGTCCTCTACCGCACTCTCGTGCTGTAGAGATAGCCTTTTGTCTTGATAGCCAAGAAACGTCAGGTTTTCCTTCGGCACGCCAAGTCTGAGGTTAGCCGCAACGGCCTCCCTTGCCCGAATAGAAGCCAATACATCTTCATTGATCCATTTGCTGTGGGATAGGCGACCATCCGTCATGATGACCACATGTACATCAGCACCTGATGCAATCTTTCTCGCAATAGTACCACCGCAACCGAGAACTTCGTCATCTGGATGGGGCGCAAAAAACATGGCAGACCGATTCAATGAACTGTCCAGATTACTTCCCCGGTACAGACAGGAACGATACAGTCTGGAAACAGGTTCTTTCATTGCTGATCTCTACTTGTCTGGCACACTGCTTCATAGGCTTCGAAAATATTCTTCGCGATCCGGTCCCAGGAGAACTGCTTGATGGCATGTATTCTAGCTGCATCACCCAACTTCTTCCGTAAACTGTCATCTGCGAACAGTTGAATAATTGTCCTTGCCAGCGCCTGCACATCTCCTGGCTCTACCAGAAATCCGGTTTCTCCTGGCACGATAATCTCAGGCATACCGCCAACCTTTGTTCCAATTACCGGAATACCACGCTCCATTGCCTCCACAAGTGCCATACCGAATGATTCACTCAACGAGGGATTAACAAGCACGTCTGCCTGGCTGTAGTGCTGCTCAAGTTGCGCATGCGGGAGGCGACCAGGAAATTCAATATTCATCCTGAGGTGTGCAGGTATCCGTTCCCTTAGTATCTGTACATAACTCTCAGTGTAAAACTTTTTGAGTTCCGATACTTTTGGATCCTCGGTGAGGTCGACAATGTATTCGCTGGGAGTCCTCGAATCCGGACCGATAATCCTGAGCACACTAGCCGGAAACTGTTCAGATACCAGGATAAATGCATCTATCAGATCATGGATACCTTTCTCTGGAGTCAAACGCCCTACGAACAAAATCGTCAGCGGCTTTACCCTTTTCTGCTCAATATTATGACTCACATCAAGTGCCTGGACCTGAACACCATTGAAAATGGTTTTACAAATTATACTCTGCTCGGGAAAACCGCCACGAATCTTTCCCGTAATATAATCGCTGACACCGAGAATCAGGGACGCATTCCGTATACGGGGCTGCACAAGCTCAAGCGGAAGTTGTGTGAGCCACTCACAGTGCATATGGAGAACAATCCGAGCCCCTGGATTCAGAAGTTTTATGACCGGCAGGAACTGACTGAGGTTATGAATATGTACGATATCGCATTTCTGTTTCCGAAGGTCCAGAGCAACTCTCAACCCGTACCAGGGATAAAAACCCGGACCGGCAAACGCTGGAGTGGGCGTCTCCGAGCGGCGTAATTTCTTGACCAGGCAAAGCAGTTTCTGGTCATAGCGGATAGAAAATCGCCGGAAACAGAGTCTGTCGTGTCGCTCGTGACGCAGTTGCCCACGAGTAACTTTAGCGTAAACGATAACATCATGCCTGTGTGCAAGGCGGCGTGCGACCTGATGTGTCCAGATGGCGATCGAGCCAGGATCTGGTCCAGGGCACGAGTTCCACGGCTGATTGACAAAAGCCACTTTCATTGAAAGCAAACTACAACTTGCAACAAGCGCTAGCCATTCTCCGGGGACGATACTACTGCCCTCGGGATGGTCCCGGTTGCATCCCTACTCCAGAAACCGGGCAGGAATATAAGGCCAAAGCGACTTTCGATTCCTCGTCCGGAGTTGTAGTAGTTTGATGCCTCGACATCAAAGGAAGCACAATGCTCCAGAACGTCATACCAGACCGGACCAATGCCTTCGACCCAGAGGGAAACCAGAAAATGTCCTGGCATCAGGTTCAGAAAATCTATAGCGAGATCAATATGACCTGAGCCAGGTGACAGCTCCCCGACATCGAAACCTGTTCCCCAGGTGCTAACCTCTGTCAGGAAATCCCCTGTCTCTGTATAGATTTTAAAACCAAAGTGAGGCTGAGTAATTTTTTCCTGGACCTTATAGTGGAGTCGTACAATCAGTGAGTCACCACTGAATATTGTATCCTTGGGTGCCCCGCTCCGCGTCATGAATTCCATATGCGTAAAGCGAGCATCTCCATTACCCTTGCGGTCCAGAGTCCTGAAGTCATATGTTTGCTTGTCAGCAGCAGCGAAAGATGACATATAGGCCCGTATAACTTCATCAGGTGGTCCATCCTTCTCTATACGACCGTTGTTAATCCATATCACCCTGGAGCACAGGTTATCTATCGCCGAAAGGTTGTGGGAAACGAACAGCACCGTCTTACCCCTGGATTGCATGTCATCCATAGCCTTCAGGCATTTGCGTTGAAAGCCTGCGTCACCGACTGCGAGGACTTCGTCCACCATCAGAATGGCCGGCTCGAGATGAGCGGCAATGGCGAATCCGAGCCGCAATCTCATACCTGAGGAGTATCGCTTGATCGGAGTATCAACAAATTTCTCGACGCCGGCAAAGGCTATGATTCCGTCAATCTTCTCTATCATCTCCCGCCGTGTCATGCCGAGAATCGCGCCATTCAGGAATATATTCTCCCGCCCTGTCAGTTCCTCATGAAACCCGGTACCGACCTCCAGCAGGGCGGCAACCCGGCCATTGATGCACATTTTCCCACTGGTGGCCTTTGTGATCCGGGACAGGACTTTAAGTAGCGTGCTCTTGCCAGATCCATTACGACCGATAATTCCCAGTACCTCTCCGGAACGAACCTTGAGTGTCACATCCCGCAAAGCCCAAATCGATTCAGCCTGCGCCTCTTTCTTACCAAGATGGCGCTTTGTGATAGCACGTAAAACATCACTCAGAAGCTGCTTGTGTCCCGACTGCCCCAGACGGTAGCGTTTCGATAAACCCTCGATCTCTATTGCGTACTCAATTGGCGTCATAATCAGATGATATCCGCAAACTCGGCCTCGGTTTTTTGAAAATAAAGCAGCCCGGCCACAAAGATCAGCAAAGCAACCAGACAACTCACCAACAATGATGACCAGTCGATACTTCTGTCTGGAAGGAGAATCGCCCTGAAGCACTCTATCAGACCTGTCATGGGATTAAGGCTAGCCAGCGGCCGAAATCGTTCAGGCATAATGGAAACAGGGTAGATTATTGGAGTAGCAAATAACCATAATTGAACCAAGAACGGGATTGCATGCCGCACATCCCGGAACTTTACATTGAGTGCCGCCAGGAACATCCCGACACCAAGAGTCAGCACCGCCAGGGGAATAACGAGAAGTGGAAGGAAACAGAGCTCCCAACTCAGATCTACCTGGTAATAGATCAACATACCAAACAGTACCGTCGAAGCGATGGCTAAATCCAGCAGTCCGGAAAGGACTGTTGATACCGGTAGAGCAAGTCGTGGAAAGTACACTTTACGCAGCAGATTAGCATTCGAGACCAGACAATTTCCTGTTGCAGCCAGCGTTACAGCAAAATATGTCCAGGGTACCAGCGCGCTATAGGTGAACAGGGGATATGGAATCCCGTCACTTGGAATTCCCGCAAATTTCCCGAAGAAGATGGTGAAGACCACCATCGTCATAAAAGGCTGGATAATAGCCCAGGATATCCCGAGTAGCGTTTGCTTGTATCTGACCTTGATATTTCGCAAGACCAGAAAATAGAAAACATCCTTATACTGCCAGAACTCTGCCAACGCACTTTTCATGCGTGAGACAAGTTTTTCCCGATCAGACACAGGAAACCTCCGCAGTGATTTCTCTGTCCGAGAGCATTTTGCGTATTTCGCTAACATACAAGGGGTTTGTGACTAGAATATGGTCTGGCCGTACCTGCTCAAGATACTCCGGAGTAATTATTTCCTGGCCTGTACCTGCAACATAACGGCCTTGCTTGTCTGGATTCAAGTCAACCGCATACTGGATAGCGCGGTCTCCATCTGCGATATTCAGAAAGGTAACTCCCTTTGACCCCGCCCCCCAGATAACGGCTTTTTCGCCACGTTTACTGATCGCATCAACCCACTCCTTCCACTTATGGACCTTGGAATTATAGAATTTACCAAATTGTGCAGCCGATGATGCCAACGAGCTTGTATCGCCCGTAGTGGGCGTACTATTAACTTCGTTGCTCGTGAGTGCAATTGCCTCGATGCCGATAAACTGATCACCGAAACAATGTTCTATTTTCTTCACCAGAAAACCTGCACTGGAAAATGTGGTGTCGAGTGATTCGGCTGTAAAGTATGAAAAGTGCTCATAGATGAGGTCCCATATTCCAGCCTCCCGGAAAGAATAGTTCATGCTCGGAACCTCGAAATATACGGGCACTTCACGGTGCAGAGTCAATGTTTTTCGAAGCCCCTGAAGGAAGGTCACTGGATCGGGCACGTGTTCGAGTACATGCCGGCAAGTCACGAAGGCAGGATCAATGTCGGCATATTGTTCTGAATATTCATTCGGAATAATTGTCACTCCGTTTGGGAGTGAACTACCCGGCAGCGCAGTATATCCTGGGTCAAAACCGTAGCCTTCGTTGTCACCATGACTGCAAAGCGTTGACAGAAAGTCCCCTGTACCACAACCGATCTCAACGATGCTGCTTTTGTATAGCTGATATGTCTTGACCAGCCGGGCAGCCAGCTGATTGGAGAACTGCCGGAAGCGAGGAGAGTAATGGAGTGCATTCTGGTAATCCCCTATGTACTCAATCTTCGAGGGATCAAAAAGACTATTAAATACGTGCCCGCAGCCTGAACAGAACAGCAAGTCAATACCGCCACGCGGTGCCGTCTCTGCCTGCATCCGTGAAGGCCATTGCACGTTACACATAACAGGAACTGCCGGGATCGACAGCATACGTGTAACTTCTTCCGATCTGCACACCGGACATTGGACAGTTTGGTAATCTCTTGCCGTCATGCAGTTACCACTTTTGGTGCCAGACCCAGCATTCCTAGGTCCCGGATAATTTCCTGCCGGTAGATTGGATTCATTGCCATGACAAGATCTGGCCGGTAGGCCTGAAGAAATTCAGGAGACACTATCTGCTGACCTGTACCAGCCATATAGGATCCTTGACGATGCGGGTTGATATCAACGACATAATCAAGCGATACCTCCTTATCCAGCAACGACAACAATGCAACCGCCTTTGAACCTGATCCCCACAGCACAATTCTTTGTGGCTTTTTCTTACCAAGGGATGCCAGCCAATCTGCACTGCGCTCATGTGCACGCTGCCCAAAGTCGTCGATATACCCTTTCATCTCTTCAAGGTCAGACGGCACACCCACGACCTCTTCGCCGACTTTTACCGGCCGTGCCTCGATTGTCAGGTATTGGTCATCGTATTCGGTTCCCAGGTGAATAACTTCAAAACCAGAGGACTCAAAAAGATAGCGTAACGATCCTGGACTGAAATATGAGCAGTGCTCGTAGTAGATGTCTTCCAGGGCACAGGAGCGAAATATACGGTTGGCTTCCGGAACCTGGAAGAAAACAACTGCATTCGGCTTCCAATCTACCGTAGACCGAATCATCTGTAGAAACTGCTTTGGACGGGCAATGTGTTCCAGCGTCATTTTACAACACACAAAATCGCCGCCATAGCCCGAGTACTGCTCAGAGTAAAAGTCCTTTATATATTTTATATGGCTGGAGGTCCTAACCTGTTCCCTGGACTCGTCGAAACCAGGGTCGAAACCAACACCACGGTTACCACCCAGGTCACAAAGCAATGCAAGAAACTCACCTTTACCGCAGCCGATCTCCAGAATATCCTTTTGCTGTAGCGAATAACGATCGACGAGGCCTTTCACCAGCTGTTTGTGGAAGTCATTGAAAGTCGCAGAGTAGCTCTGCGTCTCTTCATAGCGGCCGGAGTATTCCGTCAGGCGCGGATCGAACGCGATATTGCCTATAAACCCGCATACCGGACAAAATCCCAGCTTTACATCACCCCGCGGGTAGTTGCGCGCCTCCTCGGATGACTTAAACAGGATGCAGCTATTACTGGGTACGGCAGGCTGCTCGAAAAATGTCAAGAGCTCCCCCTGTTCGCAATTTGGACAGACTTGTCGCTCAGCTATTCCAGTCTTTCCTTTGTGTCGTGATTCAGGCTGCAGCATTTCTGGTAATTTCACTTTGGATGACCCAAGTAAATTCCCGGCTCGGGAATCGGGATAATGAACTGACCACCTTTTTGTTGGTATTCCGTAAGATCTTCCATGATTTCTTCAGCAAAATTCCACGCCAGTATCAAAACGTAGTCCGGCATCTCCGCTAAAAGTTTATCTGCCGATACGATCGGTAGATGATTACCCCCCATATATCTACCTTGTTTAAAGGTATTACGATCAGCCACAAAGTCCAGCGTATCGCGATCGATACCGAAATAGTTGAGGAGTGTGCAAGCTTTTGCCGCAGCACCGTACCCCGCTATACGCATATTACGTTTTTTCAGATCAGCAAGCAGCTCGTTAAGCTTGCCCTTCAATGCCAGTACCCGTACCGCAAAGTCCTTGTAGTAGTCCGGGCGCGTGATACCACGTGTATCCTCGTCAGCCAGGAGTTGTTCTACCGACACGGAAGGCGCCTCCTGGCAACCCACAAACAGTCGGAGTGACCCACCATGTACAGAAGTGCGCTCTACATCGTTCAGATACAAGCCGTTGTTTCTGAATAAGGTGTCGAGCGCACTCACCGAGAAGTAACAAAGGTGCTGGTGGTAAATGGTATCGAACTCACAACCATCGATAAGATCAGCAACGTAGGGCGCTTCGATGACAGCGAGGCCGTCATCCTTCAACACCGACCGGATACCGGCCACGAAACCATTCAGATCCGCAACGTGTGCGAGCACATTGTTTGCCAGAAATACATCTGCTGGACCAACACCCTCTGCCAGAAGTTTTTTTGCAAACGCTCTGGTGAAGAAATCATGTCGCGTAGGAACGCCGGCCTTCATGGCTGATCTTACCGGGTCACGTGCAGGATCGACACCCAACACGGGTACTCCTAATTCCATGAATCGGCGCAGCATGTAGCCGTCATTACTGGCCGCCTCGATAACCAGACTGTCTGGTCCAAGTGCACATTGCCGGGCGATGGACTCCGCACTTTGCCTGAAATGCTTTAACAAGCTTGGAGATACGGATGAAAAATAAGGGTAAGCACCTCCGAACAGGACCTCCGGGGGTACAGTTTCGCGAATCTGAACAAGACTGCAACTCTTGCAGAAAGCCAGTGTCAGCGGGGCATAGATTTCTGACTGTCCCTGTTCCTCTGTTTCAAGGAGTCTGTCGGCGAGCGGCGTGTCCCCCAAAAAGAGGATGTCCTCTACATTAATAGCACCACAGGATCGGCAGCATTTCTCAACTGTATAGGTCATGTAGTCACCCTGCTCTATGGTCGTGCAAGGTGGCTATTCGATACTCTTTGGTAAGGATTTCCCGTGACAGGAGTAGTTTCAGATGTTCGAGGCGCTGGAAGCGCGGGCCTTCAAAATCGGACGGTTTGATTTTGAGGTGCCGAAGTGTCCCACAAAGTTCCTGTACTCCGTGGCGTAGCGTCCACTCCGGCTTGAATCCGGGTAAAGTCCGGGCGATCTTGTTACAGTCGACGCGATATGAGACTGGATCCGGCTTGGCATCGGAGTCATACTCGATCACGCAATCGCCAACCGCTTCCCTGATAAATTCAGCCAGCTCGTGAACCTTATAATTTTCCGTCGTAGTTCCTACATTGAATGCCTCGTTATGTACAAGATCTCGTGGTGCTTCAAGCGCAGCGATATATGCGCGTGCAATATCTCTTATATGTACCACCGGACGCCAGGCATTACCGGTGCTCTTGAGGTGCACACGATTTGTTGAGATTGCCCATGCCGTCAGGTTGTTGATCACCAGATCGAAGCGCAACATGGGTGAAACCCCATAGGCTGTAGAAGCCCGCAGGAATACAGGTGAGAAATTTTCGTCAGAGAGCTCTGTCAGGCCCTGTTCCGACAAGATCTTGGAGCGTGCATACGGCCGTATTGGCTGGAATTCCGACTCCTCTGTGATCCAGTCATTTCCGGATACACCGTAGTTGCCACAGCTGGATGCAAACAGGAATCTTGATACCCCGGCGGCTTTAGCTTTCTGGGCAAGCGATACAGTCGCTGCATGGTTGATCTCATAAGTGATGTATTCGTTATAGTCTCCCAGTGGATCATTGCTCATCCCCGCCAGGTGAATGACGGCATCGAAGCCTTCAAGATCCTTGATGGCAATATCCCGAATATCAATAATCTTTAGCGGCGTCTTTGATTCAAATTCTTCAATCGAACAGCGCTCGAAAATACAAGAATCGAGGCCGATAACCTCGTGCCCGTGCTCCAGCAGCATCGGTACTAACACCGTACCGATATACCCCATATTTCCAGTTACCAAAACAATTTTCTTACTCATGATTAATCCCTTTCCTGCTGCCTTAATTACTCCATTCTCCATGGGGCACAACCAGACTCCCAGAGATCCTCAAGGATTTTCTTGTCGTGGATCGTGTCCATACATTGCCAGAACGAGTGATGCCGATAAGCCATGAGTTGACCTTCGCAGGAGAGCTGCTCTAGTGGCCCCCTCTCCCATTGTGTCTGGTCACTTTCGATGTAGTCGAAAATCCCTGGTTCCAGAACAAAAAATGCGCCGTTGATCCAGCCTTCTCGAGCTGCAGACTTCTCCGAAAACTCTGTGACAGTGTTACCATCCAGATTCAGATGCCCGAACCGTGGTGGTGGCCGCACCGCCGACAGTGTGGCCAGCCTGCCGTGTGAGCGGTGGAATGCCAGCAAATCCTTTAAATTAATATCCGATACCCCGTCTCCCCAGGTCAACATGAACGTCGCATCACTCAGGTAGGGCTGAAGACGCTTGATACGCCCCCCGGTCATGGTATTAGGCCCTGTATCAATCAGCTCCACTTGCCCCTTCAGATCACATTTATCCTCATGGTATAGCTTGTCATAACCACTATGGCGACAACTCGAGAAATACTCTTTAACCATCTCGCCTTTATATCCAAGCGCTATGACAAAGTCAGTAAAACCAAAAAATTCATAGTGCCTCAGGATGTGCCATAGAATCGGTTTTCCACCGACTTCTACCAGGGGCTTCGGCCGCAATCCGGTTTCCTCTGAAAGGCGGGAACCAGTACCACCAGCAAGAATGGCAACCTTCACCGTTTTACCCTTTCTTTGCTTGCCGGTGTAATGCCTAGAAATGTCCGCCGCGACAATTTTTTAATCGCATAGACCAACTCCTTTGTGTACATCACTCGTCTACGTACAAGATACTTCGCTAGCCGGCCCGTTAGCATTATCCTGGACTGAAGCGGTATTGGCACACGCCAAACAGAACGTAGCCTTTCCCACAAGCGCCGCCATTGTTGCAGTACAATCTTGTTGCTCAGAGTCGGGTCAAAAAACTCCAATTGCTTGTCAATCGATCTATCAACGCTGGATGCTTCAGGATGCTCTCTCCGGTAAAACAAACGTTCCGGCAACTCATGAAACCTCCCGTGAAGACTGAGCTCTGCCAGCAGACAACTGTCAGAGCTAATGTAATTTCCGATGAGAGGTGTGCGTGCCAGCACATCTGAGCGAATCAGTCCAAACACAGCATTACACTCTCGAAGATGGCGGAGGAGAATGCAAAAGCGTTCGGCTGGCTCAGGCGAAGAAAGTTCCCACTGATCATCATATGACCTGATTACATGGCCGTATTCGTCAATAATATTGGTTTTCGGGTAACATAATACGGCATCCGGATGACTATCAAGAATGGAGACACATTGTTCCAACATCTCGGGACCACACATGTCATCTGCCGCTGCCCATTTAAAGTACTTAGCTCTTGATAGCTGGAACACGGAGTTGTAATTAACAGCGGCCCCCTTATTCTCATTTTGTCGATGGTAGATAATTCGCGAATCTCTACCCTGGTATTCCAGACAAATCTGCTCTGTCCGATCAGTCGATGCATTATCGGATATGATGAGCTCGAAATCAGAGAATGTTTGCCCAAGCAATGTATCGAGCGCATGAGGAAGGTACTTCTCACCGTTGAATACCGGCAGACCGATTGAGACGGCAGGCATCAGGTCTTTTTTCGAATCCGGATTAATACTCTTACTCCCTACTCATATTATGCTAACGGGGAACCTACCAAACATCCATGCTTGGCAAGACATCAAATCATTAAATACATTAATATATCCTGTCTAACTTATTATTTCATCTGGGGTGGCCGAGCGGGCTCAAACCCTCGACAACCGGTATCACAACCCGAGACGCTTCTAACTGAGCCATGCTCACAACTTAAACGACAGTACAGTATGGGCTAAGCCCTGACCAGTTCGAGACCGCTTGGGACAAGACAATAAGCAGAATAAAATTACCCTTTCCCCTAAAGCACACGATTATTGAACAGC
>Ga0316193_10002661_pt1 | contig 12648 bp, 11 predicted proteins | sample MerIslsedime2_MG_FD_207735 | JGI IMG/M metagenome (GOLD analysis project Ga0316193, IMG submission 207735) | Coastal sediment microbial communities from Maine, United States - Merrow Island sediment 2 | ecosystem: Environmental > Aquatic > Marine > Coastal > Sediment | place: USA: Maine... | reverse complement strand
TGCTGTCCAAACTGCGGACATCAAATCCGGGCACACGAGAACGTTCCGGTACTGAGCTACCTGTTCCTGCGCGGCAGATGCGCGAAGTGTCACAACCCGATCAGCGTGCGCTATCCCGTGGTTGAGGCCGTTTGCGGCTTTGTTACGGGATATATTTCCTGGCATTTTGGCTTTGGTTTGGCGGCTGGTGCCGCGATGTTCTTCGCCTGGTCCTTGATTGCGTTGACCATGATCGACGTGGACACGCAGTTGCTACCGGACAGCATCACTTTGCCGTTGCTCTGGATGGGGCTGCTGGTGAACATCCCCGGAACGTACGCGCCATTGCATTCGGCCGTGATTGGTGCGATCGCCGGCTATCTGTCGCTGTGGTCTGTTTACTGGCTGTTCAAGCTGGTGACGGGCAAGGAAGGAATGGGTTTCGGTGATTTCAAACTGCTTGCCGCCATCGGGGCATGGTTGGGCTGGAAACTACTGCCGATGGTGATATTGCTTTCGTCCCTCGTCGGCGCTGTTGTCGGCATCCTGTTGATCGTTTCGCAGCGGCAAGGGCGCAACGTGCCGATTCCATTTGGACCTTATCTTGCTGCTGCCGGCCTGATCGCAATGCTATGGGGCGGTGATATCAACACCGTTTATCTCAACCTGTTTCGCTAAAACAATGGCTTTCACGGTCGGCCTCACGGGTGGAATCGGTTCCGGCAAATCAACGATCTCCGACCTGTTTTCTGCATTAGGTGCCGATATCATCGATACGGATGAGATTGCCCGCGCACTTACAGGCAGCGGGCAACCGGCCGTGCAAAAAATCAAAGAGCAGTTCGGGTCGGAAGTCGTTCAAGGTGACGGCGCTCTCGATCGAGAACGCATGCGCGCACTCGCTTTTTCAGATCCATCGGCCAGGGAAACCTTGCAGAACATACTGCATCCGCTGATTCGCGAAGAAGTACAGAGCAGGCTTTCCCGGACTAAAGCGCCATATGCAATCGTAGTCGTACCATTGTTGGTGGAATCGCGCGGGTACAAGTTCGCTGACCGCATCCTGGTTGTCGATTGTTCCGAAGAACAACAGGTTGAGCGCGTTATGCACCGTAGCGGGCTGGCAGAAAAACAGGTCAAGGCAATTATGGCGACACAGGCCAGCCGCAGTGACCGCCTCGCCGCTGCCAACGACGTGATTAGCAACGACAGCGGGATTGCCGAATTGCGTGCGAAAGTAGGGCAACTCCATCAAAAGTACCTGACACTCGCCAGATAAGCTTTGTTCGCCGAATGATTCGGCGATGGACTTTTCTTTTGGCATCGAATCGGCAATACTAGAAGCGACCCCGACAGAAGATTCATCGACGTGATCGTCTACGAGTTTCCCCTCAACGAGCGTGTGCGCACACTGCTCAGAATCGAGAGCCTGTATCAGCGCGCCGAGTATTTCAAATCCAGGGCTGACGCCCAGGAGCACCATGTCGCGATCCTGTCGCTGTTCGAAATTCTAGACGTAGCCGGACGGGCCGACTTGAAGTCCGAGCTCATGCAGGAGCTCGAACGCAAGAAGCACCAGCTCGATGCCCTCAAGGGAAACCCGTCTGTTGAGCAGAGTATGCTTGCTTCGATTATCGAAGAAACGGAGCAAGCGATCGCCGGGCTGTTCACCACATCCGGCAAGACAGGGCAGGAACTGAGGGAAAATGAATGGCTGATGGCGATCAGGCAGCGCACGGCGATACCAGGTGGCGTGTGCGAGTTTGACTTGCCTTCATACCATCATTGGATGCATTCATCAGCGGAGCACCGCAGGCAAGATCTCGAGCAGTGGCTTGCGCCGTTCGAACCGATGCGTGTCGGGGCCAACCTGATTCTCCGATTACTGAGAGAAAGCGGAAAGACATCGCCACAGACCGCTGAACAGGGAAAATTTCAGCAAATGCTGGCTGGAAGGCTAGCGCAGATGTTGAGACTGAAACTCGATGACGACTATGCTTGCGTCCCGGAAGTCAGCGCAAACAAGTATGCGATCAACATTCGCTTCGCCACTCACATGGGCTCACAACGAAAAACCAGCGAAGAGAATGTCGATTTTGAACTGACCTTTTGCAACCTGTGACCAGAAAATCCAACGGAAATCACGGGCCATTTGTTCACTGCCCGCAATGTGACAAACCCCTGACCTGGGACACGGGCAACCCGTATCGCCCGTTCTGCTCGGAGCGCTGCAAGATGATCGACCTGGGACAGTGGGCCTCCGAATCGTATCGAATACCGGCAGACGTCAATCAGTCCACTTCTTCGGATGACACCGATGCCTGAGCCGTATCGAACGCAACCTGGCGTGATCTGATCAAGTCCGGGTTAATCCAACCGGATTCAGTCAGCCCACGCACCCCTTTGCATTGCGATTCCATGTGCAGCGTGCCGCCATGCTGCTTCAAGGTCAGTGTGGCGCAAACCGCCAAGCGCAAATACCGGTATAGACATGCCCAGGGCAAGTTGGTGGAACCGCTCCCAGCCAAGCGGGGCCACATGCGGATGACTCATAGTCCGTTTGACCGGACCAAGCACCACAAAATCCAGTCCGAGTGCCTCGGCTTTTTCAACCTCCAGCTGATCGTGACAGGACGCGCCACACCAGCGTAAACCGGACGGACGGGTGTCAGCATCAAGCATTTGCGCGGCAGGCAGATGGACACCGTCGGCGGAAACTTCGACAGCAAGTTCGGCATCCGCGTTGATGATCACTTTGGCGCCCTGATCATGGCAACGTGCCACGACTTCGCCTGCGAATCGTTTCAGCGCATGCCGCTCGAGCTGTTTCTCCCTGACCTGAACCAGTCTCAGGCCACGGGACAACGCGGCTTCCAGTTGCTCAAGTGACCTCTGCTCACCGGACTCGCTGGCGTTGGTAATCGCATATTGCGCCGGCAATTCAAGCGCCTTGAGCACGAACGTATTGGCAGGCAACATCGGGCTGACGCTTGGCTCACCAGGTTTTTGCCAGACGAACGCCTGCGCCTCGCGCGATTGCGGCTCTCCCCGCCACCGGAGGACTCTTAGAAAATGCAATCGTACCGTTGCGTGCGGATAGCTGAATACCCGGGTCAGCCAGGGGTAAATTTGCAGCGCTGTGATACCGAGTTCTTCATCCAGTTCGCGCCGCAAGGCTTGCGGCGGCGTTTCTCCGGATTCGATCTTCCCTCCCGGAAATTCCCAGAACCCCTGGCAAATCTTGTCAGCAGGGCGCTGCGCCAGCAAGAACGAGCCGTCCGGGCGCTGTAATACTGCGGCAGCTACTTCAACGATCTTGTCCGCCAAACCTGTGGCTACTTGCGTTTTCGGCCAGACTGGATTTCCTGACGGCCCGCCCAGTCACGTGCGAACTGCCAGGCGATGCGACCGCTGCGCGACCCTCGCAGCAATGCCCATTGCAATGCGTCCTGGCGCACGTCGTCACCGAATTCCTTTGAACCCGTAAGCTTTGCGACCCAATAGCGAACGATAGCGAGGTATTCTTCCTGATCAAACGGATAGAACGAAATCCATAGCCCGAATCTCTCAGACAGCGAGATTTTTTCTTCCACGCTTTCGCCTGGATGAATTTCCTCGCCAAGGTACTTCGTTTCGAGATTTTCCTGCATGTATTCGGGCATGAGGTGCCGGCGATTGGAGGTCGCGTAGATCAGCACATTCTCGGATGTCGCAGAGATCGAGCCATCCAGTACGACCTTGAGCGCCTTGTATCCCGGTTCTTCCGCATCAAAAGACAAGTCATCGCAGAAAATAACGAAACGGTAGGGGGTATTCGCCACCATATCGACGATATCGGGAAGCTCATGCAGATCATGCTTCTCAACCTCGATCAGTCGTAATCCCTGTCTGGCGAACTTGTTGAGAACCGCTTTGACCAGCGATGACTTGCCGGTGCCCTTTGCACCGGTCAGGAGAACATTGTTCGCGGTAAATCCCTCAACAAACTGCTGCGTGTTCTGATCAACCAGCTGCTTCTGCTCGGATATACCCTGCAGATCACTCAGTCGTATTTTATGCGGATGCAGAACAGGTTGGAGAAACCCGCTGTTTCCCCGGCGCCGCCACCGGTACGCCGTCGCCGCCGACCAATCCGGTGGCTCCGGCAATTGCGGAAGAATCCGCTCGGCCCGGTCGAGTATGTTCTCGAGTTTGTCAAAAATACGCTCCCAGTCAGCCACTGCTAGCTCCGATACTCCGCGTTGATCGTTACATACTGGTGAGACAGGTCACACGTCCACACTGTCGTCGAGGCGGCACCTCGTTTCAATTGGATACGAACAGTGATCTCCTGTTGATCCATCACGGCCTGGGCATCTTCTTCCCGGTAACCCGGTGAACGGCCACCGCCTGTCGCAACAAGCAAATCGTCGAGATAGACATCTACTGCGGAAACATCCAGATCTGCAATGCCGGCATTGCCGATAGCCGCAAGGATTCGCCCCAGATTCGGATCGGACGCATAAAACGCTGTCTTGACGAGGGGGGAATGAGCCACCGTATAAGCAACTGCACCGCATTCCTGCTCGTCACGACCACCCTCTACCCGCACAGTGATAAATTTGGTCGCCCCCTCACCGTCACGGACCAGCATCTGCGCAAGCTCTACGCACACTTGCGTGACAGCATCGCGCAACGCCAGGTAGTCCGCAGAATCGACATCAGCGATCTCGGCGGACTGCGCACCTCCACTGGCGATAAGCATGAGACTGTCATTGGTCGATGTGTCCCCATCAACCGTAACGCAGTTAAAACTTCGCCTGGTCGCGTATTGAACCATCGCTTGCAGCGCATCGGGGGCCACTGCTGCATCGGTTGCGACAAAGGCGAGCATCGTCGCCATGTCGGGACGGATCATCCCGGAACCTTTCGCAATTCCGGTCACCGTTATCGTTTGACCATCAAGGTCTACGGTTGCTGAGGTTGCTTTCGGCACAGTGTCGGTTGTCATGATTGCTTCGGCCGCGTCAAGCCATGCATTCGCCGACAGAGCGCCGACGCTCGCGGGCAGTGCAGCAACGATGCGATCTACCGGCAGGTCTTCCATGATGACACCGGTCGAGAAAGGCAGGACTGCAATGGCATCGCAATCCATCAGTCGACCCGTTGCTTCGCAGACTTGCCGTGCACGAACCAATCCTTCCTCACCCGTTCCGGCATTGGCGCATCCGGTATTAACAACCATTGCCCGTACATGTGCGTGTGCCAGATGTTTGCGGGCAAGCGTTACCGGAGCGGCGCAGAAACGGTTACGGGTAAACACTCCCGCAACGTTCGAACCGTGATTCAGGGAAATGACCAGAAGGTCCTTCCGGCCGACGGTCTTGATGCCCGCACATGCGACGCCGAGCCGAACGCCGGCTACTGGAAGAATCGACGCAGCATCGGGGATGGGCAGGTTAACCGGCATTCGGGCACGCGCATCCGGTCAGCCGAGGCGGCCATGACAATGCTTGAACTTCTTGCCCGAACCACACGGGCAGGGGTCGTTCCGGCCAACCTTCTGGCCCGGGCGGACGAACGGCTGGGTCTTGTCGGCATCAGCGGGCTGATCATTTTTGAGCGCAGCATCATAATCGGTATGCTGGTAGCGCACGTTCGTCATTGCCGTGCGCTCTTCGGCCGCCTCGTCAGCTTCCTCTGCGCTGCGAATGCGGACCGTCATCAAAATTCGGGTGACCTCATTGCGGATTGCCTCGAGCATCAGCGAGAACAATTCAAAGGCCTCTCGCTTGTATTCCTGCTTGGGGTTCTTCTGCGCGTATCCACGCAAGTGTATGCCCTGGCGCAAATGGTCGAGCGCTGCCAGGTGTTCGCGCCAGTGTCCATCAAGCGTCTGCAGCATGATGGCGTGCTCGTAATGGCGTATTGCTTCCGTCTGCACTTCTTTGATCTTTTCTTCGTAATGGGCATTAGCTGCCTCTACGACACGTTCGCGCAGCGATGCTTCGTCCAGTTGATCATCCTGCTCAAGCCATTGCTTCAGGTTCAGTTCGAGGGTGAACTCCGATGCCAGAGCGGCTTCGAGCCCGGCAATATCCCACTGCTCCTCGACGGTCTCGGGGGGAACATGCTCGACGATCATCGCTTCCAGAGCACCCTCGCGCATTGAACGCACGGTCTCCGTGACGTCGTCTGATTCGAGCAACTCGTTGCGCTGCTGGTAAATCACCTTGCGCTGGTCGTTTGAAACGTCGTCATACTCGAGAAGCTGCTTGCGCATATCGAAGTTGCGCGCCTCGACCTTGCGCTGTGCGTTCTCGATTGCACGCGTGACCCACTGGTGCTCGATCGCTTCGCCCTCCGGGAGCTTCAAGCGATCCATGATTGCGGCCACCCTGTCGGAGGCAAAAATCCGCAATAGTGGATCTTCAAGCGAAAGATAAAAGCGCGTTGAACCCGGATCGCCCTGGCGACCCGCACGACCGCGAAGCTGGTTATCGACCCGCCGTGACTCATGCCGTTCGGTGCCAACGATGTGCAAACCGCCCGTCTCGACAACCTGATCATGCAAAACCTGCCATTCGGCTCGCATGCTGCTCTCAGTCGCTACCTTTTGCTCGTCCGAGAGCTTTTCATCGCTCAATACGCGTTCAATTTCAGGCTCAGGATTGCCGCCCAGGACGATATCCGTTCCGCGCCCAGCCATATTGGTCGCTATCGTAATCATTTTGGGACGCCCTGCCTGGGTCACGATTTCCGCCTCACGGGCATGCTGTTTCGCGTTCAGGACCTGGTGGGGCAGCTTGGCTTTTGTGAGCCGGCCCGAAATGAGTTCCGAGTTTTCGATCGACGTCGTTCCCACCAGCACAGGCTGACCGCGTTCGTAGCATTCCTTTATGTCTTCAAGCACAGCGGCATAGCGTTCGTTGCTGGTCTTGAACACCTGATCCATGCGGTCGTCACGAATCATTTTGCGGTGCGTAGGCATGATTAGGGTCTCAAGACCGTAGATCTGCTGAAACTCATAGGCTTCGGTATCCGCGGTACCCGTCATCCCGGCAAGTTTGTCGTAGATCCGGAAGTAATTCTGGAATGTGATGGATGCCAGCGTCTGATTCTCGCGCTGAATCTTGACTCCCTCCTTCGCTTCCACGGCCTGGTGCAAGCCATCCGACCAGCGCCGGCCTGCCATGAGGCGACCGGTAAACTCGTCAACAATGACGATTTCATCATTCTGGACAACGTAATTCTGATCGCGGAAAAACAGGTTGTGCGCGCGCAACGCAGCATAGACGTGGTGCATCAAGCCAATGTTGGCCGCATCGTAGAGGCTTCCATTTTCGGGAAGGAGGCCCGCCTTGACCAGCAACTGCTCCGCACGCTCGTGACCTTGCTCGGTCAGCAGCACCTGATGGGCTTTTTCGTCAACGTGATAGTCGCCCGGTTCGCCTTCGCTGGCGCAGCGCTCCAGTTGCGGCGCGACATCGTTCATTTTGTAATAAAGATCGGTACTGTCGTCCGCCTGACCGGAAATGATCAGCGGCGTGCGCGCTTCGTCAATCAGTATCGAGTCGACCTCATCGACAATGGCATAAGACAACGGACGCTGAACTTTCTCCGACAACTGGAAAACCATGTTGTCACGAAGGTAGTCGAACCCGAATTCATTATTCGTGCCGTAGGTGATGTCCGCAGCATATGCTTCCTGCTTCGCCGCGTGCTCCATCTGCGACAGATTGACTCCAACCTTCAGACCCAGAAACGAATAGGCGCGACCCATCCATTCAGCATCGCGGCGCGCCAGGTAGTCATTAACGGTGACGACATGAACACCATTTCCGGAGAGGGCATTCAAGTAGGCCGGCAGCGTAGCGACGAGCGTTTTTCCCTCACCGGTACGCATCTCTGAAATCTTGCCGTTATGCAGCGCAATTCCGCCGAGGAGCTGAACATCAAAATGCCGCATGCTCAGAACGCGCTGGCTTGCTTCCCTGACTACAGCAAACGCCTCTGGCAACACCTTGTCGAGACTTTCCCCGTCGCTTACACGCTGGCGGAAGGTGTCTGTCTTGGCTCTGAGTTCGGCGTCGGTCAAGGCCTGCATCGCAGGCTCGAGATCATTGATGGCACGAACGTCCTGCGAATATTTACGCAACAGCCGATCGTTGCGGCTGCCAAAAACTTTTTTCAGAAGGTTGGGAATCATTTACCGCGGTTTGCAGCTATTTCACTGTTAAATTATCGCGGGAGTCTAACACGTTGGCCGGCACCGAATCGCGCTTCAACGCCCGAAAACAACGCATCTACGGTCAGTGAAGGTGCTACTCCGCCAACTGGCTCTCGAGATCTGCCGCCCGCATCCAGCGGCGATAAGCGCGGTAATCGGCATCGTCACTGAAAGGCCCGGGCAATATTTTCCCTTCAAGCTCGAGGGGAGGCCTTTGGGAAAGGTCATTGAGCAGGTAGAGTGCCCGGCGCTTCGGGTCAATTTCCGGCAGATGCTCGCCCGAGAAACGAACCGGGTGAAATTCGACTCTTCTCAACCATCCGTCTTCGTCCAGCGTGACATCCAGGATGGCCGAGACTGCGGCGGCCCGCTTGGTAGAGAAAGCCTGATAACCGACGAAATTACCCAGCGAATAGACGATCAGCTTTTGCCAGTAACACTCGACTCCTCGCAGAACATGCGGCCCATGCCCCAGCACCAGGTCGGCACCTGACTCGATCGCAGTACGCGAAAAACGGATCAAATTACCCCTTTTTTCGCCAAGGTATTCCTCTTGCTCATCGCGTACCCGCAGCGCATCTGATCCCTCGGCACCGCCATGGAAAGTCACTACTACAAGCCTGGCGGACTGCTTCGCCTTGACCACCAACCGGGTAAGCGCATCGAGATCGTGAATGGAATTGTGCAGACCAAGGTAACTGAACCCGATCCAGGCAACCCGAATGCCCCTGATTTCCTGATACGCAATCTCGTTCTGCATGCCGACTGCCAGCATGCCATTAGACTTGATCGCCTTGAGGGTGTCCTCCAGGCCGGCCGGCCCGAAATCGGAACTGTGATTGTTCGCCAGGCTAAGGACATTGAAACCTGCGTTACGCAGGATTCCAGCAAACCGCGTCGGCATCCTGAACGCGTACTGGGTTCCCCTGCTGGGGTCCTTGGTGGTTTCTCCAGCATCGGTCAGCGCGCCTTCGAGGTTTCCAAAGACGATGTCGCCTCCCGATAATTGCTGTTCCACGCCGGCAAAAAAACGGCCTTCGACGTCCGCCGGAATACGATCCTCGGGCCATGTTGTTCCCAAAACCATATCGCCCACGGCTTTGATAGTGATCGTTTCGCGCGACTCCGAGAACGAGGGACTGGCGCCGCACTCCATTGCGTAAACGGGATGCATGAGGACGAGGGATAGTGCCGCCAGAATGAGTGGAAGTACGCGCAAACCGGAGCGCCCTCTGATTGATTCAGATGCTTTTTCGACAATGCGCGACGCGGGCCTGGCCAGATGGGCGTAACAGGCGCGCGGTCGGCGGTGGAAACTTTTCAAAACGGCACAAGAATGGATTGGCTGTGGGGCCTGGCCAGCAGCACAAGCGCTTTACCAGGAAGCCCGGCGACTAGCGTGATGCCAGGCGCGGAGTCCGGGAGTTCTTTTGCAGATACTTGTTGGGGTTGACCGCAGCACCTCGCACACGAACTTCAAAGTGGAGATGCGGTCCGGTCGAACGGCCGGTGCTCCCGACTTCAGCAACCTTCTGACCGATGACGACAACGTCGCCAACCGCGACGTCCAGCTGCGACGCGTGCGCGTAGCGCGTTACCAGTCCATTGCCGTGGTCGATTTCAACCATGTTTCCGTACTGCGGATGCTTTGCCGAATACACAACCACTCCAGCGCCGGCAGCTCGTATCGGGCGTCCGGTGGGTGACATGAAGTCAATACCTTCGTGAAAGGTGCTAAAACCTGTAAACGGATCAATACGCCAGCCGAAATTCGAGGAAAACCAGCGGGTTTCGACCGGAAGCGATGTGGGGACGAATTGCTGTTTGGCATAGTCGAGAAACAGGTGCGATTCCAACACGCCGAGCTTGTCCGACCGGTCGTCCAGATTTCCGCCGAGAGCGTCCAGTTGCTCGGTAAGCTCAACGTATGAAAGCGGCTTGGCCTCCTGTTCTGGCGACGGGCCACCACGAGCCGGCGTTTGCTCGAACATGAACTCTTTCGGGTCCAGGCCAGCCAGTTTGCTCAGGCGCTCACCGAGCGTATCGAGTCGCAACAATTTGGCCTGCATTTCACCGACACGCGCTGCCATCGTGTTCAGACTCTCGCGCACGTAGGATTGCGTACGTTTGGTTTGCTCCTCCTGCACCGCCGCGAGTAAGGAATGAAGGTAGGGGCTATTGTGGGTAACCGCGTAGCGCAGGGAGAAATAGTTGAGGAGAACCGACAGGGAAACGACCATCATCACGAACAAAAGACCCAGAAACAGAATCTGTGGCTTGCTCAGTTTGAAACTGCGAGCTTGTTCAAATCGATTGGATACGAGAATAATGTCCATCTGAACCCCTTAGGATCTACCCCTTACCAGTTGCAATCCGGCGACAGCCGTGTTTACGCACCCACCAGCCATGTCAGCAAAGCCAATCAAAAGTATTCTCGAAAATGCGCCTGAAGTACGAGCGCTAACCTTGCAAACCCGGCGCCTGCTTCGGCTGCAGCAAGTATTAAGAGCTTCCTTGCCGGAAAACATCGCTTCTCAGGTAGCCGTAGCCGGTTTGAATGCAGGCAATCTCAGCCTGACAACCAACAGTGGTGCTACCGCCGCCAAAATCCGTCAACTTACTCCCAGCCTGCTGAAAAAATTGCGGCTCGAGGAGCGCGAACTTAACGCATTAAAGGTTATTGTGCAAGTTCCGGTCCACCATAACCCCTTGCCCAAAAAACAGATTTTTCTTGATAACACGGGCAGGAACGCGCTTCTTACACTCTCGAAACGCATTGAATCAGCGTCTCTGCGCACCGCCGTAATCAGGCTCGCGAGCAGGTTCCAGCCATCAGATAACAAGCAAGAATCGCTCGAGGATAAAGATCCCGATGAAGATTAGTGCGATTACGACCCCGATCAGCAAGATCTTGCCAGCGTAACGTAGCCACATCCGCTCCCTGGTCACCAAGAACATGATCAGCATTACACCCAGACTGATGACCAGCAGCGACCCCAGCAGCCGCGCTACCAGCATGACTCAGCCTTGCGCATAACCCGCTGAACGCAATAATGACTCTAAATCAAGCGGCTTGACTTTGGGCACGCAGGAATTGCGGGGCATCGGTTGCAGACTGGAAGCTGACTTCCTCCCATGCGTCTTTTTGCTCCACAAGGCGGCGCAACAACTCATTATTTAGCGCATGGCCGGACTTGAATGCTGTAAAAGCCCCGATCAAGGGATGCCCTAGCAGATACAGGTCACCTATCGCGTCAAGGGCCTTGTGCTTTACAAACTCATCCTCGTAACGCAGGCCATCGGAATTGAGGACCCGGAATTCGTCCATGACGATCGCGTTATCCATGCTCCCGCCCAAGGCCAGGCCCTGCGACCTTAGCGTCTCCACATCCTGCATGAAACCGAACGTCCGGGCGCGGCTAACCTCCTTGACGAAAGACATATTCTCGAAATCAACAACCACCCGCCGGTTGGTATCCGCAAACACGGGATGTTTGAAGTCGATACTGAAATCGACGCGAAACCCCGCATAAGGCTCAAATTTCACCCACTTATCGTCGGATCTGACTTCGACCGACTCGAGAATGCGAATGAACCTCTTTGCTGCTCCCTGCTCTTCTATTCCGGCAGACTGAATCAGGAACACGAAAGGTGACGCCGATCCATCCATGATGGGCACCTCGCCATCACTAAGGTCGACGAAGACATTATCGACCCCCAGGCCAGCAAACGCGGACATCAGATGCTCCACGGTCTGAATGCGGGCACCATCCTTTTCGAGACAGGAAGACAGCCGGGTGTCCTTGACCGCGTAAGGATCAGCCTTGATCTCAACCACCCGATCAAGGTCAATACGCCGGAAAACGATGCCCGTGTTGGGCGCCGCGGGACGCAGCGTAAGATAAATCTTCTTACCTGTATGTAACCCAACACCGGTTGCCCGGACAATATTTTTCAGTGTTCGCTGTCTGATCATTGAACAAACGGCTCGGCCGTTCCTCGCCTATTGCAGCGCAACCTGTTGCAGCACGATTTATCGTGACGCAACCTGTCGCGCGAAAAATTGCTGGCCCCAGTGCAGTTCATTGCGGCACAGCATACAGCAACTTGCTGATTAATATATCGGAAACACTCTATCCTGCCAACAAATTGCTGCGCTCAATAAATACTAATCAGCCTGCTTGCGCAGAAACGCCGGGATATCCAGCATATCGACGCCTGACTGCTTCATTGCCTCAACCGCAGCGTCGCGCCCACGCCGGCGGATGACAGCAGGCGCATCGAGTTCGCCATAATTGACGTTCAAGGGCGCCTCATCGGTCCCGGTTCTGACAACGGCCAGAGGTTTGTTCTGTTGACGGCTGCGGAAACCACCCAGTCCAGTCGCCACCATGGTAACGCGCAGATGATCTTCGAGCGATTCATCGATCACCGTACCGACGATGACGGTCGCATCTTCG
>Ga0316193_10002658_pt1 | contig 12652 bp, 27 predicted proteins | sample MerIslsedime2_MG_FD_207735 | JGI IMG/M metagenome (GOLD analysis project Ga0316193, IMG submission 207735) | Coastal sediment microbial communities from Maine, United States - Merrow Island sediment 2 | ecosystem: Environmental > Aquatic > Marine > Coastal > Sediment | place: USA: Maine... | reverse complement strand
TTAAAAGTATTTTCTGACATAATATAATTCCTTTCTGTTTTTTCGGGATTATCCCCGGTTTTATCTTTGTTTACTCTTTGTTCCATCGCCCCCATGCCAACTTCAACAGCATCATTCCTTTCACCTTTTACTGACCTGATAGCTTTTATGCTTTTTATCATTCCGTTTTCATCTGTTTCAATAAGATCCTCCGTCCATGAAACAACAGAAAAATGAACCGTTCCGACTTTTACATCACGTATAAAAGATTTATTTGAGGATTCAAACCCTTCAGGGGGAATATAATTTTTCAGAAAAACTTTATTTCCTTCAATTTTTCCACCCACAACATAAAAATCGTTTTCAGCAGTAACCCACCAATCATGAGGAGAAACATGACCTTTTTTCCTACCCCCATATGGATGATCTTTTAATTTTTCAAGAAATGATTCCCAATAAGAAACAGTAAATTCCACACCGTTTGCCGGTTCTGTAATGTCTTTGATTTCCTGAATTGCATAATACGGGGAAGGATCATTTTCCTGAATAATATTTAACTTTTCTTGAGCTATTAAAATAGGTATTGTTTCAGGATTAATTAAAAGATTAAGCCTTGTTTTACATTGACGGGGTTCAAGAGACAAAGATTTGTTAATTTTCAAAAGATAGCCTCCCAGCTACTATATTTATACACAGTGTATACTTTTTTATACAATGTGTCAAGTAAAAAATACAAAAAAAATAATTATTTTTTATATAAGACATATGACCTATAAAAAATTCAGACATTTCAATATAAAAATATTATTATATTACTTGACTATCCGCCCGAATAGGTGTATATTTGTAGTAGTTAAGGTTAAGAAAAACCTTGATGAAATTGTTTCCGGTTACACCGGAGAAAAGGAGCCTTTATGGAACCAAAGATTTTAAGTCAAAACACATATTACTGGAGATCTGGATCAACGGCAAGTCAGAGAAGATCAAACGAAAAAAGAAGATTATCAGAAGTAGAAAGTTTTTTACTTTCTCTTAACTTCGAAATAATTTTATCTGGAAATGAATTTATTAAAGCAAAAAAAGATAACATTGAAGTAGCATTTTCTTATTCTGAATCATGCAGAAATGTGTACAAAAAACTTTCTGTAAAAAAAGACGGTAAGAGAAGTAACATAACAACTCTGAGAAAATTATACAAATAGTTCCGGTGACTTGAAACCGGTAAGAACGGAGTGACTTCTCCGCCAGTAGTTCACCAGGGGGAAAGGATAGCCTCCCAGCTACTTTCCCCCAGAAAGGAAAAATGATGGGAATTTATAATGGTAAAACCAAAGCTTTCATAAAAATATTGAACAAAAATAAAACACCTATTATTGTTGGTAAAATATACGCCAAAATAAAAATCAAAACTCTTAGATTAAAGATGGATCTTTTTAAAGTAAATATAAAACTATTTTTCATAGATATAAAGAGGAAGTGGAAATCATGGATAAACAAGAAATAATTACCAATTTAAAACGAACATATATCGCCTGTATTAAAAAAGAACAGGATGTCAATGATTCTTACAAAATTGATTATTGCTATGGCAGACTAAAGGAATGTGTCCGTAATATTTTGTGTGAAGAAACAGGAATGATTGACAGAAAAAAGGTACTTGAAAATGATCCTGTTATTATAGATGAACCGGAAAGGGAGGAAAAATAATGTCAACACTGGACGATATGATACGGTCAATAAACTGGAATGATGTTCTTGTCCCTGCTTATGAAGACAGGAAAGAATCTATAAAAAAAGAGGACTGTAAAAACTTCGGTAACCTTTTTGAAAGTAAGATCTGTTTTCAAAACTGGTATGAAAATGAGGAGTGGTGATATGACAAGTAAATCACATAAAAACTTTTTAAGTAAGATTAAAAAAGAAATTGAAAAAAATAATAAAAACTTGAAAGTACCCAAAGGAAGTAGTAAAAAAGTCTTTAGAATTAAAAACGAAAACCCGGATAATTGCACATTAAAAATATCATGTCCATTAATAGAAAAAGATTGTAAAGGATGCTGGTATGATAAAACAGAGATTGAGAAAAGAAAGGATAAATAATGTTAAACAGTAAAGACTATAAGAAAAACAATGATATTATTGAAGTAACCAGAAATATAATAAATGCACAATTTATTTATACCCTGGTTGGAAAATTTTTATCTAATAAAGAAATAGATCAGCACATTGAATTAATAAAAAGTATATTAAAACTTGTTTATAAAAATGATAATGAAAAAATAATCAATAAAACATTAGAAGAAATAAAACAAAGTATAGAACATGTAAAAAAAGAAGGGCTTCAGAATTCTATTGATGCATTAAAGGAAGGTAACGATAATGGCTGAAATGCGGGTACTTAAAATAAACAACTGTTTTCAATGTTATCATAACAAGGTTAAATTTTCAAAAGGTTATTATTGTGAATTAACCGGAGATAAAAATAATCCATGGTGCTGGAATAATGAATTCCCACCACATTGTAGATTACTAAATATATTTTATATGGAAGTAAAGGGAGGTAAATTCAGTGAAAAATAATTGTCTTAACTGTGAAAACAAGTGTCCCCCTGCTATACGGCTTTTTGAAAAAATTGACAAAGAACCATGGACTGCATCAAAAGCCCTGGATTTTTTATATAATTTGTGTAAAGAGGATAATAATGACAACAATAATTTATGTCGATAATAAGCCGTTTGTTTGTTTTGATTTTATTTTATTTGACTTTAAATTATATAAACAAATAGTATATTGTAACATTATATTCAATGTTAAATTTTATGATACTGACATGAGAAATAATAACATTAAAAAAGTTTGGTGTGCCATCGGTAAGGAAATAAATACTGATTGTATATTTATTGGTGCTAATAGTGCAAATTTTGATCTTGATAAATTTGACATCTGTAACAATCCCGCTTATTCGATCACCCCTGGTAAAATAACCCCGGTGTGGTTTGAAAACGATCATGGAAAACAGATAACTTTTTTAATCGAGTAAAGGAGCGAATAAAAATATGACAAACCATAATATACCAATAAATACTTTAGTAGAATTAAAAGATGGTGGAAGGCTATTTGTTTATTCTTATAGTTTTGATTGTGATAAAACACCTTTGTATAATTTGTCTTATAAACCAATAATCTACGATGATTATTTAAATGATGAAGAAATAAAAAACTGTTTTAAATTTGACACTATATGTGGGTTTTCGGAAGAAGATCTTAAAATAATAAATAAAAAATTTGTGGTTAAAAAAATTAGCAATACTGGAAATGGTTAAGCAGCAGGTAAATAAACATTTTGAAACCAGTTATCCAGATAAGGCACTCCCATGCCGTTACCCCAATCTATCAGGTCATTTATAAATTCGTCTCTTCCCCTGATTTTGTATGTAATGTAACATAAACAATTTGCATGTTGCCAACCTGGAAGCGTATTTTCTGTGTATGGTGAATTGGCTGCTATATCAGGACAATCACATCTATCATGTTGTGCACCTGCTGTCAAATTCCATATATACGCCAATACCGCAGGATTCATTCTCCCTTGTAATTTTGCAGATTCCTGCAAGGATATATACAACTCAGACCTGGCAAGGCGCATTGCTCTCCAGTCAATCCATTTAGGGATTCTATCTGAAAATTTTTTTGTACCCAGTATCAGATCCCCGTATCGTTGCATTAATCCAGGTTTCCCCTTTTTTGCGTATACAGAAAGGTCCTTTGCTATTTGTAATATATCCCTGCCCTGTGCAAAACCTGAAGTGATAATGTCTTTTACGGTTTTTTGCCAATATCCGGAAAGACCTGGTAATTCACCCGGGAATCCCCATATTTTGTCTGAAAATGTATATCCATCTTTCCATATCCGGGTATAAGTTAGATTTATAAGATCCTCATTTAACTGTGAATACATGCTTTCGATAATATCAAATTTTATTTTATTTATATCAGATTGTTTTATTGCATCTTTTAAAAATTCTTCGTGTGGTCCTGATGTTTTCGTTATAGACTTGTTTATGCTGTCAACTATTATATCCTCAGTACTTCCGGCAATCCTTGCGCCTGTTTTTCTTAATGCAGATTCAAGTTTTGCCATAGATGCAGCAGTCAGAGAATCACCTTTTCCTTTTACTGTGAGAGTTTTTATTTTATCTGAAATTTCATTTGCAGCATCAATATATAGCTGTGAGATTTCCCGGTTCACTTTTCGCATTACATCCCGGTAGGATTCACGGGCTTTTCTTATTGCTTCGTAAAATTCTGCTTGTGTCATGGCATACCATTAACCGCTTTTAATAAGTTTTTTAAGTCTTCAGTTTTTTGATCTGATAATTTTTCACGTTCTTTTATATCTTTATTAATTGATTTTATAACTTTAGGCATTTCTTTTAATGCTTTCAAAAAAAATACTATATAATTAAATAATCTTTTCATATCATTTAAATTCCTTATTACATCTTTTGCAAAATTCTGTATAATGCCCAGTCCATTTAGAAAAAGCAACAAATCTTTTATGTCCTTTAAATAAACATATTATTTTATTTTTTAATACTTTAAATAACCTTTTCATACTTTTTCTTAACTCCGTTTCTCTGTATTCTTTCGGATTTCCCATCCACAGGTTTATCCGGATTATCCTCGGTAAAATCCCTCATACCTCCGTATTCCTGTTCCAACATAGAACGAAGGGTCCCGTATTCCTCAACTTGCTTTTTAAATTCCTCAAAATTATCGGTTATTTTATTATCCGTTAATTCCAGCAATAAAGCATGTACACCTTCCATGGTAATTGCGTGAGCAGTAGTCAATTTTTGTATGCCATTACACCAATTATCGAATACCTGAGACCGCTCTACTTCTGTTAGTGTATTTAATTCATTCCAGGTAATTTTTACATCTTCAGGCGGATTTTGATTGTATGCCATCGCATCAAGGTTAATTGTTGCGGTAGCAAGGTCAACATAGGGGTTATGTGATTGTTCCTGCTTTTCTGCTACATATGCCAACCCCACCTTTGCTTCCTGTTCAGAACTGGCATGATTGCCTACTGATTTTAATCCCCACCATATTTCTGGAATTCCTTCTGTTTCAACAAGACAATGATAATCCATTTTCATAAGGCTTAAATTATTTTCCAGCAATCCAGTCGGTACAATTATTTCTGTTTTTTCATCTTCAACATTAAGAATAAAATCGTTGTTTTCAATGCTTATTTCTGATATATCCGTATATCCGTTTGCAGTTAACCAGTCAGCTTTATTTTTTACAGTTTGTATTAATTTTGCTTTCATATTTGCAGCTTCTTCATGCGCACGTATATTTATTTGTGAATAAGCTTTTATAATGGGGAGTATCTTTTCAAATTCTGAATGTCCTTCAAATTTCCCCACTTCTTTATCATTCGTGAAAATTACAGGTAATATCCCGGTAGGATTTCTTCTTATCTCACTTGACTTTATACCCTCCGGTATTTGTCCGGTCCTGGTGGTTATTATTTTATCTTTGCGGTATATTTTTTTCTCTATGAAATTATAAATAATTCCGTTATCCCACTTAAAAGTATAATTGATTGAAGTCACTATCCCGGTTAATTGTTGAGTATCCGGATTAATGTAAATATCACTGATATATTTTGATTTTATGAAATTCCATCTCACAAACCCAGATTTTGAATCAAACCAGGGGAATACGGCAAGGGTACCGGTTATATGTGTAATTTTCTGTATTTCTTTTTTTAGCATAAAATATTTGTCGTTATAATAATTTAGTCTATCTCTCCAATAATTTTCCTGTTTTTTCGTTTTCTGTATTTCTATATCAAAATGAGGAACCCCCATAAAAATTAGGGGTAAAGATATTATACTATGACAAAAGAATGCACCAAGTTTGTACCCTGATTTTGTGTTGTAATATAAGGCCATGGCCAAATCGTAGTTGACCGTATCCGGGCAGGTAAGATCCACCGATGTATTAGCAGACCGCGAATGTGTCATGGAATTTGACACAGTGGAAGTAGCAGATGGGAAAAGTGTTGAATAAATATTAGTAAACCAGTCTGTCCAAGCTGTGTTTATTTTTTTCGATATATTTTTTAAAATACTCATAATATATTTACCTCCTGGTATATTAGGTTTTGCATTTCTTCTTCTGGGAATATGCTTTTCTGTGATATGTGATTTTGAAACCTGGTTTCTTGACCATGCCAGTAGTCCAGGTCAATTTCACAACCGGTAAAATCATACCCCATGTCATGACAAGCTATGCGGATTGAACCACTGCCAACATGGGAGTCTAATATTTTCCACCCCGGTTGTGCATAATTTTTAAGAATCCATTTGTACAGGGCAACTGGTTTTTGTGTTGAATGAATCTTTATTAATTTATTATTGTTACCATTCCACCGCATTTTAATTTTTTCAGCATTCCTATTAAAAGATGTAAAAATAAATTCCCCCTTTGCCCTATCGAATCCCTTTGGAATCATTTTATCCCAAAAAATCCAACCTCTTGAAAAAGGTAAATATTGTGTAAAATAATTTGCCCCAAAAACTATTTGATTTTTTGATATTCTAAATAAATGTTGCCAATATTCAGCAGGTGGTTGTTTGTCCCATTTTTTCAACTCTGTGCGTTGTTTTATCTTCTTTCCACTTTCTCCACCACAGATTATATGATCAATAATACCATAGGGCGGGTCCACAATAGCAATATCGAACTCACCATCCTTGCACCCAGTCATGTATTCCATGCAGTCAATCAAGTGACATTCGTTTTTCATACTTACATCATACTTTCAATCTGTTTATTTGTCAAGAATATTTTCTCTTTTCCGTGTACCTCTGACAACGTGTACTCAGCTTGACAGTTAATTGATTTCTCATATCCGGGAATTATTGCTATCATATCACAAATTTCTACCCACTGAAGACACATGGCCATAATTTTTTTGTGATCTTCTTTGTCTCTATCATCCATATCTGAACAATACCCGGCTATACCCACGTGAGGACAAAACACATTATACCCATGATTTCTCAGATATTGTGATGCTGCAATTGCACGGAGAGTGTTTTTTTCGATACCATACCCGGACACATATGGTCCACATACAAATATTGTTTTCATGTAATAAACCTCCTTCTATTACTTCTTATTCTTTCCTTAACAAGTTTTTGCATTTTCTTTTTTTCATCTCCAGACAATTTTATTTTTCCTGGATTGTAAAAACATAATACCAGGGCATCTCCGTCATCCGGACTGCGATTATACCTATCCCTGAATTCTTTTTTTGTTTCCAGTATTTTTCTTTGTTTTACATCATATTTATATAACCTGCCTGTAAGATCCTGTTTCAAAATATTATTATCCGGAATGCTTGCCGTGGTTAATTTTTCTTTTGTTTCAAAATACATTTCAGTGACACAATTACCATAAGTTTTTTTATCCTTCGGATTACCACCGAAGTTTATACTATTTACATTTTCAAATCCCCACAACTTTAATTGATCAATCATTCCTCCGGCACCTAATCCCCCGTTATCTATATTGATCTGGATATACTTATTGTCAGCCTTGTGTGCAATTTCACGTGCGGTTACAATCGGTGCTTCGTGTTTTCTCTCAAATAATTTGATACACTTTGCCCCCCTGCGTTCATATACCTTTGTCTTGTCCCCGCCAAATCTGGCAACATCTACACCAATCGTCTGTAGACCGTCAGCCGGAAAAATAGTTTTCATCGCTATGTCTACCAATACCCGGTCCATTACTGCAAATTCTTTTTGTGCTATAGGCTGATTTTCCCACACATGTAGATATAAGTCATAATCAGTTTCCCGCATTTCTTCCATTTCAAGTTTCAACTCTTCGGGAAACCAGGGATTATTTCTCCAGTTACACTCTATAACCATAGTCGTTTTAGGATTATATTTCAGACAATACAATTCATATACAGGGTCAAGGTCGTCATATCGATTGAAAATCGCCCATACTTCACTACCAGGTTCCCGGATAGTAGGTACTGCCATAATCCAGGATTCACGGGGGACGGCTTCTGCTTCATCTACAATTAACCGATCGAAATGAGAATAGCCTTTCATAGATCTTGCAGCACGGATGTCACGCAGGCCTTTAAAAATAAACTTACTTCCAGATTTTTTGTTGACTATTTTTTTTTCTTTTATGTCCCAACCAGGATACCCGAGCTTAGGAATGAGTATACTTAATTCAGCCCATAACGACTCTTGTATACTTTCCAATACTTCTCTTGCCCATAAAACACGCATTTTGTAATTACTTGCTTGTCTGATTATTATCCTGCAAGCCGTCTGAGTCTTAGCAGATCCACGACCACCATGGATCATTTTTTTACGGCATGGGTTCCACAAAGGTTTTAGAATAGGCGGAATTTTATCCTTGTCCATCTGGTTTAATAGTCTGAGAAGATAAGCTTGATCGTGTCTTTTGAATTTAGCTTTTGTCATTTATTAATAACGTATTCCTCATTAACTTTTTTTATCCATCCCTTTTTAATAAATTTTTTCAAAGTTTTCGGATGTATTGGAACATATATATATTCCGGTTTCGGCTGCGTGTTTGATAATACATTAAATGCTTTTTGAATAGTTTCGAAAATTTCTAAATCAAAATCATTCATGTTATTTTTCCTTTTGTAACAGTTCTTTTTTTTTCTTTCCACATTTTGTACATATATAAATTTGATATTTTTTCCCTGTATATCTACCTAAAAAACCATTATATATACTATATACAGGAATTTTACCCAATTCTTCTACTGCCAATTTTTTATATTTATGTTTACAATTTTTCATAATCTTTGATTTATAAAAATCATCTAATACAAACCATTTTATCGGTTTACCATTATGATTTGTATTTTTTTTCTGCCAATCCTTAAATGTTGTGTCATAAAAAAGACCATTAATAACAACTCCAGAATCATATATTACCCCTACTAATTGGTTATAAGGTATTGATTCTATTTTAAATAAAAGTTTTCTCATCATTCAACTCCAATAAATTAGGATCAATTATCATTATTCAAAAGAATACCCCCCGATTGAAAGCAGCAACACTGTTAATTATTATTTCAGCAATAGCAAGCCGCTTTTCCACACTCGGAGTTACCCTGTCAAGTATCCTGGGTATTTTCATCATATCTATCCCGAAAAACCATTCTTTGATTTTGTTAATTATCCCCATCTTTGCCACCATTTCTTTAATATAATACCTTCTATTCCATCTGCACATATAAAATAAAACTCACAATTACTATTTACCAATTTTAATGTATGATTTTTTATTCCTATAATTGTAGTACACCTTAAATAAATAACATTTCCACTTTTCATATAAATTGATACTTTGTATTTAAACATTCAATACTCCTATAATTCTTCCCGTATCGTCTTCATAGACTGGATACATCCATGTTAACCTTATTAATAACCATGTAAAAACACTCTCCGTTATGTGAAATTCACGTCTTATATCTGATTTAGTTTTTTCACGATTTTTCACAAACTCATATATTTTATGACATAATAACACATTTTCTTGGTTGATAACTTCAGGAATCATATTAGACATATTTTTACCACTCCTTTCTCATATAAATTGATCAGGAATATTTAAACATGCAATACTCCTTATTTTTCCTATATCATCAAACAATTTATCCAAGTCTTCACCAATTATCTTATATTCATGTGGTTCGTGATCAGATAACCAGGATATTTCTATACAGGGTGTATTTTCTTTTATTGTTTTTACATCCCATAAATTAATAAAAATTCTTTGGTTATGATAGTTTTTATAAATCATCTTTTTCTTTCTCCTCTATCAATTTTATTCCGGTGGCTTCTTCCAGCAATCTCAATGTCTCATCACCACCTTTTTTGACAAGTTCAATAAATTTGGCTTCTCTTTCTTCATCTGACATTTCCCAAATAGGCTTTTCACCGGTTATATCTTCTATTTCCTCTTTATCATGTATGTTGAAAACCTTTTCCAGAAAAGCCATAGCTTTAGTTCTGTCGCACAACTTCACTTCTATTTCTTTCATTTCTTCACCCCGTGGCGTGACACCTACAATTTTTGTTTTGATTCCTTCAATGCAATATACAAGAGGACCCAAATCACGCAGATCTTTCACAACAAGTTTACCATCCTTGTTTATAATGTCAGCAGGATTATAAAACGCACGCTGGATGTTTTGTTTGATGAGTTTTAATCTTGCAGTATCACGGTCTTTGTCGATTATCAGATCAATATACAATCTTTGCGCAATGCGCCCCTTTTGAGAATTAAGAAATTGCTTTGCTGAATTTCTTTTTTTATACCCAGCTTGTTCACATACAAAATCACTGAGCTTACATTCATTCAATATATACTCAACAATTAAGTTTTGTTGCCGTTTTGATAATCCTTCAGTCCATCTATCGTCAAATATCATTGTAGCAGGGGGAGGATTTGAACCTCCGACCAAGCGCTTATAAGGCGCCCACTCTACCTCTGAGTTACCCTGCTATAAGCTGCCCCTGTCGCCTCTTCAAGACAAGGGCAGCAAAGAAATCACGAACTACAAATAATCTTACCTCCTTTGAAAAAAAATAAAATTCACTAAATTATATTATACATGGGACCTTTGATCAACGATCAAGTTTTATGTCCCTTTTTATTATTACATACATAATCACAACACGAAGTATCATAAACTTCATCTTTATAATTTATACTTTTTTTATTATCACATATACCATAATCAAAATCTTTACTGATGTAATACGGACAATCTTTGCAACCTATAGTACAACTTTTTAATTTTTCACAATCACAATCATCATATTTCATCAATATCCTCCTGTTAATCCTGCACTAGTCCTTTCCCCTGCCATGATCATTTTTTTGTACAAGAACGCTTTTGCCTTTGCGGTACTGGAAAAAACATTTGACCCGCTATTTTCTGCTATAAGAGAAAAAGCCAATATTTCTTTGTGTCTCAAAAAAATGAGTAAACCATAAAAATACCCAAATTTTATAACCTTGGTATATTTATGATGTCTCATCAACGAAATCACTTCCTCATTAAGTAAAGGGTTATTGTTTTTCTTATTCTTTAATCTACGTTTAACAGCAGAACATGATTTACAGGTGTTTCTGTGTCCGTCTTTCGCACGTTCATTTTTATAGAACTGTTTGATTGATTTATTTTTTCCACACTTATTACATATTTTATAAACTGCCATTAATATCTGTTATTCTCCCAATTTCCAGTTCGTATATGATACTTGGGTGTATTTCTACTGTTTTCACCATGTCCAATTACTTTATCAAAATTTTCATTTAAATGTTTTAATTCATTTAATATTTGAATTAATATTTTTTTCTTTGTATTTCTGTTTAATAATTTTTTAAAAATTTTCATATAATATTTCAACTCCAATTTAATAAAAACATAAGCATTACAAGTATTATTAAAATTCCTATTGTAATAAAAAATGCATATAAAAATTTAAACATAATTATTCCCTGATAAAAAAATTATGTCCGTATTTTTTAAAATCTACTTTATTATTAAAAATAAAAGATTCAAAAAATATATCAGAAAAAACATTTGAATCTATTTCCATTGCTTCATCCATAAAAACAAACTCATTTTCATGTGATCGTATACCTTTATCTTTCCTGGTATCACTACCGGCAAATTTTTCAGTCTGCATTTTTACCTCTACAATAAATATCTTTTAAAAAACTTTCAATTGGTAACGACCAACTTCCTGAAGGAGGCCTTGTTTTACATTTCACCAACTGAAAATTTAAAATGCTGTCTTGTGTAGCTGAAAATTTTTTACCATCAAGAATCCTTTCGAATTCTGACCCTCCGTTATATTTTATTTGATTTATTGATTTTAACAAATCACCCGGTTTTAATACATTCCCCTCAATGTCTGTCATGGTTTACCCCTTTCTACTGGAATAACTTTTAATTTTAGATTCAAAATATACTTGATTTCTTCTTGTGTTAATTCATTATCTTCACAAAAACAATCTATATCAGTATAATCAAAATCATTTAGAAATTCTTCTATATACTTACTATATAATTTTTCTAATTGATCTTTTTTCACTTTTATTTACTCCTTTCAAAAACTGCCCGGAGAATTAACTCCGGGCACATGGTTTGTTATATGAATAGAAAAAACGTCTAATAAATAAAGTAACAAGGGGCTTTCCTTTCTCCCCTGCACATGATCCTCCCTTCTATCTGAATGCTAAACAACCATTTAAACCAGTGTATTTATTAATACACCCTTATCATCATTTAATATTCTCACTTCATCTTTATGAAAATAAAAATTACGTTATCATAGTATAAAAAAATTATTATATGAAGTCAAGTAAAAAACAAAACTTTTTTAAAAAACTTTCCAGGGTTATAGTTGGGTTATAGTTGATATAATGTATACTTTTTCATACACTTTGTGCACTTTTTCATACATGTGTATGATTTTTTATAACATTTGGCTAAAAGTGTATACTTTTTTATAACATTTTGCGAAAATTTGTGGAAATATAGGTATTATCACCAATATTTTACACCTTGTT
>Ga0316193_10002656_pt1 | contig 12654 bp, 15 predicted proteins | sample MerIslsedime2_MG_FD_207735 | JGI IMG/M metagenome (GOLD analysis project Ga0316193, IMG submission 207735) | Coastal sediment microbial communities from Maine, United States - Merrow Island sediment 2 | ecosystem: Environmental > Aquatic > Marine > Coastal > Sediment | place: USA: Maine... | reverse complement strand
CGCATAAGCAAAAAGCAGACCTATGAGCACCATGGCCCACACCGGCACAACGGCCCAGATCACCATATAGAGAAAGCTCAGCGTCATCATCCCGACCGAGGCCAATTTTGCCCCCACCGGGATCACCCGATGCTGGTGCCAACGTTGCAATGGCGGACCGAAGATGCGATGCGAATACAACCAGTTGTGAAAGCGATCTGAACTGCGGGAAAACATCCACAAGGCGAGCAGCATAAAGGGTGTCGTTGGTAACACAGGCAAAAACACCCCCACGACGCCGGTGCCGACAAAGACCCAGCCGAGGGTAAAATAGACAGGTTTTAATGTCCGCATTGGTTCTTACCCCGACAATAAGCCCATGCCTGTATCATCCTCCTTACAAGGGTCCCGATTCAGTGCGTGTGCTCATTGCCTCTTTGAGACAAATTATCCAAATTTAAACAGAGTATAACCCCACTCTAGCCCATGTTCCCCTGGATTTCACTTTATAGTCATTTCATCTATCACTATTACGCTAGAATAAAACAATTTATGTGTATAGTTACCCACCCAGGAACATATAGTTCAGACATGCTATTCGAATTTACCGCGCTACAAATTATCTTTACCGGCCTAATCTTTATCTGGACCGGATTTATCCGCAGCGGTCTGGGTTTTGGCGGGGCCGCCTTGGGCCTGCCGATAATGCTCTTTATACACGACCAGCCCCTCTACTGGCTGCCGATTATCGGCATCCATCTCCTGTTCTTCTCGGCCCTGACCCTGCGTACACGTATTCACAATGTCGATTGGTTTTATCTGAAACGGGCCAGTCTGTTCGTTATCCCGGGGGCACTGGTCGGTGTGTTTGGACTCATCAGCCTGCCCAACCGATGGCTGGTGATCTTCATCTATAGCATCACCCTGTTCTATGCCATGCTCTGGTTACTGAATATCAAACCCCACAGTAGCAAGCTCTGGCTGGACAAACTCTTTTTGCTATTGGGTGGTTATGTGGCGGGTATCTCACTCTCCGGCGCACCACTGATGGTGGCGGTATTCATGCGCAACATCGCCGCACATCAATTGCGCAACACCATGTTCGCCCTCTGGTTTATCCTGGTGAGCCTCAAACTGACCACACTTGCGTCACTGGGCTTCAAACTCTATGCCATTGAAGCACTGTTACTCATTCCGGTTGCGGCCATTGGACACCTCATTGGCCTAAAGGTACACGACACTATTTTGCAAAATGATCGGCTTTTCAAACAGGTGATCGGTGGGGTATTAGTGGTGATCTGTTTGTTGGGTTTCTGGAACTTGCCACATGGTTTGGCATGACTCAAAGCCACGCTGCTAACTCGCTCAGTGCAGTCGAGGAAACAAGATAAGTGACATGATATTGCCTGTTCAACGCCTGTATTTCAGCTAAAAGATCCTTTTCCTCCATACGGCTTATCAGCTCACTCGGCTTCTTTGAGTAATGGCTCACATATCCCCACATATGTTGCAATGCATTACGGATACCGCCTTGTTTTGGTCGTTCACGCAAGATGGCGGTCAGTTCTTCCGCCACCTCATAAAACCCGGCCTTTTGCCTTGTCCTTGCAACAGATTGCCCCATCGACTTATATCGCCTCAAATCACGTGCCAGCACGGAATACTTATGCTGCGACCAAAGCGCCTGGGTTGTTTCGGGTAAAGGAATGCGTCCCGAGGCCTTATGCAGATATTTTTGCCTCAACAGATCAAATTGCACACCCGGGGCATCGATATACGCAGACGGCCAAACCCCCTTTTTTGCTCTGAGTCTCACCGGCGTTTGATCCCGAAAACCTCTGAGAGACATTTCTGCACCTAACAACTGATGGCGTTGTCGCAGTGCCCAACCAAAACCGACCCAGCGCAATGTTTCCGGGTGCCGGGCATACCCTTTCTTGTTATTCGTGATAATGGAAACAATACCGTGAAGTTCACGGTGTTCGCCCAAAAGACTCTGGTCATTCAAATAGCCAGGGCTCACATCCCAGACACGCATAGCCGCTGTTCGATATTCAGCCCGGCAACTGTTTAACCAGTGCCAGCATTTCCTCGGCATGGCCATCGGCCGTGACGCCATATATCGCTGCTTCCAGAATACCCTGTTTATTGATCAAAAAGCTTGAGCGCACTATCCCCACCCTCTTCTCGCCGTTCTTTTCCTTCTCCTGCCACACGCCATAGGCCTGACACAGCTCACCACTCGTATCGGCCAGCAGATCCACCTTCAGCCCAAACTTGTCAGAAAAGGCCTGATGACTGGCACAGGAATCCTTACTCACACCAAGCACCACGGTATCCAGTTCTGCAAAGTCACTCGCCCGTTCGGTGAATTGGTTCGCCTCGATGGTGCAACCGGGGGTATCGTCCTTTGGATAAAAATACAAGATGACATTCTTGTTGCCTGTAAAATCCGCTAACTTGATCGTTTTATTATCCTGATTCAGGCAACTAAATGACGGTGCTGTTTGGTTTTTTTCTAACATGTTTTCACCTGTAACATAATTTTTTTATTTGAAGTCGTCCCTGAACATGCAACTCAATTTAACATAAGATATAAAAGGTTATAATTTAGCAGGGCTATTTCAATAAACCATAGAGATACATTACTTAATCCTGATACTTGGATCAAGCCACCTGCTAGTTTATGCTTCCGGTATCGCTACCCTTGTTATCGCTTATATCGAATAAAACGAGTCCATTGCGAAAGGCAATACGCTCGGCCACTTCACGCGGCAAGGTCTTTAACCAGGACCGATAACGACTCATATAGGTACGAAACTTATACCAATACTCCGTGGTATAGGTTCCACTGCCCAACAGAAAGCGATCAGAATGGCGCAGCATGAGTTGACGCCATTTCTTATCCAGCTTGCCTCTTGGTGCAACATCCCCACGATGGGATATCTCAATCCACAAACGCGGATAACGATCAAGCATGCCGTTGATCACCTCGGGTTGACTAAACATCCCTGCATGCGCCCAAAGAATGCGTAAAGACGAATCCAGTGCAAACAGTTGTCGAATTGCACTTGGCTGAGAACGGCAGTGCAACACCAGGCTATGCTCCGCGGCAAGCTTGACCAATCGTTTCACACCGGGTTTGTCGATATGGCCATCGAACAGGAAAACCTCGCCGATACCACGATATCGTCCACTCGCGATTTCCTCCTCCATGTCGTGCAGGATCTTGGTATTGTTAAACCAGTCGTTGCGATCTTCACGCCTAAAGGCCGGGACAAACATGGGGATCACCCGTTGCGGGTCGGCATTATACAAACGCCAGGTGCCCTCATTGGGAATACTGCCGACCAATAACCACGGTACCGTCAGTTCCTCCGCCGCGTTCAGAATGGCTTCGACCGGAACCCTCGACCAGCTCGCCCTATCATAGTGGATCTGTGCATCGAAAATAGGCAGGTCGTATTTTGGTGTCCACAGGGCGATGAACAACAAGGCAAGCGGCAGACTCAAAAAGACCAGCACGCGACCGATTTTGGTCTTTAAAATGAAATGGGTGAACTGTTTATATAAGCAGCCAAGAAGATGTCCGGCCCTTGTCCAGAGGAATAATAAACCAAGCCATTTAAACCAATAGGACAGGGTCTGTTTAAACTTCAAGCATCAACTCCATTCAATCGCCCTGATGGACGCCACGTGGCGAGCACTTGATGGGAAAAACCAGAGGCCTTACTGTATAGAGATTATTTTACAAATAATAATATTTAGCTTGATCGTCCGCGTTCAAGCTCCACTTCGATCATTTTACGCAACCTGTTGCGGCAATTGGTTATCGGACATTGACCATCATAACGGCAATCCAACTTGATACCCTTGATCATATCGTCCTCGACATCCAGCAGACAGACCAGTGCGATCTCTTCCTTTTCAAGCTGGCTTGACGCCTGTTGCATCAGGGTCACGGTATCGTACCCCTCGATAAAGCGTTTTCTCGCATATTCGGCAATATGATCAAAATCATACTCCCCCATGCAGCCTGGAATTTTGCACTCCATTTGACATCCCTCAGCCTAATCGGCTGAATCAAAATATTATATTGTTTTGCTTGTAGTGCTGTAACCTGTCCCCATGATCAATCCAGGATCAATCCAATAATGGTTTAAAAAATGCCGCTCCGAAATCCACCGCGGCCGGCAGGCTAAACAATGACATCGAGTCCTGATCATCCCCCTGCCACTGTCTGGCCACAGACTCATCCTGTAAAAAGACCATTTCCATACACATGCTATGCGCGGCATCCCCGACCGGCATTTGCCAACGCACCCCGACCTGCACTGCCGCCGAGTCCTGTACATCGATAATTTCGTGCCCGCGCATCTGTATCAGAACAGGCGCCTGTGTCAGATGACAGTGTGATGAAATCTTCACGCTGGCATCAAACATCGGCGCAACAGAGACGGCGTCCAATGCACACATGGCAAAAATGGAGTTGCCCATCACATTAATAGCATGTGGTGTCTGCTCCGTGGTAACGGGATAGGCACCAAGCACCTCGCTTCCGGCCTGATCCAGCACCACCAGATCATCGCCAGCGACCCTCTGCAAGAAGGGTTCAAGCTCTTGCTTGCCCAGCTGGTCTGCAATCTCATCACGGTTCAAGGCACGTCCCTCACGCACCAGCTGCCAGAGGATAGACTGATGTAAGCGCCGGTAGGCTTCCGGCAAGTCTGATTGTCGTTTCTTTAGGGGTAACTGCTGATTGAGCCGTGCAACGGCTTCGCTCGTGTTCATATTGATCAATACATCCTGTGGCGGAAACAGCAACTGCACAGGGCAAGCTGTCCATGGGTATCAAAACGGAATTTCCGGCTCCGTCAGTGGATAACCTGCATCTTGCCAGTTTGATAACTTCATATCAACCGCAGTCACATTTGTCAAGCCCAGCTCCTTAAGTGACCTGGCCGCAAGTGCACAGCGACTACCAGTACCACAATAGAGATATAACTGAATACTCTTATCCATCTTTTCCCCATACCCTGTCAAGGCCCAGATCCTGAACTCAATCACGCCCCTGGGAATATTCATCGCACCGGGAATGTGGCCCGAGTCATATTCGGAAGCTTCCCGCACATCGATGATCTGTCCGTGCATCTTGCTATCCACAATCTTTTTGAAGGTGTCCATATCGATGGTCTTTATCTGCGCCTTCGCCCTGGCGACCATCTCCGTGAGTACCTGGGGTAAGGAATCGGCCTTTACGGCAGGCGCCAGGCTGCATACAGACAATACAATGGCCATAATGGCCGGGGAATGATATCTCATCTATCTATACTCCCATTTATTTTGCATATGAGAAAACCGGGCTCAAACGCAGCCTTCGCCTAAGGGTGCAGTTTTGGCTGAGATTAGTAATAATTGGGTTCTGGTCGGCTGTCAAGCCGTTAACGATGAACAGAGTACTGCCACTATGCCAATACAATCTGCTTATGAGCTCTTAAAGCGTTCGCTTATCTATTACCAGGGCAAGCCTGTCGGCACCGCCGCGGCCTGTGACGAACGGGTTGTCGCCGCCAACTATAATGAGTGCTTTGTGCGTGATTTTGTGCCATCCGCGATGGTCTTTCTCATGAGTGGTCAGCATGACATCGTGCGCCACTTTCTTGAAACCGTGATGCGCCTGCGTGGCCATCAACATGTCATGAAGGGCCATCAGCGTTCCCTCGGACTGATGCCGGCCAGTTTTCATGTCGTGGTTGAAGATGGTGAAGAAAAGGTGATCCCCGATTTTGGTGACCGCGCCATTGGTCGCGTCACGCCGGTGGATTCGGCCATGTGGTGGATCATCCTGCTCCGCGCCTATGTTGTCGCCACCGGAGATCGGGCCTTTGCCGAAAGTGAAGAGGTCCAACAGTGTCTCACCAGTATCCTGGACCTGTATTTACGCGAACGCTTTGAGTCGTCCCCCACCTTACTCGTGCCCGATGCCGCCTTTATGATTGATCGCCGCATGGCCGTGTACGGTTACCCGCTGGAGATCCAGGCACTCTACTATGGCATGTTGCTCTCGGCCCAGGAATTACTCGTCAACACCGGTGCCAATAAAACGGCCATTGAGAATTTACACTTTCGTAGCGATACCCTCAGGGACCACCTGCGCACCTATTACTGGCTCGACCGTCAACGCCTGAATGAAATGCATCGTTACTACTCCGAAGAATTTGGCCTCGATGTGGTCAACGTATTGAATGTCTATCCGGAGAGTATCCCGGGCTGGATGGACGGTTGGCTCGATGCCCGCAGTGGTTATCTGGTCGGTAACGTCGGGCCCGGGCGCATTGATTTTCGCTTCTTTGCCTTCGGTAATATGTTATCTATCCTGTTTGGCATTACCACCGACAATGGTGCGCAGGCCATCATGAATCTCTACCAACGTCACTGGGACACCCTGGTCGGCGAAATGCCGGTCAAGATTGTCTACCCCGCCGTGGTGGGTGAAAAGTGGCGTTTCTCCACCGGCAGCGATCCCAAGAACGTCCCCTACTCTTATCACAATGGTGGCAACTGGCCGGTACTGGCCTGGCCCTATGTCGCTGCCGCCATACGCGTTGGCCGTTTAGAGCTGGCGGAACAGACTCTCAACATCATGACCAAGCGCTTGAAACAGGACAACTGGCCTGAATATTACGACGGCCGCAAGGGAGATCTGATTGGCCGGCGTGCCAATTTTTACCAGGTCTGGTCTGCCACCGGCCTCATCATCTCCCACGAATTGATGGAAAACCCCGAAGCCCGCGCATTATTTGATAAAATGCTCATCAGTGGTCCTCAGGATAGTTGATTTTGCTAACATGCATTAAAACCACCATGGAGCCCAACATGTCAAAAGAGATTGCCATACAATGGCTAAAGGAAATCGCCAACACCGCCAATACAAAAGATCATCTTGCCCACATGGACCTCATCTCAAAGCGTGTCAGCCTGCACGGCATGCCGGAATATGAAGGCATAGACTACGATGACTGGTTCAGGCAGTGCCAGCACGAATTTGAAAACAATCTCCTCAAAAGTCTGCGCTATGACGGCCTGAAACTCGTCGCCGACACCGACAAGGCGATCATGTTCAAGACCTTTGAAACCGTTGAAGGCAGCGATGGCACCACCAATGCCCAGGGCGTGGAAATCCTCCTGGAACAGGAAGAGGACGGGAAATGGCGCATGGTACAGGAACGCATCCTGCCGCCCGATGAAACCGCCCACGATAAACTCATTCCCCAGGGATGAATCGTCGCTCCCCGGCCAGAACATAGGGCTTCCTGGATAAGACGTGCCTGACAACTAGCCTTTTTTCATTTTAAACCCGAGACAGGGGTCATCCGTCTCAACAGCCGGTGTAAACCAGATATAATCGAAGGCTAAGGTCTGCCCATCCCGTCTTTGCAGATAAGGGGCCATGCTCACTGCCTCCGCATCCACCTCCCTAAAGACGATCGAGACAATCGATGCATCACGATCCAGCCTGCGCAAATACAAGGGTACTCCACGATCCGTACGGGCATGACCGGCCCCGGCTATCAGCACCTTGGTCTCATGCTGGCTCTGCAACAGACTCCGGCTCATCACGGCATCGCGTATGCGTTGCGCCAGCGCCATCGGTCCGGTCGCCTCGAGCGGAATCATATCGCAATGGCTTTTGACGATGTCACGCTGCAGGACGGCACGTTGTTGCTTGCTTAACGGGACTTGGGTCAATACCCGTTTGATCTCCTGTGGGAGTTCCTCCTCCCCTCGCTTCATCATCTGCCTGAGTTTGCCCCGGCTCAGATTGGCCGGCCGGATTGCATAGCCCGCCGCCAGCACGCTATCGAATACCACGCGGTACTGTGTATCGTAATCCCAGTTGGACTTGGCCTGCTGCAGGAGTGCAATCAATGTCGAGGAAGAGGTCACCGCGTGGCGTTTGAGCAGCTCAGCCTGCTGATCCGTTATCATCTCAAATGACACCGAGGCATCACGCCGGTATTGCCGTAGCGTATCGATCACACTGGCCTGAAGCTGGTGATGGCGAATATTGTCATGGGTCTCTCCCAACAACAGGTAATCGCTTGCTACGATATGCTTATTTAATTGTTCCCGTTCAATAAAATGCCCGGCCTTCACATCCCAAATCCTGTTCACCAAGGCGTGGCCCTGTAACACCAATGCCGGCGGCGGCTTTTTACCCGTTGCGACACAGCCATTCAATAAAACAAGATAAATGACGAATACAACAGTCTTTTTGAATTGATACCACATATCTAAAACTACTTATTGTTGTGTAATCTGCACCCCACGCACCAGTATCAAAGAACAAGCCCTGGTGCCTGGCAGCTAGCTCCCGGCCTCTGTTTTTCTCCGCACATACAAGGTCTTGTTCACCGCCGCCACGACCTCTCCCGCCTCGTCCACCACCTCTACCGGGAGCTCAAAGACATATTTCCTTTCTGTGTCGGCCGTTTGTTTGATCGCCTGTATCTGTTCCTCATTCAGGGCAAAGGTGACATTCAATGTCCCTCGTCCCGGTTTCACAAACTCGATGCGGGCGGCCTTGTCCCACACGATATAATTCCGTCCCAGGTTATTGATCAGAATCATCATATAAAAGGGATCGGTCATGGCATACATGGAACCGCCAAAATGGGTGCCGACATAATTCTTGTTATGCCAGCGCAATTTCAACTGCACACGAATCTCACGATAATCCGGGCTGACATACACAATCTTGATGCCCGCACCCCAAAACGGCAACCACAGATTGCCAAGCCGACGCAGCACACTCGCCGGTAACCTGTTGGCATTTTTTCTAAGAAATTGAGCTAACATGACAGCAACAGCTCGACGACATGATATTGTGTTTCAGGATTCATCAGCATCGGTTTTTCTTCATAAGGTACCAATAAAGCTTGCAAGTTGTTGCTCAAGATGTGGAAAGAGCGGGTTTGCCGTCAAACGTCGAATCACCGTTTGTTCTTCTTTACAAAAATCGGAGTGTTGGCCACCCCGGAGCTTTCTTTCACCATAGCAAAGCCTTTTTTTGTCTGGCAAAAAACACTCATCCCTATCTTCATCACTACGATAGTGCGAACAATATTTATAGTTCCCATTCAAACCATAGTGTTCATTATCCGGTTTTAAGGTTAGGGCCATGTGGGAAAAATCATTAATATAGACCTTATCTTTATAGAAAAAGCGACTATTACATACCGTAAGCTTCCCTTTAGTAATATTTACATACTTCGTATCACTACAGGACATGGGTGCCACCTGCTCTACCGAGCTTGGTGAATATATCACAATGTAATTGTCATCCCCCAAATTACCATTTAAAAATAGCTTGATTGTTTTCCCGGCAGGAACAGTATAGTCATTTTTCGCTAGAGCAACGAAGACCGGGATCTTTAAGGCATAACCATTATCAAATCCATGCTGGAGCTTCTCCACCAGCCGACCCGCCTGGATGACAGAGTTTGCTGTGGTTGATTCATATTTCATACTATCCACCTCGGCGTTCTTCTCAACAAATTCACAACATGCCTCAACCAAGGCGGCACCCTCGAGAGCAAACATTTTACGATCAAGCAGTGGGGCGAATAAAAATAATGCCTTAATCGAGTCATCTTCCATGGCCTGATGAATGGCCAGCGCCCCTCCTGTTGAAAAACCGGCAAGATAGATATCCTGCCCGTGATAATCCTTTTTGACCGTCTTGACGGCAAATCTTACGGTGCGGACCCAGTCTTCCATTTTTGTATAGCGCAAATCACCCGTTTGGGTGCCATGACCGGGCAGGAGTAGATAACGCGTGGCAAAACATTGTTTATTGAATACCTCCCCCAGGTCTTTCATGGTATAGGGTGAGTCATACAGACCATGCAGGAGCAGTATGACCCCGAGTGTTTTTTCACAATCTTTTTCCCCACCCACTGGTTTGCCATCCTTCGGCAGCAAGGCCTGCACTATTTTATCAGGATCGGCGAACAAGCCGGCCGAGACCTTTTTGTCCACTGCCCGTTGTTTCCAAACCTTCAACAATGGCTCTCTCAACAAATCCTGATAGGTCGCGAAATCCCGCGAAACCAGTCTGTCAATATCAAGCCAGACATTCGATTTGTTATAAACCGCATCCTCATAAAGCCTTGTCGAGGCACAGCCAAAGCTCAGTAAAATGACCAGTAAAAAAAATAACCGTTTCTGTCTCATTTAGAGTGCCTGAATGAGTCAACGATAAAACTCAATAGCAAAAACATGAAAAAATCAAAAACTGAATTCAGAATCAAACGAACATCTGATATTGCATATTTTTTGTAATACGTCAGATCATTCCCCACAGCATACATTTTACTCAATAGCGTCTCACTGCCTAACTGGTAAAAATAGTAGGCCACAAGATGCAGGCAAAAAAGGATAAATACAATCCAATGAATTGCCTGTACCGACCCTTTATGTTCACTCACAATAGCGGAGAATTTATCAGACCCCAGGAGCATGCCAATCGCCAACATGATCGTTGCCAATGTCGTCCAGACATTGTTTTCATAACTGTTATTATTTTCGACCAACTGATCGACAAGGTGTTGAGTGACTATTGTTTTTTCTGATGGGGATAGTGTGTTCGATGTAACGACTTTGTCTTGATTGGACCATGAGGTCTCAGGCATTTTAAAATCAACACATAATGCGACAATAAATAAAATCATGACACAGAAATAGAGAAGAAATATACGATTAAAATTTAACATCTTTCACCCCTGTCGCGGCAACACCCGCACTGATTCTATATAAGCTGTTGACACTATAACTTAACACAGGCAAACCTGTTAATTTTAAACATACACGGCTCGTCACAACTCCATGCCTGCTCCACTACTACAAATAACTGGTTAAATTTTATTCAAAATTTGCGAACCAATTCCATCACAATACGGCTCAATCCTATTTCAAATAATGACATTACATGCTTTACTTAATGACATAAAAACCCAATCACCATCCAGTATGTCAGGTTATTCTAAATAATTAATAACAGGAGAAAATTATGAATAGCTATAAAGTCATCACAATCTTGTTGTTCATGTTGGGCAGCAGTGTCGTCAACGCAAAGCTTGTAGAAAAGGATGTCAACTACTCTGCCAACGGTACGAATTTCAAAGGCTATATTACCTATGACGATAAAACAAAGGGCTCACGTCCCGGCGTCATCGTTGTACATGAGTGGTGGGGCCATAATGACTATGTCAGAAAGCGTGCTCGCATGCTGGCCGAACTGGGCTATACCGCCATCGCCCTCGATATGTATGGTGACGGAAAACAGGCCGACCATCCCAAGGATGCGGGCAAATTCGCCTCCGCCATTGCCGGCAACCTGCCTGAAGCCGAAAAACGTTTCATGGCCGCCTATCAATTACTACAGGAACAAGAACAAACAGATAAGACAAAGATTGCGGCGATTGGTTATTGTTTTGGCGGCGGCATCGTCCTCGCCATGGCCCGGCGTGGTGTTGACCTGAAAGGCGTGGCCAGTTTCCACGGCAGCCTCGGCGTCGGCGCCCCTGCCGAAAAGGGCAAGGTCAAGGCCCAATTACTGGTGTTAAACGGCAAGGATGATCCCTTTGTCAAACCAGAGCAGATCAAGGCATTTAAAAAGGAGATGAAACAGGCCGGTGTGAAATATAAATTCGTCAATTACCGCGGTGCCAAGCACGCCTTCACAAACCCGGATGCCGACAAATTTGGCGAGAAGTTTTCCATCCCCCTAGCCTACAATAAAAAGGCGGACGAGAAATCCTGGAAAAAGATGCGAAAATTCCTCAACAAGGTATTTAAATAAAGTAAAGAAAAAATCGCGTTCATGGAACGCGGTTTTACCTTGTGCCCCCCTTCCGGCAGGCTCGGACCTTCACAGAAGGCCCGGGCCTCATTTTTTACCCTATCGTGTCATTATTTTAGACGGCATTATGGCTGGCTTTATTGACCCCAGAGTTGCTCCACACGCTTGTCTCGTCCACAACTTAAGCGATAGAACTTGTAACGGAATGAATTTTTCTTGTAATAATCCTGATGATATTTCTCCGCAGGATAAAACGTCGAGGCCTTGATCAATTCCACCTTGACGGGTTCTTTAAAGGGTTTGATCTTTTCGATATGCGCCTTGGAGGCCTTGGCCAATTCATGCTGCGTCTGATCTGAATAAAAGATGGCGGGACGATACTGAGGCCCGCCATCACAAAACTGACCATCATCACGGGTCGGATCGATATGTCGCCAGAAGTAATCCAGGATCTTTGTGTAACTGATCACATTCGCATCATAGCTCACCTCGACGGCCTCAATATGTCCACTACGTCCGGACGAGACGTCCTGGTAAGTCGGATTTTTCACATGCCCGCCGGTATAACCCGAGATGACATCCACAACACCGTCCAGCTTTTCATAATCAGATTCGATACACCAGAAACAACCACCGGCCAGCACGGCGGTTTCCAGTTTGGGTGCGGCGGATAATGCCGTAACTGCAAAAAATTGCAGGAATAAAGATAAGGTGGATAAAAGGAATAAACGTATATACATAGCCAATACTCTTTATAGACTACCATTGAATTTAACCGACTTCAGGCCCAGCCTAAGGTCACTTAAGGAACC
>Ga0316193_10002655_pt1 | contig 12656 bp, 12 predicted proteins | sample MerIslsedime2_MG_FD_207735 | JGI IMG/M metagenome (GOLD analysis project Ga0316193, IMG submission 207735) | Coastal sediment microbial communities from Maine, United States - Merrow Island sediment 2 | ecosystem: Environmental > Aquatic > Marine > Coastal > Sediment | place: USA: Maine... | reverse complement strand
GATACAGGTAGCCGCCCGCCCCCGCCAGCAGCGTCAACAGCATGTAGGCATTGGGGTGGTAACGTGAAAGCCGTAGTGCGCCGCGACGATTGAAAGGGTTGATATAGCTATCGAAGATCGCCAGTTTATTGCGCAGTGCCAGGAACATTGGGCAAGTTCCACCTTGGTTATTCGTATCCTCTTATCTATCGGCAATTTCCCCTAAAACAGAACATAAAAAAAGGCTTTAATTTCAATCTCTAAAGATACCCGGTTCGACTCCTGCCGGGTTAACCTCGCCTGCTGCGACAACGTGTCACATTCTCAGACTACAGATTATTCACTACGCTACATCCATCTAATCATCTTCATCACGACGGTGTTTTCGCAGGTGATTCCATCTCTCCCAACTTCAGGTAGACACGCCATGAAAACTATTAACATTCTCAAACTGAAAGTGAACGACGCGACATTTTCAGGAAAAGCCTGCGCTGCGACTCTGCTGCCGTTGCTATGCGTATTGGCTATCGGCACTGGCCCGGCCCAGGCGCAACAGGAAATCCTAACGCCTTCCCATGAACAACATGCTGGCAAGCACGGCCGCTTTGGTTACAGAAAGCCCGACCATGTCAATAAAGACGGCTATGTCAGCGACAATATCTATGGAGTTGAAAACCTCGCCTACTATGGCGACTGGAATTCCAACAGCATCTATATTTTTGATGTTGATAATATGACCCTGCTGACAACCGTGAACAACACCGGAGATGGTCCATACGGTATCGACCAGCAAAGCTCCGACAAGGCCTATGCGCTGACCCGTCAGACTGAATCACTGACAATCGTCAACAACCAGACCTTCGAGAATGACGGTCTCATTCCACTGGAACACAAGCCCCGGTCAACCAATTACAACCCGGACACAGATCTGACGCTTGTTTCCGGCGGCGACAAGGCAATGACCAGTATTATCAGAGTCAAAAAAGATAAGGTCATCCGGGTTATCGGGGAGAACATGGAAACGCACCCCTATGATTTTGGTGGATCCCTGTCTACCGGGCATCCCTTGTGGGTGACAGACCGGAAATTTTTTATGCTCGACCGCGCAGCACGTGAGATTCAGTTATGGAGCCCCAATGACAAGCTCCTATCGACGCTCCACACAGCAACATCGGTCCACCATATCTTCCAGCCACCTGTTTCCAACATGGAGAAAGGTGATGACCGCATCTATTATGCGGTGGAAGAAGGCAACCAGGGTGCGCAGATATCACCGGCAATCCTGCGTTTTAAGCTGCACGGAAACGAGCTGGTCGAAACCGGTCGTGTTGAGCTGAATTCCATTGATCCCACCCTGTACGATGCCAGTGTAATGGGCGCCCACCATGCCTCATTCCGTCCGGATGGCGAGTACATTTATGTTGGATCCGCCGAGGGTCATCTGTTCGTGATCAACAGGCAGGGAATGAACGTTGAAAAGGTCATCGAAGTCGGCAAGGGCGCTGGCCATACGACATTCCTGTCAATGCGCGACCAGGCTATCATCACCAATCACAATGATACCTTTGTGTCGGTTATCGATACGGTAAACCACGAATTGGTGCGCAATGTTGAAGTGGCTAACGATGCTTCGCCCGCTTACAAGTCACAAGCCCATACCTCGGGGGTCAGTCTGGACATGCAATACTTCTACAGTGCAGCGAGTCATGATGGCCAGTTTTACCGGATCAACCTGGATACCTGGAATGTGGTAAAGACAGAACCTGTCGATGCGAATCTGTTGATGGGCAGCTTTATCTGGAATGGCGACGGGTCGAATATGTAAAACCGTCTGCAATCCAGCACTGGCATAGCCAACAGAACCGAAGTGCAGAAAACTGTCCCCGAATTGACATAACTCAGAGAAATCTTAAACAGAGGTCGGCAGAATCGGGCGAAGGTTTCGCTGTAATCAGGGCGGAACCGACGTGGTATAAACCAGGGTATCAATTAATCTGGACCAAGGCATTGCAGTTATGAAGTGTAAATTTCTGTACATTATTGTATTTACAGCACTTATTTTCCCTTTTAGTTTTCAGGTAGCCGCCGCAGAGCTGTGTGACGGCTCCGGGATGTTCAACCCGGGAGAACCCCTGATGGACGAAGAAAAGCCGAAACCGGAAGGTGAAGAGGAAGCGGAACCGGACTGCGACGATTAATCGAATTCTAATAACCACTTAACAGAGAGGTAACAGGACATATGAAAAAACTAGTGACATTTGCAGCGATATTGACACTCGGTATTCCGGTCATCGCCCAGTCCGCTGATGAGCTGAAAGTCAAAATTACCAAGGACATTTCCAGCATAACTGTTATGCATAATGGCAAGGAAACAACCATTCAGCGTAACCAGAACAAAGACAATACGGTCAATCCGGCATTCGCCAAAACATCTCGTCCCTGCCCGCCTTTCTGCATTCAGCCAATGACACTGGCGCCCGGCGTCGAGACCATCGGTGAGGTTGAAATGCTGGGGTATCTCAAGCGTGTTTCAGAAGGCGACAAGAACCTGATGGTGATCGACTCGAGGACGCCCGACTGGGTCAAACGTGGCACTATCCCGGGCTCGGTGAATATTCCCTGGACCCTCCTGAACATGGGGAAATCAGACCCGATAACTATCGCCGAAACGGTAGAGCAGAATTTCAACGGGAAACAGGACACCGACGACAAGTGGAACTTCAGCAATGCCAAGACACTGGTCATGTTCTGCAATGGTATGTGGTGCGGACAGTCGCCGAACAATATCAAATCGTTGCTCAAACTTGGTTACCCGGCAGACAAAATCAAATGGTATCGCGGCGGTATGCAGAACTGGGAAATTCTCGGTTTGACGACCGTCAAGTAAGGATAACCCTTGCACCTGAAAGGCAGCTTCGGCTGCCTTTTTTATGCGCTGGATTCTGTTTATTATAATCAAGAAGTGCCGGGAAGCAGTCGATAATAACCGGTATGGAGACGGTTCACATCTGACGGCATATATGGCATCGATCTCAAAAGACAGGAACGCGTCATTTAGCATGAGCATCGGCTTGTTGCTGGCTCTCAACGGGCTGATTGGCTGTGCCTCCAGCCCGTCAGTTACGCATCAACCAGCAATTCAAGCACCGGTCACCGCTTCGACACCAGGGAATTCACATACTCGTGCACTTGCGTTTGCCGTTGAAATGCTTGGAGCACCTTACCGCTATGGTGGTGCGAGCCCGCGAGGTTTCGACTGCAGCGGTCTGGTCTACTACGCCTATCACAAGGCCGGCATACAAACTCCGCGCACGACGACGGAACAGTATCATCGGACCAAACGGATACAGGTATCTCACTTGCAACCCGGGGACCTGATCTTTTTCTCCATCTCCCGGGACAAGTTCTCTCACGTGGGTATCTATGTGAGTAATAGCCGTTTTATTCATGCGCCATCCAGCGGAAAATCCGTCACATACGCATCACTCCACAATCCCTATTGGCGAGCAAGGCTGACGGGCGCCGGACGTCTACCGTAGGCTGGATTCAAACACTCCTGGCTTACTCGGTTGTCCCGGGCCCCAACAAAACGGCAATCCAGCGCGTATCATCGCGTGATGCCAGTGCAATCTGTACAGAGATTGTCAACGGTACCGACAGGAACATCCCCACCGGACCAAATACCCAACCCCAGAACACCAGAGACACGAACACGATCAACGGTGACACACCCAGCTGATTACCCATCCAGCGCGGCTCCAGAATACTGCCGATAGTCACATTCGTAGCCAGATAGAGCACTGCAACACCAAGCGCACCAGCGACACCAAATTGCAGCAAGGCCAGCAACACCGCCGGGATAGCTGCGATAATCGATCCAATGTTGGGAATGAAATTCAACAGAAAGGCGAAGAAGCCCCACAGTACCGGAAAATCGACGCCCATGAGCGACAGCCCCGCCGCTACCAGGATACCAGTCATCGCCGAGGTCAGTAATTTGATACTCATGTATCGCTTTATGTTGTCCAGCACCGTATAGGTCTCCTCCAGCGTATGGTCCGGAGAACCCAGTACCGCACGCAGCTTGGCGGGAAAACTCGATGCCTCCATAAGAATGAACATCACAGTCAGCAGGATCAGGAAAGCATTGGTTAGTACGTTACCCAACCCCTTCAACAGGCCGGAGGCCAGCGCCATGGCCGAACCGGGGTTGAGAAAACTCAGGAAGGTTTGGTCCGAAACATCAATTCCCAGATGGGTAAGCCACTGCGCAAACCGCCTGACCTCACCCTGCAACCTGTCCTGGTAGGATGGCAAAGCCTCGCTGAAGGCATCCAGCGAGGTACCCAGCAAGGCTGCCAGTCCCACACCGGATGCAACAATAACGAGGATAACCACCAGCAACGCCAGTGGCATGGGCACGCCTTTGCGATTCAACCAGTTCAGATACGGCGCGCTGATAATGGAGATGAATGCCGCCAGCAGAAACGGCACGATAATACTCTGCGCCGTCTTCATACCGGCTATCACCACAACAAAGGCCGCGAGTCCGAGAAAAAAACGCAGGGCTGGTGACTGGGTATTCACATCAGCGCGAATCGTGCGGAAGTTTTAGTGACACGCCTCACTTGGCGGTAAATGAAAACTTCTGGCCACCAACACTGGCTTCGTACATCAGGCCACCCTTTGCCATGGTAAATACCGCAACGCCGCCGTCGTAATCCGCATCAGCCGACGCGCCCGCTGTTACTGCAACCGCCGAAACCTGCGCGCCAAATTCAAAATGCCCGGCCTTGAAATCATCGAGCGCAGCCTTGTTCTCGAAAAAGATAATCTCACGGTATGCCTGGCCGCCAAGCTGGAAACCGATCGTCAGCTGGGAAATGCTGCTTAATCCGATGGACTTCCCTTTTTCAAACACCACGCCCTTGCCGTAGGCGCCGCCAATACCGATAGCCCCCTTGCCGACTGTTGGGAACACGACATAGCCCCAGGCTTTGTCGAAAAAGGTCTGCATACCTGGATCCGCCTTTTTAAACTCGGCTATGGCTGCATTGGCCTTCTCTTCCGCCTTCGGGTCCCATCCAGCCACACTCGGGATCGCATAAAGCCCCAGTGTCATGATCAGTATCCATCCTGTCAGGCTACGCATCATCCTGTACTCCTCTAAGTTATTCAGTTCGAAGGATAATATTACCAACAACCGGCTTTAAAGCAACCGAGAACACCTGCCTGGCAGATAACGACCTCATTCCAGTCTTTTCAGCAACTTGGCTCAAGAACCGAGGCACAAATGCCGATGTCCCGTGAGGTAACACTGTTGATGTCCCCACCGAACAGGATGGAGTGCCCGGATGGCTATTGCACCACAATTCGCTAAGTTGCTGGACAGGTGTCTGGATATGGAAGTCAGCCACCTCAAACCGCTACTTGATCGCATGTTCGAAAATGCTGACGTCGCATTGCTCGATTTTGCAGAAAAAGCCCAGAACAACATGGCCCAAAACGTGTTCTTCGAAGCCATGAGCGAAGTGCGAAAGCGGCGCAAGGCGATCGAGCAAGGTTTCTTCAAGGAGCTCAAACGAAGTTTCACCGAGTTTCCATGTTCCCCAGGCAATGAATCATCGTCCAACACCGAGGGGGTAACACTCTCACTGGTAAACACGGATGACATGGAACTCACAGTCGCCACCCAGAATGCCAGCCAGAAACTCAGCAGCCGCATCATGGATCGCATCTTCGCGCTCAAGCAGCGCTTATCAATTGTTAATTCCGGTGATGCCGTCGAAGAATCCCAGATACCCGGTGGTCCGGCATGGCTCGGCGCCAGCTTCAAGCACGCCGTGGGCGAACTGGAACTCGAAAACAAGGTGCGCGTCGTGTTTATCGCACTGTTTGAAAAATATGTGCTCGGAAAGGCCGATAGCCTGTTCGATGAGTTCAACAAGTACCTCATCGAGGCAGACATTCTGCCGAACCTGCGCTACGAGGTACGCAAACAACCTGGCAGCGTCGAAATCATTCAGAAGGAAGTCGACGAAACTAATGGTGCAGAAGAACAGTATCAAAACACAGCCGAAGAAGACGAAGCAGAGCAAAGTCCATCAGAACTCGGGGATGAACTGTTCGGGCGTATCTGTGAATTGATGGCCGTGCGACGTACCGCTCCAGCCAGTGCGGGCGGCGGAAATGGCTTTGGCGGTAGTGCAGGTGCAAGCGACCATAACGTCACGCCGATTCATTCTTACGGGCCTTCCGGTCAGGCCGGTTCCGGTCCTGCAGCAAGTGGTGGCTATGGTGGCGGTGGCGGTGGCGGTGGCGGCGGTGGTGGCGGAACCGGGTCAGGAGAAACCGGAGATAACGGTGGCAACCGAGGAGAAAATGGCTACTCGGTACTGTTGCCTCGTATCAAACAGGTACAGGCACGCATGTCTTCCGCATCGGCCGCCGTCTCCAGCGATGAATTCATCGAGAATATCGAAATCGACCAGACATTAATTGACCGGCTTCAAACGACACTCGCCGAGGAACGCGGCAAGGTCTTTGGGGATATGGATCGTCGTAAAATCCCCGCAGCCGATACCAATGTTATCGAACTGGTTGGACTGCTATTTGAGTACATGCTGAAAGAAGAGAGCCTTCCCAACATCGCCAAAGCGCTGCTGAGCCGCCTTCACACACCGCTACTCAAGGCTGCGGTAATTGACAAGTCTTTCTTCACCCGCTCGCAACATCCGGCCCGAAAACTCCTCAATGACATGACCGCAGCCGGCATCCGCTGGGTTGACGAGGCCAATGTAGATCGCGGCATTTTCCCCAAAATGAAAAGCATCGTTGATCAGGTGTTGAACGATTTTGATGAAGACATGGAAGTATTCGAGGATCTGGTTATCGATTTTGAAAAGACCGTTAAAGACCTCGAACAGCGTTCGACCCTGGTGGAAAAACGTACCAATGAAGCGGCAAACGGACAGGAAAAGCTTCAGGCAGCACGACATCGCGCCCAGCGGGAAATCGGCACCTTGATCAGCGAGAAAACAGTCGCCGTGGCAGCAAAAGATTTCTTGCAGCGTATCTGGTCAGACAAGTTGACCTTCATTTTGCTGCGACAACCTGATGCGGACAACAGCGATGACTGGCGAACTGCGATCGAACTGGCTAACGCGATTGTTCACTATGCATCGCCGGTCAACGATAACGCAGAACGCGAACGGAGAGCACAGTCGCTGAGCGATCACCAGAAAGCCCTGCGCGAGGCATCAACAACACTGCAACAGCCCGACAAGGAAAAACTTCTGCTCGACCTGTTTACAAGCCAGAACAAGTTAATGGATGAACGCGTCCCGGCCACCGAGGTAGCTGTCGAGGTCGCCAAAGCGAAACCGGTGGAAGAGGAACAGCTGGCAGAAAAATCCGGCCTGTCGCCGGAACAGGAAACCATGATCAAGGAACTCAAGTCCGTTCCCTTCGGAACATGGTTCGAATTCTCGGGCGAGGACAGTACCACGCACCGCGCAAAGCTGTCCTGGCGCAGCACCGTCACAGAGAAGTTCATGTTTGTGGATCAGATGGGTGTAAAAGCTTCCATTATCTCTATGACCGATCTTGCCGACTGCATGATCGCCGGCAAGGTTCGACTACTGAATGAACAGAAGAAGCCCTTTGTCGACCGGGCACTCGGCGCGATCCATCGCATGCTTGACCACGGCACCCCACAAACAGCGCATGCCTGAACCAGGAGTACACCGATGAGCACCGAAGCCGAAACCAGGAACAAAGACCAACGTAAACTCACTCGCGTTTCCATACCCGATCATCCGCAGATTTTCGATGTGCACAGTGATGCTGTTGTTGGCCAACTGGTCAATCTGTCGATTGAGGGAATGATGATGATGAGCCCTTCCCAGGTCAAACCCGGCACACTGTTGCAGCTGAGGATCCCTCTCTATTGCTGTGAGAGAAATATCGAGGTGCTGGTCGGCGTGGAAAGCCTCTGGTGCGACAATGCCGACGAGTCCGGTGTGTGCTGGACGGGATTTCAGATTATCGATATTTCCCCGGAACACCACGAAATCATCAGCACACTCGTTAACGACTGATACATATACCCGGGATCTTCCGGGCACAAACCATAACGGGTGCCGGCCCTGTCCTGTACCGGAATTGCATACCGTCGCGCAGGCTATATATACTGAGTGCATGTCAGCCGGTAACACCCTGCTATCACATGGTCTCGTCCGTACAGGTGGATTCATACTTATCACGTGGCTTTCGCTGTTCGTACCGAACGCCGTTGCCGCGACCCCCGACCAAAGCAACCTGGATCTAACGTCCCATCCGATCGGTTATATCGCACTGACCCTTTTCGGTCTTGCCTACCTGCTGGTGATGGCTGAAGAGTTCACGAACCTGCGCAAGTCAAAGCCGGTAATCCTGACAGCCGGGATTATCTGGGCACTGATCGCATGGCAGTACAGCCAAAACGATTTACCGCACGCCGCCGCCACCGCCCTGCGCCATACCCTGCTGGAATTTGCAGAACTATTCCTGTTCCTCCTCGCAGCCATGACCTACGTCAATGCCATGGATGAACGACAGATATTTGAAGCATTACGTACCTGGCTGGCACGCAAGCGCTGCAGCTACCGCCTGCTATTCTGGATTACAGGCATCATCGCGTTCTTTCTTTCGCCTGTCATCGACAACCTGACAACAGCGCTGGTCATGTGCGCAGTGGTGCTGGCCGTCGGTAAAGATAATGCAAAATTTATCAGCCTGGCCTGCATCAATATCGTAGTCGCCGCCAATGCGGGTGGAGCATTCAGTCCGTTTGGTGACATCACAACGCTCATGGTATGGCAAAAGGGGCTGGTGGATTTCAGTACGTTCTTCCTGCTGTTTGTTCCCTCGGCCATCAACTTTGCGCTACCGGCGCTATGCATGCACGCCTTCGTTCCTGCCGGAACACCGCCACCAGACGGAGCATCGGTGGCGATACGGCGCGGCGGGTTCATCATCATGTTTCTGTTCGCCGCCACCATTGCCACCGCAGTCAGTGTTCACAGCTTTCTCCACCTGCCGCCCATGCTGGGTATGATGACCGGGCTGGCGTATCTTCAGTTCTTTGGCTATTACCTGAAAAAGACCCACAATAAAACAGTGCGGTTTTCACCCAATTACGGAACCATCGGCGACGTACTCCCGATTGACAGCGAAGAGCGGCCCTTTGATGTTTATCGTCGGCTCGCACGCTCCGAGTGGGATACGTTACTGTTCTTCTACGGTGTTGTACTTTGCGTCGGGGGCCTGGGCTTCATCGGCTACCTGGCCAACATTTCCGAATTGATGTATGTCGATCTGGGCGCTACCACGGCCAATATCCTCGTCGGTGTTCTGTCCGCGATTGTCGACAACATTCCGGTGATGTTTGCAGTGCTGTCGATGAACCCCGACATGCCACTGGGTGAGTGGTTGCTGGTAACACTGACGGCCGGCGTGGGTGGCAGCCTGTTATCAATCGGTTCGGCCGCCGGTGTGGCACTGATGGGACAGGCGCGCGGCAGATACACCTTTTTTTCACATCTGAAATGGACGCCTGCGATCGCGCTGGGTTACGCCGCCAGCATAGCCATGCATCTATGGCTGAACGCAAATACCTGGCAACTACCCGTCAATGGTCTTCTGCCACACGGCTGAACCACCGGCTGCCTTTGCAAGTGTTTCGATACATGCTTCGTGCGCGGTGAGTTCGTCCGCGTCCGGGTGAATCACGCGCAGCGCCGGACGGTCACTATCCAGCCGGCGAATCGGTTGCTCGGCATGCGCCCCACTACCCGACTCTTCACCTTCGCCCAGTGACAAGGTGACCTGGCCACCGGTCATTGCAAGATAGACGTCGGCAAGAATCTCGGCGTCGAGCAACGCGCCGTGAAGGTCGCGGCTGGAATTGTCGATGGTGTAGCGTTTGCATAAAGCGTCCAGGTTATTCTTCTGCCCGGGATGCATGCGACGCGCCATCTTCAGCGTATCCAGCACCCCGCACATATCCGCCACCTGCGTTCCATTACCGCACAGACGCAGCTCGTTGTTAATGAAGCCAACATCGAATGGCGCATTGTGAATCACCAGCTCGGCACCACGAATGAAGTTAACGAAATCATCGACAACATCTTCAAACAAGGGTTTGTCGGCAAGAAATTCGTTGGTAATCCCGTGCACTTCGATGGCACCGGGATCGATCTCGCGCCCGGGTTGTAAATACTGATGAAAGGTATTTCCGGTGAGCTTGCGGCCGACCAGTTCCACGCAGCCAATTTCGATAATGCGGTGGCCATCTTTTGGTTCCAGGCCGGTGGTCTCTGTATCCAGTACGATCTGTCGCATAGCTTATGCCCCCAGTTGTTCGATGCCGCGGTTCGCGAGCTCGTCAGCACGTTCGTTTTCCGGATGCCCGCTATGCCCTTTTACCCAGTGCCAGGCCACCTCGTGCTGCTGTGCCGCAGCGTCCAGGCGTTTCCATAAATCATCATTCTTTACCGGCTTGCGGGCAGCCGTCTTCCAGCCACGTTTTTTCCAGTTGTGCATCCACTCGGTAATGCCGCTCCTGACATAAACCGAATCGGTCGTAAGATTCACCGCGCAGGGCCGCGTGAGGCTTTCCAGTGCCTTGATGGCCGCCATCAATTCCATCCGGTTGTTCGTTGTTTCTGCTTCACCACCGAACAGCTCCTTCTCGTGCCCGTTGTAGCGCAGCAGTGCACCCCAGCCACCCGGCCCCGGATTACCTTTGCAGGCACCGTCAGTAAAAATCTCCACGCACCCCAGGGTGCCTTCTGTTCCGCGACTCTCCTTGTCAGCCATGTCCCGGCAAACCTCCATCTCTTGATTCAATAACACCGCCCGCAAGGATAGCGCGGCGCGGTCGCCAGCGCGGTTTGGCCGGTGTCAGGGTAGCCACTCGCTTCTTTGCCACCAGCAGATACGATGCCGCCAGCAACGGCCAGTGATCCCGGTGCAGGCGATCCAGAATGCCCCACCGGTCACCACCCAATCCGTAAGCCCAGGGCGGATGCGGAAACAGGTAGCGCGTGCGCACGGTATCGAAACCCAGCAACGACAACCAGTCCTTCAACCGCGAAAGACCAATGAACCGCAACGACCACGGGCTACCGCGGTGCGCCCCACCCAACATCCGCCTCAATCCCCACCAACCATAAGGATTAAAACCCAGAATAATGAGATGCCCCTCCGCGACCAGGCACCGGTCAATTTCGCGGAGTACCTGGTGCGGTTCCTGCGTCGATTCCAGCACATGCGGCAACACAAAGGCGTCAACGCTATCGGACAAATAAGGAAGGTGCTCACTGCTGGCCAGCAGCTCCGGACGACGATCGAGTCCGCTGCGGCTACGCGTCTGTATGATCCGATGGACGATACGGCTTGATTCCAGCGATTCGATCTCGCAGGTCGGGTCTACCACCACCAGGTGATAGCCAAACACATCGCACAGCTCATCAGACAACGCGGTATGTTCAGCCTCCGCCAGCCGGCGCCCAAGCGGATGCCTGCACCATCCGCGCAGGTCTTCGAGCCGGGGCGACCCAGGGTGCAAAGCGTTTTCATCGGCGTTCATCCGCTCGATCATAACGCATACGGGGGGGCCGGCTACAGTGCTTGACGCGCCCGGCCCGGGCTGTCAGCATAACCCGCTGTTTTTGTCGAAATTCTTTATTGATCACCCACTTGTCGCTCAATGACACAGGCTCCCCGCCGATAGGGACATTATGTTCAAGCGATTCACACTACTACTCCCGGCATACGCCCTGTTACTCGGCGCCTGCGCCACACAGCAGCCTGCCGCGCGTCCGGAGCTGCAATCGGCCGCCCCTGCTGAAAATGTTCAATCGACCCTTAACCCTGGCGTCACGCTGCTCGCCTCCGCGCAACCGCTAACCGGCATCCTGTCTGACACCCCGTTGGCACTGGAGCCCACCGACCTCTGGGAAACCATGCGCCGGGATTTCGGCCTTTCAGCCCGCCATGACGAGCGCGTGCGTGCGCAGCGCAACTGGTATGCCAGACACCCCGAGTACATGCGCCGCATCAGCCAGCGCGCCGGCCGTTATGCCGCCTATATTCTTCAACACGTCGGCGAACGCGATATGCCCGCGGAAATTGCACTGCTGCCTGTCGTGGAAAGCGCCTATGATCCTTTTGCCTATTCGCACGGGCGCGCTGCCGGCCTGTGGCAGTTCATACCCGCCACCGGCAAACGCTTTGGCCTGAAACAGGACTGGTGGTATGACGGACGCCGCGACCTTGTCGAATCGACGCGCGCCGCGCTCGACTACCTGGAATACCTGCACAAACGTTTTGACGGTGACTGGCTACTGGCGCTGGCCGCCTACAACTCCGGCGAAGGCACCGTCAACAAGGCCATGCGCCGCAACCGCAAGAAAGGCAAACCGGTCACCTTCTGGGACCTCGACCTGCCGAAAGAAACGCGCGCCTATGTGCCCAAGCTGATTGCGTTGAAACAGCTGGTCAACTCACCTGAGAAATACGGCGTGTCGCTGGACCCGGTCACTATGCAGCCACCCTTTGAAATCATCGACACCGGTGGCCAGATCGACCTTGCCATCGCCGCCGATCTGGCTGGCATCGAACTGGATGCCCTG
>Ga0316193_10002653_pt1 | contig 12656 bp, 6 predicted proteins | sample MerIslsedime2_MG_FD_207735 | JGI IMG/M metagenome (GOLD analysis project Ga0316193, IMG submission 207735) | Coastal sediment microbial communities from Maine, United States - Merrow Island sediment 2 | ecosystem: Environmental > Aquatic > Marine > Coastal > Sediment | place: USA: Maine... | reverse complement strand
AAGAAGCCTCCTAACCCCCCGAATGAGCATGCAGTACGGACTCCCTGACAAATACGGTCTCTACGATCCCGCCAACGAGAAGGACGCCTGTGGCGTCGGCTTCGTCGCCCAAATCAAGGGCGTCGCGTCTCACCAAATCGTCAGAGACGCCAACCGGATCCTCTGCAACATGGACCATCGCGGCGCGCGTGGTTCGGAGACCAACACCGGTGACGGCGCCGGAATGCTCACCGCGCTTCCCCACAAGCTTCTTCGCCGCGAGGCCAAGAAGCTCCTCGGTATCGATCTTCCCGACCCCGGCCGATACGGCGTTGGCAACATCTTTCTGCCGACGGACGACGACGAACGCGCGTACTGCAAGGCCGCGTTCCTCAGGGCGATCGAAGCGCAGGGGCAACGCTTCCTCGGCTGGCGGGTGGTACCCACCGATCCGGATGGCGCCAATCTCGGGCCGACTGCGCTCGAGAGCATGCCGCGCATCGAGCAGCTCTTCATCGGAGCGGCGGACGGCTTGGATGCAGACGCCTTCGAGCGGCAGCTCTACATCATTCGCAAGAGCGCCGCGAGCCCGCTTCGCGTCGACGAGAGCCTGAAGCAGCGCTCGATGCTCTACGCATGCTCGCTTTCGAGCAGGACCATCATCTACAAGGGCATGCTCGCCTGCGAGCAGGTGCTTCCTTTCTACGGGGACCTCACCGACCCGGACTACGAGAGCCACCTAGCGATGGTGCACTCGCGCTTTGCGACAAACACCTTCCCGACCTGGGAGCGCGCCCAGCCGCTTCGTTGTCTTAGCCACAACGGAGAGATCAACACCCTTCGCGGCAACAAGAACGCGATGCATTCCCGCCAGGGCGTGGTGCAGAGCGAGCTTTATGGCGACGACCTTCGAAAGCTCTTTCCCGTTGCTGAGCTGGGGCTTTCGGACTCGGGCACGCTCGATAACGTCCTCGAGTTTCTCTACATGAACGGTCGCAGCATGCCCGAGGCTGCGATGATGATGGTCCCCGAAGCCTGGCAGAAGCACCAGCACATGTCGCAGGAGAAGCGGGACTTCTACGAGTACCACAGCTGCCTGATGGAGCCCTGGGACGGACCTGCCTCGATCGCGTTCACCGATGGAAAGGTGATCGGCGCGACGCTCGATCGCAATGGCCTCCGCCCGAGCCGCTACTATCTCACCCATGATGATCGCGTGATTATGGCTTCGGAGGTCGGGGTCCTTCCCGTGCCGCCGGAAACGGTGAAGCACAAGGGTCGCCTCCAGCCCGGACGCATGTTCCTGATCGACTTCGAGCAGGGCCGCATGATTCCGGACGAGGAGCTCAAGCACGACTTCGCGTCGCGCAGGCCCTACGGCGACTGGTTGAGGGAGCAGCGTCTCAAGCTGACCGAGCTACCGGTACACGGCGATGCGCACGGCTTCGATCCCGAGACACTTCTCGCGCGCATGCAGTCGTTTGGTTACACGACCGAGACGATGCAGTTCATGTTGCGTCCGATGATCGAGCAGAAGCGCGATCCGGTCGGGTCCATGGGCAACGATTCCGCGCTCGCGGTCCTGAGCGATCAACCGCGCCTGGCGTACGATTATTTCAAGCAGCTCTTCGCGCAGGTCACCAACCCGCCTATCGATTCGATCCGCGAGGAAGTGATCATGGGCGTCGAGTGCTACGTCGGCCCGGAGCGGAACCTGCTCACCACGACGGCTGAGCACGCGCACCGCCTTCGCATTCCGCACCCGATTTTGACCAACGAAGAGGTCCGGGCGCTGAAGACCATCGACGAGCGAGGTTGGCGTTCCAAGCTCATCGACATCACCTGGCCCCGAAGCGAGGGTCCCGAGGGACTCGAGCCCGCGCTCCACCGCATCCGGCAAGAGGCCGAGGCAGCGGTGGACGAGGGATACAGCTTCGTCTTGCTGACCGACCGCGGTGCAGGCCGGGACCGCATACCGGTCAGCGCGCTGCTCGCCACCGGCGCGGTCCACCATCATCTGGTTGCGACCGAGAAGCGCACGAGAGTCGGCATCATCGTCGCGACCGGCGAGGCCCGAGAGGTGCACCATCACTGCTGTCTCCTCGGGTACGGGGCAGACGCCATCAATCCGTATTTGGCGTTTGAGTCGCTTTGGGAAGAGCGCCGGCGCGGGGAGCTCGATGCCGAGCGGTTCCCCGATGACGACAGTATTGTCGACGGCTATCGCAAAGCGGTGGCCAAGGGCTTGCTCAAGGTGTTCGGCAAGATGGGGATCTCGACCCTCCAATCGTACAAGGGCGCGCAGATCTTCGAAGCGGTGGGCTTGAACAGCTCGGTAATCGATCTGTGTTTCGTCGGTACGGCCAGCCGGATTCAGGGCGTTGGTTTCAACGTCATCGCGCAAGAGCTCGTCGAGCGACACGAGCGCGGTTATCCCAGCGGAGACGAGCCCCGGCTCCCGATCCTTCCGAACGACGGCCAGTTCCATTGGCGCGCCAACGGCGAGCGCCACATGTGGAATCCGGAGACCATCGCGAACTTGCAGGTCGCCGCGCGGGCGAACAGCGGCGACGCGTACAAGCGCTTCGCAGAGCATGCGAACGACAACGCTAAGGACCGCTGCACGCTCCGCGGCCTGATGCGCTTCAAAGACGGACAACGGATTCCGTTGAGCGAGGTCGAGCCAGCGAGCGAAATCGTGAAGCGCTTCGCCACCGGTGCGATGAGCTTTGGTTCGATTTCGATGGAGGCACACTCGTCGCTTGCCATCGCGATGAACCAGATCGGCGGCAAGTCGAACACGGGCGAGGGTGGTGAAGACCCAGAGCGCTACAGGCCTTTGCCCAATGGCGCGATGAACCCGATGCGCTCCGCGATCAAGCAGGTCGCCTCCGGGCGATTCGGCGTCAGCATCAACTATCTGACCAACGCCGACGAGATTCAAATCAAGATGGCCCAGGGCGCTAAGCCCGGTGAGGGCGGGGAGCTTCCCGGTCGCAAGGTCGACGAGAAGATCGCCGCCGTGCGCAATTCGACCCCCGGGGTCGGGCTCATCAGTCCACCGCCCCACCACGACATCTACTCGATCGAGGACCTCGCGCAGCTGATTCACGACCTCAAGAACAGCAACCCCTCGGCTCGCATCAGCGTCAAGCTCGTCAGCGAAGTTGGCGTCGGCACCATCGCGGCCGGAGTTGCGAAGGCGCACGCCGACCACATCCTAATCAGCGGCCACGACGGCGGAACTGGCGCTTCGCCACTGACCTCCATCAAACATGCAGGTCTTCCATGGGAGCTCGGCATTGCCGAAACGCACCAGACCCTCGTCATGAACGACCTTCGTAGCCGAGTCGTCCTGCAAACCGACGGCCAGATGAAGACAGGCCGCGATGTCGTCATCGGTGCGCTGCTCGGCGCCGAAGAGATCGGCCTGAGCACTGCCCCGCTCATCGCAATGGGCTGCATCATGATGCGCAAGTGTCATCTCAACACCTGCCCCGTGGGCATTGCGACCCAGGATCCTGAGCTCCGCAAGAAGTTCAAGGGCAAGCCCGAGCACGTCGTCAACTACCTCTTCATGGTGGCCGAAGAGGCTCGCGAGATCATGGCTTCGCTCGGCTTCCGAACCTTCCGCGAGATGGTGGGCCGCGTGGACAAGCTCGACACCGCCAATGCGATCGTTCATTGGAAAGCGCAAGGTATCGACCTCACGCCGATCCTCACGAAGGCCAAGAAGAAGAACGCTGTCACCGGGGTCTATCACAGCCGTACACAGGACCATGGGCTCGACAAGGCACTCGACAATCGTCTGATCGAGCTCGCGCAGTCGGCGATCTGCGAGGGAAAGCCGGTTCGTGGAGAGCTCAAGATCAAGAACACCAACCGGACGGTTGGCACGATGCTGAGTCACGAGATTGCCAAGCAGTGGGGTGAGGAGCTTCTTCCCGAAGGCACCATCCACTTCAAGTTCGACGGCTCTGCAGGTCAGAGCTTTGGCGCCTGGCTGGCCAAGGGTGTGACCCTCGAGCTCGAGGGCGACGCGAACGACTACGTTGGCAAGGGATTGTCCGGCGGCAAGCTCATCGTCTACCCCTCGAAAAAGGCGACCTTCGTGCCTGCCGAGAACATGATCATCGGGAACGTCGTCCTCTACGGCGCTATCGCGGGGAAGGCGTTCTTCCGCGGCCGAGCGGCCGAGCGTTTCTGCGTTCGCAACTCCGGAGCCTGGGCCGTGATCGAGGGCGTGGGCGATCATGCCTGTGAGTACATGACCGGTGGCCGAGCCGTAATCTTGGGCGCAACAGGGCGTAACTTCGGGGCTGGCATGAGCGGCGGTGTCGCCTACGTGCTCGACGCCGACGGCACGTTCCCTTCGATGTGTAACCAAGAGATGGTCGCGCTCGAGCGACTCGAATACGAAGAAGAAATCGCGATCGTGAAAGGGCTCATCGAGGAGCACCTGGAGTACACCGGCTCGGCGGTCGCCAAGCGCGTGCTCGACAATTGGGACCGTTCGCTCGAGCAGTTCGTGAAGGTGATGCCGATCGACTACAAGCTCGTCCTTCAGAAGAAGGGCGACCTCAGCATGGGCGTTCCGAGGCCCGAGAGCGTCCCACCACTAGAGCGCGCGGCGGATTCTGTGGCGGAGTAAGACAATGGGTAAGCCAACTGGATTCAAGGAATTTCCAAGACAGACGGTTCCATACAGCGATCCGCTGAAGCGGGTCGAAGGATGGGACGAGTTCACCGTCGACGTGCCGGAGGAGCAGCTCCGGACTCAAGGCGCGCGGTGCATGGATTGTGGTGTCCCGTTTTGCCAGTCCGCGACCGGTTGCCCGATCGACAACCTCATCCCCGAATGGAACGACCTAGTTTACCACGGGCGCTGGCGAGAAGCGCTCGATCGTCTGCACAAGACGAACAACTTCCCGGAGTTTACCGGTCGTGTTTGTCCGGCGCCCTGTGAGGGTGCTTGCGTCCTCGGCATCAACGAGCCCGCCGTTACGATCAAGAATATCGAGTCCGCCATCGTAGACAGGGGCTTCGAAGAAGGCTGGATTCAGCCCGAGCCGCCCAAGGATCGGACCGGAAAGAAGGTCGCGGTCATCGGCAGCGGCCCCGCCGGCCTCACCGCCGCCCAGCAGCTCAATCGAGCCGGGCACAGCGTGACGGTGTACGAGCGCGACGACCGGATCGGCGGCCTCCTCACCTACGGCATTCCCAACATGAAGCTCGACAAGGGCTTCGTAGAACGACGCCTCGACATCATGCGGGCCGAAGGCGTCGAGTTCGTCACGAACGCGCACGTCGGCGTCAACACCGACATCAAGAAGATCCGCAGCGACAACGACGCGATCGTCCTCGCGTCTGGCGCCACCCGGCCGCGCGACTTGCCGATTCCCGGTCGCGATCTCGATGGCGTCCATTTTGCGATGGAGTTCCTGCTCAAGAACACCAAGAGCCTGTTGGACAGCAAGCTCGAGGACCGCGCCTACATTAGTGCGAAGGGCAAGCGCGTGGTCGTCATCGGTGGCGGCGACACCGGCACCGATTGCATCGGCACGTCGATTCGCCACGGCGCGACTTCGGTGGTCAACTTCGAGCTGTTGCCAAAGCCTCCTCCCGAGCGCCCAGACGACAACCCCTGGCCCGAATGGCCGCTCATCTTCCGGATCGACTATGGTCACCAAGAGGCGGCGGCGAAGTTCGGGAAGGACCCGCGCGAGTTCTGTGTGCTCAGCAAGCGCTTCGTAGACGACGGCAAGGGTCGCGTCGCGGGTGTCGAGACCGTCCGTGTCGAGTGGACCAAGGACGACGCGGGTAAGTGGCAGATGACCGAGGTCCCCGGGTCCCACGCGGTGTTTGAAGCGGACCTGATCTTTCTGGCCATGGGCTTCCTCGGCCCCGAAGACACGCTCGCCGAACAGCTCGGCCTCGAACGCGACGCCCGAAGCAACTTCAAGGCGGAGTACGGCAAGTACGCCACCAGCACCGAGGGGGTCTTCGCCGCCGGCGACTGCCGCCGAGGCCAGTCCCTCGTGGTTTGGGGAATCGCCGAAGGCCGAGGCGCAGCCCGCGCCGTAGACACCTTCCTCATGGGCTCCTCCGACCTCCCCGCCCCCGACTAGGGGACACGCTCCACCCTGAAAACCCCAACTGTTTCAACAGTTTGCCGAGCCAACCGCGAAAACGCGATTTGCTCAACGACATCGACGACGCGGCTGTGCGTTCTCGCGCTTGGGTCTGTAGGTGTTGGAGATCAGACGGGTTTTGGAGAGGGAGCATGTCCCCATGCATCCGTTCAAAGTGGACTTATCCGTTGGGGACGTGTTACGTTGGGTACTCGGGGTGATGGTCCCCGTCGTTCTTTTTCGATTCTTCTTTGCCTTGGCCGCTATCGGCGCAACTAGCGGTCGGAGCTTGCTTGCTACGCGCCGAGTGGATTTGCTGGTCCACTCGGCGCTTCTTTTCTTAATCCCCAAGGGCAGCTCGAACGCCTCTTGCTCAGGCACAGCGTTTGGAATCGCCGGAGGACGGGTTATCGTCCGGGCCCTCTTTCATTGGCCCAGCGAGGTGACCCGTGGTTCGACGACTTACTCTTGTTCTCTTCGTTCTTGGCATGGCGACGACCGGCTGCAGCAGTAGCGACAGCGCACCCGGCGGTTCAGGTGGCACCGGCGGCGGCGGAGGTGGCGGCGGCAACATAGGCGACCTCGTGTGGCCGCCTGACGCGACCGTCTACTTCGACGCGCACGGCGTGTTCAATGCCGATTGTGCGACCGATGAAGACTGCGCGATGGCACTCGGCTACTACCACGCCTCGGAGCGGTTCGTGCAGATGGACATCCGTCGACGCTTTTCGACGGGCCGCCTCGCCGACATTCTGATCCCGTGGCCGCTATTCATCGACGACTTCGCCAGCATTCGCGCCGGCTTCTCCAACCGGGAAGGGGGGCCGCTCGAGGAGCAACTGGTCGAAGAAGCCTCTCCAAAGACGCTCGCCCTGTTTGAGGCGTACAGCGCAGGTGTGAACAAGTGGCTCGAAGAGCTCAAGGCCGGGGATCCTGACGCGATCTTCCCGCTCGAGTTCACGAGTCAGTTCTTCGACTATGAACCCGAAGACGTTCCCGAATGGACGCCACAAGACTGCATGTCTTCGATCATCGCGCTGGTCGATAGCCTGACGAACGACGAGACCGACATCGTCAGCGCAGGAAAGGGGCGCGCGGAAATCGGGGACGATGCGAAGTTCGCCGACCTGTGGAATCGAGGTCCGTTCCTCGAGTCGTCGATCTTGCCGCCCGATTGGGTGCCGCCCAGCCCTTCGGGCGCCGAGGCGGCATCGACACTCGCGATGTGTGGCCCCGACCGGCCCTTAAACCCCGCTGCGACACTCGGCCGGGCCGCTGACATGCTGGAGGGCGTCGACGAGCTTCGGAAGATGCTGATTGGCGCAGGCGTGCTCGGCGAAGATGTCGGATCCAACAGCTGGGTCGTCTCGGGCTCTCGAAGCACCAGCGGCAATGCACTTCTCGCGAACGATCCGCACCTTGGCATGACGCAACCGGCCACTTGGTATCTCGCGCACATGGACGCCAAGACCAACGGGCGCGGCGACTACCACAGCGCCGGAGTCACGTTTGCGGGCCTGCCCTGGGTCCTCATCGGACAAAACGAGGACATCGCGTGGGGCATGACGACCACGAACATGGACTTCACGGACGTCTACATCGAGGAAGTCGTTCGCGATGACGAGGGAAATGCGACGGGCGTCATGTTCGAAGGCAACGAAGTCGACTTCCTCCGTGTCCCCTGGAGCGCCACGCTCAGTGACGGGTCGACCTACGATTTTTGCGACGGAGATGGCTGCGACGGGCCGCCCTTGCTTTTCGTTCCACATCACGGCCCGGTCCGCGACATCTCTTTGGAGGAGCCTAAGAATCCGGAAGACGACGTCGCGCTCACGCTTCGGTGGACGGGTCAAGAGATCGGCACCGACATCAACTTCCTCACCGAGCTCAATCGCGCGACCACGGTCGAGGAGGCACGCACGGCGCTCGAACTCATCACGACGGTCGGGCAGAACGTCAGCGTCATCGATACCGCCGGCAGCATCGGCTGGTTCCCCTACAATCAACTCCCCAAGCGAACCTGGGCGACCGGGCTCGACGGCGCCGCTCCTTCGTGGCTGCCGCTCGACGGTCGCAGTGGCGACTACGAGTGGGACGAGTACTTCGAGCTCGTAGAGCTTCCGCAGGCTGTCGATCCGCCACAGGGCTACATTGCGACGGCCAACAACGACATGACCGGAGCGCTTCTCGATGGCGATCCGACGACGCTGCCGAGCGGCGCCAGCCATCCCCCGTACCAGGTCTCCGCGGCGTCGGGATACCGATTCCGCCGCATCGTCGATTTGATCGAGGGCATCGACGACCAACACACCACGGCGACGATGGACCAGATCATCGGCGACGTGTACTCGCTGATTGGCGAAGCCATGGCGCCCAAGATGCTCGAGATCGCGGAAGACCCGCAGACCTTGCCAGGCGTCAATGGCCTCAAAGTGATCGAAGCGCTCAAGTCGTGGAACTACGAGTGCCCCACAGGTCTCGTGGGCCCGACCTGGGACACCGACCTGGTGGACGATTCCGACCAGCTTCTGGCGTCAGCCGGTTGCGCCGCGTTCCACGTGCTGCTCGACGAACTCCGATTTAGGATCGAGCAAAACGAGTTCGCGCCGGCCTTCTATGACAGCGATGCGCGGTCGCCGAGCGGCGCCGTGTACTTCTCGATCGTCGATCCCACGAAGCTCGCCCCCGAGAACAAAGAGATCTTCTGGGACGACCCGGCGACGATGACTGTGGAAGACAAGTACCAGGTCATGGGGGAGTCGCTTGCCGTCGTCGGCGATTTCCTCAACGACTGGCTCGGGAGCGAAGAAACCGAGTGGGCTTGGGGGCGCCTCCACGGGCTGCGACTGCTTTCCGACGTCGGCGATCTCCTCGGGGACCGTAGCTACGACAATCCGGCCAACGACGACCCGCTCTTTGCGAACGATGGCGGTCTCTACACCGTGGACGTCGCCTATCCCAGTCCGCAGACCTGTGTCGACGACGGTTGTGAGCAGTTTGTCCAGACGTGGGGCGCTTCGACCCGGTTCGTGTGTGAGGCGCTACCCGAAGGGCCTTCCTGCACCATTCAGCTTCCGGGCGGTCAGTCGGGTCACCTCGGTTCAGAGAACTACCAAGACCTGCTTTTGAAATATCTCGAGAACGAGTCCCTACCGCTCGTGTTCGACATCGAAGAAGCAAAGACGAACGCCGTTCGCACCGACACCTTCGAGTAGAGGGGTCAGGCCCCTTGCTCGAGCAGGTATTCCTCGCGCAAGGCGTGTGACGTCTTGCCGAGGCCGTCCTCCGTCCAACCGGGTGGCATCACGAGATAGCCGAATCGGCCGCGCCACGTGTTGGCGTTCCACGCGTCTTTGAGCATCGATGCCCACTCGTGGAACGCGATGCGCACCGGGTTGTAGGTGTGAATGTTCTTGGTGAGGCCGTAGTCGACGGCCTCGTCTTCCGGCTCGAAAGTGCCGAACATCTTGTCCCAGATGATGAAGATGCCGGCGTGGTTGCGATCGAGGTAGATCGGGTTTCGGCCGTGGTGCACACGGTGGTGTGAGGGTGTGTTGAACACCACCCCGAACCAGCCGAGCTTGCCGATGAGCTCCGTGTGCAACCAGTACTGGTAGAGCAGGCTGATCGACTTCTGGATGAGGATCATCTCGATCGGAAAGCCGAGCAGCGGCAGCGGCGCCCAGAAGACAAAGCCCGTAAATGGCGTCGTCCACGATTGCCGGAGTGCCGTCGTGAGGTTGTAGTGGGTGCTCGAGTGATGGTTGACGTGCGCGGCCCAGAGCGTCCGGACTTCGTGGTGCAGGCGGTGGAACCAGTAGTAACAAAAGTCCTCTGCGAACAGCAGGAGGATCCAAGACCACCACACGACGGGGATCTCGAACAAACGAAACTGGTAGAGCCACGCAAGACCGGCGAACGGAAGCAGCTTGAGAACGATCTCGACCGCGAGAAAGCCGAGCCCCATCGCGAGACTCGCAGCCGAGTCCTTTGGCGTGAAACCGGCGAGCGCGACTTCCGGGCCATCCTCCCGTTCGCGCCGGTGTAGCAACCAACGCTCGATGCCTATGGTCGCGAGGAAGAAGGGGATCGCGTAGTAGATCAACCCCATGACCAGTGGCTTACGATCAAGTTCGGCCGCTCTCAAGCTGCGAATCAGCAGCGCGGCCAAGGACGCAGATGGCTCGAGGGCAAAGAGCGAGTCGTTCGACCCACAGGTCAGCGAAGCCGGCTTCCCCCAAGAGCTGCTCGTAGCGCTGCGCGGCGCGTTCGGCGTCCTCGTCGGTTGCGCCTCGATTTCGGGGTTGAAAAGCGATGCCGATCAGCCCGTTCGGCGCCATGGCCGTGCGTAAAGCGGCGAGCGTTGCGGCGGGCGCATCCCAGAATTGGGCGACGTTGACCGCGTAGACCCGATCGAAACGCCCTCGTCCTTTCACGGCCGCTTCGGCGGTCCCGCGAATCACCTCCAACCGGCCCTCGGCGATTGCCTCCGCGTTGCGCTTCGCCGCGACGCTCACCATGAGCTCCGAGTGGTCGACCCCCACGACCTTCCCGCGGGTCGCCAGTCGGGTCGCATGCTCCAGGGCAACACCCGGTCCGGAGCCGATCTCCAACACCAGATGCTGGGGCTCGATATGGAGGAGCGAAACCGCCCATGCGTTCCGTCGCAGGTTCGATTCACGATGCGCCATGATCCAGCCAGCGAGCCGGCCCAGTGCTCCGCTAGGACGTTTGAACTGCTGAACGATGGCCTTCCTCACGAAGCCCGCCTCTCGATGTCTTCTCGAAGGGCTTCCCGCCAAGCGACGAGCACCTGCGCGGCCTCCTGCACCGCCGCATCCGACACACCGACTTGCAGCCGCGACAGCGCGTCGAGCTCGTCGGCCCGCATGTTTTGAATCAACGCGCGACCCTTGTCGGTCAGCCCGATCAGGGAAGAGCGCCGGTGCGCCGGATTGTTCTGCCGCTCGACGAAGCCCTTCCGGAGCAGCGCGTCGACCTGCTGCTGGATGTGCTGACGTGACACGCCGCGCGCGCGGGCCATGCCCGGCGCCGTCGTCGGCCCCTGAAGCAGAAGAAGCTCGAGGACGCCTCGCATGGGGACGGTCAGCTCGAGCCCATCCTGGAGCGTCTCCGCCCAGTGCTTCAGCGTATGAAATAGGAGGCGGGTCTCGTTGAACAGATCCTCAGACTTCATGACAATTATATTGTCATAATGACTGATTTTTGTCAAGAGTCCGACTCAGCCCCAAATTACCGGGGCCGTGGCCCCTCCGTTACTCCGCGGGGTCACCGATGTCGTCGGTCGGATTCCTCATGTTTATCGGGAGCTTGAAGTAGCGGATGCCCGTGCTTCCGGCCGGCGGGAGTTGGCCACCGTTGATGTTGAACTGGACGCTCTGGAAGAGCAGTCGAGGGGCGTCGAGTGCTTTGTCCCTCTCCTGCCGTAGGCTGACGAACGCTTCGAGGGCCGTCTCCGGGCGGAGGTGCGGGTTCTCGGCTTTGGACTTCCCGATCGTCGTCTCCCACTGGAGCGCGCGCTCATTCGGCATGTAGTCGTGGCCGGGGAAGACGCGCATGCCATCGGGAAGGGTGTAGAGCCGCTCCTGAATCGACTCGTAGAGCTCGCTTGCGCTACCCTTCGGGAAGTCGCACCGGCCTGTGCCGTAGTCGTGCATGAACAGCGAGTCCCCTGTGAAGAGGGCGTCACCGATCTGGTAGGTCAGGCACGCCGGCGTGTGGCCCGGGGTTGCGATCGCTTTCACTTCGAGGCTTCCGGCCGCAAGCGTCTCACCGTGCTCGATCAGCTCGTCGAACTGGCTGCCGTCGGTCGCGAAGTCGTCGCCGAGATCAAAGACCCCCTTGAACACTTCTTGCACTGCCGTGATGTGCTCACCGATGCCAACCTTCGCATCGAAGCGCTTCTTGAGCATCTGCGCGCCCGACAGATGATCCGCATGGGCGTGGGTCTCGAGTGCGTAGTGAACGCGAAGGCCGTTCTGCCGAACATAGTCCGACACCTCGTCGAGAGACTCGGTGCTCGTCGTCGAAGAGAGCGGGTTGTAGTTCAACACCGAGTCGATCACGACCGCGTCCTTGGTCTTTTCATCGGACACCACGAAGGTCAGCGTGAACGTGGCCGTATCGAAAAACGCTTTGATTTCCATATCTTACTTCTCGCCTCTCACATCCGCCCTTGAAGCATCCCGTGCCAATAGAGGTTCGGGAGCCCGTACGCTTTGAGCGCGTACATGCTGTAGCGCTCCTGCGCCTGATCGAACGGGAACGTCTCCATGATCACGCCGTCGTATCCAAACTCGGCGAGGATCACCTTGCCGTAGCCGGTGACCAATGGGCAGGACGCGTAGCCGTCGTAGTGGCCCAAAAGCGGCTTGCTCGCCCTGAACGCGATCACGTTTTCAACGAGCGCCGGGGCCTGCTTGCGAATCGCCGCCCCCGTCTTCGAGCAGGGCAAGCTGCTCGCATCGCCGAGCGAGAATACGTTCCGGTACCTGTTGTGCTGCAGCGTGTGCTTGTCTACGTCGA
>Ga0316193_10002652_pt1 | contig 12657 bp, 7 predicted proteins | sample MerIslsedime2_MG_FD_207735 | JGI IMG/M metagenome (GOLD analysis project Ga0316193, IMG submission 207735) | Coastal sediment microbial communities from Maine, United States - Merrow Island sediment 2 | ecosystem: Environmental > Aquatic > Marine > Coastal > Sediment | place: USA: Maine... | reverse complement strand
AACACCGTCTATGACGAAATGCTGCACGTGCCGTTCATTCTCCGCATGCCCCGAGGAATCGGCCTCGACGGCGTCGATACCGGACAAATGGCCACTCTGGCCGACATCGTTCCGACGCTGCTGGCGGCCGCCTCGATCGGGCCGGTTGCTGCCCTCGACGGCATCGATCTTCTCGGGCAACCGATGCCCACACGGGCAGCAGCCAATCGTTCGATGATCGCGCGAACCGCCCACCCTGAACCGATGAGATGCCTGAGGACACCACGCTTCAAGCTCATCCTCTCACCCTCCGGGCAGGTCGAGCTCTATGATCTGGAAGCCGACCCCGGTGAGCTCCGCAACGTCGCGTACGAGCACCTCCCCGTAACGGTCGGGCTCGCCCAACTCCTCACCGAAAGGCTCGCCGCGCCGCCCCGGCTCGATCACCGCGCCAGAAAAGAGGAACTCCCCGCCGAGGAAAGGGAAATGTTGAGGACCCTCGGCTATCTGGAGTAGCGTGCGCCGTTCTCAGTCGACGTAGCCGATCGCCTCGAGCTGCAGCTTGCGGAAGGCGAGCTCTTCGGCGCTGAGCTTGCTCAACGCGACCTCGCGGGATGGTTTCTGCCACAGAGATTCGATCTTCGGATAGGCCCACGCCACCTCTTGCAGTGGATCAGCCATCGAGCCGTCCACCTCGATCGAATAGCACATCGAAACGTTCTTGTACGCATAGCCGTGGAGCCGGGATTCGTGCCGCCGCCAGGTATCGCCGGCGTCCGAATCGATCGTCTCGTCGACCAAGGTCTCGGTCGCGCCGTCTTCAGCTGCGATGGTGACCCGGAAACGGGCCTGCAGTGACTCCCCGCCCAGGTCTTCCTCGAGGATGCCGAAATCGACGCTCAGACGGGCGCCGCGGGGGATCAGCAGCTCTCGGCACACGTCGTCCCAGGGGAGGAGCTGCCGGTGTTTGCCGCGCACGAGCGGCCGGTCAAACCGGTTGCCGGGCTCGAAATTGAAAAGGTCGTTGTCCACATACGCACCCCCGCGCTCGGGCCGAACCTCAATCTCCGGCGGTCGGGGCAACGCCGATAGCTGCGGACAGTGATCGTAGGCGTAACGCTCGGCCCGCCCCGGAGGACGGGGCGGCACCCACTCCCAGACGATTTCCCGGTCGTCGTTGATCTCGAAGACCCTGCCACCATAGGTCGATGTGATCAGCGTATTGCCGCCCGGCAAGCGCCGCGCTGTGCCCGCCGTGGCCGAGAAGAGGTGCCTCGGGGCGTACTCCCACACGATCTCTTCCTTCTTGGGATGGATGGCCTGGACGCGGCTGCGACGATAGCCGAAGAGATTGTTCAATCCGTTGTTGAAGATTGTGATCAGGCCGGCGCCAGAAAGTCCCTTCTCGACCATGATCGCCTCGTGCTGGTAATCGAGCCCCTTCGAGTACGACCACACAACCTCGCCGCTTTCTTTGTCGATGACGAAGATCATGTTCATGTTGCGGGCGCTGACCAGGATATTTCCGGGTCGAAATCTCTCGTCGCCCGCGTCATACCAGCGGTTGGGCGGCAGTTCGTTCATTGAGTTGAAATGCGCCGGGTCGCGGTGCTCCGGGTCCCACTCCGGAAAGGTCGTCAGGTGGTCCTCGGATCGCCACCGCCACACCACTTTCCGCTTGGCGTTCACCTCACTCAGATAAGGCCAGGCGGTGCGGCGTTTCGTCGCCAACACCAGGTAGTTGCCGTTCGCCAACTGAATCAAGTCGTGGTGGGTGAGATCGCCCTTGGGCGTCCGAAAGTCCCAGGTCAGATTCCCGTCCCAATCGTACTCTTCGATCAGGTTCCCTCTCCCGATCACCGCCAGGCGACCCTGCCGGTTGAGCCGCGCCCGGGCGCCCACCCTCACCTTCGGCCAGAGGTGAACGACATTCCCATTCATATCGATGAGCATCGGCAATCGGCGGCGGAAGAGCACCAGAGTGTAGCCGGAGGAGGCCTTTTCGGGCTGGTAGCGCCGGACCCAGGTGGTCGGGTCGAGCTTTGCCAGATCGAGGTGCATCTCATCGTTTTCCGGCCAGCGTCTGGTCGCGGCAGGGTCCTGTCGTCGCAGCCGCTGCTGGCTATCCGCACGGCCTTTCACAAAGACCACGATTGCCGCCGCCACGGCAATCACCAACACGGCAATCACGATTCGTTTCAACATCACTGTATATCCACGCTCTCTGTGAAAAATATCAGTCCCATTGCCCGCCGACTAGTTGACATAGCCCAGGGCCTCGAGCTGCTGGTCGCGGAGCTTGCGTTCCTCCGCCGTGATCCGTTCCTCAGTTGCCTTCAAGGTTGGACGTTGCGTGGAAGACGAGATCACCGGGGCGCCCCACACCGCTATCTGTTCAAGGTCCATGCCGTTACCGTCGGCGTCGTCGATCGCGATGCACATCTCGACGCTCTTGTAGGCCAGCTCGTCAAGGGCAAAGGTCTTGCGCTGCCACAGCGTGTCCGAGACCGCGTCAATCGTCTCGTCCAACAGGGTTTTCGGTCGACCGTCGATGGTGATGGTGAGATGAAAACGGGCACGTACAGATTGATCGCCGAGGAGTGACTCATCGATGCCGAAATCGATCTTGAGGGTGGCATCAGGCGGGATGACGAGCTTGCGGCATCCGGTGTTCCAGGACATCACTTTGCGATCCCGTCCATTAATATCCCGCCGCTCGGTATCGTTGACCAAACCGAGCTTGTAGAGATCGATGTCGATGAACGGGCGATCGTCGTTGGGCGATACCTCGACCGCTTCGGGAATCGGCAGCCGGGCAAGCTGCGGGCAGTGATCGTATGACAGCCTCTCGAGCCGCATGGGGAGAAACGGTGGCGTCCACTCCCACACGATGTCTCCTTTGGAGTCGACTTCGAAGGCGCGGGCGCCCTGGCTCGAACAGACCAGCAGATTGCCTCCCGGAAGCGTATGCGCGGTCCCCCCCACCGACGAGAAGAGGTACTCGGATCCGTAATCCCACATCACCTCCTTGGTGATCGGGTCGATCGCCTGGACGATCGAACGGCGGTACCGGTCGCGGCTGTGAAAGCCGTTGTTGAACACGAGGACCAGCCCTTCTCTGTGGTCCCCCTCGCCGATCATGTTGGCCTCGTGCTGGTAGTCGAGGTCACCGGTGTACTGCCACACGATCTCGTCACTGATCCTGTCGATGATAAAAATCGTGTCAAGCGTTCGCGCACTGACGAGAATATTCCCGGGCCGAAACCGTTCGTCACCGGAATCGAACCATCGGTTGGCAGGCAGTTCATACACCGAGTTGATGTGGGTCGAGTCTCTGCTTTTCGGGTTCCAGTCCGGAAAGACCCGATGGTGATCGATCGACCTCCATTCCCAGACGACACCGCGGTCGGGGCCAACCTCCTGGAGGTAATCGGCGTGGGTCTTCGCGTCACGGGCCACCACCAGGTAGTTGCCGTTTGCGAGCTCGATCAAATCGTGGTGCGGAAAGTCACCCTTTCCCGGCAAACGATACTGCCATGTCAGATTGCCCTCCCAGTCGTACTCCTTGACCAGGTTGTCGGTACCGATTACGGCCAGACGGCCGTCGCGGCTCAGACGCACCCGACCCACGGCGCGCACCTCCGGCCACGCGTGGACAATTCGTCCATTCATGTCGATGATCAGCGGCACCCTTCGCCGATAGAGAACCAGATTGAATCCTGGAGATGTCCCCTCCGGCAGATGGCGCCGGATCCAGGTCGTGGGATCGAGATCCGTCAGATCGGCGAGAAGGTCGTCAGGCCGCGCCGATTTTTCGACGTCAGAGGGCGCGTGCCGGTCCTCCACCGACCGCTGCACCAAAATCACCAGCCCGGCCGCCACAAGGGCTGCCAACACCAGCCACAACGCAACTCTCCTCACCATCCTCGACACCTCCGCCTCACCACACGCCGCAACGGTTCAATTGACGTAGCCCAGAGCCTTGAGCTGTTGTTCCCTCAACTTGCGTTCCTGCTCGGTCATCCGATGCTTGGTACCGAGAGACGGCGGCCGCATGGTCGTCGCCTCGATATTTGGATTGCCCCACACAGCAGACAACTCGGAGTCTTTGGTCTTGCCATCGACCTCGGTCGAGATGCAGAGCTCCACCCGCTCGTACGCGTACTGCTCGAGAGGCACCTTTCGCACCAGCCACAATTTCTCGTCGCCCGACTCGATCGTCTGGTCGATCAACGTCTCTCGGCGCCCGTCAAATTCGAGGGTCATCCGAAAACGAGCCTGGCTCCAACCGTCCTGTGGAACGCTCTCGTCAATGCCGAAGGGGGCTCTCATGGTCGCATCCGGGGGGATCAAGAGTTCCCTGCAGCTGTTGCCGTCAGGAACCGTCTTGCGATTCCTCCCAGCCACCTTTCGAGTCACGTGGTGCTCGGGAATTGCATATGAGTAGAGATCGATGTCCACATAGGGCCGTTCTTCCTGCGGTTTGATCGCCGATTCAACCGGTCTGACGAGCTCTTCGAGCTGAGGACAATGATCGTACGACAGCCGCTCCACTCGCATCGGTTTGAACGGCGGCACCCACTCCCAGACGATGCGTCCTTGTGGCGTTATCTCGAATACCCGCCCACCGTGACTCGATGTGATGAGGATGTTCTCTCCGGGCAGTGACTGTGCGGTGCCCCCTATGGGCGAGAAAAAGTACTCGGATGCGTACTCCCAGGCCACCTTCTTCGTGGTCGGGTCGATGGCCTGAATCCGACTCCTTCGATAGCCGTACAGATCCTTGAGACCGTTGTTGAAGACCGTGATCAAACCCTCGCCAAACCTGCCTTCTACCACCATCGCCGCCTCGTGCTGGTGGTCGAGGTCAGCGGAGTACTGCCACACCACCTCACCGCTGAGCTTATCGATGATGAAGATCGTGTTCAGATTTCGGGCACTCACAAGGATGTTTCCGGGCCGGAATCGCGCATCGCCGAGATTCTGCCAACGGTTGGCCGGCAGCTCCCGGATCGAGTTCGAGTGGCTCGGATCGTTGCTGTCAGAGTCCCACCCCGAAAAATGCTCGCGATGGTCGTCCATCCACCACTCCCAGACCACCCGCCCCTCTCTGTCGACCTCGTGCAGATAGTCCGTGTGCGTGTGGCCGTCATGACCGAGGATGAGATAGTGCCCGTTCTGCATCGTGATGACATCGTGGTGCGGGAAGTGGTGTTCATCCGGAAGCTGGTAATACCAGGTCAAATTTCCGTCCCAGTCGTACTCCTTGACCAGATTGTCGGTGCCGATCACAGCCAACCTGCCGGCACGATTCAGACGCACACGACCCACCGACCGTGCCTTTGGCCAAACATGGACCACCCGGCCGTTCATGTCGAAGATCATCGGAATCCTGCGACGGTAGAGACCGAGGTTCAACCCGCTCTCCGCCTCGGACGGCAGGTAGGACCGAACCCAGACGGCGGGTTCGATCTTCGAGAGATCTTGATGGAGGTCGTCGAGCTGCGCCGGATCGTCGATCTCGGCCCGTACCACCGGCTGCCACCTCTCCTGTCGCAGCTTCTTCCGTACCACCAGGCCGGCAGCCAACACCACGATGACTACCGCCACGACGACAAACTTCTTTTTCATCGAGGACACATCCTGTGGTCCCGCCCGGCATCCCGCGCGCTCATCGTTGCCCCCTCAGTTGACGTAGCCCAGCGCCTTGAGCTGCTGCTCGCGGAGCTTTCGTTCCTGTTCGGAGATCTTCTCATCGGATCGTTCGACCTCGGGGTGCTGCGACCTCGACCTGATCAGTGGGTTGGCCCATGCAACCATCTCGAAGGGATCTTCCATCTCACCCTCCGCTTCGGTTGCGACACACATTGTCACCCATTTGTAGGTATATTTCCCGAGACCCAGATTGCGTCCCCGCCACGGGCTTTCGGATTCGGGATTGAGCGTGGTGTCGAGAATCGTCTCTTTGGGCCGCTCTCCGTCGTCGACGGTGATCCGGAATCGGGCCTCGATCCATCGACCCTGGAGCCGTTCTTCGTCGATCCCAAACTCGGTCCACATCAACGGGCGCGGCGGGATCAGGAGCACGCGGCACTCGTTATCGCTCCGCAACAGCCGGCGAGAATGACCGGCCAACCTGCGGGTCACGAAATCCTCGGTGAGGGCGAACCGGTAGAGATCGATGTCCACATAGGGTCGCTTGTCGCCCTGCCGCCGAACAACGACCTCCTCCGATGGCGCGAACGCCGCAAGCTGCGGACAATGGTCGTACGGCAACCGCTCCACCCGCATCGGCATATATGACGGGACCCACTCCCAGACGATCCTGCCGGCCGGTGTGATCTCGAAGACCCGCCCGCCATGGCTCGAGTTGATGGCGTAGTTGCGACCCGGCAGTTTTTGCACGGTGCCGGCGACCGACGAGAAGAGGAACTTCGAGCCGTACTCCCACTCCACCACACCGGTTGTGGGATCGATGGCCTGGATGAGAGTGCGCCGATAGCCGTTGCGGTCGCGTCGGCCGTTGTTGAAGACCAGGATCTGGCCCGCGCCAAGATCGTCCTTGCCGACCATCGTCGCCTCGTGCTGGTAGTCGAGGCCCTCGGAGTACTGCCACACGACCTCGCCGGAGCGCTTGTCGATAATGAAGATCGTGTTGAGGTGGCGGGCACTGACCAGGATGTTGCCGGGGCGAAAACGGTCGTCGCCACCGTCGAACCACCGGTTTTCCGGCAGCTCGTGAATGGAGTTGAAATGGGTGGGGTCTTTGCGTTCGCGATCCCAGGTCGGGAAATCGTCGATGAAGTCGATCGATCGCCACTCCCACACCACTCTGCCCCGCCGATCCACTTCGTAGAGGTAGCCGGTGTGGGTCGCCTTCTCACGAGCCAACACCAGGTAGTTGCCGTTGCGCAACTTCAACAGATCGTGGTGGGGAAAGTCCTCCTCGACAGGGAGACGGTAATACCAGGTCAATCTGCCTTCCCAGTCGTACTCCTTGACGAGGTTGTCGGTGCCGATCACCAGCAGATTTCCCTCGCGGTCAAGCCGGATGCGCCCGACAGCCCGAATTTTCGGCCACACGCGGACGATACGACTGTTCATATCGACGATCATGGGCACCCGTCGCCGGTAAAGGGCAAGGGTGAAACCACCGGTCGATTTGACCGGATCGTACTGCCTCACCCAGGTCGTCGGATCGAGATCCGCCAAACCCAGGTGGAGATCGTCAAGCTCGACCGCGGCTTCGACGGCGTCAAGCTCCGCGGCCCACCGTCGTCGCTCGCGAATCTTCGCCTGCCCCAGCAAGCCAACGATCACGACGCCGGCTGCGACAAAGACCGCAACCCGCAGCAGTACCCGGCGCCCCGCCACCGATCTCCTCGCCTCAGCCCGCATCCGGAGCGGAGATATAGCCCTGGCGTTCGAGATGGAGCAGCACCTCGCGGGTCGCTTCCGACGGCGTGATATTGGAGGTGTCTACGACCACGTCGGCGTTGTCGGGTTCCTCATAGGGGTCGGATATGCCTGTGAACTCCTTGATGATCCCGGCCCTCGCTTTGGCGTACATGCCCTTGCGGTCACGTGCTTCGCAGACTTCGAGCGGAGTGGACACGTAGACCAGAATGAAACCTCCACACGGCCGGATCATTTCGCGGACCTCCTGGCGGACCACGTCATAGGGGGCGATCGGCGCACAGATGGCGACGCCGCCGGCGCGGGTGATCTCGGATGCGACAAATCCAATGCGGCGAATGTTGAGGTCTCGGTGCTCCTTCGAAAAACCGAGCTCCGACGACAGGTTCATGCGCACATGATCGCCATCGAGCAGCGTGACACCGCGCCCTCCGATCTCCAGCAGCTTGACGCGAAGCGCGTTGGCGATGGTCGATTTCCCAGAACCCGAGAGACCCGAAAAGAACACCGTAAAGCCCAGAGAGCCTCGCGTTGGGTGTCGGAGGTGGAGCTCCCGCGCCACCGAGGGATAGGTGTACCAATCGGGGATCTCTCGTCCGTCGTCGAGGCGTCGCCTCACCTCGTCGGCCGAAAGGCTCAGTACCCGGCCGTTTGATGGTATTTCGCTCATCGGCACGAAACGCCTGCGGTGCTCGAGGTAGGCCATTTCCTGGGTGGGGACAAACTCCACTCCGAGTTCATCGGCGTGGTCGGAGATGATCTGGGCCGTCTCCTCCTGGCCATAGGCCGGTGCGTCGGCGCTGTCGAGCACCGCGCCCGCACCGTCGAAATCGACCATCAGGTGGGTACAGCCGTAGTTCTTGTGAGCGATCGCGTGCAGCATCGCCTCGCGCGGACCGCCGTTTCGTACAGCGAACGGAAGCAGATTGAGCCGGGCAACGTCCCTCGGAAAGTGGGGCATCAACGCCTGGTGGCAGCGAATCCTCGTGTAATGGTCGGCATCTCCGGGCTGGCTGAGACCGACGATCGGGTGGATGAGAATGCTGGCCCCAGCCCGCCTGGCCGCATCCGCCATCATTGCCTGCTGACCCCGGTGAATCGTGCGGTGAGTCTGGAAAGCCATCACCTTGCGCCATCCGAGGCTGGAAAACTTGCGCCGCAGCTCGCGCGGTGTCAACCGCAGCTCACGATAATCGAAGTGAACGGGCATCTGTATGCCCTCGACAACGCCGGCAACGGCCCAGCGATGGACACCATGCAGGTGTTTTGCAACACCCGGGTGGGATGTGTCACGGGTGTCGAAGAGCGCATCGGCTTCCGCCAAGCGATCGGGTTGCCACACTTCACTGACCTTGAGGACGGCCAACATCACGCCTTCACCGTCCCGCAGGGCCAGGCTGTCGCCCTCCGACAGATTCGCCGCCACCGCATCGGAAACACCGAGGGTCACCGGCAGCGGCCACAGGGTGCCGTCCGTCAGGTGCATGTCCGAACAGACCGCCTGGTGATCCGCGGACCCCATGAATCCGTCGAGGGGAGAAAAGCCGCCGTTGAGCAGCAACTCGAGATCGCAGAGTTGGCGCGAATCGAGGTCGGTCGATGGCCAATCCCGCGACAGTTCGCGTATTTCAGAGATCCGCTCATCGGCTGCCAGCAGCTCAACGAGTTCTGAGCCGTGAGGGCTTATGAGATTATTCAATTTTCCACCGTCCAAATCAGCATCCGACACCAACACCGAACGACATCCGCACGCAGCGCGGGATTGTAACCGCTTGCGGCCGCTCTGTATAGGAGGACTCAGCTCCTGTACTTGTATCCGGCGGCGACGCTGGGAGCGTCTACTGCGACAACCACTCATAGCATACCGACTCACCCTGTGGGTCCGAGGGAAACTCGCCTGATCGCTGACCCGGCCGCTGACAGTTTTTCCGATTTATTGTAGGTTTTGTCCGTGAGGGTCATGGAAGGAGCATCTCATGCGTCTGTTATTTGTTGGATTCGGCACCGTCGCCCAGGGTCTGTGTGAGTTGTTGCTCGAAAAAAAGAGCGAGCTGGCTTCGAGATATGGTTTCGAGTGGCAGGTCACGGGGATCGTCGACATGCTCAAGGGTTCGGCCCACAACGCCGACGGTCTCGACCTCGAAAACATCATGGCCATGGTGGCCGATGGTCGATCGATCTCAGACTACGCCGATGGCGGCTGCGACTGGGACGCACCACAGATGATCGAGCGAGCCGAGGCCGACGTCATGCTCGAGGTCACCTACACCGACATTTCGTCGGGCCAGCCCGCAACCGACCACATCCGAACGGCCCTCGGCCGTGGCATGCACGTCACCACGAGCAACAAGGGTCCGCTGGCGCTTTTCTCGAACGAGCTCGAGGAACTGGCAAAAGAAAATGCCGTGCAGTTCCTCTACGAGGGAACCGTGATGGCGGGGACGCCACTGCTCAACCTGATCCGTGAAACGCTAGCCGGTTCCGGAATCTCCGAAATGCAGGGCATCCTCAACGGCACCACCAACTACATCCTCACCCAGATGGAGGCGGGTATGAGCTACGAGGCGGCCCTCGAGCGGGCCCAGCAGCTCGGGTATGCCGAAGCGGTGCCAGATGCCGACGTGTTGGGCCACGACGCGTTGGCTAAGGTGACGATCCTAGCCAACGTGGTCTTCAGCGCCTCGTTGGCCCCGGAAGACAGCCTGTGTACCGGCATCACCGAGATCACCCCCGCAGACATCGAGGCAGCGGCCGCCTCCGGCAAACGTCACAAGCTCATCGGCCGCGTTTGGCGCGACGGGGATGCAGTACGCGCTTCGGTGGCGCCGCACCTGGTGGACCTCGAGCACCCGCTGGCCGGCGTCGGTGGCGCCACCAACGCGATGACCATCACCACCGATACGCTGGGCGACGTCACCATCGTCGGGCCGGGCGCCGGTCGCCGCGAGACCGGTTTTTCGCTCTTGAACGACCTATTGACCATCAACGGGACCCGGTCATGAAGATGCTTCTGGCCGGCCTGTGGGTAGATCGCGACTCGACCATCGAGGTCCGCGACCCCTTCGATGACGCGCTCATAGACACCGTACCGGCAGCCACCGATGAAGACGTCGAGACCGCGCTCGCCGCCGCCGACGCCGCGCGTGGTGCGGCGCGCGGCATGAGCGCCTATGAGCGTTCACGGATCCTGCTGGGGACCGCCTCGATCGTCGCCGAGAATCTCGAGGACTTTGCCGAAACCATCGCTCGCGAGGGTTCGAAGACCATCCGCGAGGCGCGGGTCGAGGCCCGACGCTGCGTCAACACACTCATGATCTCAGGTGAAGAGGCAAAACGGTTGTCTGGTGAGACGATCCCATTCGACTCCTTCCCCGGTGGCGAGCAACGACGAGGCCACTTCGAGCGCGTACCCATAGGCGTGGTGCTCGCCATCACGCCGTTCAACGACCCGCTCAATCTGGTCGCCCACAAGCTCGGTCCCGCCATCGCCGGTGGCAACGCGGTGATTCTCAAACCAGCCACCATGACCCCGCTGTCAGCGCTCAAGCTGACCGACGCCTTTGTCTCGGCAGGGCTGCCGGCAGGCATCCTACAGTGCCTCACCGGTCATGGTACGGAGCTCGGAGATGGGCTGGTGTCGGACCCGCGGGTCCGGATGGTCAGCTTCACCGGCAGTGTCGAGGCCGGTGAGCATATCGTCGCCAGAGCCGGGCTCAAAAAGATCGGTATGGAGCTGGGATCCAACTCGCCGGTCATCGTGTGGCACGATGCCGATATCGAGTGGGCGGCCGAGACCTGTGTCTCCGGCGCATTCTGGGCCGCCGGCCAGAACTGTATCGGCGTGCAGCGGATCTATGTCCACCGCGAGGTCTATGACCGCTTCAAGGATCTCTTCGTCGATCGCACGAAGGCTTATCGTATCGGCGACAAAATGGACGAGGCCACCGACATGGGGCCGATGATCAATCGGGACGAGGCGCGACGGGTCGAGCGCTGGATTTCCGAGGCGGTCGAAAAGGGTGCCAACGTCTTGGTTGGAGGGAGCCGGGTCGGCGCGCTGATGGAACCGACGGTGCTCGAGGACGTGCCCACCGGTGCCACCATCCATCACGAAGAGGTCTTTGGCCCGACGGTCAACCTTTACCCGGTGGACGATCTCGATGAGGCCCTACGCGAGGCCAACTCGGTGGATTTCGGCCTCCACGCGGCCGGTTTCTCGCGCGACGTGGCAACCTGCCACAGGCTCATCCAGGGACTCGATGCGGGAAGCGTTCTGATCAATGACTCCACCGACTACCGACTCGACTCGATGCCGTTCGGTGGTGTCAAGAAGTCCGGTCTCGGTCGTGAAGGCGTCCGCTTCTCACTTGCCGAGATGACCGAAACCAAGGTCGTGTGCTGGCACCTGCATGAGCCGGGCTGACCCGCCATCAGTCATCGGATATAGCCGAGCTCGCGGAGCATTTTGATCCTCTCCGGATTGAGATCGACGATCTCGGGATCGGACATGCTCTCCGCCTGAAATCTCAAGCCGCCGTAGAAGGCAAGCAGCTCCGCGCGCAGAGCCAACACGAGATCGGGTCGTTCGGCGGTCAGATCCTCGAGCTCGTTCGGGTCATCGCGCCAGTCGTAGAGTTCCTCCGGGTGCTCAGCGTCGGGGTCGAGATCCACGATGTACTTGTATCTCTCCGTTCGCCAGCCCACCCGATCCTCTCCATAAAGGGTGCTTTCGCACATTGCCGCGCGCTCCTCATCGGCAAGGCCCCGGATCAGCGGAAACAGCGAGCGCCCGACAAAGCTCTCGGGAGCCTCGATTTCGAGCACCTCGAAGAGGGTCGGCATGACATCGATGATGCGCACCTGGTCGTCAACTACCGGCCGCGCAACCTGCGCCCCGCCGGGGAGCTTGAGGATCAACGGCACCCGTACCAGCTCATCGTAGAGGCTGTGGCCGTGCTCGAAACCACCGTGGTCCCAGAACTCCTCGCCGTGATCCGCCACCACGACGACAATCGCGTCGTCGTAGAGCCCGGCCGCTCGCAGCCCCTCGACAAACCGGCCAATCTGCTCGTCGAGAAATGAGATCTCGCCGTGGTAGACGCCGCGCAGGTACGCGATGTCTTCGTCGATCGGCGATCTGCCGTCTTCCCGCTCGAGGGCCAGACACCCGCTCAGATTCAACGGAGGCGCCGGCTCGCTCCGTCCGCCGGTGAATTTCTCGGCATACCCGGGTGGCGGATCATAGTCGAGGTGTGGATCGAA
>Ga0316193_10002648_pt1 | contig 12667 bp, 15 predicted proteins | sample MerIslsedime2_MG_FD_207735 | JGI IMG/M metagenome (GOLD analysis project Ga0316193, IMG submission 207735) | Coastal sediment microbial communities from Maine, United States - Merrow Island sediment 2 | ecosystem: Environmental > Aquatic > Marine > Coastal > Sediment | place: USA: Maine... | reverse complement strand
GAGCGGGGAGGAACTCCTTACCCTGCATACCTGGGCCGGTTATACCATCCTAAGCCTGTTGCTGATACGCATCGTCTGGGGCCTCATCGGCAGCAAACATGCCCGCTTCAGTAATTTTGTCTATCACCCCAGGGTCGTAAAAGGATTTTTGCGCGACCTGCTCAGGCTCAGGACCAGACGTTACCTCGGTCACAATCCCGCCGGGGGCGCCATGGTGATCGTATTGATCATCAGCCTGCTGCTGACAGGCTTTACCGGTTTGTTGGTATACGGTGCCGAGGAACACGCCGGACCGCTTGCCTCTTGGTTTGGCCTTGGCTCCGGACTGTGGGGCGAAATCAGCGAAGAGGCACATGAGTTCTTTGCCAACTTCACCCTGTTGTTGGTGTTCTTCCATGTCATTGGTGTCCTGTTCGAGAGCCTGTTGCATAAAGAGAACCTGGTCTCGGCCATGATTACCGGCCTTAAACCGGAAAAAACCCCTTCGATTGAAAAATGATCGCACTACAACAATGAACCCTGGAGATATCGTATGAAAAGTATCCTATTCGCACTAAGCATGATCCTTGTTCCCGCACTGGTGATCATCCCCATGGCCTGGAGCGATGACGACGATGATCATGGCCGCAACGCAACGGGGGTCGCAGCAGTGAGCAATCCTGTGTATAAGGCCGAGTGTGGCGATTGCCACATGGCCTATCCACCGGGGCTCCTGCCGGCACGTTCATGGCAAAAGTTGATGAGCGGACTTGAAGACCACTTTGGTGACAATGCCGAGCTCGATGCCAAGGCCCAAAAGGCGATTACCGACTATCTGGTCAGCAACAGCGCCGACAAGTCAGACTATCGCCGCTCACAGCGTTTTGCCGCTGGACGTGGCACACCCACGCGAATCTCCGAGACGGCCTATTTCCAACACGAGCATAATGAGATCCCAACGCGCTTGGTCAAGGGCAATAAAGAGGTAATCAGTTTCAGCAACTGCAATGCCTGTCACCGCAAGGCAGAACAGGGCTCTTTCAAGGAACGTGATATAGTTATCCCCGGGTTTGGACCATGGGACGACTAGCAGTTTGTTGAACAACTACTGCGCTTGCCATGGCTATGCTCGCTACGTTTTCAAACAAACTGCCAGGACAATACCGTGATACCTTTATGATAAGGATAGTTTCAACTTTCATATTAAACGCCTTCCTCACCGCCGTCTTGCTGGGCCAGCCTCTTCTCGCCCAGGCAGATGGGGATCATGATGAGGCCAAGCGTCTGCACCAGGCTGGTGACATCCTTTCTCTCGAGCTCATTCTGGAAAGACTGCGGCCCACTTACCCCGGCAAGATCCTTGAAGTGGAACTTGAAAGGAAATCCGGAAAGATCATCTATGAAATCGAATTGCTTGCCGAGGATGGCATGGTCTATGAAATTGAAGTCGATGCCAAAAACGGTGAAGTCTTGCGCAGCAAGGTGGATGACTAGCCATGCGCCTGCTGCTGGCCGAGGATGATGCCGATCTGGTTGCGATTCTAAAAAGTGATCTGCAACAGGCCGGCTATGCCGTTGATGTTGCGGATAACGGTGTGCAGGCAGAATTTCTGGGGAACGAAGGGCTGTATGACATTATTGTCCTCGATCTCGGCCTACCCCAGCGTAACGGCATTGAGGTTCTGCAAAGCTGGCGTCACCAGGGCAACCGTGTCCCGGTCATTATCCTCACGGCACGCAATGCCTGGCATGAACGCGTGGATGGCTTCAAGGCCGGTGCCGATGATTATCTGGGCAAACCCTTTCATGTTGAAGAGTTACTGGCCCGGCTCACCGCCCTGCTGCATCGGGCAAGTCAACAACCGGGTGGGGCACTGACAGCAGCGGGACTGACATTGGATGAGGAAGGACAAACCGTCACGACAACCGATGGCCAGACACATCGCCTGACTGGGACCGAGTTTCGCCTGTTACGCTATATGTTATTACACCCCGGCAAGATATTGTCCAAGACTGAATTGACGGATCACATCTACGATCTCGACTCGGATAAAGACAGTAATGTCATCGAAGTCTACATCCGGCGCCTGCGTAAACTCCTGGGCCATGAGCGTATCGAGACCCGGCGTGGTCAAGGCTATATCTTCAAGGTGCCTTGATGCGATCCTTGCAGACAAAACTGGTCTCCGGCCTCATGCTCAGCCTTATTGCCGTGTTTACCGTGCTATGGTTTTTGATCAACTTCAGCATTCAATCATTGGCAGAAGAATACATCGCCTCTCGCCTGCGCCACGATGCCGAAACACTCCTGGGTACGATCCAGTTTGATAAGGCCGGACAGCTCAAACTAAACCAATCCAGCATCGACCCGATCTACAACAAACCCTATTCCGGCCATTACTTCCGCATCAGCACGGCAAATCAAATCATCAACTCCCGCTCCTTATGGGACCAGCAATTACCTCTGGCCGCCGTGGTTAAGGCTGGTGAGGTAAAACGGCACTATGAAGATGGCCCTGATAACCAGGCCCTGCTCGTTATCAGTAACGGCTTTATCAAACATAAACGTCAGTTAACTATTAGTGTCGCCGAGGATCTCAACCCGGTCAAAAGCGACATTGAGCAATTCCAGCGCCGTTTTGCCATTACCGCAGTGGCCCTGTTGCTGTTATTGGTAATATTACAGGTCTTCATATTGCGCTACAGCCTGACGCCGCTGGCACGTCTTCGTGCCGAACTGCGCTCACTGCAACAAGGTGAAACCCGCCAACTCAGTACCGACAGCCCCACGGAACTCCAGCCCCTGGTCAATGAGATCAACCATTTACTCAAGCTCATGGATCAACGCCTGCGTCGTTCACGTGATGCCCTCGGTGATCTCGCGCATGCGATCAAAAAACCATTAACCGTGATGCGGCAGCTCACGGACAAAAATAAAAACAAGCTGCCCGATGATATAAATACGACACTGGCAAGACAGACCAATGAGATCGACTTAATCGCCGATCGAATCCTGAAACGGGCCCGGCTTGCCGGTCAAAGCCACGCTGGTGAATACTTCGACTTTGCCAAAGACCTGCCGGACTTGCTCGAAACACTCAGGCTGATGTACAGCGATAAGGCCATTACCCCACAGCTCGAAATGCCGGATGCGATTCATTATCCCATCGAGCGACAAGACATGATGGAACTGCTCGGTAATCTTTTGGATAACGCCTGGAAGTGGGCGCATCAAACGGTGCATATCCGCATCAGAATGAATGACAAGCTCACGATTTGTATCGAAGATGATGGTCCCGGGGTCGACGCCAGCAGATTAGCGCAACTCACCAGACGCGGTGCCCGCCTTGATGAAAGCATACAAGGTCACGGTTTCGGTCTCGCCATCGTCGCCGACATGGTCGAGGAATATAAGGGCGAGCTGTCGTTTGGCCGTTCGGAAACGCTGGGTGGCCTGAAGGTGGACGTAACGCTCTAGCAACCCTGACAAATCAGGATTGCGTAAACACCTTGGCACTATAAACGCCCATCTTGCCGATAAACATAAGATATTTTTCCTTCAGATCGGGAATGACCGAATTTTTCACCGAGTCGCGTGCCAGACAGGCCTCGACCCATTTTCCGACCTTGGGTTTGTCGTCATAAAAACCAAAACGCTGTTGCCCTTCTACGATACCCAGGCGCATAAAGAACGGGGCAAACGCCGCATCCACCAGGCAAAACTCCTTGCCATTGAAGAACGGTCCGTCCTGTAAGATGTCTTCCAGTTGCTGCAGGGCATTATTTATCGCCTGCTGATTTTCCCCGAACGCCGCTTCATCCTTAGCCGTGACATACTTAAATTGGCTGAACAATACGTCCTCACCAAACTTGATCCAGGCACGATTCAGGGCTCGAATCAGGGGATCGGCAGGGTGCATGGAGGGTGGCTTGATCTCATCGATGTATTCACAGATCACCGCAGACTCGAACAAGGACACCCCATCGACCCGCAATACCGGCACCTTGCGCAACGGCGAGATCTCGGTAAACCACTCGGGCGGGTTCTCCAACTCATCCCGTGTCAGATAGGTGATGTCATACTCCATCCCCTTCTCCAGCAGGGTAATCACCGAGCGTTGTACAAACGGACAAAGATTAAAGCTGACCAGTTTTAGTTCCATGCAGTGTTCCTCGCAATTTATATTTTCTTCGTGTTCTCGTGTGCCCTGTGGGTATCGTGGTAAAAAAATCTTTTTAATGGGTTTCCGATACCATATTGATGGTGTATTTCGGGATCTCAACCACCAGGTCTTCTTTACCGACGATGGCCTGACAACTGAGGCGTGAGTCGGGTTCGAGGCCCCAGGCCTTGTCCAGCAGGTCGTCTTCGTCTTCGGTGGATTCTTCGATGGAATCGAAGCCTTCGCGGACGTAGACATGGCAGGTGGTACAGGCACAGGATTTTTCGCAGGCGTGTTCGATCTCGATGCCATGTTGTTGTGCGGCGTCACACAGGGAGATACCGGGTTCGACATCGATCACGGCGCCATCGGGGCAAATCTCTTCGTGGGGTAAAAATATAATCTTCGTCATGTCCTGCTCTTTCTCATTACTTGATGTTTTCTTCAAATTCATCCAGGGTGTGGCCGGTGAGGGCCTGTTTAATACTCTGGTCCATACGGCGGGCAGCAAAATCGGCACTGAGCTGGTCCATTGCATCGATGGCCTTTTTGATCGCCCGGTTATCGCTGCCATCACGCGCGGTTTTCAATCTTTCCATACCCTGCTCTATGGCGCTACGTTCCTCCGCTGACAACAAGGCAGCATCTTCGGCCAGTGCTGCCACCAGGGCCTCCAGCACCCGATCCGCCTCCACCTGTTGTTCGCGCAGGTTGCGCGCGGCGACGTCGTCTTCGGCATGGGTGAGTGAATCGCGCAACATCTGTTCGACTTCATTATCCGTCAGACCATACGACGGTTTCACCTCGATACCGCTGCTGACACCGGTGGCCTCTTCCCTTGCCGTGACGGTCAAGAGCCCATCGGCATCCACCTGGAAGGTTACGCGAATCCGTGCGGCCCCGGCCACCATGGGCGGGATACCATGCAGGGCAAAGCGACCCAGGGAACGGCTGTCGGACACCAACTCACGTTCACCTTGCACCACGTGGATCGACATGGCGGTCTGGCCGTCCTTGAAGGTGGTGAAGTCCTGCGCCCGCGCCACCGGAATCGTGGTATTGCGCGGAATGACCTTCTCCACCAGGCCACCCATGGTCTCAAGACCGAGTGAAAGGGGGATCACGTCCAGCAATAGCAATTCATCGTCTGGCTTGTTTCCAGCCAGGACATCGGCCTGGATGGCGGCACCCACGGCGACCACCTTGTCGGGGTCGATATCCACCAGGGGTTGCTGGCCAAAAAATTCACCCACTCTTTCCCATACACGTGGCACGCGGGTGGAGCCCCCCACCATCACCACGGCCTGGATCTCATCCGTAGCAAGACCGGCATCACGCAGGGCACGGCGGCAGGGCATGAGGCTCTTTTGAATGAGGGGATCGACGAGATTGTGGAACTGTTCACGGTCCAGGCTGCCCTGCCAGGCACTGCCGTTATTCAAATCAATCGTGAGTTCAATCTGCTCTTGTTCACTCAAGGCCTCCTTCGCATCCCGCGCGCTATGCATCAACTGGCGCAGCTGACCATGGCTGGCATCATCACGAATGCCCGCCTGTTGCATGATCCACTGGGCAATGGCCTGATCAAAGTCATCCCCACCCAGGGCGCTGTCCCCGGCGGTGGCCATCACCTCGAAGACACCCTTGTTCAGCCGCAGGATGGAGATGTCGAAGGTACCGCCACCCAGGTCATACACGGCGATGACGCCATCGTTCTGTTGATCCAGGCCATAGGCCACGGCAGCGGCCGTGGGTTCGTTCAGCAGGCGCAGCACATTCAGACCGGCCAGCTTGCCGGCATCCTTGGTGGCCTGGCGCTGGGCATCATCGAAATAGGCCGGCACGGTGATCACCACGCCGCTCAGTTCCCCGCCGAGGCTCTGCTCCGCCCGTTGTTTCAGGCTCTTGAGTATTTCAGCCGAGACCTCGACAGGGCTGACATCGCCGCCTGCCGTACGAATACGCGGCACCGATGATTCTGTCTCGACAAAGTCATAGGGCAATTTGCTGCCCAGGTGTTTGATATCCTCTACCCCACGGCCCATGAAACGTTTGACCGAGGCGATGGTATTCAATGGATCGCTCGGGGCGGCCTGCCGTGCGGTCTCGCCGACCACGGTTTCACCGGCACCGAGGTAACGCACCACGGAGGGGAGTAAATGGCCACCCTGTGCATCGGCCAGGGTCTCGCCCAGACCACTGCGCACCGTCGCCACGAGTGAATTGGTGGTGCCCAGATCAATACCGGCTGCAAGGCGGTGTTCGTGGGGGTTGGTGGATGTACCGGGTTCGCTGATTTGTAACAGGGCCATGACTAAAATCTATTCTCTGGGTTGATGTGTCGTTATTTACAGGGCATTGGCGAGATCTTCCTCGACATTATCCGCCTCTTGCTGCAGCTTGGCCATGAATTGTAATTTCTGCACCACGGCCTTGGCCTGCTGCATCGCCGCCTCGGAACCATCGGCAAACAGGCCGGATAATTCATTGCTCAGCTGTTTGGTCCTGGCACGGATATCATCCTGCAGCCGGCCCAGTCTCATCAAGGCATCATCACCGCCCGGAATGTCCGCCAGGGCCTCGCGCAGTTCCATCTGTTCCATCAAAAACATGGGGTCGATGGCGGTGTCGCGTTGCTCATCAAATACGATCCCGCGCAACTCCAACAGGTAACGCGCACGCTGGATAGGCGACTTCAGGGTCTGTAGGGCTTCGTTGATCTGCGCGGCAAGCTGCACGGAAATACGCCGCTCCTGAGCAGAGGCATTGGCAAAACGATCGGGGTGGACGGTGCGTTGCAGGGCGCGATAACGCTCGGCAAGCTGTTGTTGATCAACTTCAAACGAGATTGGCAGACCAAACAACTCGAAGTGGTTCTGCAATGACGTATTCATGGACGTCGATGCTTATACGTTGAAGCTTTCGCCGCAGCCGCAGGTATCCTTGACATTCGGGTTGTTGAATTTGAAGCCCTCATTCAAACCCTCTTTGGCGAAATCGAGTTCGGTGCCATCAAGATAAACCAGGCTCTTGGGGTCGATGATGACCTTCACGCCGTTTGATTCAAATACTTCATCGGTGTCTTCAATGGTATCGGCAAACTCCATCACATAGGCCATGCCGGAGCAGCCGGTGGTCTTCACCCCAAGTCTCAAACCTGCACCCTTGCCACGATTTGCAATAAATTTTTTTACATGCTCTGCAGCACTGTCTGTCACTGTAATTGCCATAGGACTGAACCAACTAAGCTGAATTAAGCACTCTTCTTCTGAGCGCTGTTTTTGCCCTTGAAGTCATCAATGGCGGCCTTGATGGCATCTTCGGCCAAAACAGAACAGTGAATCTTTACCGGAGGCAGCTCAAGTTCTGCGGCGATCTCGGTATTCTTGATCTCCGAGGCCTCGTCCAGGGTCTTGCCCTTGACCCACTCGGTCAACAAGGAGCTGGAGGCAATCGCCGAACCACAGCCGTAGGTCTTGAACTTGGCATCTTCAATCACACCCGCATCATTCACCTTGATCTGCAGGCGCATGACATCACCACAGGCGGGTGCGCCGACCATGCCGGTACCGACCTGGGTATCGTCTTTGTCCATGCTGCCGACATTGCGTGGATTTTCATAGTGCTCAATGACTTTATCGCTGTATGCCATGACTGCTTACCTCATTAATAAACTGTTGTCTTATTTTCTCTCAAATTGCCCTTAATGTGCCACCCATTCCACTGACTTGAGGTCGATGCCATCTTTGTACATCTCCCACAGGGGTGACAATTCACGCAATTTGTCAATGTTGCCACGAATTTGCTCGATGGCAAAGTCGACTTCTTCTTCAGTACTAAAGCGTCCCAGGGTAAAACGAATTGAGCTGTGAGCCAGTTCGTCACTACGCCCCAGGGCACGCAGTACATAAGAGGGTTCCAGACTGGCCGAGGTACAGGCGGAGCCGGATGAAACCGCCAGGTCTTTCAGGGCCATGATGAGGGATTCGCCCTCAACAAAGTTAAAACTGATATTCAGGTTATGGGGCACGCGGTGCTCCATATCACCATTGATATAGACCTCTTCCATATCCTTCAAGCCATCGAGCAGACGGTCGCGCAGTATGCGCATGTGCTCGGCTTCAGCCACCATCTCTTCCTTGGCGAGGCGAAAGGCCTCACCCATGCCGATGATCTGGTGCGTGGCCAGGGTACCTGAACGCATACCACGTTCATGCCCACCACCATGCATCTGTGCCTCCAGGCGGACACGGGGTTTACGCCGCACATAGAGGGCACCGATGCCCTTGGGGCCATAAACCTTATGTGCCGAGAAGGACATCAGGTCGACGTTTAAATCTTTCAGATCGATGGGTGTTTTTCCGGCGCTTTGCGCGGCATCCACATGGTACAGGATCTTGCGTGCGCGGGTCATTTCGCCAATCGCCTTGATATCCTGAATCACACCGATCTCGTTATTCACATGCATGATGGAGACAAGGATGGTGTCGTCACGGAAGGCCGCTTCCAGCTTGTTTAAATCGATGAGACCATTGGGCTCCGGATCGAGATAGGTCACTTCATAACCTTCACGTTCCAGATGACGACAGGTATCCAGTACCGCCTTGTGCTCAGTCTTACAGGTGATGATGTGCTTGCCCTTCTTATGGTAAAAGTGGGCCGCACCCTTGATGGCCAGATTGTCAGACTCGGTTGCACCTGAGGTAAAGATGATCTCTTTCGGATCGGCATTGACCAGTGCGGCGACATGGGCACGCGCCTCATCCACGGCCTTCTCTGCATCCCAGCCATAGGCATGAGAGCGGGAGGCAGGATTACCGAAGTTCCCTTCCATGGTGAGTGCGGCACATAGTTTCTTGGCCACGCGGGGATCGACCGGCGTGGTCGCGGAATAATCGAAATAAATCGGCTTTTTCATTGCCTTACTTGTTCTCCAACAACTGTATTACGTGTCGTCTGTTTAAGATAATACGTTCATAGGAAAGTGCCGGGACTAGTTCAGCGCCTCTTCCTGCGCGTTTGGGGTGAAGTCAACGGCCTGAGCCTGCGCGTCCTGCATGGTGCGGCTCTGACGTTCAGCCACTTCGCGAATGCCATCACGTGCCACCAGATTACCCAGACTGATACCGCATAGGAAATCATAAATCTGCTGACTGAGTTCAGTCCATAATTCATGCGTCAGGCACTGTTGCTCGTCCTGACAATTGGCCAGGCCACCACAACGGGTCGTCTCAACCTTCTCGTCCACAGCCGTAATCACATCGGCCACCGCTATCTCATCGGCACTACGGCTCAGGCGATATCCACCACCGGGGCCACGAGTGCTGTCGACCAGGCCTTGTTTGCGCAGGCGCGAAAACAACTGCTCCAGGTAGGACAGGGAAATACCCTGGCGCTGAGAAATATCTGCCAGCGTGATTGGACCCTCTCCATAGTGCAATGCCAGATCCAGCATCGCGGTAACCGCATAGCGGCCTTTGGTTGTTAGCCTCATTGTCTTATCCTGCATGTTTTAGTAAGATTTACCTTACTGATGGCGGAAGTATACATAACCGAGCAAATTAGTCAAGTATTTCATCCTCAGTAAAACCCAGTAAACTAGTCGGTCGATTCCCCTGCGCTCTTTAGGTCTTTCTCTTTTTCCTTCATCAATTCACACGGCCCCAAATCGGGTAACTCGACAGCGGGCAAGTCCATTCCCAACTGTTTCAATGACTTACACATGTTTTCCATTTGTATGTCCATGACATGCACGTGATCCAGTAATGAATTGATTGCATTGGCCACCGGGTCGGGCATGTCCTGGGTGGTACCGTAGGCATCAAAACCAATCTTTTCGGCAAAGGCCTTGCGGCGTTTATGACTGCCGTGCTTGTCGTCACGAACGGCCACAATCCGTCCTGGGATACCCACCACCGTCATGGCTTCGGGCACATCTTTCACCACCACCGCATTGGAGCCGATACGGGCACCCTCACCGATGGTAATCGGACCCAGCACCTTGGCCCCGGCGCCCACCACCACATTATTGGCCAGGGTCGGGTGACGCTTGCCCTTATTCCAGGAGGTGCCACCCAGGGTCACGCCATGATAGAGGGTGACATCCTCCCCTATTTCGGCCGTCTCTCCGATGACGACACCCATGCCGTGGTCGATAAAAAATCGTCGGCCTATGGTGGCACCAGGGTGGATTTCGATGCCGGTGAGCAGGCGTGAAAGGGCCGAGATCACCCTGGCCAACCATTTCAGTCCACGTCGCCAAAGCCAGTGGCTTAGTCGATGCAGGATCACCGCGTGCAAGCCGGGATAGGTGGTAAGCACCTCGAAACTGTTGCGCGCTGCCGGGTCGCGATCAAACACGCAACGGATATCTTCTTTTATGTGATTGAACATGCCTACACTAATCAGCCATTGTTGATGTTGTTCTTCCGACCCTTGCCGCCACTCTCGGCTGCTTTGAGAATACCACGTAAAATATTCACTTCCATTTTATCAAGCGCCGCCCGATTAAACAGCCGGCGTAATCGTCGCATTAATTGACGAGGATTGGCCGGGTCGTAAAAACCCAGTTTATTCAATGCCGATTCAAAGTGTTGATAGAGCCCTTCCATCTCATCGGCTGTGGCACGCGGATGATCATAAAATTCCGCTTTTGGCTGCTCACCCTCCCCTGCCAGGAAGGCCGCCATATTAATCTCATAGGACAAGACTTGCACGGCTGCGGCAATATTGAGCGAGTTATAGGCCGGATTGGCCGGGATATGCACCAGGGCATTACATCGTTCCAGCTCCTCATTCGTCAGACCCCGGTCCTCACGTCCAAACACCAGGGCGACCTTATCCTCGGCCGACACGCTGGCGATTTGCTCGGCACACTCACGCGGGTGCAGTATCGGCCAGGGGATCGCGCGCAAACGGGCACTGGCACCGACGACAAAACCGCAGTCGGCAATGGCTTCGTCCAGGGTATCTACGATCCTCACGCTGGCCAGTACATCATCCGCCCCCGAGGCCATGGCCTTGGATTTGCCCTCCGGGTCCGGAAAATTCTTTGGTGAGACCAGGACCAGCTGCTCCAGAAACATATTCTTCATGGCACGGGCGGCGGCGCCGATATTGCCGGGGTGGCTGGTCTCAACCAGGACGATGCGTATATTACCAAATTCTACTGCCATGACTCACTTTATACCCATACAAGAGATTCAGGCCACTATGATACAAAAAAGTCATTCGCATGGCTTCGCTCTTGCCTGTAGAATACGCACTTACTGTAATAGAAGGAACGTTTTTTCAAACCGATCAAGCCGATGATGGCAAGGCGTAAAAGTACGAAAACGCAGCCAGCGCGGCTTTAGCGGTTTGAAAAAGCGTTCCTTTGATCTTTAACAACTGCGAGAAGGACTATTCCGTGCATCCAATGCTCAACATCGCCGTGCGCGCTGCGCGCAAGGCTGGCGATATTATCGCCCGTGCCAGTGACAAAATCGACACGCTGAAGATTTCCCATAAGGCGGAAAATGATTATGTCAGTGAAGTCGATCAACGTGCTGAACAAGAGATCATCTATATCATCCGCAAGGCCTTCCCCACCCATGCCATCCTGGCAGAAGAGAGCGGCGCCCAGGCCGGTGATGAGTATGAGTGGATCATCGACCCGCTGGATGGCACCACCAATTTCCTGCACGGCTTCCCGCAGTATGCTGTCTCCATTGCCTTACGCCACAAGGGCCGTCTGGAACAGGCCGTAGTGTATGACCCCATGCGACAGGAGCTCTTCACCGCCAGCCGCGGTAACGGCGCACACCTGAATGACAAGCGTATCCGTGTGAGCGATCGCCGTGGTCTTGAGGGCGCATTAATCGGCACCGGTATCCCCTTCCGCGGTGATCTCCCCTATCTGGATGAATATCTCAATATGATGAAGGCCCTGCTGCCTGGTTCAGCAGGTATCCGTCGTCCCGGCTCTGCCGCACTGGATCTGGCCTACCTGGCCGCCGCCCGTATTGACGGGTTTTGGGAGATTGGCCTGAAGCCATGGGATATGGCAGCGGGTGTGCTACTGGTGGAAGAGGCAGGCGGCCTGGTGAGCGACCTGAGTGGCGGTTTTAGTCATATGGAAAGCGGCAATATCGTTGCCGGTTCACCGAAGGTGTTCAAGGCCATGCTGCAGGCCATCAAACCCCACATCCCCTCCGATCTGAAGTAAATTGGCTCTGAAATAAATTGGATATGAGATAAATCGGACCTGACGTAAATCACCTACCTTCATTCAAGTTAACGGACCCCCGGACGCTAGGGTTTTCGTAGTCAGTTGGATTGAGCGGTGACACCATGAAGAAGTACACCAAAATACCGGTTAAGGGCGGTAAGGCCCTGGAGATGACCATGCAGAATGTGCTCGACGGCCTCGAGGATTCTGCCAGTTATTTCGCCTATCAATCCACCCCGGATAAGCTTGAGATCCTCTCCATTGAGTTCCCCAAGGGCGACCCCCACGCCCGGCAACATCGTCTGGCCACCATCCA
>Ga0316193_10002647_pt1 | contig 12667 bp, 7 predicted proteins | sample MerIslsedime2_MG_FD_207735 | JGI IMG/M metagenome (GOLD analysis project Ga0316193, IMG submission 207735) | Coastal sediment microbial communities from Maine, United States - Merrow Island sediment 2 | ecosystem: Environmental > Aquatic > Marine > Coastal > Sediment | place: USA: Maine... | reverse complement strand
GGGTGTCACAAAGAAATGGGGGGTCAATAGTGTCTCGGAGCCGCAACCTTGTTGTCGTCATGGCGTTGGCCTGGTCCTGGACGTTCTCGCTGGTGCCACCAGTCCATTGCGACCTACCGCGCATTCTCGTCTGGGTCGAGTCGCTCCAGAATACCGAGGAGCTGGAGATTCGAAGACCGGTGGCCTTGGCCAGTGGTGCGAACGACGAGCTCGTGGTGGCCGATGTCCATTCTCCAAGGCTCATCGTATGTCGCCGAATTGGCGTTACTTGGCAGCTACAGAGAGCCATAGAATTGCCGAGCGCCCCCATCGCCCTCGTGCACGACGGTCGACGATACATTGCCTCGTTGCGGGGCACAGGTGACCTCCTGTCGTTCGAAGGAATCGACAAGATGCAGCAAACGTTGATTTCCCTTCCTGAAGGTACACTTCCAGGCCAGCTAGCCGCCGAGATCACAGGTTCTCTGCTCGTTTTCGATCTTGCCAGAGAGAAACTGCTGCGAGTCGACACACAGGGGAGGGTCCAGAAGGAGCTTCCTCTCGGCGGAGGGTTGACCGCGCTGGCGAGCACCCCCGGGGGGGGGTTCGTGATCACGAACGCTGGTGAAGGCAGCGTTCAGTGGTTCGGTCCCGACTGGCAGCCGGGAGGTCGATGGGTGCTGCCTTCTGAAGGGCCCGTTCCAGCGTGGCCGGTCGGCATCGCAGTGGAGCCCAACGGATCGCTCGATATCGTTGATCGCCATGGCGGACGGATACTCGTGATCGATGCCACGGGCAAGCCAGAGGGAGCCGGTTCCAGGCGTGGATGGGAGTCTGGACTGCTTCTGTTTCCGGCTGCCATCGATCGTCTGGGCAATGGCAACCTGGTCGTGGCCGACGAGGGAAACGGTCGGGTCCAGATCTTTCGTCGAGTCGATGGAATCCAGCCACCGTGAGCCAACGACAGTCAAGAGTGCTCAGAGTGCTGACCGGGTGTTCCGCCATGGTAGCCCTAATGGCCTCCGTGTCTCTTGCCCAGGAGCCCGTCTATCAGAAGCTCCTGAAGCCACCGGGTGCCAGCGATGGACTCTCGTTTACGGGATCGGTAACAGCCGACCTGGTGACTGGCGAGATCCTGGTGACGGATGTCCGCAACAATCGCATTCTCATTTTTGATTCGGCAGGTATCTTCCGCTTCCAGATCAACGGTGGGGATGTTTTCGGCGCGCCGCTAGACATCGCCGTCGATCCACAGGGCTTCCTGCTGGTCGTCGCCTCCTATCAGGGGCGACGCGCCCTGATCGAGCTCGATTTCGACGGTCTCTTCCTACGGGCCATCGACTTGAAGAGCATCCCTGAGGGCATGCCCGAACCTGGATTCGATTCGATAGCGCTTTCTCCATCGGGCGAGAGGATCTACGTGCTCGATCGACGTAACCTGCTGCTCTGGATAAGTGATCGCACCGGCGAGGTGCAGGCTGTAACCGATCTGGCGGAGGGGCTGTCGGAAGAAGACCGCATCAACGTCATTCTGAGGCACGTCGACGCCTACGCCGATACCGTTCTCATTCCTTTCGCTCGCACGGGCCAGGTCGGACTCTTCGGGCCTGAAGGCAAACCTCGACAACGAGTCGGCAGAAAAGGCGCAGGGCCTTGTAACCTGGGTCTGCCGGCTGCGTCTGCAATGGATGACGACGGCAATCTACTGATCATCGATCAGCAGCGAAATATGATCGTGAGGTGGTCTGTGGAGGACAACCGCTGCCTCGGAGATTACTACGGCCTCGGTGCAGCCCCAGGGTACCTCTACTACCCCAGCGACCTCGCTCTCGATGGCCAGGGTCGCCTCTATGTCGGCCAGGGCTTTGAAGGACGAGTTCAGGTCTATGACGGCCTGCGGCCGGCTGCCGGATGGAATCGGGTCGAGCCGTACTTGCCGCCAGAGGATCCCGCGCCTTCAGAGCAGCATGAGAGCCCGCCCGGGTGATTCCGGGTCCACTGGCATTTTGATCTCAGCTTCGATCATCCCCTAGTCGGGGATCGGCAAATGGCACTTGTGACAAAGCGGCCCCTGGCTTGAACCACCGTACGGGTCGGGAATCGGATACGAGCCGGACTGCAGCCCATCCTCACTCAGCAAGGACACATTGAAATCCCACCGCCCAGAGGTAGGGGCCGAGCTGGCATGGGCCCGATGACAGCTCAAGCACATGATGCGGGCACTGGGTCCAGGTCCGCTTGTCGACTCGGTCGTGACCGACCTGTCTTCGAATGGCACCTCGGGTAGGTAGGCCGTGGCGGGCGTACCCCCTGTGGGATCCTCATCGCCGTTATAGAAATTGTAGTGATTCCTGGTCTCGGCATCGAGCGCCCGATCACTCGGATGCTCGAAAGCGGAAGGAGTCGAACCCTGCTGATGATATCGGCCGTGGCAATTGGCGCACCAGTCCGTCATGCCGGATCGGTAGGCGGTGTGGTTGGTCCTGGACTCCGAGCCGCCTCCCATTTCGATGCCATTAGCCTCCGGGGCCGGAAAGACAAAGCTGAAAAGGTCGTCCTGAACGAGACCATCGCCATTCAGCATACGGAAGTTGGTGTTGCCGTGGGGATCGTGGCAACTCGTGCACCCCAGCTCGGATACAGGGAACTGACCACCCGGTGACAAGCTGAGCCTGGGATCACTGGCGAGACCGAAACCGGGAGCCTTGATGCTATGCCCGGCCGCCTCGCCGGCGATCGGCTCCGCCATCCCATCAGGGCCGTCGTTCAGATTGTCTTCCAACAGAAAGACGAAATTGCCGCCGCCTTTCTCAGGCGGTGGAATCAGCGGATCCACCCCAAAAACTGCCAACGGTCCCTCTGCGTGGCACAGGAGGCACACATCGCTGGGACTGGGCCCCTTCAGAAGAGCCTCATTGCCTGGCTGGAGCACGACCTCGAACCCGTCCGCTGTGCTGTGCATGATGTGGCACCCGCCACAGCTCGCCACGCCCTGCTCGTGAAAGCCCCAAGCCGGCTGTACGCCACTCAAGAATCCGCCCACGGCCCCTAGTAGAACGAAGACCAACCAAGTCCCCGCCTTCTTTGCTGTTCTTCTCATGACTCTGTTCTCCGGCATCAAGTCGGCTCCGCCATATCCCCGCCACTCTAGCGGTTTCCTACCCAGGATTGAAGTGCGTGCTGCGTCATTCGGTGCTAGATGGGTCGGAGGAGAGCTTCCCTCTTCTGGCGGCATGCTCTTCGTACATTCGTCTGGCGCCTTCGCGGTCACCGAGCTCTTCATAAGCTCTGGCCAGATTCAGCCAAACCCCAGCGGGGGCATCAGAATCCTCGGTTGCTTTCAGCCAATACTCAAGGGCCTTATCCGTGTCTCCTTCCTGCCATTCCAAGATGCCGAGATTGGAAAGCGTCTCCGGGTCATTCGGCTCCCTTGCCAGAAGCGCCTCCCACGACGCCCTGGCCAGATCGAGCCGACCGCGCTTCCGGTGAATGTTGCCCTTCAGACCCAGCATCTTTTCAGGGTCGGGCGCCAGCTCCAGCGCCGACTCGGAATAGTCCAGAGCCGCTTCCAAATCGCCCTCTCGATAGGCGACGGCAGCCAGGCCCTCCAACGGCCGATAGTAGGTGGGATAGATGTCCAGAGATCGTCGGAAGTGATGAGAAGCCTCCTCGAGCCTTTCTCTTGCCAGGAACTCGTACCCGAGGTTGTTCTGGACTTTGGCGCTCTCAGGCGACACGGTGGCGGCGTATCGGAGCAAGGTGAAGTCATCCTTCCAGTGCATGGCTTGCTGGATCGAAAGAAGCGACAGGACAACTGCAAGCACCACTAGGACCCATCTCAGAGAAGCCGCTCCCGATCTGGTCAAGCTGTCCCAACCCAGCCCGACCAGCAGCCCGATTCCGGCCATGGGTAGGTAAAACAGGCGATCGCCCATCGCGGTGCCGATGGGAAATGCCAGGTTGGACACCAGAAAGAAGGTCGAGACTGTCAGCGCCAGCGCCAGTGCCGCGATTCTCGATCTTCGCCCGAGCCAGATGCCTACCACCAAAACCAGAATGGCCCCCAGTATGGCCAAGACCCCGGCCCCACTCAGAGCCGACGAAATCGGCAGAATCACCCTGTAGGAATAGTCTGGCGACAGACCGACAGGATACAGAAGGTGCTTCAGGTAGAGTCCGGTGACCTCCAGCGCCGAGACGGCTCGGGCAGAGGCGTCGACGTGGGCCAGGGCGTTGTCCAGAGGAGAAAACCCATCGGCCTTGCCTCCAAACAGCAGGACCCACACCGACATATACACCGTTGCGACGACGCCATACCCGACATACTGCTTCCAAGCCCCTTTGCGCTCGAGGCAGCCCCACAGCCAATCGTAGGCGAGGGCAACCACTGGAAAGACAACCACGTGCTCCTTGCTTAGCACTGCACCGAGGTAGAAGGAAACTGCTGCCCAGCGGGCCAGGCGAGCGCTCTCACCGGAGGCCTCGTGCCCGCGAGCGACCATGTGACTCAGCAAGGCTGCAAGGAAAAACGCCGCCGCCATCAGGTCCATCCGCCCGAAAATGCTGGCAACGGCCTCCGTCTGGAGGGGATGGATCGCGAAGATAGTCGCTCCCAAGAACGCTCCCGCCGTGGACAGGCCGACCGCGCTTCCGAGCGCGAAGACCAGCAGCACAACAACCATGTGCAGCCCGAGGTTGACCAGGTGGTATCCGAGGGGCTCGAGGCCGCCGAGCCAGTAGTTCACTGCGTAGCTGAGCAGCGGCAAGGGCCGATAGTTGGTTGTCGAGCCCCCCGATCCGGCCCACGAGTCCTCGGTGAAGAAGTTCTTCCAGAGCCCCGGATCTCCAAGGTACTCGTTCTTGACGATCATGAACCGATCGTCACCGACGAAATCGCCTCCGAGGGTGATCCCGAAGACCACCAACACCAACAGCACGAGGCCGAGGCTCGCCTTGGACTTCGTCAGGCCAGAATGCAGGGCGCTCTGGTGATCGGTCGGCATGGTCATCTCACGGCGACTCGGCAGCAAGTCCTGACCCAAAAAACTGGTGGCACCGGCGAACGTCCTGGCTTCACGGACATCGAACAGGCGGCGCTACCCCGCCTGGCTTACCAGATCTCTGATCTCTTCGAGACGCTCCTCTACCTTCCCCGCTCGCGAGGCATCCTCCTCCAGAGCGAGTGCCTGCTCGTAGGCCTCTTGGGACTCCGGGTACTGACCCGCACCTTCGAAGGCTCTAGCCAGGCTCAGCCAGGTGAGGGGGTCGCCGGACTCCACGACCAGGGCTCGCTCGAAAAATGGAATGGCCCGCTCGTACTCCCCACCCATCAAGTACAACTCCCCCACTCTTTTCGCATACAGGGGCTCTTGACCGGCCGGGACTTCCTCATGATCGAGAGCGGCCAGGATCTCGAGGCGCTGCACGGCTGCCGATGCCACCGGATTGCCGGGCACCAGCTCGAGACCCCGCCTCCAGGTGGCCGCCGCCACATCGAAGTCGCCCAGCGCCTCGTAGACAGTCGCCAGGTCGCGGTAGGCGTGCATGTCATCCGGCTGGGTCGCGAGAGACGACTCGTACAGTGACGCCGCCTCCTCGAGGCCACCGCGGGTGACACTGCCATCGAACTCGTGTTCGTTCCAAAGCTCGGCCGCCGCGAGACAGGATTCCAGATGGCCATCCCCGCTGCCCGGCTCTCGGAAGACGATCTCGTTCGAGTTTAGCCAAGCCTGCCTCACAGACCGATCCGATTTCAGCCGTCGGAACTCCGCAACCTTGGCCTGGAATCGGCTATCCCCGGGTTGCAGCAACGCGAGCTTCTCGTAGGTCTCGAGCGCCCGATCGACGAACTCGAGGTTCTCGTACAGGCCGGCCAGCGTGATCAACAACTCCACGTCCGGCGTGCCCGCTTCTACCGCCTGTCGGGTTGCCTCGGCCTCCTTGACCGGGTCGCCATCCCGGCGATATGCCTTCGCCAGATCCACCAACAGCTCTCGCGTTGGGCCCTCGTATCGCTGCCTGCGAAGGCTGCGGACGATGGCCAACTGATTGTCCACCAACGCCAAGGCGGCCTGGGTTGGATTCAACTCCCTCAACTCGAGAAGCGTCGCTACCGCCTGATCGTAGAGTCCGGCTTCGATAAAGGCCCTCGCCAGATTGACGTAGGCGTTGGCAAAGTCCGGCTTGATCGAGATCGCCTCTTCCAGATGCTCGACAGCGTCCGCGAACAGGCCCTGCTTCCAGTAGTTGAATCCGAGGTTGTTATGAGCATTGGCATCGTCGGGATGTTCACCGATCCGGGTCTCGAAGTATCGCTGCCGCTCACGATCGTAGCCAAGCCTCGAAGCCACGTTCTGATCGGTGCCCTTGGCCATGTCTCTCGCAACCTGCTCGGCTTCGAGGGCTTCAGCCCGATTGTTCAGCAAATATGCGAGCGTGAGGCGGCGTGCCAGGGAGACATACGCTTCGATCTCACCGTCGATGACCTGGGGCTCTGGACCGAGATGGGTCAAATAGGCAGCCGGCGTGGCCTGATGCTCGAGCAGATCCAACGAGGCCCTCTTGCCTTCGAAGCCTCTGTCCACCTGAAACTGGGCATGCGGCAGGTCGTCGGTACTGATCCTGTCGAAACCCTCCAGGCTTGCCTCCAGTTCGTCCTCGCCGAGCCACAGGTAGCTCAGGAACTTCTCGGTGTCTTCGATACCGTATTCTGCCAGACCCGATGGGCCGAGCACAGGCTCCAGGCGCTCGCTCAGCTCCTGGTAGTCGAGCTCCATCCTTTCGGGAAGACCGAGCATCATGCACTGCGACGAACCGTAGATGCACCAGAAGCTGGAATGTGGAAAGACTGTCTGAAAGGTCTTGAGAATGATCTTGATGGAGTCGCCTGGGAGAGGAATGAGCACCCACTGGCAAAACACTCCGCCAGGCTTGAGCCGGCTCTGGACGAGCTCGTAGAACTCCCGGGTGTAGAGCGTCCAGGAGTCGAACATTTTCGGGTTTGTGGCATCCGAGATTATCAGTGAGTACCGTCTCGAGCTCAAGAGCAGCGCGTTGCGCCCGTCGTTGACGATCTTGTTCAGTTTGGGGTTGTTGATGACGTCGAGATTCTCGTGGGTGAAGACCTCGGCGACCTCCTCGATGTCGGGATTCAGATCCACGCAATCCAGGCTCGAGACCTGATTGGCGCAGGCTCCAGCAGCCATACCGGCCCCGAAGGCCACCATGAGGGCATCGTCGGGATCCTCGTGCATCATGACCGGCATGATGCCCAGCATCTTGAAGAGCTGCACATGCCACAGGCGTGAGGACGCCTCCTCGACCCGGTTCAGGAACAGATCCTTGTACCCCGCCTTGAAGAAGTCGTAGACCACGACGTTGGCGATCTTGCCCTCTTTGTAGTGCAGGATCTCCGCATTGGGCTGGGCCTTGTCGTAGAGATTGAGGAACAGCGTCGGCGGTGCCAGCACGAACAAGAGCACGATCCCGACTGCAAAGACACCCACCCAGACAGGTCTGCGCTGGCGCGGTGTCGATGGAAGGAGAACTAGCAGTCCGGCCAGGACGTTGAGGCTGGCCATGGCGATGAGGCCGCGGTGTAGTCCGACGGTCGGAATGAGGATGAAGCCTGCAACGAAGGCGCCGAGGATCGAGCCCACCGTATTGACGGCATAGACCGTGCCGACGCTGGAGCCCTCACGATGTGGTCCCCGTTGGCAGATCTGCATCGCCAGAGGAACCGCGATCCCCATCAGGATCGTCGGGGCGATCATGATGATCGAGGTCTTGGCCATGGTCAGGGCGTCGGACTGCTTGAGAAAGAGAGTCTGGTTCAGCCAATCGAAGATGAAGGGCGTGGCGTAGGCATAGAGGCCGATGCCCACTTCCAGAAGCACAAACAGGGCGATTCGATTTTCCAACCGTGACAGGAAATTCGAGTAGAGCAAGCTTCCGATCGCGATTCCGAGGAGGAAAGTGGCGATCACGAGCGTGAACGAATAGACGTTGTTCTGGAGGAACAGATTCAGCATTCGGGCCCACAGGACCTCGTAGGCCAAGGCGCAGAAGCCCGAGATCCCGATGGCGACGAGGACCATGCGGATGGTCCAGGTGTCGTACAGAGGACCCGCCGTGGAGCTGGCAGTAACAGATTCGACTGGTGTCTCCTCGGCCTCACCGACCGGCTCTTCACGCGCCAGTAGCAGGGCAATCAGACCAACGCCGACGTTGATCGCCACCGCCACCATGGTCGTCTTCTGCATGCCGAGCGTCCGAAGCAGAAGGAAGCCCGTGGCCACACATCCGGCCACGGCGCCAGCCGTATTTAGGCCGTACAGGAACCCGACTTGGCGGCCGAGGCTGTGCCCTCCCTGGACGAAACGCTTCACCAGCACCGGCAGCGTCGCGCCCATGAAGGCGGTCGGTATCGCGATCAGGACGAAGCAGATCGAGAAGCGCACCAGGTTGAGCAGCACCATGTTGCCTTCGGCGCCGGCGTACAACCACATGTAGAACGGCTCCGCAGCTTTGAGAAGCCATGGAAAAGCGAGGGCGTACAGACCGATTCCGATTTCAAGGTAGCCGTAGATCTTGATGAGCTGCCGAGGCTGCTGGTCGATGTATCGTCCGAAGAAGTAGCTGCCGATCGCCAGCCCCGCCATGAAGGAGCTGAGAACGGTGCTCGTGGCCAGAAGGGTGTTGCCGAATACCAGGACCAGCATCCGGGTCCAGACGAGCTGGTACACCAGTCCGGAGATCCCGGAAAGAAAGAAGAGGGCGAGCATGACCGCCCTTATGAGGCCTCGATGCTGCATGGGGTGCTCCTTGGTACCAGTCAGTCTCTGAGTAATCCGGCTTCGAGGTTGTCAGATGATCGAACTCCTGCGCAGGCCTTACTCGTCCTCGGTTGCCAGCATCCTGCGGAAGGCCAAGTTCAGATCCACCTCCTCCTCACCCCGCTGAACCCTCACGACCGCGGTATCACCCCACCGTTTCTGGGACATGAGGATGGCCAGGGCCTCTCGGTTCGGGATGGGGTTTCCGTCCATGGAGATGAGCACGTCGCCCATCTGGAAACCGGCCTTCTCCCCTACCGAGTCTTCGCCGATGAAGATGACGGTGCGTTGGCCCTCGTCGCCGGTGCTACGAGTGGAGATGCCCAGGCTCGGGTAGATCGGGTCCGTGACTGCAGGCATGCCCCAGAGGAAATCAGCATAGGAGGCCTGGACCTGGTCGATGGCAACGCCGACACCGTCCTTGACACTGATCGGGATGACGGTGGCCATGGGAACCTGCTCCCACTGAGCGATTTGGCGTTGGATACCCAGGTCGTAGGTGACGTGGCCGGAGCCCACGAGGACCACGAGGATCGCATTGGAATCCGGATGCTTCTCCAAGGCCTTCAGGGCATTGTTGCCGAAGGTGGCATCCCAGGTGCACTGCGCGTCGAACATCGACTGCCACTGCTCGTCGGTCATCGAGGAGTGGAAGTCCTCTCCCTCGAAAAAGGCCTTGAAGAGCTCCATGTGCTCGGCGTTGTCGGTGTCCACCGCTGGTGGCATCTGGGCCATCTGCTCCTCGGTGAGCTCCTCGAAGCCCTGCTTGCGTACCGCGGCGATCACTTCGCGCGGGGTGTTGAGGGCGTACATGGGGATACCGTTCTCCTTGGCGAACATGAAGATCGAGCGGTAGTAGTCCCAGTGATAGCCCCAGGCCTCGTACCACTGTGAGATCTCGAGAAAGCCCTCCTCGGTGTAACGGCCGGCCACCCAGTTGTCCAGTAGATCCTGTCGGGTGTAGGGGTACATCTCGAGGCCGATCAGGACCTCGCGGCCGGCCTTCTGCAGCGCCTCGATGATCTGGAACTGGGCCCGGTGGAAGAAGATGTCGGTGTGGCTCTCCCCCATGAAGACGATGCGCTTGTCGGCCAGTTTGTCCGCCAGCTGGGCTGGGCTCAGGAGCTCGCCGGTTCGGGTGTCGGTGATCGCGTCGAGGACCAGATCGGCCTTCTGGGCCTTGCGGGCCGGGTCTCCGATCTCCATTCTGTAGGGTTTGTCGATCTCACCCATTGCGGGAAGGACTGTCAGAGCCACGAGCAGGGCCACAATAGCCACGGAAGTGCGATTCAGAGTCATCAGAAGTCTCCTGGGGGCGGCACGAAACCACCCTGGTTCGCGCGGATGCCATGTGCACCCCGGATTCGGCCTCTCGGGCCGCGCCTATGGTATCCGCCCCCGCCCTCCGGACCCAAGCCCTAAAAGGGCAGGTTGGCGACCCACCCGATGGAACGGGATCAGAAGGGGGCACCACGGGAGGGCGCAAGGCCCGCCCCTACATCACCCACCTACCTTGGATCCCAGCCCGGTGGCCCGATATGACTCTTGGAACCGCAAGGCCCGTCGCCCCACTTCCGTCCTTACCTTCTGAGGAGCACGATGATGTCAACAGACAGAACTCAGAAAACGTATGGCATCATGTATGGCATGATAAAGACGACCGTGTACCTCCCCGAATCTCTGAAGGCAGATCTCGAGAAGATGGCCGCCGAGGAGAAGCGCTCCGAGGCGGAGATCATTCGTGCTGCCATAGCAGCTGCTATCGAGAGTCGCCAGCGGCCAAGACCCAAGATTCCCCTGTTTTCGGAAGGTCTCGGCGATCCGACGGCCGCAGAGCGGGTCGATGAACTCTTGGAGGGTTTTGGCAGCCGATGATGTTGCTCGATACGAGCGGCTTGCTGGCTGCATTGTTCCCCGACCAACGCCAGTATGATAGGTGCGCATGGGCCCTGGCCGAGAGCCAAGGTCCCCTCCTGCTATCGCCGTTCGTTCTCGCCGAGTTGGACCACCTGATCACCAAGCTGGCAGGGACCCAGGTGGAGCTCGACTTTCTCGCGGAGGTAGAGCGAGGTGCTTACGAGTTGGTTTCCTTTCAAGCAGCAGACATCGCGCGTGCTCGAGAAGTCATAGATCAACACTCCGATCTGGGGATCGGATTGGCTAATGCTTCGCTCGTGGTCCTGTCCGAGAAGTACAGCGTGCTGGATCTGTTGACGCTAGATGAGAAGCACTTTCGGGCGTTACGTGGGACGGCTGGGAAGCCGTTTCGAATCCTTCCGGCAGACGCCTGACAACGGGCGGGGACAAGCCCTAGCCCTGTTCCTGGGATCTTCCAAGAGATCCGTCCGTGGGGATCCCAGGGGGTTCGTGCAGCGGAAGGGAGGAAAGCTCCCTGGGATCCCCACGGACGGATCTCTCAACAACCGCGCATAGCTCGATGATGCGCTAGAGTCGTAGCGGTATGGGACCCGACAATCCCCTCACGCACAACGGCCGGCAGGGGCGCCGGCCGTTTCAATCGACATCGAACTTGACTCGATTGTGGTTCGCACTGTTCTCGATGGGGCTGATGGTGGTGCCGTTTCTGGCGGTGGAGATTCCGCCGGCGGCGGATTTGCCGCAGCATGTGGCGCAGGTGCGGCTGTTCTTCGAGACCCTGGGGAATCCTGATTCAGCCTATCGGATCCAGTGGATGACGCCCTACTGGCTCGCCTACCTCGTGCTCGGAGCTCTTTGGAGGATCGTGGAGCCAATGAAGGTAGGGCTGGTCGGGCTGGCTCTATTCGGGATGGCCTGGGCTGGGAGCATTCACGCACTAGCGGCGAGTCGAGGGCGGAGCATCTCCTCGGCAAATCTGGCGTCGCTGTTCTTCTTCAGCTTGTCGATGTACTGGGGTTTCGCACCTTTTGTCGTGGGTCTTCCGGTCTTTCTTCTATGGGTTCACCTGACGACCGGACCGGCAGACCACCGCTCCGAATGGAAGCTGCTCCTGGGTTGCCTGCTGCTGTACTTCAGCCACGCTCTCTGGTTGGTAGCTGGGCTGGTCTGGTTAGTCGTTCACGATGTCGCAATAGGACTGCCTCTAAAGAAACGACGGCTGCGCAGATTCGCGGCCGTGGCGCCGGTCATCGTGCTGGCCACGATCTGGTATGGAAACCTCGAGAAGCTCCAGTTCACCTCTCCGACGGACTGGACTCCCCTGCCCTGGACACGAGTGAATCCTCGCTGGTTCGTGAACACCGCCTTCGGTGGGGTCAAGGGACCTACCGAGTTCGTGGTGATGGGGCTGATCCTCCTGTGGGTCGCCCTGGGGCTGTTCCAAAATCGACACGAGATCAGGAAGCGAAGCGACGGGATGCTGGCACTGGCCGGCTTCGTCCTTCTGGCCGCGGCGCTGACGCTGCCCAACCTCTACAACCAGACGACCGAGTTCGCCCAAAGGTGGACGGCGCCAGCGTTGGTTCTGCTGGTACTGGCGGCGCCGGCGCCGAGAGTCCGGCCGTCACTCGGCCGCGTTGGATCCTCTGCAGTCGCCGCTCTGTTTGTCATCATGCTGGCCATCCTGTGGAGCTTCTACGAGCGCCATGAACTTGCAGGCTTCGAGCAGGCCCTGGAACAGATTCCGCCGCAGTCCCGCGTTCTCGGGATCGAGACGGAACAGCGGAGCCGTGTCATCAAGAGGGCACCCTTCCTGCAGCTGCCTGCGTACGCCCAGGTGCGCGGTGGAGGTTCTCTGGGGTTCACTTTCGCCAACTTCGCTCCTATGCCGGTGGTCCTCAAGGAGACCTACACCCAGCCCTGGACCCACAACCTCGAGTGGGAGCCGTGGAACCTGAAGCTGAGCGACCTGGCCT
>Ga0316193_10002645_pt1 | contig 12672 bp, 9 predicted proteins | sample MerIslsedime2_MG_FD_207735 | JGI IMG/M metagenome (GOLD analysis project Ga0316193, IMG submission 207735) | Coastal sediment microbial communities from Maine, United States - Merrow Island sediment 2 | ecosystem: Environmental > Aquatic > Marine > Coastal > Sediment | place: USA: Maine... | reverse complement strand
CGTACCGTTCTGGAAGGGCACCCGTCCTTACTCGCCAGTCCCGATCCAGTGGTCCTGCCACATCGATGACGGTTTGGGTGACGGCACTCCCGACCGCATGCGTCACGAGGAATTCCTGGACATCACTGGCGAGCCGCCCATGCGGCCGCTCGCTGAGAAGATGATTGACTGCCTCGGCGATACCGGCCCGGTGCTGATGTACACGACGTATGAGCGGACCGTTATCAACGGCCTCATCGAGTTGTTCCCGGATCTCGCGACGCCACTGCAGAAGATCATCGATCGCCTGTACGATCTGCACCCCGTCGTTAAGGCCAACTACTACCATCCCGACATGCTGGGTTCGTGGTCGATCAAGGCCGTGATGCCGACGATCAATCCGGACATGGATTACGCGCGGCTGGAAGGGATTAAGGAAGGTACTGCTGCGTCGGATGGGTTTCTCGAGGCTATTGGGTCGCGGCCAATGGCCGCTCCTACGGGCGCTCCGATGGCCGCTCCTACGGCTGAGAGAAAAGCTGAACTTGAGGAGCAGCTCTTGCGGTACTGCAGGTTCGATACCGAGGCGATGGTGGAGATTGTGCGGTTCTTTCAAACCTGGGGTCCGTCAGATGGGAAGAAACTGTGACCGATTCCCGGACGAAGCACCTGGGCTATGGAATGATCGGTTATTCGGGAATCGCGAATTAAGGGAAACCCAGTGATGAAAAACTCCATTGCACGGACAGTATTGTTCAACTACCTCGCCCTGACCATCGTGTGCATGGGCTTCGTCCAGGCATCTCACGCGGAAGTCATCGGCACGGAACAGTTGATAAGCAGCGAGGCACGTGAAGCTACCATGACTCGCATCGAGTCGATCGTCATGCGTGACGACGTTCGTCAGCAACTGAGCAATCTCGGCGTATCGCAGGAAGTCGTGCTCGCCCGCGTCGACCGGATGACAGATTCCGAACTGGCATCGTTCGAATCTTCGCTGAGTCAGGGCATCGTCGGCGGTGATGCGCTTGCCGTTATCGGAGCCGTGTTCCTTGTTCTGTTGATACTCGAGTTGGTCGGAGTCACCGACATATTCAAGTCCATATGAGCCATGCTGGTCCTCGTCGACCGGCACACTCGCATATTCGTTGGCGTACTGTATTCACCGTGCTTGCGGGCACGGTACTTGCTGCTTGCAGCACGGCGCCCGATACGGTCAGGGACTATGGGGCTCTGACGCAGACGATCGAGCTAAGCGACACACCGTTCATTCCCCAGGAACGCTACCAGTGTGGTCCAGCCGCACTCCTTACAGTGCTGAGCGTCGCCGACGCCACTCCGCCGCTCGATGAAGTCGTTGAGCGGGTCTACCTGCCGGGTAGCCGCGGCAGCCTGCAAGCGGAAATCACTGCGACCGTGCGAGCATACGGTCGCATTCCGTATGTCATCGACGCCAGCATGTCCGCGATTGCGAGTGAAATTCAGGCTGGCCGACCCGTTATGGTGTTGCAGAATCTGGGCGTCAGTTGGCTACCTCGCTGGCACTATTCCGTCGTAGTCGGGATCAATCCATTGGCTGATCGGGTCGTGCTGCGGTCCGGCACGGATGCCCGGCGGAAAACTTTGACCGACACTTTTCTTCGCACGTGGAGCCGCAGCGACTACTGGGGCCTTGTGGTGTTGCGACCGGGCGAGCTGCCTGCAAATCCGGAGCCACAACGTTACCTGCAGGCAGTCGCTGGCCTCGAGGCAACCGGTCGCTATCATGACGCGCTTTCCGGCTACGATGCGGCGCTAACCCGCTGGCCGGATAGTACGGTCGCACTTTACGGAGCGGCGACTGCCAACTACCAACTCGGCCAGCTCGCGCCTGCAATCGAGTACTACCAGAGAATACTGGTTACTGAACCGGACCATCTAAGCGCGCGTAACAACATGGCATACGCACTTTTCGAGTCGGGTTACTACGTGGACGCGTTAGTGAACATTCAGGAGGTGATCCTTCGCGCCGACGAGGACGACGCTCTGCTTGGACAGTATCTCGCATCTCGTGACGAGCTCTGTGCGCGGGCCTCCATCATCGACCCGCCGGTCGACAAGGCTGAAAGCTATTGCGCCACGGCCGGCGAGTAGTCGCGGCCAATGGCCGCTCCTACAGCAGATTCTTTACGTGAAGACGATTTTCAGGCGCGCGATTTTTTTCGCGACAGTTTCTGGCGTCGTGATTTAAGCGAAACGGGTGTGGGTTGCGTCTTCGGCGCCTTCGTCGGACGACCGACAAAATACCCCTGCGCCATGTCCACGCCAAGCTCGGCCAGGAGTTCAAGCGACTCGACGTTGCGCACGTACTCGGCGATGGTCTGCATTCCCGCTTCCTTGCCGACCTCGGCGATCAGTTTGATCATCTTCTGGTCGACCGGGTTGTTCGGCAGGTCTTGCACGAAAGTGCCGTCGATCTTGATGTAGTCGAATTGCAGCTTTTGCAGGTAACCGAGTGAGCTGTAGCCCGTGCCAAAATCATCAAGCGCAAACTGACACCCAAGATCTCGCAAGGTCGCAATTTGCCGATCGACCTGTAATGGCCGGCGGACGGCGAGACTCTCCGTGATTTCAAAGATGATGTCGCTTGGTTGCACCTCGTAGCGTTTGAATGTCTCTTCGACGTACGACGTCAGATCATCGTTTTCAAACGCATTGGCGGACAGGTTGATCGCAAACTTGATGGGGTTTTGAGGACTGGAGTATTTCGCGTACGCGATGGCCGCGTTCCTGATCATCCAGAAATCGATTTCGTTCATTAATCCGAATCGTACGGCCGACGGCAGGAATGCGTCGGGCGAAACATAGCTTCCGTCTTCTGCCTTCAATCGTATGAGGAGCTCATGATGTGTCGTTTCGCCCGTCAGAATAGTGTTGATCGGCTGGAAACGAATCTCGAACTTATCTTCGTCGAGCGCTTCTCGCAAACTGGTCATCCAGCTAACGTCCGTTAACTCGCCGTCATCCGCATCTTCGGGTCGAGAGTAGACTCGCATCCGGTTACGGCCGGCCGACTTGGCTTCCCGGCAGGCGATGTCGGCCTGGTTGATCAGCTCGTCGTGATGGAAGTTGTCGCCTCCCATCATCGTCACGCCGATGCTGCAGTGAACATGGAATACCTGTTCACCCTCGATGTGAGCCAGGCGGCGCATATTGGTCAGAATGGTTTCCGCCGAGGCTGTGGCACCGACGATGTCCACGTCACGCAGGAGAATGACGAATTCGTCGCCACCAAACCGGGCAAGCACGTCATCTCTGCGGACACTTCGCTGTAGCTCATCGGCAACCTTGCAAATGAGGCGGTCGCCGGCCGGATGCCCACAGGCGTCATTGATGTATTTGAACTGGTCAAGATCAATAAAGAAGAGCGCGCTGGAGTGGACCTTACGCATCAGCGATACGATCTCTCTTCTCAGCTCTTCGTTGAAGCGGCGACGGTTGTAGAGGCCGGTGAGGCTGTCATGGTTTGCGAGATTCCTTAGCTGTGCGTCGCGCTCGCTGAGCGCCGCAGCTGTGGTCTCGAGAGCCTCGACGATGTCTGAAATTTCACGATGTTGTGCCGGCTCGAATTTTACGTTCAGGTTGCCCTTGGCCAGTTCCTGGATCGGTTTTTGCAGCTCCGAGATAGAGGCCAGGGCTTTGCGCAAGGCATGCCGTCCATAAAGTGCGAACATGATCAGAAGCACGGCCAGCACGGCGATGGCAAAGCGAATATTCGCCAACAGGCGATCGTGAAACATCACGAAATCGAGCTTGATTTTTACGAAGCCAAGCAACTCGATCTTGCCGGGCTCATCCGTAGTAGCGTCGAAACCGAACAGTCCATCGTCGGGAATGGATTCGATCCATACAGGCGCCAGGATGTCGAACTGCTTGGGGTCAAGCAGGCCACCACTCATCACGTAGGGCCGCTTTTGACCGACCACGTCAATCGCGTCTTCCAGCTGGCTGGAAGACAGTTCGTTAACGGGATCAACATCCTCGGAACTGTCGACGGAGTGCAGCACAGTGCCGCTCTTCGCGTAGTAGACAACCTGATCGATTTCCGGGTAGCGATCGACGAAGTTGTTCAGGCCGATGCGTGACTCGTTGTCGTCCGCCAAATACAAAGGTGAGCCGAGTTCGTTGAGTTGCTCGGTCCATTGCAACGCCCAGCGACTGTAGTTGTCCTGCAATATCCACTGGCCGCCCCAATAGAGGCTGATAACCGCCAGCCCGCCGACGACGGCAGCGCTCAAAACCTGCATGGAAAGTATCTCGTGCACGAGCACGCGCTTGCCGGCTTGCGGCCGCGGGTCGCCACGCGAGAGCAATCTCGCGACGCGTTCGCGTATTGCAGCGAGTTGGTTCTTCACCTGCGCACGACTCTGGCGTCGTCACGCGTTACAACATTAATCGTCGACAGCGGGCTGATAGCCGGTACAGACAGCAGACCGTCGGATTGAATTTTTCGAATGATTTTCGCGATAGTCGCCGCAATATCTTCTGCCTGCGTCGCAATACTGATCGTCGCGCCCATCTTCAACATGGATTCATTAGGTACCGCCACAGCGACCTGTCCCTGCCTCGCGCTCTCCAGTATTTTTTCCAACGACCGTGAGCTGAGAATGCGATTGTCCGGGAACAGCCAGAAGCCATCGATATCCTGCGCCATGCGCCGGTAGAGATAGAGCGTTTCCTGGTCCGAACCAGAAATCCGGACGCGTAATTCGACATTGTGCTTTTGTGCCGCCAGCTGCGCCTCGGTAATCAGGTCGTCATGGCCTTCGCCGACGATCATGCCGATGAGTGAAAGTGTCGGGTCGTACTCGATCCAGGCGGCGAGCTGGGCATCCAGCGGCGCCAGCGGTGCCACGCCACGACTGTTTGGCGTTACCAGCTCGAAATCCTGGTGGTTAAAGACCTGGCTGAAGACAACCGGCGAGTCGGCCATCGCAACCGATGATTGGGCGGCGCGCAGACCAATGGCGACGACGGTGCCGGTGTTCGAATCATTGATGCCGCGAAGAACGGACACGGGCGGCTTGCTGTCGTCGCTAAGGTCGTAAACCTGAACGTCGTCGAGGTGGCTTGTCAGCGCGTTGGCCACGTCCAGAAACGCCGGCCGACTGCTTGTCAGCACGATCGCCACGGGTGGCAGGCGTACCGGCTCCGCGACTTTCGGCGGCTCGACTTCTTTCGGCTCGATTTTCGGTGGCTCGATCTCTGTCGGTTCAACGACCACGACAGGCTCGTCGACGGGCTCGACCTGTGGCGGCGTGTACGCACATCCGCTGAGCGCCAGTACGGCGAGCAGCGCCGTTAAGCGGTTTATTGTTCGAATATTGGCGCCATTCCTTAGCATCAAAATATTCCCATATATGGCTACAAGGCGTGTAGCCGGAAAAAGCCCGGTGATCCGGTACTTTTTAGCCAATATTCGCTTTATTTTCTGTGCGTTAGGTCCCCAAAATGGGGTTGGCAGGTCATCCGGAGTTTTGGCGCCGGTAGTATCATTCTGTTTTGCCAGCCCGGACGTCGTAACCAGCACATGAAAATCCCCATTTATCAAGTCGACACGTTCACCCTGGGTCCCTTCTCCGGAAACCCGGCTGCCGTCTGTCCGCTCGATGCATGGCTCGATGACGACGTCATGCAGAATATTGCGGCCGAGAATAACCTTTCGGAGACAGCCTTCATCGTTGCACGCAAGGAAGGTTACGATCTTCGCTGGTTCACGCCGGCGATCGAGGTGGATCTCTGCGGTCACGCGACGCTTGCCGCCGGTTACGTCGTTCTCAATCACTTGCAACCGAGTCTCGACTCGGTGTCATTCGAGACGATGAGTGGGAGGCTGGTCGTTACTCGCGATGGTGAGCGACTGTCTTTGGACTTTCCCGCCCGGGCACCAACACCGGCGACCGTGACGAAAGCGCTCAGTGATGCACTGGGACAGGCACCCTCCGGGGTGCATCAGTCGAGAGACATTCTCGCGGTGTACGACGATGAAACCACGGTTCGTAGTCTTTCGCCGGACCAGGCCGGGCTGCTGGCGCTCGACGATGGCCTGGGTGTCATCGTCACGGCCAGGGGTGACGAGGTGGACTTCGTATCGCGCTTCTTCGTACCCAAAGCCGGGATTGCCGAAGACCCGGTTACCGGCTCAGCGCACTGCACGCTCGTGCCGTTCTGGGCGGAGCGACTGGGCCGCTCAAAACTCGTCGCGCATCAGGTCTCACCACGTGGCGGCGAACTGCACTGTGAGCATCTCGGTGATCGCGTCATCATGAGTGGTCAGTGCACTCTGTTCCTTACGGGCAGCATTCACCTCTGATCACGAACAGCCATTAAAGAACCGCGATGCCAGGTGCTAGTATCTGTGAAAAGAACCATAAGAAAGGATTGAGGGGCATGAAAACCGTTTCCACTTCTGCCGGCCTGGCACTGGCATTCATTCTCGCTGTGCCACAAGTTGTTGTTGCTGACTTTGTTTCGACGCCGGAGAAGCAGGACGTCATTGAACAGGTCGATGCGCTCGAGCAACAGATCGCAGACATGTCGAGCGAACTCTGGGATTACTCGGAGATTGCACTGCTGGAAACGCAGTCCGCGGAGTTCCTCGCGAGCATCCTGGAGAGCGAGGGTTTTACCGTCGAGCGCGGCGTCGCCGATATGCCCACAGCCTTCGTCGCAGAATGGGGTACGGGCCATCCGGTCATTGGCATTCTCGCGGAATACGATGCGCTGCCGGATATCGGCAACGACCCCGTTCCCGAGCGGCAACCCCGTGACGACGGTCACCCGCACGGCCACGGTTGCGGCCACAACCTGTTCGGAGCGGGTTCGGTCGGTGCGGCCATTGCGCTAAAACGCACGATGGACGCCAAGGGCATAAAGGGGACCGTCAAACTCTTCGGTAGCCCGGCCGAGGAAACACTGGTCGGCAAGGTCTACATGGCCAATGCCGGCGTCTTCGATGGAATCGACATCACCCTGGACTGGCACCCGTTCTACGAGACGTCGGTAACCAATAGCGCCGGACAGGCGATGAACAATTTCCAGGTCGAGTTTTTTGGCAAGGCGGCCCACGGCGCTTTCGATCCCTGGAACGGCAGAAGTGCTCTCGATGCGGTGGAAATGATGAACCACGGCGCCAACCTGATGCGCGAGCACATCGAACCCACCGCGCGCATCCACTACGTGATTTCGGATGGCGGCGACGCGCCGAATGTCGTGCCGGCTTATGCAAAGGTCTGGTACTACGTACGCGATGACAATCGCCGCAAGGTCGAGGCGAGTTTCGAGTGGCTCAGCCAGATTGCCGAGGCGGCGGCTATGGCAACACAAACCACTCACAAGCTCACGCTAATTACCGGCGTTCACGAGCTGCTGCTGAATCGTCCCCTGCAGGAAGCGATGCAAGCGAACCTCGAGTTTGTCGGCGCTCCCGTATTTGATGACGACGACCATGCCTTTGCCCGTGAACTGCAGACCGCGGTCGGTATCGAGCCACTGGGCTATCCCACCGAGGTCGGCCCGCTGGCAGAGGAAGTCCAGCCAGCGGACGGTGGCTCGACCGATGTTGCCGAGGTGACCCGGCTTGCTCCTGGTGTGAGTATCTATGTCGCGACCGCGGGACTCAATCTGCCCTGGCACAGTTGGGCGACCTCAGCCAGCCACGGTCGACCGAACGCAGCAAGAGGCGCATCAGTCGCTGCCAAGGCACTGGCCCTGACTGCCATGGATTTTCTGCAGGACGAGGACCTTCGACAAAGAGCGAAGGCCGAGTTCGACGAAAAGATGAAAGCCCAGCCGTATGTGTCGCCCGTACCGAAGGGTCAGAAGCCAATGCTGCCGGGGAATCCATAGGCATCGGCGCCATCTTTCGAAGAATTTGTGAGATTCTCCTTGCATTTATGACCGAGCGGTTATATATTCACGACCGTTCGTTCAACAATTGACCCGGATTTGGCGCAAACATGGTACAGAAATCGACATCACGGTCCGTAGGCCGGCCTCGCGAGTTCGACGAGGAAGCTGCTCTCGAGGCAGCCATGGATGCGTTCTGGGCCAAGGGTTACGAGGCGACGTCCATGGCCGACTTGTGCAATTGCACGGGCCTGCACAAGGGCAGCCTGTACCAGGCGTTCGGCGACAAGCACAAGCTGTTCATGAATGCGCTGCATCACTACGCCGACTCCGAGTTTCACGAAACTACCGCAGTGGCGTTCAAGCTGGAGTCGCCCCTCGCGAGAATCCGGGCTGTCGTCGGCAAGATCTGCGAGGACGCTTCGAGCGACAAGGGCTGCATGATGATCAACTCAATGGTCGAGCTCGCCCCGCATGACGCGGAGGTTAAGGCCGCACTAAAGGGCTTTGGCGGGCAACGTATGCAGATCATCACGGAAACGATCGCCCAGGCCCAGGCGCTGGGTGAGATCAAGGTGAAAACCGATCCGTACAAGCTGGCGCGGCAGCTGATGATGACGCTCGCGGGTGGTGCAGCGATGGTGAAAGGGCTGCTGGAGCCTCACGAAATTACAGAAGCGGCTGAAGATTTGATCGACAGCTGGGTTTGACATTTTTTTGTCTAATTTATGACCGATTGGTAACAAACTTAATAAGCAGGAGAGGGGTTATGGGTACGTATTTCAAGGCGATTGACCGATTCGCGGCATCACTGACACGCGGGGTCATCGCCAATCGATGGCTGGTCATTATTGCCGCCGTCATTTTCGCTGGCGCAGTTGGTTCGGGTGCATCGAAGCTCGAGTTCTCGACCAACTACCGCGTGTTTTTCTCGGAGGCCAACCCCGAGCTGCAGGCATTCGAAGAGCTGCAGAACACCTACACGAAGAACGACAACTTCTTCTTCGTCGTTGAGCCGCAGGCCGGCGCCGCGTTCGATCGCGACACGCTGGCAGCGGTTGAAGAGCTGACCGATGCGGCCTGGCAGATTCCCTACACGATCCGCGTCGATTCCGTCAGCAACTTCCAGCACACCTATGCGATCGAGGACGACCTCGTTGTCGAAGATCTCGTGCGCGACTCCGCGGGCCTCGAGGATTCGTTTCTCGATGAACGCCGCAACGTGGCGCTCGATGAACCACTGATCCGCAACCAGATATTGACGGCCGATGCCGACGTCACGGCGATCAATGTCGTGCTGCAGTACCCGGAGAAGGAATTCACCGAGGTACCCGAGGCCGTGGAATACGCCCGTGGGCTTAAAGCCGACATCGAAGCGAAGTACCCCGACCTGGAGATTCACCTGACGGGCGTCTCGATGCTGAACAACGCGTTCGCGGAAACCGGCATGGCCGATGCCGCGACCCTGATGCCGCTCATGTTCGTCGTTATCTTCGTGCTCACCTGGCTGATCATTCGCTCGCTGACCGCGACGTTCTCAACGCTGATCGTAATCATGCTGTCGACGATCGTCGGCATGGGTGCGGCAGGCTTCGCGGGCATCAAGCTGACGCCCATCGCGATGTCGGCGCCGATCGTCATCCTCACCTTGGCCGTGGCCGACTCGATACACATCCTGATGTCCCTCAAAGGCCTGATGCGCGAAGGCATGTCCAAAACGGAAGCGTTGGTTGAAGCCGTACGCATCAACTTCCTGCCCGTATCGATCACGTCACTAACGACGATCGTCGGCTTCCTGTCGCTCAACTTCTCCGATTCGCCGCCGTACTGGCACCTCGGCAATATCACGGCCGTGGGCATCGGTGCCGCGTGGATCTTCTCCCTGACCGTATTGCCTGCGGCACTCAGCCTGTTGCCGTACCGCGTGAAGAAAGACGCGGGCGCCGAATGGTCGCAGCGCACGATGGACCGCCTGGCCGAGTTCGTGATTCGCCGGTACCGCGGACTGCTCGTTGGCGTAGGCTTGCCCGCGCTCGTCCTGATCGCGTTTATCCCGACGCTGAACTTCAACGACCAGTGGGTCGAGTATTTCGATGAGCGTATCGACTTCCGGGTTGACTCCGATGAGGCCCAAAACCATTTCGGCCTGTACCCGATCGAGTTCTCGATCCCGGCGAACGGCCCCGGCGGCATCAGTGAGCCCGAGTACCTGGGCCATCTCGAAAACCTGACCGCGTTCATGCGCGAGCAGGAGCACGTGACCCACGTCTACTCGTTGTCGGACATCATGAAGCGCCTGAATCGCAACATGCACGGCGACGATGAGAGCTACTACCGCATTCCTGCGGACCGCGAGTTGTCCGCGCAGTACCTGCTGCTCTATGAGCTCTCGTTGCCTTACGGACTGGATCTCAACGACCGGATCAACATCGACAAGTCGGCTACGCGTGTAACGGCCACGATCGAGGAAGCGACGTCCGCCGAGACTCGCGAATTCTTCGACAGCGTCGACGCTTTTATGAAAGAAAACCTGCCGTCCTACATGCACGCCAAGCCGACTAGTGCGGCCGTGATGTTCACGTACATCAGTGAACGCAACATGCAAAACATGGTCGTGGGCACGCTGCTCGCAATCGCCGCCATCGCGTTCATCATGATGTTTGCGCTGCGCTCCGTGCGGCTCGGCACCTTGAGTCTCGTACCGAACGGTTTGCCGATCCTGACCACGTTCGGCGCCTGGGCACTGCTCGTGGGCGAGGTTGGCTTCTCGGTGGCAACGGTCGCGTCGATCTCGCTCGGCATCATCGTCGATGACACCGTGCACTTCCTCTCGAAGTACGTGCGTGCCCGCGACGAGAAACTGCTTACCGTCGAAGACTCGATTCGCTACGCGTTCCGTAATGTCGGTGTCGCCATTGTTGTTAACACCATCATCCTGACGGCCGGCTTCCTCGTCATGACGACGTCGGCATTCAAGATGAACGGCGATCTCGGCCTGATGACGATCCTCTCGATCGTTGGCGCGTTGATTCTCGACTTCCTGTTCCTGCCGGCCCTGTTGTTGCTCGGCCGCAAGAAGGAACAACCCGAACTGGCTGACGACCCCAAGCTGTTGTCGTCGCCCGCATAAACACCCTTCTTCAAGGAGATAGAACAATGAACTGCAAAAAGATTGTTATCTGGTCACTCGTCGTCGGCGCTTTGCTCGGCGTCACGGGTGCCGTATACGCCGCTGACGACACGCGCGGCTTCGAAATCGCAGCCCGCTCGGACCGTACGGATGTCGGCTTTGGCGACAGTGAAGTGGAACTGCAGATGGTCCTGCGTAACGCAGCCGGGCAGGAGTCCTCGCGCTCCCTGCGTATTGCCACGCTCGAGAAACCTGACGAGTCCGTCGGCGACAAGAGCCTGGTCGTATTCGACACGCCACGCGATATCGAAGGCACGGCATTACTGTCCCACGCCAAGATTCTCGATCCGGACGACCAGTGGTTGTACCTGCCGGCGCTCAAGCGCGTGAAACGTATTTCTTCGTCGAACAAGTCCGGTCCGTTTGTGGGTTCGGAGTTCGCGTTCGAGGACTTCACGGCCATCGAGCTCAACAAGTTCGACTACACCTATGTTGGCGAAGTGCCATGTGGCGACCTGACCTGCGACGTACTCGAGCGTACGCCACGCTACGAGAACTCGGGTTACACCAAACAGGTGTCATGGGTAGACCAGGTCGACTTCCAGATCCGGAAAGTTGAGTTCTACGACCGCCGCGGCGATCTCCTCAAAGTGCTCGATTTCGCTGACTACCGTAACTACGAAGGTATCTGGCGCGCGCACAAGCTGACGATGAGCAACGTGCAGACCAACAAGCAGACGGACCTGCTCTATGGCGCCTATGAATTCGGGACCGGCCTGGCCGAGAACGACTTCGTCAAGGGACGGCTCAGCCGCCTGAGGTAAAGAGCATGCGTATCTTCACAATTTTCCTCCTCCTCGCCGCACAGTTCCTCGCAGTCTCCCCCGCGCGCGGCGGGGAGGTGGACATTAGCGGCAGTGCTGAGCTGCAGATTCGGGCGTTCGGGCATGAACCCGCCTGGATTGGCCAGGACGACCAGGCCCTGCAGGGCACGGTCATCTCGACGACAGAATTTCGCTGGCGCAATGAAGAAGGCAACCAGCGCGCCTCGGTCATTCCGTACCTGCGTTGGGATGCGGTAGACAGCGAGCGCTCGCTGGTGGATCTCCACGAAGCGTACTGGGCCTTCGAGGGCAAGAACTACGAATTCCTGGTCGGTAGCAACACGGTCTTTTGGGGTGTTACCGAATCGGTGCACCTCGTCGATATCGTCAACCAGACCGACTATGCGGGTGACATCGATGGCGAGGACAAACTCGGCCAGCCGATGCTTAGCCTGGCCCTGTTGCGGGACTGGGGTGAGGTCACTGCATTGGTGATGCCATACTTCAGTGAACGAACGTTCCCGGGCATCGATGGGCGGTTTCGTCCACGGTTGCCGATAGATGCGGACGGCGCGCTCTACGAATCCTCGAGTAAGGAGAGCCACGTAGACGTCGCACTGCGGTACAGCCATTACATCGGCGACGTCGATATCGGGCTGTACGCGTTCTCGGGCACGAGCCGCGAACCGCGATTCGCGCTCGCGGAAGACGGCCAGGCCTTACTGCCGGTCTACGACCTGATCGACCAGGTTGGTCTCGACCTCCAGTACACGAAGGAAGCCTGGCTGTGGAAGCTTGAAGCGATTGCACGCGATGGCTACATGAGCACGTTTTTGGCTGCCGTGGGCGGGT
>Ga0316193_10002643_pt1 | contig 12680 bp, 8 predicted proteins | sample MerIslsedime2_MG_FD_207735 | JGI IMG/M metagenome (GOLD analysis project Ga0316193, IMG submission 207735) | Coastal sediment microbial communities from Maine, United States - Merrow Island sediment 2 | ecosystem: Environmental > Aquatic > Marine > Coastal > Sediment | place: USA: Maine... | reverse complement strand
TGCTAAAAGAGCCCGAGCAATTATTACAAATCCTACTCACATAGCTATTGCAATAGATTATGATGAAGAAGAAGACCCGGCACCTTTAATTTTAACAATGGGACAAGGAATAATTGCTGACCAAATTATAAAAATAGCCCAAAAGAACCATATACCAATTATGAGAAATCCAACACTTGCACAAACACTTTTTAAAAATGGTAAGATAGCAGAGTATATCCCAGAAGATACCTATGAAGCTGTTGCCGAAATATTAAAATGGATTACTTCTTTAGAAGAAAATCCAGATATAAACAAGGAGCTATTCACCTAATGAATAAGATTTTAAATACTCTCTCAAGATTCTTAGGTGGTAAACGTACATTAAATGCCATAACAGGATCCAGTGACCTAGTCTTAGCTTTCGTCGTTATTTGTATCTTGATGATGCTGATCTTCCCTGTTTCTCCTCATGTGATCGATGTTTTAATCGCTATCAACCTAACTATATCCATTACTTTGTTATTTGTAGCGCTATACATTCAAAAAGCCGTTCATTTATCGATTTTCCCATCGTTGCTATTGATCACAACACTTTTTCGACTAGGTGTTAACATCTCCTCAACAAGGCAGATCCTCCTTAAAGCAAACGCCGGTAAAATAATTTTCGCTTTCGGGGATTTCGTGGTTGGTGGAAACTACGTTGTCGGTGGCGTTATATTTTTAATTATTACAGTCGTTCAATTCGTTGTAATTACCAAAGGTTCAGAAAGGGTTGCAGAAGTTGCAGCTCGCTTTACTTTGGATGCGATGCCCGGTAAGCAAATGAGTATTGATGCTGACTTAAGATCTGGTGTCATTGATAGTACTCAGGCAAGAGAGCTTCGCTTAGACTTGCAAAAAGAATCCCAGCTATATGGTGCCATGGACGGTGCTATGAAATTCGTTAAAGGGGATGCTATCGCAGGGATTGTCATTACACTGATCAATATTGTGGGAGGCCTTATCATCGGAAATATGATGATGGGTATGTCACTTGGACAATCTGCTAAAACCTTTGCCCTGCTATCAATTGGTGACGGTCTCGTTTCTCAGATACCAGCGATTATGATTGCTGTTACAGCCGGTATTGTTACAACAAGGGTTTCTTCTGAGCGCAAAGATGCTAACTTAGGAAAAGAAATATCCGAGCAGATTTTAAAACAGCCAAAAGCGCTTATGATTGCAGCCAGCGTGTTGGTTTTAATGGCCTGGATTCCTGGCTTTCCAAGAACCCCTTTCTTAATATTATCTGTTGCTTTGGGATCTATTGGATTTTCCATTCACAATTCAATCAAGCAGAAGGAAGCAAAAAAAGTAGCTGGAATTGCATCTGTAGAGACTGGGATTGAAGGTCATTCCATAATATCAGGTGGTACAGATGAATATGCGCTGACTATGCCCGTTGTATTAGAACTTGGTAGAGATTTGTCTAAATTGATAAAAAAAGACAAACAAGGCTTAACTTTTATAGATCAAATGATCCCTAAAATGAGGCATTCTCTATACCAAGACCTTGGAGTCCGGTTCCCTGGAGTTCATGTTAGAACTGACTCCCCTACGTTAGCTGGAGATGAATACAGTATTTATTTGAATGAAGTGCCGATTGTCCGTGGAAAAATCATGTTGCATTATCTTTTGACAAATGAGACAGAAGAAACGCTGCAAAGATATAATGTTCCTTTTGTTGTCTCAAAAAATACAGCAGGTATGCCGGCTTTATGGGTCGATGAAAAATATAAGGAAATACTAGAAAGGGCTCAAATAAAATTTTGGAAATCTTTGCAAGTAATGATTCTTCACCTGTCAAAATTTTACAGGCAGTATGCGCATGAATTTTTAGGAATCCAAGAAGTAAGGGCTATTTTAGAGTTTGTAGAGAAATCTTTCCCAGACCTTGTAAAAGAAGTAACTAGACTAGTCCCTCTCCAAAAGCTTACAGATATATTTAGAAGGCTAGTCCAAGAGCAAATTTCAATTAAAGACCTCCGTACTATTTTAGAAGCTTTGAGTGAGTGGTCTCAAACAGAAAAAGAAACTGTTCTTTTAACAGAATATGTTAGATCTTCTTTGAAACGCTATATCAGCTATAAGTACTCACTAGGCAAATCTACTTTATCAGCCTATCAAATGGACCCTGAAATAGAAGATATGGTCAGAGGATCGATCAAACAAACCTCTGCAGGTTCATACTTAGCTTTAGACACCGACGCAGTTCAAATGATCCTAAATACTGTAAGAAATTCAGTTGTTCCAACTCCTCCAGGTGGCCAACCACCAGTTTTGTTGACAACACTTGATGTTAGAAGGTATGTAAAGAAATTAATTGAAGTTGAGTTTCCAGACCTTGCGGTTATGTCATATCAAGAGGTAGTTCCGGAAATTCGTATACAACCATTAGGACGCATCCAACTAACATAAAAAAATGTCAGAGTACAAAGTTCATCATATCAGACCTTCTGTCATATCCCAAATTCACCGAAACGAAAAGGTGTATGCAAGAAGGGCTATGAAAGGAAGGAATTTACAGCAAAAAGCAACCAAGCTAGCTTTACTTACACAAAAAGCCTATATTCCTGCTGGTGCAAAAAAAGCAATGAAGTCTTTTGAGCAAAGAAAATCTGAAAGAAGCTCAGCACAGATGGAAAGAGACCAAAAAGATAAAATGAAAAATGCTATAAACAAAGAAATGAAAGACACGGCAGATTTCTTTAATCGAAGAAATCCAGAGATGAACTCTCAAACTCTTTTAATACTAAGGGGCTTATTAAAAGAGACCGATACTTACGAAGATATACTACAAAAAGTCTTAGATCTTTATCCCGATTACACACTTGCAGATGAAGCATTAGATTACTTGCTAGAAACTACTAAAGGCACTTTACATGAAGCTGTCATACAAGCTAAGGAAGAACTTAATGCCAGATTTCACCGCGAAATCGTAGCCGGTAAAAATATAGCTACTCAAGCAAAAGAGTTTTCAGAAGCGGGTCTTGGCTCTCCTACTGCGCTTAGGGATATGTATCGAGATATTACAGGCAATCCGAGGCAAGTTCATGATCTTTTTGAAGAGTTAACTAGGTTATTTGACTACGATAAAATGAAAGTTGCATCTAACTTCTTATTTCATTCTTTAGGAGCAGACTTAAAATCAAAAGGTCCATCAATCTCAAGGGCTGAGCTGACAAGGCTTGTTGAAGACACTAGGTCACTTCAGGCAATATTGGGCGTTTTCCTTTTTTTTAAAGAGCGAATGAAACTTATTTATTCACAGTTTTCAAACTTAGATTTAGATTATCCTGATGCACTTACGTTTGAAATTCTAGCTAAAAATTTCATGCAGCTGATAAAAGAAAGATATATTTCATCAGACCAAGTAAAAAAACTAGCTAAGAAATTAGGAATCTCTCATGAATTATTAGCACAGATTATTATTTTTACTCAGATGAGGGATGCAATACGAGGGGTTTCTCCTAGATTATACCGAGATAATAGACACAGGCGAGAAGCACTAGATGCAATACTTGAAGCACTTGAAGACCTAGAAGACGAAGCAGAAGAAAATGAGGAAGAAGAGTGAGTTTCGAAGAACTAATTGAACACTTAAGTGAAGAGCTCCACATTGAACTGATCCCAGATAATCAACAAACAGTTAGCATATTGATAGATGATCATTTAACAGTACAAATTGAAGTAGACGACTATAAAAAAGAATTTCTTTTTATCGCGTTTATCGCTGAAGTTGCACCAGGTAGATTTCGGGAAGAAGTTTTTAAATCTGCACTAGTAATTAATGACTTTCCTGCCAGAATTGGAACGTTTAGTTATTATAAAGAAGAAAACTACTTTACCTTCCATAAATTCATATCGACCGAAACTCCAAAAGAAGAGATAGTTAATTTTCTAACAGAAATAATTTACATTGCTGAAAAATGGAAAAAAGCTTTGGAGAGTGGAAAATCTGCTCCTGACGATCTTCCATCTAAAAGTAAAAATAGCTCTTTAAAGCCTTTTGGTTTAAAGCCTTGAATATACAAACATTTTTAGAAAATTATTTAAGCCAGGCTCCTACTAAAGTCCATTGGTCACAAATCGGTATTCGCCCTCACCATGGAGTAGCCGTTCCAATATTTTCGCTTCTTTCAAACAACAGCTCAGGAATTGGCGAGTTTTATGATTTGCTGCCACTTATCAAGTGGCTACCGGAAGTTGGCATGGATGTTATTCAGCTGCTCCCTTTAAATGATACCGGTGACGATCCTAGTCCTTATAATGCAATATCAGCAAAAGCACTAAACCCCATTCATATAAGCCTTTACGCTTTACCTTATTTAAACGAGCATAAAGACCTTATAAAAAAAGTAGAGCTATTAAAGTCTTTATCAAATTCTCAAAGAATTCAATATCCTAAAGTCAAAAGCCAAAAAATTGATTTTTTAAAAGACTACTTTAATAGGGTTATTGACCAATTTGAAGACGATGAAAAGTTTAATAACTTTCAAGTTCAGAACCCCTGGCTTGGCACTTACTCTCTTTATAAATTACTGAGAGAAAAAAGTGATCACAAAACTTGGATGAGCTGGCCAGATGAACTAAAAAATCCAGCCAGCTTTACTCAGCTAATGCAAAAATATAAAACTGAGATTCAGTTTTATATTTTTTTGCAGTTTCTTTGCTTTGAGCAAATGATATATGTCAAAGAGTATGCTTCAAAATTCTCTGTTTTTCTAAAAGGAGATATACCAATCTTACTAAGCTCTGATAGCGCTGATGTATGGAGCAATAGAGAATTTTTTGACTGCTCTTTAAGGGCTGGTGCCCCGCCCGATGCGTATAGCGCAAAAGGACAAGACTGGGGTCTGCCAACATATAATTGGGATAATCTCGAAAAAGTGAATTACTCTTGGTGGAAGGAGCGCCTACATCTAGCTTCACATATTTATCATCTATATCGGATTGACCATGTAGTTGGATTTTTCAGAATATGGGTAATTCCTCCAAATAAAAAAGCCATTGATGGATTCTTCAAACCTAAAAATTATTATGAGTGGCCTCACTTAGGAAAAAAACTTTTAAAAATGCTTATTAAATCATCTACTATGCTTCCGGTAGCAGAGGATTTAGGAACAATTCCAAAGTATGTCCCTCAAATTTTGAAGGAGTTGGGAATACCTGGAACCAAGATTATGCGATGGGAAAGAAAATGGGAAGAAGACTCTAGTTTTATAAATGTCAAAGACTATCAACCGATAAGCCTTACATCTGTTGCAACACATGACTCTGAAACTATGGCAGAGTGGTGGGAAAAATATCCAAATGACGCCGAGTTATATGCAAAACAGTTTAAAATAAATTACAAAACCCCTCTTGATGATAAGTCGCGTTTTAAAATTTTGTACGAAGCTCACCATTCGCCTTCTGTTTTTCGCATTAATCCCCTGCAAGAGTATTTAGCCTTCTTTCAAGAATTAATATGGAAAGACCCTAAAGACGAACGTATTAACATACCGGGAACAACATCTTCTTTAAATTGGACGTATCGATTCCGTCCTAAGATCGATGAAATCGTCGCGCACAAAAAGTTAACGTCTATGATAAAGAAATTAACCAAATAGTAATTTAAGAGCTGTCCCTCCACAAAAAACATGATAAGACAGGCCTAATAATTATGTGAAAATTAATTAATTTTTATTAGGGCCGACTCCTAAAAAATCTCCTGAGAACTCTGAAAAGCTTTCAGCTTCTTTAACTCCCTCTTTTGTGAAAAGCAAGTACCTACTTGCAAACTTAGTGAAAAAATGACGATCATGACTTACGGTAATAACCGTTCCTTCAAATTTTTTCAGAGCATCAGCTAAGGCATCTCTAGCTTCTAAATCTAAATGATTAGTGGGTTCATCTAAAATTAAAACATTATTGTTTTTTAACATGATAGAAGCAATTAAAAGCCTTGTCATCTCTCCCCCACTTAAATTTGGAACTTTTTTATTTACATCGTCTTCAGTAAATAAAACATTTCCAAGAACTTTTCTAACCTTTTCAAAGTCATTGTCTGTTTGAGAATATATCCACTCTAGTATACTAACATCATGAAATAGCAACTCTTTTAGATTCTGGGAAAAATAGCCAATTGAAACCGTGTCACTCCACAAAATTTCACCGCTATCCGCCAAAAGATCTTTTGTGATGAGCCTAACTAAAGTAGTCTTGCCTGCTCCATTTTTTCCCAAAATAACTAGTTTCTCGCCTCTATTTATTTGTGCACTAAAATCCTTTAAAATACGCAGCTCGCCAAATGATTTTGAAAGATCTTTTATTTGTAAAACAACTTTTCCCGATGCCCTTTTTTGATTGAAGTTAAAATTTGGAATCCTTCGATTAGTTTTTTCAATATCCGGCCATTGTATTTTTTCTAACTGCTTTTGCCTTGACATTGCCTGTTTAGCCTTACTAGGCTTAGATTTGAAACGCTCTACAAAAACTCTTAATTTATCAGCTTTTTTTTCTAAATTTTTTTTCTCATGTAATTTTTGCTCAATGACTTCTTTTTTCTTATGTAAAAAGGCATCATAGTTTCCAGGATATAAACGGATATCCCCATAATCAATATCTAGGATATGTGAAGAAACATTATTCAAGAAATCCTGATCATGCGAAATAACTACAGCCAACTTCTTAAAATCATTTTTTAGATAATTCTCAAGCCAATTTATTGAAACAATATCCAGATAGTTTGTTGGCTCGTCTAAAAGTAACGCATCCGGTTTATTATACAATGCTCTAGCTAGCAACACCCTAAGTTTATATCCCCCAGATAGCGTGCTTAGCTTCATTAAGTGCTTCTGACCTTCAATCCCAAGTCCAGTTAACAAATAATGAGCTACAGACTCTGCTTCATAGCCATTCTCATTTTGAAAAAGCTCTTCTAAATCGTCCAGAACATTAGCATCTTCTTCATTCCAGTTTTCTTTTTTTAAAAGAGCATCTTTTTTTTGCATTACTTCCCACAAAGCTGCCCTGCCTCTTAGAACTATATTTAAAATTGGTTCATCTTCGAATAGAAACTGATCCTGCTTCAACCAACCCAAAGTAATGTTTTTCTGAATACTGACATTTCCAAGTGTCTGTTCTTCTTCGCCGTTGATAATTTTTAAAAGTGTAGATTTACCACACCCATTGGCGCCTACAATTCCATAAACCGACTTTGGATTTAGTTGTAAATTGACATCATCAAATAAGACTCTAGATCCAATTTTTTTGCTAATATGTTGAAAAGTTATCATGTTTTTATATTCCTGATACAAGGTTAACATCTGTTTATTTTTTTGTGCATGAAAACACAGAATTTATATGCTAGTTGATCTGTGGAGTTGAATAGATTATATTAAAAATATGCGAGTAGTATGTTTTTTTTTACTTTTTAGCTTATGTGCTTTTGCAAAAACACCAAGTGAACTTAGGGCGCTATTTTCCAGCTTAAACCCTTATTCGGTTTCTCAGAATTTCGCTTTTTATGAACTGTATCCTGAGACTGCTGAAGGTGAAAAAGCTTTTAAAAGAGCCTGGGGTCTACTTAACCAGAATAAAGAAGTTGATTTAGATATCACTCTTCCCAAAATTGATTTCAGGCCGATTATTGCCCTAGTAAATAAAGAAAGCTACGACGCCCCCAAGCTTAGCGATAAACAAATAAAGTTCATCCAAAGCTTAGCCAAGCACTTACATAACCGGCAACTAAAAGGCTTTCAGGCAAAATCTGAAAAAGAAGTTTTAGAGTTAAGTCCTAACGAAGTAGATGTTCTTAAAGCTCTTTTTTTAGCTCAGGAAAACTCTAGCACAGAGCAGCTACAGCACTATGAATCCACGGTTGATTTAATGGCCTTGCAAATTCTAGCTAAGCTTAAAAAAAATGCTTCAGATATTGATAAAATTCATGCAATTAACGACTTTATTTTCTATGAAATGCATTTTCGTTTTCCACCACATTCACTTTGGGCAAAGGATATTGATGTTTATACTTTTTTACCATCTGTTATCGACAACCGCCAGGGAGTATGTCTAGGTGTATCAATCCTATACCTTTGTTTAGCGCAAAGACTGAACCTACCTTTAGAAATTATCACACCGCCAGGTCATATCTATGTTAGATATCGTAAAAATGATCATGAAGTAATTAATATTGAAACAACTGCCAGAGGAATTGATCCGCCGACAGAAATGTATTTAGGGATTGAAACAAAAGCGCTCCAAATGCGCAATTTAAAAGAAGTAACCGGACTTGCTTTTATTAACCAAGCATCTGTTAGTTGGAGTAGAAGCGATTATAAAACAGCAGTTAAGCTTTATGAAAATGCCATAAAATATATTCCTCAAGATCCTTTACTAAAACAATTTTTAGGTATGAATTATTTATTTGTAGGAGATATAAAAAAAGGAGAAATCTTGCTGAGAGAAGTCCAAGATGCTGAATGTGACTTTTCCATTTCAAAAGACACTATTATCGAAGACTACTTAAACAAACAAATCAACATAGAGGGAATTAAGAAAGTTTTTTTGCCTGTTGATCAAAAAAGAGAGTCAATCATCCAAAAAAAAGAGGAGATTGTAAAAGTTTTAAAAAAATATCCAAAATTTAGAGCTGGAATTTTCCAATTAGCCGGAACGTGGCTCCAGTTAGGTCGAGAAAAAGAAGCGAAAAAAATATTAATGAAGTATGAAAAAATCGATGAGAATGAGGCTACTGTCAACTACTATTTATCAGTGATCTGCGCTCAGCGCCATGACTTTATAAATGCTTGGAAGTACTATGAAAAAACTGAAAAAATTCTAAAATCTCATAATCATTTCCCCAAAGCTTTAAAAGAATTAAAGCTTGCGTTGCTACAGCTATGCCCAAGGCCTGAGTAGTTCAAATAAAAAACTTCTTGTTGTTAACAAATTATTTTATTAAATGTTTTTATAAGAGGTACGCAATGAGGGTTAAGAATTTTATCCAGATTATGCTGGCTGCATTAATTGTTGCTTTTACATTTAAATATGTAATTTTCGCTCAATCTCCCAATGACACATCTATTGAAATGACTGAAAAAGACCTTAGAAGAACAGGTGCATATAAACTTAGTCCCTCAGAAAAAATTGAACTTAAAAACTGGATTTCTGAGAATTATAGCCCAAAAGAAAGACAAACTCTGGCTAGGTCTAATACGAGCTACAAAGAAATGCCTTCGATATCAGAAGTTCATGGCAATGGAAATTTTATAAAGTTAGAAGATGGTACAAGTTGGCAAATCTTCCCAGAAGATAAGCCAATTTCATCTGGATGGCTGACTCCAGCCCCCATTAAAATCGAGTACCTAGGAGAGGGCGATTATCCTTATGTTTTGACTAACACTGTCACAGAATCCACTGTAAGGGCTAGAAAAATTACCCATATACCAAACCCTATAGGCTATTTTAAAGATCTACTCGACTATTTTAAAACGAAAGGGATAGGCTTGAATATTATTATCTAAATCAAAATTTTTGATTTAGTCCTTCAATAATTTTTGAAATATTTGCATCGGGTGTAACCTTATCATTTACAATCAAGTGCCAAGTTGGGATTACTTCAATATCTGTTCTCCAGGGGGTGTTTTTCTTCAGAATATGAATATCGATTCGAGTAATGTGAGGTTCTTTTAGACTTGTCTGATGAATGAATGTTTTTCCCTCAAACCAGCTTATCGGATCATTTTCACTACAACCAATAATAACATCAATTTCCGGAATGCTTTGAGCTAAATGCCTATCTTGTCCATTTTTCAACTGAGTAACAATAACAATAACATCAACGCCCTGTTTTTTCAGCTCAGCTACTTTTTGTTTTGCAGTAAAGAAAGGAGATACGCACAAAATATCATCTTTTTTATCCGATGTCATATCTATCAACCCAAACAAGCCTATTTTTATCCCATTAACTATAAATACTTGGACTTGTTTAGCTTTAGACACGGGAAGGTTATCTCTTCCAATGCAATTGGCAGCTAAACACTGCAAGTTAGCTTTTTTTAAAGTCTTGTAATTTTTAAGAAAGCCTTGAGATACACAAATATAGTCTACTCCCATCTGGCTGATAACCTCCATCAATGAATCCGCTCCGTCATCAAACGGCTCAATCTCACCATTCATTAAGGTTATCGTTTGTTGAACCTTTTGTTTCTCCTTCTCCAATAAAGTCATAATCTGAGGCAGATCTGAAAATTGTTTTTTTTGGAAAATTGAGTAAGTGTCATTAAATGAAAAAATTGTAAAGCAGCTTTCTTCTGCCCGCAAACAGCTTAGCAGAAAGCTAATCATCAAAAAAAATTTTAACATGGTCTTATCTAGCTATTATTACAGATATAGAGAAAAACAAATCAATTGTAAATTACTTATTTCTAGGCAACAACTTGACAAATTAGCACTCACTAATCTAAACTGCTAAAAAGATTAAAAGGAGGTTTATTATGAACCCAAACTTCAATGAATCTGTAATTGTAGCGCTTCAGTATGCATATGAAGATGCAAAGAAAAGATCTCACTCAGAGATTCATGCAAACCACTTATTAGCTGGGTTTTTAGCTAACAAAGAGGGTTATTTTAGCTCAATTTGCGAAAATTTTAAAATACCTACTACTTTACTCTCTCAAGAAATTGAGAAAAAACTAAATACACTCCCTAAGCTTCAGAGCTCTGCAGAGCCGAAGGCATCAACCTCTTTGCAAAGCACTATCCAAAAAGCTGATGACATTGCAAAAAAATGGTCAGATGAATTTATAGGTTCAGACCACCTCTTTATAGCACTTCTTTTCGACGACACTTCTGTCCTATTTAACTTTAAAGGAAACTTAACACAAAAAAATGTTGTAGAAGTTGTCAAAAAAATTAGGGGCTCTGAAAAAATGAATAGCCCGACCGCTGAAAATAACATCCAAGCTTTAAAAAAGTACTGCAAAGATTTAACTGAGCTAGCAAAGCAAGGCAAGTTAGATCCAGTAATTGGAAGAGAAGAAGAGATTAGAAGAACAATACAAGTTTTATCTAGAAGAACAAAAAACAATCCTATGCTAATTGGAGAGCCGGGAGTTGGAAAGACTGCAATTGCTGAAGGATTGGCAATCAGAATTATTAATCAAGATGTCCCTGATTCATTAAAAAATAAGAAGCTATTTGTCTTAGACATGGGATCATTGATCGCTGGAGCTAAGTATAGAGGCGAGTTTGAAGAGCGGCTAAAATCTGTTTTAAATCAGATTGAAGCAAATGAAGGGAATATTATTTTATTCATTGATGAGGTTCATACTTTAGTGGGTGCTGGTGGTGCCGAAGGCGCAATGGATGCTGCCAACCTCTTAAAACCAGCATTGGCAAGAGGAACACTGCACTGTATAGGAGCCACTACATTCAATGAATACAAGAAATATATAGAAAAAGATGCAGCTTTAGAAAGAAGGTTTCAAACGGTAATTGTCGATGAACCTAGTACACTTGATACCGTCGCTATTTTAAGAGGCCTTAAGGAAAAATATGAAATTTTCCATGGAGTTAGGATTAAAGATGATGCTTTGATAGCTGCAAGCGTACTATCTCAGCGTTATATTACCGATAGGAAGCTCCCTGACAAGGCTATTGATTTGATTGATGAAGCTGCAAGCTTAATTCGTATGCAGCTAGGCTCCATGCCACTACCGATCGATAAAAAAGAAAGAGAATTAAATAGTTTAATAATCCAATTGCAAGGAACTAAAAAAGACAACCCTTCATCTAGCAATGAGCTTAAGAAAAAAATAGAGACTATCAAGGAGGAGCTATCAGCTCTAAAAAGCCGTTGGGACTTAGAAAAGGAACTACTAGATTCACTTAAAGATAAGAAAAATGAACTAGAAAGACTAAAATTTTCTGAAGAAGAAGCTGAAAGAGTTGCTGACTTTAATAAAGTAGCTGAGCTGAGATACAACACAATACCTAAGAAAAATGAAGAAATCCAAAAAGCTCAAGCTAAGCTTAATCAATTAGAAAATCGACTTTTACAAGAAGAAGTTGATGAAAAACTAATTGCGCATGTAATCGCAAAATGGACTAAAATACCTGTAGATAAAATTCTATCAAAAGAAGCAAACAAACTGCTTAAATTAGAAGACAACCTATCTGAACGAGTAATAGGACAAGATATTGCAATTGAAGCAGTAGCCGATACAATCAGGAGATCTAGGGCTGGTCTAAACGACCCCACAAAACCGGTCGGTGTTTTTCTATTTGTTGGACCTACTGGAGTTGGAAAAACAGAACTAGTGAAGGCTCTTGCAGAAAATCTATTTGATAATGAAGATATGATCATTCGCTTAGATATGTCAGAGTATATGGAGAAACATAGTGTAGCAAAACTCATAGGCTCGCCTCCTGGATATGTTGGCCATGATGAAGGTGGCCAGTTAACTGAAAGTCTTAAAAGAAAACCTTATAGCATCGTTTTGCTAGATGAGATTGAAAAGGCTCACCCTGATGTTTTTAACATCTTACTGCAAATTTTCGATGATGGAAGACTAACAGACAGCAAAGGAAGAACTATCAACTGTAAGAATGCTATTTTTATAATGACCTCAAACATTGGATCAACTCAACTTCTTGAAGAGCTGAAGGGAAAT
>Ga0316193_10002639_pt1 | contig 12692 bp, 9 predicted proteins | sample MerIslsedime2_MG_FD_207735 | JGI IMG/M metagenome (GOLD analysis project Ga0316193, IMG submission 207735) | Coastal sediment microbial communities from Maine, United States - Merrow Island sediment 2 | ecosystem: Environmental > Aquatic > Marine > Coastal > Sediment | place: USA: Maine... | reverse complement strand
CCACCGGCGCATTCGCATCGTCCGGCGGCACCAGCATTAACAGCACGTGTGTCTGCTTGTCATGATCTTCCGAAAACACCAGCGCGCGCGGCGCACTGGCGGCCACCGGGCGCCAGACTAATTCCAGGTCGTGGTCCATCGGCACGTCGCTATCCGCGAACGTCAGGTGATACACGGACCCGTTCTCCACAACATTGACCGGGTGATAACGACTGGCGACCAGGTCGAGCACCATCCCTGCGTTGATAGATGCCTGCATCGTTACTTTGTGATTGTCTGAACGAGTCACAAACGGTGGCGTGATCAGCGAAGCGTCCGGGACCTCTGTGGTATCGGCAGCCCAGCCGGAGCCCTTGCGATCGCCGGTGGGTACGCCGGGTATGTAGCGCGGCGTCATCGTAAGGGGAAAGCGCAGACTGAATACACCCTGGTCATAGTTCAGTGTCTGCTGGTATTCGATCTCGACGACCACCGTTTCGCCGGGTGCGATGTTGGCAACGGATGTCGTGAACAGGTTGGCGCGCTGTTGATTGACGAGGCTGGCTTTCTTGCCGGCACTTTTGGCTTTCTCATATTCCCTTTTTGCCTGTTCCTTCTCCCTGATCTCGCCCTCAATGAATCTCTCACCAATGTGCAAACGCATACGGTCCACCGCCGCATTATCCGGAAGCGGGAAAACATAAACGCCTTCAACCCACTGCAAGCCGTCATTGCGAAATGTCTGTTTGACCGCGACTCGGCCCACCAGGCCGCTGGCCTCGATATTGATTTCGGTATTCAAATTGGTCGCGACGACATAACCCTGCTGCATACGGAATAGCAAACCGCCGCTCTGCAGCTGGTCCGGCGACGTAAGCACGTCAGCATCGGCGCGCGAGACTACCGGCCATAGGCTCAGCATGAACAAGACGATGATAATAGGGTAAGTCAGGTCGATAATTTCAGTTTGCCGCCGCATCGTGCCACTCCTTTGGATTGAGCGTTGATTACAGCAACTCAATGCGGCCGGCCTGGGGCCAGGTCATGGCATTGAACCGATAGAATGTGGCAAATTGTGTCGTTGCCGATAGACTTGAGAATATGAGCAAACGAATAGCCATTGTCGAAGACGAGGCAGCGATTCGCGAGAATTATGCTGCAGCCTTTCGCCGTGAAGGATACGCGGTCGAGCTTTTTGAAGCGCGACGGCCCGCAATGGATGCCTTTGACATGCGTCTGCCGGATCTCGTCATCATTGACGTCAATCTCAAGGATGAAGTCGAGGGCGGTTTCGAGCTCTGCAGAAACCTTCGTAGCAAATCCAGGAACCTGCCGATTATTTTCCTGACGGCCCGGGACAATGAATTCGATGCGGTATCCGGTCTTCGCCTGGGTGCGGATGACTACCTCACCAAGGACATCAGTCTGCCGCACCTGATGGCAAGAGTGGCTGCCTTGTTTCGCCGCATGGACGCTTTGCAGGAGCCGCAAAATTCCGACAGTCGCGTTCAGCGCGGCGACCTGGAGCTCGACGTCGACCGAATGACGGTTCGCTGGCAGGATCAGCCTGTCGCGCTGACCTTAACGGAATTCTGGATGGTGCATGCGATGGCACGTTACCCGGGCCATGTGAAGAATCGCCAGCAGCTTATGGACGCCGCGCAGGCCGTACTGGATGACAATACGATTACGTCTCATATCAAACGAATTCGCCGCAAGTTCGTCGACATCGATAAAGATTTCAACTCCGTTGAAACGGTGTACGGCATGGGATATCGCTGGCTCGAAAGTTGAACCTCAGACGACAACTATTGCTTGTAAGCCTGCTGACGCTGGTCTTGCCATGGGCGGGTTGTCAGTTTGTACGCGAGACTGAATCCGCGTTAAGAAGCGGACAGCAGAAGATGTTGTCAGGAACTGCGCTTGCGATTTCTGATTCGCTGTCGCAGTTTCCCGGTGAGTTCCTGTCCGCGGGCGCCAACAAGTTCAGCGATGACCAGATCTACGGACACTCGTTGGCCAGCGCACCGTTGATTGATGGCTACTTCGATGACTGGTCGATCGAAAACGCATCGCTTCGCAGTTTGCGTGGGTCAGACGGTAACATTCAATTTGTATTTGGTTCATATCGACAGCACGTGTTTCTTTATGTCGATGTTCGAGACTCGAACGTAATTTACGCGACGCCAGGGAGCTCTATAGACGAAGTAGATCACGTTGCCCTGGTGACGGTGACTGCAGAAAACGGGCCGGTACGTATCCGGTTTCCGGCAGAAGCGCCCGGAGACATTGCGGCGATGCGGGTTGATGGACAGGGCAATGTCATCGACAGTCAGTTCGCAGCGCACTGGCAGGACACAGCGACGGGCTACCGTCTTGAGGTTCGTATTCCGCGCAGCATGCTTGGGACGCTGGTCGGAATCGAGGTTCACAACGCCGGGTCCGGCACACCGGTGATCAGCCGATCGTTCGCTCGTAACAGCCCCGGCCGTTTTGTGACGCCCTCTGTCCTCCTGCAAACATTCGTCGCTGGCTATGCACAACCGGGTTTCAGGCTGATCATCACGGACCGCGCGGGCTGGCGGCTCGCGCAGGCGGGGGGGCTGTCCAGCGAGCATGTCGACAATCAATTTTCGATCGTTCCTGCCGGTTGGCAGTTGATTGCTTACCGCGCGTTGCTGGAGCAAGGCAGAGCGGGCACGCTGGCGAAGCCGGATCCGTCGGGCAGAGAACGACAAAACCATATCGCCAGGGCTTTGAATAATGAGACGACGACGAGCTGGTTTCGGAATACGGAAACGGGTCGCGCGGTGATCGCCGTCGCCCAGCCCGTGTGGTCTGGCAACGTGCAGACAGGTGCGCTGATTTTGCAGCAGGATACCGCCGTCATACTTAGTCTCACCAACGAGTCTTTGATGCGGCTGATCACGTTGACGATCATCGCGACCGTTGGCGCTGCACTCGGCTTGTTGGGTTATGCGAGCTGGCTATCATTACGCATTCGACGACTCAGCCATGCCGCTGATCACGCGCTCGACGACGCGCATCCATCCGTCGACATGCCGAGTGCCGGTGCAGCGGACGAAGTGGGTGACCTGTCCCGCAGTTTTTCCAGTGTTCTGCAACAACTGGCGGCTTACAACGAATACCTGCGTTCGCTCGCATCCAAGTTATCGCATGAGTTACGCACTCCGCTGACGATCGTCCGATCATCCCTTGAAAACCTCGATCACGAACCGCTGTCGGAACAATCGCGGGAATACACGGAACGCGCCCGGAGCGGCGTCGAACGGTTGCAGAAAATACTGAATGCCATGAGCGAAGCCAATCGAGTCGAGCAACTGATGGAGAACGTCGAAAGCGACGACTTCGATTTAAATAAGGTGGTCGAGGCGACAACGCGAGCCTACGACGACGCCTGGCCGGAACGCAGATTCGTTTTTGCTAACGAGGCCCCTGAAAGCCAGATGCGGGGCTCTCCGGAGCTCATCGTTCAGATGCTGGACAAACTGGTCGACAACGCCGTGGACTTTAGCAATACCGGCGATGAAATCTTGATCGAATTATCGCGAGATAGCGATGCGCTGGTCCTGTCGGTCAGCAATCCCGGTCCACCATTGCCGGACAACATGCGAAATCGATTATTCGAATCCATGGTTTCTGTACGAACCGACGCGGGAGGCGAAAACCTGGGACTCGGACTCAACATCGCGAAGCTGATCGCCGAAGGTCACGGTGGTTCGATTCGCGGGGAAAACACGGATGAGGGCGTACGGTTCGTGATTTTATTGCCTGTCCAGGTGGATGGGTGAGACAGATAACTGCGAAGCATGATAGTTTGCATTCGAAACAGCGGAGGACGAAACGTGGAACAGCTCGTTTTTATGGTCAAGGGATCATCTCCGGAGGCCTACGAAATTACTATCATCAAAGATGGCACGAGCCTGACTGCTTTGTGTACCTGCCCCGCGGGTCAGTTCGGGAATTTCTGCAAGCATCGCGTTGCCCTACTTGATGGCAAGACTGACTCGATATCCAGTGACAACGCCGACAAAGTTCCGACAGTCACGAGCTGGCTTGTCGGAACGGATGTCGAGGCGGCACTCGCGGAGTTGAGAGGTGCCGAGAAAAATACCAAAATTTCTAAATCGGACCTCGCCGCATTGAAGCGCAAATTCGCAAGGGCAATGAACAGCTAGTTTTTGTTGGCAACAAGACAGGACGCACATGATTTCAGCACGAGACGCACTTGAACAACTGCGAGACGGAAACCGACGCTTTGTGTCGGATGCTCAGGGCCGCGGTGCGCTGGCCGATCAGACGCGGCGCAGCCAGTTGGGCACGGAGCACAACCCGTTCGCGATTATCCTGGGCTGTTCGGATTCCCGAGTGCCTTTGGAGATCATTTTTGACCAGGGACTCGGCGACCTGTTTGTCATACGAGTCGCCGGCAACGTGGTTGCACCGTCGCAGATCGGCAGCGTGGAATACGCAGTTGAGCGCTATGGCATCCCGATCGTCCTGGTCGTAGGCCACACGATGTGTGGTGCTGTCATCGCGACACTGGACGATCTCAGCCGGCCTTCGGAAAACCGCTCACCCAATTTGCGTTCTATTGTTAGCCGCATAAGACCGTCCATAGAAGATTTGCTGGACACTGATGTTGCAGAGGATCCGGATGAACTTCTTGGGCATGCCGTTCGGGCAAACATACGCGCCTCCGTCGATGGCCTGCGTCATGGGTCCGAAATCATTGAGCAGTTGATCGACGCTGACAAGCTCGTTGTCGTCGGCGCAGAGTATTCAATCGAATCCGGCGTGGTTGAATTTTTTGACGACTCACAAACAACTGAATGAAAGGAATTAGCAATGGCGAACGAAGGCTATCACGAACCAATTGACGAGCTCTCGGACGATACCCGGGATATGCACAGGGCGATTACATCGCTGATGGAAGAGCTGGAAGCCGTTGACTGGTACAACCAGCGTGTTGACGCTTGCAAGGATCCCGAGCTTGCCGCGATTCTCGCGCACAATCGAGACGAGGAAAAAGAACACGCAGCGATGGTACTGGAATGGATTCGCAGAAAGGACGCGTCGTTTGACGCCGAGTTAAAGGACTACCTGTTTACTGAAAAACCGATCGCCCACAAATAGCGATCGGTCATCGACCGATCATACGTTTAAGTATTTGACAATACTTTTAGCAGCTTCCCTGCCTTCGAATACGGCCGTAACAACCAGGTCTGACCCGCGCACCATATCGCCCCCCGCAAAGATTTTCGGGTTACTCGTTTGAAACGCGTAATCACTCGATTCGCTGGCTTTGACACGGCCGTTCGGCAGTACGTCGATATCAAAATCATTGAACCAGGGGGCGGGACTCGGCTGGAAGCCGAACGCGATAATGACTGCATCCGCAGGCAATACATGCGCTGAACCCGGCACTGGCTCTGGTCGGCGGCGACCGCCCTCGTCCGGCTCGCCGAGGGTTGTTTCGATCAATCGAACGCCCGTTACTGTATCGGTTCCCAGGATTTCCAGTGGCTGCTGGTTAAAAAGAAAGATCACGCCTTCTTCTTTGCTGTTGGCAACTTCACGACGGGAACCCGGCATGTTTTCTTCGTCTCGACGATAAGCGCAACTGACACTCGTCGCACCCTGCCTGATTGCTGTGCGGTTGCAGTCCATACCGGTGTCACCACCGCCCAAGACCACTACTCGCTTACCGGAGAGATCAATCTCTGCAGCATCCTGGCCATCGGCCACCAGCTCTTTGTACGCGTTGGCTACCAGGTACGGTAGTGCGTCATGAACGCCAGGCAGTTTTTCGCCCTCGAATCCGCCGCGTACATTCGTGTACGTGCCCATGCCCAGGAACACGGCATCAAACTCGTCGAGCAAGGACTCGAAGGCCTTGTCGTCTCCTATGCGCGTATTGAGCACGAACTGCACGCCCATGCCTTCCAAAATTTCACGGCGCTTTCGCACAACGTCTTTTTCGAGTTTGAACGATGGAATACCGAACGTAAGAAGACCACCGATCTCCGGATACGCATCGAACACAACCGAGCGCACTCCGTTTCTTGCAAGCACGTCGGCGGCAGCGAGGCCCGCCGGACCGGCGCCAACAATAGCGACGCGTTTACTGCTCTCGATAACATGCGACATGTCCGGTCGCCAGCCGAGCTTAAACGCTTCGTCGGAAATATAGCGCTCGATGTTGCCAATGCTGACTGCACCGATGCCGTCGTTCAACGTGCAATCGCCTTCACACAAACGATCCTGCGGACATACCCGGCCACACACCTCGGGAAGCGAGTTTGTCTCGTGCGACAATTCGGCTGCCTGGAACAGTTTTCCCTCTTCAATCAACATCAGCCAGTCGGGAATGTAATTGTGTACCGGGCACTTCCATTCACAATACGGATTGCCGCAAGCAATGCATCGGCCAGCCTGGCTCGCTGCATCTGCGCTATCGTAAGTGCCGTAGATTTCGTCGAAATGCTTTATGCGTACCTCGGCCGGCTGCTTTTCCGGGCCACGACGCGGGATCTCGAGAAACTGCAGTGGGTGCTTGGCCATTAACTCAGGCCGCCTGCCGCAATGATTCGATCAGGGAATTTAGCTCGGCCGCTTTTGGTTTGACGACCCAGAATTTCGGCAGAAACGTTCGATAGTCTTCGAGTATCGTCTGACCCCACTCGCTCCCGGTGAACTCCACGTGCCGCATTATCAGCGCGCGCAGGTGGTGCAGATACACCTCCATGCTTTCAGGCGTAATGCGGTGTATATCAATCAACTCATGGTTATATAGATCGACAAAATCGCGTTCCATATCAAGCACATAGGAGAATCCGCCGGTCAGGCCCGCGCCAAAATTGACGCCCGATCTGCCGAGCACGACGATGACGCCGCCGGTCATGTATTCGCAACAGTGATCGCCCGCACCTTCGACAACGGCCGTCGAGCCGGAGTTTCTTACGGCAAAACGTTCGCCCGCCTGACCGGCCGCAAACAACTCTCCGCCCGTCGCACCGTACAGGCAGGTGTTACCAATGATGACCGTATCCTTCGCGACAAAACCCGCCGATTCATGCGGGCGAATGACAATCCGGCCGCCCGTCATGCCCTTGCCGACATAGTCGTTGGCATCACCAATCAATTGCAGATTGAGTCCGCCAACATTCCACGCACCGAAACTCTGTCCTGCGGTTCCATCCAGTCTAATTTCGATCGGCGCATCGCACATACCCTGATTGCCATGCGTTCGGGCTATTTCCCCCGACAACATCGCGCCAATCGATCTGTCGAAATTGCGAATCTCGTAATTGAACGACCCACCACACATATTTTGAATCGCTTCGGACGTCTCACTGAGAATCTGATGCGCCAGCACCGCCTCATCAAACGGATGATTTCGCAAGTCGGTGCAGTACTGTGGCTGATCCGGTAGCAGCCCGTGACTGGACACAATCGGGGAGAGATCCAGTTGTTGTTGCCGCGCCGTTTCGCCTTCCAGCAGCTCGATCATGTCGACGCGACCAATAATCTCTTCAAGCTTACGCACGCCCAGTTCTGCCATACGTATACGAACTTCCTCGGCAACAAAGCGGAAGAAATTTATGACCATGTCGGGTAGTCCGACAAAATAGTCGCTGCGCAGAATATTATTTTGCGTGGCAACACCCGTCGCACAATTATTGAGGTGACAAATTCGCAAATACTTACAGCCCAGAGCCACCATCGGCCCGGTGCCGAAACCGAAACTCTCGGCGCCAAGCATTGCGGCCTTGATGACATCCAACCCGGTTTTGAGACCGCCGTCTGTTTGCAGACGCACTTTGTGTCTCAAGTCATTCGCGCGCAAAACCTGGTGGGCCTCGGACAATCCCAGCTCCCAGGGGCTTCCGGCATACTTGACCGAACTAAGCGGACTGGCGCCGGTGCCACCGTCGTAACCGGAAATCGTAATGAGATCCGCGTATGCCTTTACAACGCCGGCCGCGATGGTACCTACCCCGGGTTCTGCGACCAGCTTGACCGAGACCAGCGCGTCCGGATTGACCTGCTTGAGATCAAAAATGAGTTGCGCCAGGTCTTCGATGGAATAGATGTCGTGGTGTGGCGGCGGCGAGATCAGACCAACACCCGGCTTCGCATAACGAAGACTGGCGATCATCTCTGTTACTTTGTGACCAGGAAGCTGGCCGCCTTCGCCCGGTTTGGCGCCTTGCGCAATCTTGATCTGGATTACTTCAGCGTTGACCAGGTACTCCGCGGTTACGCCAAATCGGCCCGACGCCACCTGTTTGATTTTGGAAACGCGCTCTGTGCGATAACGCGACGGATCTTCGCCACCTTCGCCGGAGTTTGAACGCGCCCCGATCCGGTTCATCGCGATAGCGAGTGCTTCGTGCGCTTCGGGTGACAGCGCACCCAAGGACATGCCCGCGCTGTCAAACCGCGGCAGAATATCCTCGACCGGCTCTACTTCCTCCAGCGGTACCGGGGGACCGGCAGGAATCGTACGAAAAAGGTCCCGCAGTGTCGCAACCGGTCGCTCGTTCACCAGGCGCGCGTATTCAAGATAACGATCGAAATCGCCGGACCGTACTGCTGCCTGGAGCGCGCCAACGACGTCCGGATTGTAACAGTGGTACTCGCCACCGTAGACGTATTTGAGCAGTCCGCCGTGCTGCAGTGGCTCTCGCGGCTGCCAGGCTGCCTCTGCAAGCTGCCGCTGGTCATCGTACAGGTCTGTGAAGCCGGCACCCTGTATCCGGCTGACCGTGCCCTTGAAACACCTGTTCACAACATCATCGTGCAACCCGACGATCTCGAACAACTGTGCCCCGCGGTAACTTGAGATCGACGATATGCCCATCTTGGACATGATCTTGAACAGCCCTTTGCGAATACCGCGTCGATAACTTCGCCCGAGTTGCTGTTGCTTGTCGACATTACCGCGCTGCGCCAGGTCATGCAGGCTTTGATACGCGAGATAGGGATACACGGCGGTCGCACCGTAGCCAATCAGACAGGCGAAGTGATGGGAATCACGGGCAACGCCGGTCTCAACCAGGATGTTCACGGCGCAACGCAATCCCTTTGCGACAAGGTGGTGATGCACGGCGCCCGTCGCCAGCAGCGCGTGTACAGGTAACAACGCTGGTTTCAGGTAACGGTCGCTCAGCATGATAATGAGTTTGCCGTCGTGTACAGCCTGCTCTGCTTCGCTGCAGATTCGGTCCAGCGAATCAGGTAGTGGCTCTGTATCGGGTGCGTTCAGGTCGATGAATGCGTGGTTGTCCGCAAACATCTCCGGGCCGAGTAACTGCCGCAATTTGCGCTGCGATAACACCGGCGAATTCATGATGACATGGTGAGCATGTTCGGGGCCGATATCGAACAGGCTGCTTTCACTGCCGATATTTGTCTGCAATGACATCACAATGCGTTCGCGCAATGAATCAATCGGTGGGTTCGTTACTTGCGCAAACTGTTGTCTGAAATACTCGAACAGTGACCGGACCTTTTTCGATAGCACCGGCATTGGCGTATCGTCGCCCATCGAGCCGACTGCCTCCTGTTCTGCCTTCGCCAGCACACTGATGATGTCGCGAAGTTCCTCGCGAGTCAGGTTGAACATTTTTTGATAGGTTGCGAGCGTGTCTTCGTCCATCGGCTCGGCGGCGGTGTGACGATCGACCAGCTCAGAGTCCAGGTAGCGAACGCCCTGCTTCAACCACTTTTTGTAAGGTACTCGTGACGCCAGCTCTTTCTCGATGGTATCCGTATGCAGAATCTCACCGCGTTGCAGGTCGACAGCCACCATGTCGCCGGGACCGAGCCTCCCTTTCTCAATGACATCAGCAGGGTCGTAATCATAAACACCGATCTCGGACGCGACAGTGATATGGCGGTCTTTCGTAATGACGTAACGTGCGGGTCGTAGACCATTTCGATCAAGGCAACAGACGGCGTAGTGGCCGTCCGTCAATACGATGCCGGCCGGTCCGTCCCAGGGCTCGAGCTGGCAGTCGTAGAACTCGTAAAACGCACGCACATCCGAATCGATCGTATCCACCGCCTGCCATGCAGGTGGAACCAGGATCCGCATGGCCTGAAGCACGTCCATGCCGCCAGCACGCAGGACTTCCAGCATGTTGTCGAGCGAGGAGGAGTCGGACCCGGTCAGTGAAACAATCGGCGTCAAATCGGAGATATCATCGAGCTTGTCGGACCGAAAGTTTTCGGTTCGCGCCTGCGCCCAATTTCGATTGCCTTGAACCGTGTTGATCTCGCCATTGTGTGCGAGAAAACGAAACGGCTGCGCGAGCCGCCATTGCGGCATCGTGTTGGTCGAGAAGCGCTGGTGAAAAATGCACACCGAGGATTCAAGGCGTGGATCGCGAAGGTCCGGGTAGAATTTCGGCAATGCGGCGGGCATTACCATGCCTTTGTAACTCAGTGTTGCCGATGAAAGACTTGCTACGTAGGCGACAGGGTCAATTTCGGCGAACTGATTCTCTGCGCGGCGGCGCGCGAGAAAAAGCTGTCGATTGAAGCTGTTGCGATTCATGCCCGGCGACGCATTGACGAAAACCTGCTCGATGACTGGAAGCGTATCCAGTGCCTGTGCACCGCAGGCCGACTCGTCGATCGGCACCGTACGCCATCCGGCAACACTGAGTCCTTTATCCTCGATCGCTTCGCGAATGATGTTTTTGACATCATCTGCAATCGCTTTATCCTGATTCAGAAATACGGTGCCCGCGGCGAATCGTTTTGCGACATCGAATCCGGATTCCCTGGCAACCTCACGCATGAACGTGACGGGAAATTTCATGAGCAGGCCGCAGCCGTCGCCTGTTTTGCCATCGGCCGCCACAGCGCCACGATGCGTCAATCGTGTTAACGCAGCAATCGCCGTCTCCACGACCCAATGGCTTTGTTCGTCGTCGATGTTTGCGATCAAACCGAATCCGCAACTGTCACGATCGAACGCCGGGTCGTAGAGGCTTTTGCCTTTATCCTCCGTCATAACCGCCCTGAGGCTCGTTTTACGCGAGCCCGCATTTGATTCATATCTGAATTGGCACAACAGGTGCGCCTGAACTGGATCGTTAGGAAGTCACACACGGCGCGACCAGGCCCACAGCATTAGTGGTACATCACCGAAACAATCCGAGCCCCCGAGTATAGGACAAGAATTCTCGTTGCGGCCAGCGCATTCAGGGTTTCAAGGTGGCAAAATGCCGCGGTACGAGCGAAAACGAGGAATTCAGGGGCGAAATTTGCGATTTTTTCCAGACTGGCCCAATAAGTTTCCCGCGAAACCATGCACCGATACAGTGCAGATTGATACAACCTCGGTTCGACCCCGGTTCTATTAGTTGGAAGCTATCGTGACTACCCCGGACGTGGAGAACGGTAGCGGCTTAATGTAGGGAATATCGACCGCCAGGCTGCCGCTCAACTGGTAGGGGACTGGTTCGCGCATGCCGCTTCGCAACAAGCCGGTCAGCCGCCCGGCCGACTTCAGAATGTCGAGTTCCACGCTGATATCAAATTCGCCGTCACCGGTTGCGGGTATTGAGAAATCACCCAGAGATTCGCCGCTGGCGAACGTCTGATCGGCCAACTGCAAATGGTAGCGAACCGAGCGTATGGGCAATGGAAATGGATTGGGATTGCTTACATCGAAACTCAGCACAAAAGTCTGGCCTGAGAAACTCAGACTGCTCATTTCCACAGCGCTCAATGTCACGGCGGGTTTTTCGATCGACACGCCCGAAGCAGCACAACTGGCAAGCATCGTGGCCACCAGCAATGACGTAATCTCACTGGCTCGTTTCCGTACGAATAACGTGACCTGTTTCATCTTGTTACTCCAGTCATCGTGAGGTGCTCTTGTCAGGACTATCGAAGATCGTGGCCTAATTCGCCCCACCGTGCACCTATCAGTAACCACTCTGAATTCACACTTTCGAGTTCCAGCTCGAATCTGTAGGCGTCGGCGCTCAGTCCAAAGGTGCTGTCGTTCTTTCCGGCCATCGCAACCGTCACCAGAATTTCGGCTGCTGTGTCACCACTCAGTTCAATCTCGTCGATCGTCGAGACAAATGCAACTGATTGCTGACGCAGAAAGTAGATCAGAAGGGTATCGCCTATATCTTTTCGACTATTGCCCCTGGCATCGGCATAGCCTTCGGATATCCTGTCAAGCATCGCGCCCCGGTCCATGTCCTCAGCGGCGGACTCCATTTCATCAACCCATGCACGTATCGATTCTTCGGGACCTGTTGCGGGCCCACCGCAAGCTGCCAGAAATACTCCGGTTGTGAGGACTAGCCAGTTTCGTGTGCGAGCTGCCATAGCATCTGATGGAGTACCCATCCTCATCATCTGATAAAGTCTGCTGATAGAAACCGACTATGAGCGGTTGCAGTGCGCCTGATCTGTGACGCAGGTCTCAATCAGGCGAGACAGTAGCGGATGACCCGAATGGCAGTAAAACTCCTCAGCGATACCATGGATGCCACCATCACCGATGATGACCAGTTGCGCATCCAGAAAATTCTGTCGTTCTGGTTCAGGGAGCAGGCGCTATCGGCGCCGCAAATCGACGGGCGAATGGATGTCTGGTTTGGTGACAACCCCTACTTTGATGCCGAAATCGTCCAGGAATTTGCAGAGGATGTTGCGGA
>Ga0316193_10002632_pt1 | contig 12701 bp, 7 predicted proteins | sample MerIslsedime2_MG_FD_207735 | JGI IMG/M metagenome (GOLD analysis project Ga0316193, IMG submission 207735) | Coastal sediment microbial communities from Maine, United States - Merrow Island sediment 2 | ecosystem: Environmental > Aquatic > Marine > Coastal > Sediment | place: USA: Maine... | reverse complement strand
GACACCATGACGGCCGAAGCCGATTCGGGGGGCCACACCGACAATCAGCCCGCCATTTCCCTGCTTCCCACCATGCTGGCCTTGAGGGACCGGATGGCCGAATCATTTGATTACGACCGTCGCCTGTGTGTTGGTTTGGGCGGTGGAATCGCCACTCCGGCGGCTGTTTCGGCGGCCTTTGCGCTCGGTGCCGCCTATGTTCTGACCGGCTCCGTTAATCAAGCCTGCCTTGAAGCCGGCACATCGGACACCGTGCGGTCGATGCTGGCTGAAGCCTGCCAGGCCGACGTGACCATGGCTCCGGCGGCCGATATGTTCGAAATGAGCGTCAAGGTGCAGGTTTTGAAACGCGGAACCCTGTTCCCCTTCCGGGCGGCCAAACTATTCGATCTCTATTGCCGGTACGGTTCTCTGGAGGAAATACCACAGAAGGAGCGGCTGATTATGGAACGCGACCTCTTCCGCCGCCGTATCGACCAGGAGTGGGAACAGACCAAGGCCTTCTTTCGTCTGAGGGACCCACAGCAAATCGAGCGGGCCGAAAGGGATCCCAAGCACAAGATGGCGCTGGTCTTCCGTTCTTATCTGGGACAATCCTCGAACTGGGCCAACAGCGGCGATCCGACGCGTAAAATCGACTACCAGATCTGGTGCGGTCCGTCGATGGGTGCTTTCAACGAATGGACGCGGGACTCTTTTCTCGAACGGCCCGAAAACCGTTCGGTCGTGACAGTCGCCCTCAACCTGCTGCTTGGCGCCGCCGTGGCCACGCGTTTTAACTGGCTGAGGGCTCAGACGGTTGTCGTGTCGCCTGAAGCCGGAAAATTTCGTCCCCTGCCACTCGAAGAAATCGTTTCTCTGATCGACCGGGGACCAGCCTTGTCCGCTTAGGGCTCGCTCAAAAATAACTTACCATTTTGGACGCCGATGCATCCCGTCCGGCTGCGTAGCAAAATCTCGGAATATCCAGATATTCCTGCGATTTTACGCCTTGTCGGCCGGGCGCCTCAACGCCCAAAATCACTAACTTATTTTTTCGCGAGCCCTTAAAATCGGGAAATGCCCCTTATCCAAACCCAGGGCATTCACGAAAAAAACGGCCATCGTCGAAATATACAGCGTTCGGCTGCTCAGCTGTTTCGGCAACGACTGCGCCAAGAGCGGAATGCGCTCTTCGATATACCGCTCAAGGTAAACCGTACGGCCGCCATGGTCCTGCGATGTGCGGGATATTTCACCCCGCAGCATGTAGGTGAACCGAGCCGCAAGACCCGGTTCAGTGCGCTCGCGGTAGATGAAGATCGTGTAAAAATTGATCGGATCGGCAGCACCGGCACTAAAACGCTCATGAATCCGGCTATTGGCGAATAGACCGATATCCCGGAGGCAAGGCTTCAAGTCCTTCAGGATTTGCCTGGCGTCGGGCACGCTCGTCTTCAATTCAGCCACCAGGTGCCCACCCAAAAAAACGATCAGGGCTTCATCCACACTAAACTGTCGGGCGACTCCCGACTGCAGTCCGCCGAGCGGATCGGGCGGCAGAAACTCGCGCGACCATCGCTTCCATCTCGCCAGCGGAATTGACAATCCGGCGGAAAGTTCGCGGTTTGAAAAAAAACGGAGCATACCGTATCCTTGATTGGTTGTTATATCAACGTATCAATACATTTCTTGGGCGTCAATCCCTTGCAATTGCCGTTACCATGTAATATAAATAAGATTTTAAACAATAACTGATTCTGTGCGGATTTTACCGATCCGCCTTACCCCGCATTTGAGTTCTTCGTGCCTCACTATTCGAACTCCGGAAGAATCTTTTCGGGTCCTAAAAAGGGTTGACCATTGACAGACAATAAACAATTAAACCCGCAAGCGATACCAGTCGCCATCATCGGCATGGGATGCTTTTTCCCGAAATCGTCCGGTCTGAAAGAATTCTGGCGTCTGATCGTGAACGGTGAAAACGCCATCGGTGAGGTCCCGCCGACCCACTGGACGGCGGCTGACTATTTTGACGCCGATCCGGCCGTCCCTGACCACACGTATTGCACGCGAGGCGGTTTTTTACCGACGGTGATGTTCGACCCAACCGAATTCGGTATACCGCCCAACACCCTGGAAGCCACCGATACGTCCCAACTCTTGGGACTCATGGCGGCCAAGATGGCGCTTGCGGACGCCGGCTACAACGACGGGAAGGCGTTCAATCGAGAGAGAACCAGCGTCATCCTTGGTGTCACCGGTACCCAGGAACTGGTCATTCCGCTCGGGGCCAGGCTCGGCTTCCCCAAATGGCGGCAAGCGCTCGAGCGCGCGGGAGTGCCCGCAGCCACGACGGAAGAAGTCGTCGCACGCATATCCGACGCCTACGTTCCCTGGCAGGAAAACTCCTTTCCCGGACTCCTCGGCAATGTGGTCGCCGGCCGCATCTGCAACCGCCTCGATCTCGGTGGCACCAACTGCGTGGTCGATGCGGCGTGCGCCAGCTCGATGAGTGCGGTTCACATGGCACTCCTGGAACTCACCGCCGGCCGCAGCGACATGGTGGTCACCGGCGGGGTCGATACGCTCAACGACATCTTCATGCACATGTGCTTTGCCAAAACCCGCATCCTCTCACCCACCGGAGACGTCCGGCCCTTTTCGAAGGACGCCGATGGAACGGTCCTCGGCGAGGGAATCGGTCTTGTGGTGATCAAACGACTGGCCGACGCCGAAAAGGACGGCGACCGGATCTATGCCATCATTCGCGGCATAGGAAGTGCCAGCGACGGTAGATCTCAAAGCATATACGCCCCCCGTCCCGAAGGCCAGGCCCTTGCTTTACGAAATGCGTACACGAGCGCCGGTATCGATCCGGACACCGTCGAACTGATTGAAGCCCATGGCACGGGCACCCGCGTCGGCGACAAAGTCGAATTTCAAGCCCTGAACCAGGTACTCGGCGGCGAGACCACGGGCGGATCGGACTGCGCTATCGGCTCGGTCAAGTCGATGATCGGTCATACCAAGGCCGCCGCCGGCGCAGCGGGCCTGATCAAAAGCGCCCTGGCCCTGCATCACAAAATTCTGCCGCCGACATTGAAAGCGGAGCAACCGGACCCGGAACTCGGTATCGACCAAAGCCGATTTTACCTCAACACCATCACGCGACCGTGGCTTTCCAATAATGACCACCCGCGCCGCTGCGGGGTCAGTGCCTTCGGATTCGGCGGCAGCAACTTTCACCTCGTCCTGGAAGAATACCGACCGGAAAAAACCGACACCGCCTGGGATGGTTCGGTTGAGATCGTGGCGGTGTCCGGGACTTCAAAAGCCGCATTGATCGAAAAAATCGAACGTTTGAAAAGCGATATCGAAAACGGGATGCCGTTGGCTGAAGCGGCTTTGCAGTCACGCGGGGCGTTCAGCGTTGACGATGACTGCCGCCTTTTGTGGGTCATCGAGCGGACTGTCGATGACGACCGAGCGCCGGACTCGAAGCGGACCTTTTTCCTGAAGGAGGGGTCGGCCTTGCTCGAGGACCTCCGGGCCGAAACGGCCGTCAAACGTCCGGGGCTGTTTTATGGTGAAGGACGGCCCGCTGGCAAGCTGGCGTTTTTGTTTCCCGGTCAGGGCAGTCAGTATCCGGAGATGGGCCGCGATCTTGTCTGCCGGTTTCCGGAAGCCTTAGAAGCGCTCTCGGCTGCCGATCGACGGTTCGACGATAAGAGAAGCCTGAGCCGAGCCATTTACCCGCTTCCGGTATCCTCCGCGGAAGAAACCGCATTGCAGGCCGCCGCCCTGCGCCGCACCGACATTGCGCAGCCGGCCATCGGTGCCGTCAGCCTCGCCATGTTCAACATTTTGGCAGCCTTCGGCGTTCAGCCGGATGCAACCGCGGGTCACAGTTTCGGCGAACTGACCGCCCTGCATGCCGCCGGTTGGATCGACCAGCAGGCCTTTTTTTCCCTGGCTGTCTCCCGCGGTCGTCTGATGGCCGCCGCCGGACAGGGCGAGAAGATCCCTGCCAGCGGGATGTTGGCCGTAAAAGCGCCTTTGGCCAAAATCGAGGCGCTTATCGAATCGAGCCGGCTCGATGTCGTTCTGGCCAACCGCAACGCCCCCCAGCAAGGCGTTATCGCCGGAACCCTCGCAGCGCTCGATACCGTCCGATCGATCTGCCGGGATAAGGGTTACAGCTGCATGCGCCTTCCTGTTGCCACCGCATTCCACAGCAACTGCGTCAAAGAGGCCCGGCACCCTTTCCGGAAAGCTCTGCGCTCGATTGCCTTTTCACCAACCGCGATACCGGTTTTTTCCAACACGACCGGCGGTCCCTATCCGGCCGATGCGGCCGGTGCAGCGAGCCTGCTTGGTGACCATTTGCAACAGCCGGTCGCCTTTATCGACGAAATCAAAAACCTTTTCAGGGCTGGAATGCGGACATTTTTGGAAATCGGCCCCCGAAGCATCCTGACCGGTTTGGTTACCGACATTCTCGCCGGAGAAACATTTGAGGCCGTCGCTACTGACGCTTCAGCCGGCAACCGCACCGGAATCGGTGACATGGCCCGCACCTTGTGCCGTCTGGCGGCCCTCGGACACCCTGTAGACCTCAACCACTGGGAAACTCCGCCGCAACGCCGCCGCAAGCCGGTGATGCAAATCGAACTGACGGGAACAAACTATCGAACCCCCCGCGTAAACAATCAAGGGCCACCGCAACAATCCGCACATCGGCCCCGAACCAATGACACCCACTCGCGCCCGACCCAACCCGACCGCAGCCTATTGGGAGCAAAACCTATTGCCGACCGGTCGGCCCATGATGCTGAAAGCACGGATATGATGAAGAAATCCTCACACCCGCACCACTTCGATCAACACCTCAATACCCAGGCAGACCCCGTTTCGGAAACCGGCTCCGATTGGATCCGGCAAGCCTTGTCGACCCTGCAACAGGGCTTAGCCTCGATGCAAGCGCTGCAACAACAGACAGCGGAGACGCACCAGAAATTCCTGGACACCCAGATACAGGCCGGTCACACTCTGCAAGCCATGATGGAGCACACCCGCCGGCTGTCGGAGGCGTCGCTGTACCAGGCCGAAACGCCCATACCCGTTGAAATGCCCAAACAAACGCTTCCAATGGCCCCGCCCTCCGCGGTCCTTGAATCCCGCGATAAATCCACCCCCGGCCCCAGTGGAGCAAACGACCCGGTTTCGGTCTCCGAAGTTGCCTTCCAGAAGCCACCGTCGAAAACCGTGCCGGAGAGTTTCGCCCGGAAAAACACCTCGCCTGCGTCGATACCTTCCGCTGCATCTTCGGCGCCGCCGACCGCTCCGGAAGTGCAGCGGATTTTGATGGAAGTCGTCTCCGATCTTACGGGCTATCCGGTTGGCATGATCAAGCCGGACATGGACATCGAGGCCGATCTCGGCATCGACTCCATCAAGCGTGTCGAGATTCTGTCGACCCTCGAGGAAAGAGTTCCTGACCTGCCCAACATTCCGCCCGCTGTCGTGGGGAAAATGAAAACCCTGGGGCAAGTAGCAGAACTCTTGACCGGATCCACGGATGCCGAATCGGCCGAAGCGGTGCCCGAGAATAAAGAGGCAGCGCGCATCGACGCGGCAGTGCCGGAAACACCTGCTCCCGAAAGGGGCCAAAACGCTCTGATGACCACCCTGATTGAAGTGGTCAGCGAACTGACGGGCTATCCGGTTGAGATGATCAAACCGGACATGGACGTCGAAGCCGATTTGGGCATCGACTCCATCAAACGTGTGGAAATCCTTTCGGTTATCGAGGAAAAGATGCCCGGTCTTCAAACCGTATCACCGGGAGACATGGGCCAACTTAAGACGTTGGGACAGATCGCCGCCTATCTCGGCGCCTCGGACAATGTTCCACCGAGGGATGTGATTCCGGTTGAAACTGTGGCAGATGCGGCTTCGACAACGACCGAAAAAACGATAGTGGCACCGGAACTAGTGGCGGCGCCCGTGCCGCTCCGACGGCAGGTCATCAAGGTGGTCGCGGCTCCTTCCGAGGATCGGAAAACGATGACGATTCCGGCCGGGCGGAAGGTGTTCGTTACAGATGACGGCACCGGACTGGCGACCGCATTAACCGACGAATTGGGACGGCGAAAGATCGAAACGGTCCTGATCCCTTTAACCTTTTTAAACGAAAAACCGAACTTATCGCCGGCAGCCGGATTGGTGTTGATCGCCTCTGAGCACTCCCCGTGCACTGCCGGCGACCTGAAGGAAATGTTCCGGCTGGCGAGCCGTTTAGGACCCGAACTGGCGGAATCAGGCGTTCGAGGCAGTGCCGTTTTTGCCTCGGTCACCAGAATGGACGGCGCCTTCGGTTTTCACGGACGGGGGGTCGAGAATCCCTTGCAAGGCGCGCTGGCCGGTCTGGTTAAAACCGCCGCTGTCGAATGGGGCACCGTTCACTGCCGGGCCATCGATGTGGCACCGGACTGGTCGGACACGCCTGCAGTGGCCGCCATGGTGGCCGATGAACTGCTCAATCGCAGGCAAGAGGATCCGGTTGAAATCGGACTGGACCAAAATCGTCGCTGCACATTGACGCTGGAAGAAGCGCCGCTGCCGGCCGTCGCTCCGATAGCCCGGGCCTTGGCCCCCAGTGATGTGGTGGTGGTCTCAGGCGGCGCCCGAGGTGTGACGGCCGCCTTTGCCCTCGCGCTGGCGGCGGGCACGCAACCAAAACTGATCCTGCTGGGACGCTCACCTTCCCCCGAACCGGAACCCTTATGGTTGAAAGAGCTGACCGATGAGGCCGCCGTCAAGCGAGCGATTCTGAATCACGAGTTCGACGGCAACCCCACGCCGATCCAACTCGAAGCCGCCTTCCACCGGCATATGGCCAATCGGGAGATCACGACGACCCTGGCGGCGATACGGGAAACCGGTTCCGAAGCTCATTATCACAGCGTCGATGTCCGTGAAACCGAAGCGGTTCGCAGGGTCATCAATTCGGTCAGGGCGACTCATGGTCCGGTCAGGGCAGTTGTTCACGGGGCCGGTGTGCTCGAGGATCGCTTGATCGTGGACAAGAAGCCGGAACAATTCGAGCGTGTCTTCGATACCAAAGTGAAAGGACTCGAGAACCTGCTGGCATCAACGACTCAGGACCCGCTGCGCCATCTGGTGCTGTTTTCCTCCGTGACGGCCCGGATGGGCAACCGCGGCCAGGCTGATTATGCCATGGCCAATGAGGCCCTGAACAAAATCGCCCAGCAGTTTGCGGTCATCCGCCCGCATTGCCGGGTGAAGGCCGTCAACTGGGGGCCGTGGGAAGGCGGCATGGTGTCGGCCGGCCTCGGCCAAGAATTTCGTCGCCGCGGGGTCGAACTGATTTCCATCGCCAGCGGCGCGCGGCACCTGATCGACGAGATGTGCCGAACCGATGAACCGGCCGTCGAAGTGGTTGTCGGCGCCACGCTTACCGGTAGCACTGCACACGCTGTGCCTCCGATAGCCACCACCATTTCCGCATCCTCCACATCGGATGCCGCGGCCGGATTGTCTCTCTCCTTTCAGCGCGATCTCGACATCGGAAATCATCCGGTTCTTCGCTCGCATGTGATCGGCGGTAAAGCGGTCGTGCCCCTGGCGCTGATGACCGAGTGGTTTGCCCATGGTGCCCTGCACGAGAATCCGGGGCTTTTGCTGCAAGGGTTGGATGACTTACGGGTTTTGAACGGTATCAAGCTCGACCGGGGGAAAAAACACATCCGTCTTATGGCTGGAAAAGCCCGTCGGAAACAAGGCGCCTACGAGGTGCCGCTGGAGTTGCGCGACGGCATCCACGGCAACCTGGAAGTGATCCATTCCAGAGCCAAGGCGATCCTGGTCGATGAACTACCACCGGCACCGCCGTACCGGATCCCGGCGCAGCTCACCCGGCGATCCTACGACCGTACCATCGCGGACGTCTACGACCGGATTCTGTTTCACGGACCCGATATGCGCGGCCTCCGTGAGATCACCCATCTGTCCGCCGACGGCATGGTGGCCAATGTCGCGCCGGCACCGGCACCCTCCGCCTGGGTAAAGGAACCGCTTCGGAACAGATGGCTGTCGGATCCGTTGGCCCTGGATGCGGCATTTCAGATGGCGACGATCTGGTGCTTCGAGGAAAAAGGCGCTGTTTCCCTGCCGAGCTACTGTGCCGCCTACCGCCAGTACCGCAGCCGGTTTCCGGCCGAAGGGGTTACGGCCGTGCTCGAGATTACAGCGGCCAGCGATCACAAGATGCGGGGAACCATTACGTTTCTTGACGCCGATGGCACCGTGGTGGCGCAGATGACCGGCTGCGAAGCCGTCATGGATCCCGCGCTGCAAAAAGCCTTCAGACCGGCTGCTGCTTAACTTTTAAAAATTCGCGACCGAGCAAATGGTTTGCCATGGCTCTCCGCCGTAAGGATTTATTTCTTGATTTTTTTTTTGCAGTTGTTCTATCATAATTTTGTTTAATCGGGCGGCCCAGACAATCTGCCGGATGGGTCAATATCAACCCTGTTTGACAAAGGAGAATTAGTTTTGCCTGAAGGTACAGTGAAATGGTTCAACGATCGGAAAGGGTACGGCTTTATCCAAAAAGATGAAGGCGGAGATTTGTTCGTCCACCACTCGGCAATTTCCATGGAGGGTTTCAGAACGCTTGCTGAAGGTGAACGGGTCAGTTTTGAGATTGAAGATGGCGAGAGAGGTCCCGCAGCAAAGAACGTCGTCAAGCTCTAACCCGTTTTAATTCACTAAAAAAAGACATCCGGCGGTATACCGCCGGATGTCTTTTTTTTTGATTGTTAATTCATTGACAGTTGCGAGGTGGCGGTCCAAAACTAACCGCCGGAACCGAAATACCGCTTTTTTAACCTTCTCCAATCTTCTTCTTCCATTGCCCTGAGCAAGACCCTGTTCAGCGGTTCGCGGAGCGGGCTGCCTTGCGGCATGGCCATGCTCACGAAGTAGTGATCGAATGTTTCGGGTAGAACGTGCACCCGGGCCGGGAATTGGGTTCTTGCCAGGTACTTCAAGACGGATTCATCGAAAACGAAGGCATCGATTTTAGCATCAACGAGCGCCTGTAAACCATCGCGCTCATTCTTGAACGAAAACGCCGCAATGCCGTTTTTGGCAAGATAGTTCTGGGCCTCTGATTGGGCCATAGAGCCGACGCGGACAGTCGGCAGATCGCCCAATCCACGCACTTTGCCGCTCAACTCGCTGACGGTAAGCGAGGTGGTGATGGCGGCCGTAAAGCTGGAGATCAAAATGATCGATGCCACCATCCAGATAATGGCAACGATCCGCCCGCCCAATGTCATTGGGGCTTTGTCGCCGTAGCCCACGGTGGTCATCGTTACCGCGGCCCACCAGATGCCCTGCCCGAGTCCCTTGACGGGTCCATCGCCGAACATCTCGCGGTTCCGGCGGCCCTCGAACAGCCATACGAGTGTACCGGCTATAACCCACAGCAGGACCAGGGAGCCGATAACCGTTAGAAATTGCAGTGAAATGATACGGTCGACAAACCGCAGCCAGCCGTGTCCGGCCCTTTCTGCCCTGACCGCAATGGCAACTCCCGACCTGTAGTAGTGATTTGAAAAGTCGAGATAGATTTCGCGATCCGGCGTGACGGCCGCCACGGGTACCACATCGATTTCGTCTTTTAAGAACGCTTCCTTTAACTGCCCGATAGTGTCGTATTCGCGCAGCTCGAAGTCGACGCCCAGTTCATCAGCCACCGCACGCCAGAGATCGATGCCGAGACCTTCCCAGCGGCCATCGGCGGTCTTCATGGCGAACGGCGGTAAATCTATTACGGCGACCAACAGCTTTTCCGGCTGCGCACCGTCGTCCTGTGCAGTTAGTCCACCAGGCAGCAACGTGACAATCAAAAGCGCTAAGATGCCGACCACTTTTTGGGTTCTCAGTTTTTTAGGTACTGCCATGCAGATCATCATCTTTCCGGCAGATAGGGTCCATTCTGTCATCTCAATTGACATAGAAAAATGCGTTTCAAAAAACGTCGACAAGGTTTTCAAAACGTTAACTGTTGAGCGAGCCCTTAATGAGTGAGGGTTTCGTCGATCTCAGCAAGGATGCGCTGTTCAACATATGCAAAAAACGGGTTGTGGCGAAGACGAATGAGCTGGCTCAACGGTGCGATCAGGTAGCGGGTTTCCCCTCGCGGCTGCAGCCTGCCTAACGGCAACCCCCGGTATGCGCCGCTGGGGTTTTCAATCGAACCGTAGACCGGGTCATCGGGCGGAAACGGAATCGCCACGTGGGACAGGGAGTACACGCCGGGTGGCCACACCATCTCCAGGGCTGTTGTGGCGACAGCCCGCGAGCGGGGCGCCTTTGTTCGCTGGGCCAAAGCCTGCGAATCCGGGGTGGCATTGGTGATGATCGTGAGACGGTAGGGCAGATCGGAGCGGTCCTCGAGGCGTTCCAGCGAGGCAGCATCTCCTGCCGGATAAAAGGGCTTGAGTCGGTCGGAGCGGTTCACGTCGAAGATGACCAGCTCGTTGCCCTGGTTTTCGAGTTGCCCGTACAATCGGTCAATGGTCGCCAAGGTCTCGACCGTCGCATCGACCCAGGAGAGAAAGGTGAGCACCGGGGGAAAGTCGGCCAGCTTGCCGGCCTTGCGCGTTTCCTCCAGCTGGCGCTTCAATGCGGCCGTTATTTCGTAGGCCTGTTGTCCCGCGTTCTTGGGGAAGGAGTTGTACTTGAAGGGGTCGTATTCGGGCTGGATCGAGAGCCATTTGAACTGGGCGAAGTAAGATAAAAAGCTCAGAAGCTTGTGGGAATTGGCAATGGCGGAAAACGGCGTAATGCCGATCTCAGGCGAGAAGAGCAGCACCCGGTCCGGCGGCGGAAGGCCCGGATCAGACAGTGCATCCAGGCTGTACTTGACCGCCAAAGCGCCGCCGTTGGAGTATCCGGCAATAACAAAGGGCTTGTCCGGACCGATCCGCTCACGGACATGACGCGCACCGATGCGGCTCGCCGCCACCCAGTCCTTCCAATCCACTTCCGTCAGGGCTCCCGGTATCGTTCCATGGCCGGGCAGGCGGAGGCCGAGCACGTAATGCCCTTTCGCGTGGAGGATCTCGCCGATGCGGCGCAGGCTGTAAGGCGAGTCGGTGAGGCCGTGCAGAAGCAGGGCGCCGCCTTGAATCTTTTCCGGAACAAGCTCGAAGGTCCGGTTCCAATTGCGCGGCAGCTGCTGGGGATCCTGCAGCCCGCCGGCACGGTAGCGGCTGAAGATCGTCTCGGCTGTCGGCGCCAGGCGATCGTAAATTTTCACCCGCAGCTCGCGAAAAAGCCGTTCTTCCTGATCGAGGTAATCCTGCAGCGTCCCTTGGGCTGTCGCACCGCGGGTCGTAAATTCGCCTGTCAAAGGCACCGTGTGCCAGATGCCAAGCGCCGGCATCTTGCGGGATTCGAAGGCCCAAACGAGCAAAACAGTGAAGGCGATAAGTCCCGCAATAGCAGCGGTGCGCACGATCCAGCCGAAAATACGCCTGACACCGCTCATAAATTATCCCCACGCACTATTTTGCTGTTTGGCCCTCTTGATAACCACGATCGTAAGCTGCTTCCTTGGATTTCTGATTCCTGTCATAAAGGTAACCGCCGCCGGCACCAGCCGCCGCCCCAATGGCGGCGCCCCAGCCCGCATTGCCCGCTATGGCACCGACCACCGTCCCGGCTCCAGCGCCAATTGCGGCCCCACTGAGGGTCCGCTGTTCGGTATCCGACATGCCGGCACAGCCTAAAAACGCCAGGCTGATCACCAGGATTACGACTATCGCCAGTTTTTTCATGGAGTCCTCCTTAATTAAGCTCAATATTGTGATTCATTATGTAGGCTGCCTTGTATGGTACCGATCCAGGTCAACGCTCGCATGGCCATATCTCTATCAAGAAACGAAATTCGGTCTCGACCGGCAACTCGTCCCAATACTGCGGGCGGTCCTTGACCCATTGGACAAACATTGCGATGGTGTCATTGCGGGAAGGCCGCGGATCAGGGGGACATACCAGTGGGAGGCCATTTGGTCCCGACACGCTCGCCGCGTAATAATGAAAGGCCCCGACCAAGTACCCGTGACAAAAGTGAAGGGCCTGCGAAGCCAGGGGCTCGCTATCTGGTGCGGTACACAGATCGAAGAGATCCTTAGTGGTTTTGACCTGGAAGTCTTCAACACCAATCTCACCGGCCAGACATGGGCCGACCATCAGGGTTGCCAAAATTAAACAGATAAGAACTTGCCTCATGATGCACACCTCCTTTTGTGGGAATCCATGGTGAAAGATGATCACTTCTTTTTTATCAGCACCGTCAAGATGCAGTCGCAAAACCCAAAACAGCCTATGTCAAATGCGTATCACATCCCCTGAAAGTGGTCAAACTTGGGCGACCATTACTGATCGAGATTCTTAAATATAAACAGTTTTTGGATCTTCGCCACCCCCCAAAAAGAATTATGGCGAAGTGGTCAAACCACTTTAGAATAAATCAAATTCGCCAACCGCTGGACGTTGAATGTTGAACGTCCATAAATGACCGCCAGCCGTGAGCGGCCATGACATCGTGGACAGTATTTGTCATTGACATAACTCGTGAATTTCACCATACTTCGCTCCGAAAAAAAAGCGTTCTTATTTTC
>Ga0316193_10002630_pt1 | contig 12705 bp, 13 predicted proteins | sample MerIslsedime2_MG_FD_207735 | JGI IMG/M metagenome (GOLD analysis project Ga0316193, IMG submission 207735) | Coastal sediment microbial communities from Maine, United States - Merrow Island sediment 2 | ecosystem: Environmental > Aquatic > Marine > Coastal > Sediment | place: USA: Maine... | reverse complement strand
TCGGCCTTCCGGAGGTCGCCCAGCTGATCGAGACCGGCCACACCGGACCGGCCACAAACCACACTGACTATTCTTCGGCGCTTGGTCAATTCGAGACCGATTACCTGACCCGCCTGTTGCGTAAGTACGGCGGCAATGTTGAAGAGGCCGCCGCCGAGGCCGGCATGAACATGGCGACCATCTACCGCAAGCTAAAGAGGTACGGTATCGACAAAAAGCAGATCGAGCCTTAAGCTGCAGAACCAACTAACTTCTCCCCGATTCTTTGCACAAATGCAAAAATGAAAATTACCATTTTGCATTTGTGCAAATCCCCACCCTGGCTAGGACCTTCCACCGCTAGCCGGAAAAACACATAACTAATTGTAATCACATTATATAATCCGGGATTATCCGAGATAATGGATCTTGGTATATGCCTTGCTCTTTAGAATCATGTGACTCCATGGGGCCCGGCCGTAGTTCATATCGCAGATTGCCGTGCCGGGCCCAATTTTTACAGGTCACCCCTAAGGCTTGAAGCCAACACAGGAGGAGCATATGCAAGACTCCGCGGTTTGTCCCTACTTCGATCATGACGAGGATGTCTGCGACGTTGGTTGCGGCTATATCTCGTCACACGACGCCAGCATGATCATCAAGTTCTGTTCCTGCCAGTACCGGGATTGCCAGAAATACCGTGAGCTTGCCGATCGTATTCAACTACCGGAGCCTGCCTTGCCGGTGACGCCACCGACGCCGGCACGACCAATCAACCATCTTGACAATCTGCCTGTGCTCGGACTGTTCAGCTACAGCATCACCACGGCATGCTATGCCCTCGACAAAATGCCGACCTTCTCATTCAATCTGCACCTGCTGGCGATCATTCTCATGCTCGGTGCGGTCGGCCAGATCTCCGCAGGACTGAACGCCCTGAAGAGAAAGCCGTTGCGCGCTATTGCTTTCACCGGCTTCGGCCTGTTCTGGCTCTCAATCCTCGCTCTCGATATCCTGCCAAGAGCCGGATACGGTACGATGCCGGGGGCGGTTCCGATGACAGGCTATTTCGCCATGTGGGGGTTGTTCAGCCTGATTATCTGCCAGGGTTTCGACCAACTGACCCGCACCTGCCAAACGGTTTTCTCCATGCTGACAGCATTCCTGCTGATGCTCGCCATGGCTCACGCCACAGGCAGCACCGCCATCCTGCATGGCTCAGCGCTGGTTGGTTTGACCAGCAGCTTGCCCGGACTCTATCTCGGCCTGCGCTATGTCAGCGGCGAAGCTCTCTCTCTAATTCAGCCGGAAGTGGTCAAATCCAGCAAGATCCGTTCTTGACAGGAGAGCCGGATATCGATAATTTCTCTATATGACGTTGTTTAAAGAGGATTTCAGCGCATGAACGCAAAGCTCAGCCGGCAGATGACATTTCTCGGACTAGGCGTCCTGGCATTTTATGCCGGCCTGCTAGGGACCGGTCAGGCCTCGCTGGAAATCCTTCCCCAGTTCGCCATTTCCGCGGTAATCTTCCTCAGCTCCGGCAAGATCATGCGTCAGATAGCGGATAAGCTGCCAGCCAAAGAGCGCGCGGACGAACAAAAGCAGGAGGAACCGAACTGGGAACTGCGCAATCTGGTCCTCAACTGGGTAGCCGCCGCCACCGTGGTCAGTATCGTTGCACTCTTCCTGGTCAAGCCGGCCAGCATGACCTTCAACGAGTTCGGCCGCTTCCTGCTGAACATGGATGTTATCATCACCGATTACGACATGCCGATTGCACCTTAAACCCGGTACGCGGTGTGCGGTACGGGGAACGAGGTAATTCAAAAACAAGAAGCCACGGGCAGAGCATTCTGCACCGTGGCTTCTTTGCACTTGGTTAGCTGGTGATTTAAACCGCGTCCCGCGTCCCGCGTTCCACGTACTGGCTTAATTGTTTATCATGCAACTTCGACAACAACACCAGCGCCGCAATCGCGCCGACCAACGCATACATCATGTCCGACTGGGTATCCCAGACATATCCCTGGGTGCCGAGGAAGGCCTCGGCGGCTTCATCTGAAAGGATCGCCACCCACCATTCGATGAGTTCATAAAAAGCGCTGATTGCCAGGCAGATACAGACGACAAGAAAAAACATCCAGCCTTTGCCGGCGATAATCGCATTGCGCACCAGAATCTCCCGGGCGACGATTGCCGGCACGAAGCCCTGCATGAAGTGTCCGAGCTTATCGTAATTATTGCGCTCCAGATCAAGCCAGTCGCGAACCCAGTCGAACAGCGGTACTTCGGCGTAAGTATAATGGCCGCCAACCATCAGTATGATGCAGTGGGCCAGGATCAGAACGTAAGCCAGGGACGTCAGGGGAAAGCGGCGGCGAGTCGCCACCAGGACAGCGAAACCGACCACTGCAGGCAGGACTTCGAGCACCCAGGTCAGATAATCCTTAGGCTCGATTCCCGACCAAACCAGGGTGGCAAAAAAGATAACCAGCCAAAGGTTGCGCATGATATTCCGTTAATTGTGAGCCGGAGGACTAAATATAATTCCGGTTCGTATTTTTGAGCCTACAGTGACAGGTCTAGTAAACATGCCGTAAAAGTATAGATGATGCTAGTCTTTCAAAAGCCACTCCCTGGCCTCTTCCACATTGGTAAAAACCTTGCCCCTGTAGCCGCGATTGACAAGAATGGTTTCCAGGTTCTGCAACTTTTCAAATTCGTCCCTGTTCGATTCGGTCCAGGCGATTTTATACTTGGGGGTCACGCCGAATTTTTTAAAAAGTTCTTCATGGTTGATCGCATCCATCACCGACATCTGCCTGTTCGACTCGGCAATGCCGAGCACCCGGTAACACGCTTGCTCGTTACAAACCCGGGTGATCTCAGTCCAGAGCCTTTCAGCCGTCTGGTAACTCTTCTCACCAATTGAACGGGCCTCAACGTGGTCACCTATGAAAGTGACCTCCATCTCGTAACTCAATGATATCTCTCCTTTAATTTCTGCGCCCCGGCATATTTTTTATAAATCCTTGCTACCCAAGAAACGAATTTGAGCAAGTTTGTCAGAACGCCATTTGGATGCGACCATTATATCAAATGAAATCCACGACATTACCTGGTCTCGATCTTTCTCAGATTTCAAGTATTTGTAAAAATAGAGTTAAAGAAGTTATTCCGTTATAGATATCGTCAAAAAGGTGCTATTTGGATCGCTTCAAATGAACATTCAAATCGGCAAAAGGAGAGTGAGAGAGCGAAGGCCCTTCCGGGCGATCTGAAGGGCCCTCCTTGTCGCGTTGTTCCTGAACACCACGGGTATGCTCGTGATCGTGGCAGTAAATGCAGAGCAGTTCCCAGTTGCTGCCGTCGGGCGGGTTGTTGTCGTGATTATGATCCCGGTGGTGAACCGTCAACTCGCGAAGCTTCTTGCCTTCGAATTCCCTGACGCATCGGGCACAGACATGAGGGAAAAGCTTCAGGGCCTTTTCCCGGTATCCGGCCTGGCGCAACTGTTCTTCCTCACGCATCTTTGCAACGATCTGGGTATATCGCTCTTTTTCAGGCTTGGTCACAAAACCCCCTTCAACTGATTATTCGAAGGTCTCCTTTGACAAGTCTACTACAACTCCGGCAATTCGTGATGCAACTATTGTGAAAGGATCCTGCCCGTCTGCATTGATTGATAGCGAGTGATAAAAAATGGCCCCGCCATCTCTGGCGGGGCCGCGCCCGTTTATACCTGAAGGAGTATTTAAACGGTTGTGAAGGACTATTCGTTGGTCGCCTTTGAAAGGACCATGTCTTCCTCTTCCTCGAATGCACCTTCGAGAACCGGTACTTCGGCCTTGCGGGTCTTCAGGGTGCCGGCAAGCATGGCACCGACCACCAAGAGGGCTCCGGCAGCGGCAAAGGACATGGTGAAACCGCCGGTCTTGACGCGCAGCATCTCGGACACCCTTACCAGGGCGAATGCACCGACGCCCCAGGCGGAGAAGAGAATACCGTAGTTCATACCGAAGTGCTTGGCACCCCAGAGATCCTTGGCGAAAGACGGGAAGAGCGACAGGTTGGTGCCGTAGTTGAAGACCATGAACGTCACCAGCAGAGGCATCGCCAGCGGGTTGCTGTAAGTGCCGTCGATGACGGGAATGGCAAGGAACATCAGGGCGGCCTGGAATACCAGCATGATGACCAGGGTGTTGGCGCGACCGATCTTGTCGGAGACCACACCGGCGACGATCCGCCCAGCAGCATTGCCGACCGACATGATCGCAACGACCAGGAAGGCCATTTCACCCATGCTGGCCTTGGCCAGACCCTTGGCACTGCCGATAACCATCAGGCCGGCACCGGCGCCGATGAAGAAACAGGTCCAGAGAGTAAAGAACTTTGCAGTCCTGAGAATCTGGGAGGGCGACTTGTCTTCGCTGACGACCGCCTTGGCCGTTGATTTGGCAGCATCCGGGTCAGCAACGTAGCCTGCCGGGGGATTGGCGAGGAACATGCCAAAGAAGCAGGTGATCGCTACAAAACCGATGCCGAAATACATCATCGATTGCTGCAGGCCGTAGGCTCCGAGCAGGTACTGGGCCAGAGGCGCGATGTAGACAGAGGCGAGACCGAAACCGGCGACCACGATCCCGGCGATCAGGCCGGTCTTGGCTGGCGGAAACCACTTGAGTGCAGGAGGCGTAGCTGAAGAATAACCGAAACCGATCCCCATACCTGCCATGACGCCGAAACCTGCGATCCATGACCAGTAATTGGTGGTCTGGGAAATCCAGATAAATCCGGCACCAACCATCAGGCCACCGATCATGCAGGTGATCCGGGGGCCGAACTTGTCCTGGACCTTGCCGGCAACGATCATCGCCAGAGCAAACATCAGGCAGGCCGTAGCATAGGGATCATTAATCGAAGCCTTGTCCCAGGCAAAGGCGCCGGCGCCGCCGCCAGCGATTGAATCAGCAATGGCACCCTTGAAAATACTCCAGGTATAAAGAATCCCCAGTGCCAGATTGATGCCGGTACCGGCCATTACAACAGTCCAGCCACGTTTTGATGAAACACTTTGCTTACCCATGTCTGCCTCCTTGGTGATCATGTATGAGTTATCCATTCCGTATTGATTTAACTGTTGAACCCGGTACGACAGTGGCCAGCGCACCTTGATAGCACTAATGGCCGGCTTGCTTCTGCGATGTCCAGGGTTCGATTCGATCATTGTCCGCCTTTGTTTTGTTTGTGCGTTTACGCCAGATACTATTGGCAACTCATGTACCAACCTCATGCCACCCTGATAAAATACTTTTTCCCTATAAATTCCAGTTGCTTATGAAAGACTCCCGTAGCCAGAAGAAGATCGTCGGGAAATGGGTTATTTGCAGAAATGCAAAAACAGCGGCAGTGGTTTCGAATGGTAAATCGGCAGGGAACTATTCAGGGTGCGGCGAATTTGACAAATAGAACTTTTATTACAGCAACTTAGATAAAAACCAGAAAGTCCATAAAACACGGTTTTGCACAACTGCGAGGAGGGAATCAACACTTTTTGCAGATTTGCAAAAAGTGTTCGGGACGTGGGACGCGGTACGAGGAACGCGATAAAAACACCAAAAAAACTTAAAAACGAAAGGGCTGCTCACGTTCGTGGCAGCCCCTTGGTTGATTTATGATTTTCGCGTCCCGCGTCACCCGTCCCGCGTTCCGGCCTTCAAGCCCTGGAAATAAACCGCCCCTCCCGGGTGTCAACCTTGACCTTCTCATTAGATTCGAGATAGGCAGGGACCTGGATTTTCAAACCGGTTTCGAGGGTTGCCTCCTTGGTCTGGGCCTGAGCGGTGGCGTTCTTGATTGCCGGAGCTGTTTCCGTGACGAGGAGTTCAACTGTCATTGGCGGCTCGACGGAGACAACCTGGCTTTCGAAGACTCCCAGGACAACTTCGGTGCCATCGAGCAGGAACCCTTTCACCGGCCCGTACATCTCGTCACCCAGCTCGTACTGTTCGTAACTCTCCAGGTCCATGAATATGCCGTTGTCACCGTCGGCATAGAGGAACTGGCCCTTGCGTTTCTCAAAATCGGCGGCATCGACACGCTCACCGGCTTTGAAAGTCTTTTCCAGAACCTGGCTGGTCAGCAGGTTGCGGTACTTGGTCTTGATCAGGGTGCTGCCGCCACGCGCCGAAGGTGACTGGCTGGACAAATCGAGGACCAGACAGGGTGCTGTATCGAGCAGGATGACCTGACCGCGTTTCAGATCGTTGGATGTCATATGGTTGTCTCCTTGAAGAGGTGATTTCTTTGAGTAGCGGGAATTAGCATAGAACTGGCAGGGAGGAAATTTTATAAAGTTGCAGCGATTATAAATGGGACTGGTGACACTCAAAAGGGGCACTCTTTTTTGAGTGTCACCATTTCAAAAGTTGTCAAACCAAGGAAACGTCATGTAACCTGTTCCCTGAACTGTATCGAAATAATACAAATATCTCAAACTGACATAACCCCACAAGGACGTATCATGGATTTTCGTTCAACTGTTTTGAAATTAGGGCTTAAACAAATCTCACAACAACTTGGTGAGCAGCCCATGTGCATTCTTGAAATCGGGTGCATGTTCAAAAAAAATGAAGGGAAGTCGACGTTGATTCTGGGCGAATTTGTCCACAACCGTCCGGGTGGCGGTCGTTTAATCAGCATCGAGTACGATCAGAATCATATTGATTCCTGTAAAGAAATCCTCCGTAAACATGCCCCTCAACTAATCAACAACATAGAATTCCACTGCGGACACAGTCTTGCGGTACTGCCACCACTTTTGGAAGATTTAAAAGCTATTCACCTTGTCATCCAAGATGGAGGAGCACACCCAGAGGTTTGCTTGCAGGAATTCGAATTGCTGGCCAACTCACTTGCACCCGAGGGGCTGATACTCGTAGATGACGCACAAAAACTGGAATTTTCAGAAGCCTACTCTTTGCCACGGCCATTGGGAAAATGTACATTTATTTTACCCTACCTATTGTTGGCAAATTATAAGACTTATCGAAAAGAATATCGCAATGCAAACGCCACAGTTGATGGCCCAGATTCCATTCCAGACTCAAAATTCATTCGTCAAATAATGAACGTTGAGCTCCCCAAAATAGAACCGCGGGACTTTATACTGCTTGAAGCCAGGCACAAAATGCTCGCTTATGGGAATGTTTCCTTATTGCAGGAATGGCAAGCCAAATCAAATACTATTCGATCAAAAGTAGCCCGCATAAAATCATGCATAATGGATTTTTTAGAGAAGAAATTATGACCACAGTTCCGTGACAAAAAAGAATAGGGTCAGTTCCTGCCCTCACAGCAAAAAAAACCAGGACACAAATCGGCCTTTTGTCATATTTTCGTGTTTCGCACCACTCGCCTCGCACCTCAGGGGTTTTCAAGCTCTGGATATGAACCGCCCCTCCCGGGTGTCAACCTTGACCTTCTCATCAGATTCGAGATAGGCAGGGACCTGGATCTTCAAACCGGTTTCGAGGGTTGCCTCCTTGGTCTGGGCCTGAGCGGTGGCGTTCTTGATTGCCGGGGCGGTTTCCGTGACGAGGAGCTCAACTGTCATTGGTGGCTCGACGGAGACAACCTGGCTTTCGAAGACTCCCAGGACAACTTCGGTGCCATCGAGCAGGAACCCTTTCACCGGCCCGTACATCTCGTCACCCAGCTCGTACTGTTCGTAACTCTCCAGGTCCATGAATATGCCGTTGTCACCGTCGGCATACAGGAACTGGCCCTTGCGTTTCTCAAAATCGGCGGCATCGACACGCTCACCGGCCTTGAAAGTCTTTTCCAGAACCTGGCTGGTCAGCAGGTTGCGGTACTTGGTCTTGATCAGGGTGCTGCCGCCACGCGCCGAAGGCGACTGGCTGGACAAATCGAGGACCAGGCAGGGTGCTGTATCGAGCAGGATGACCTGACCGCGTTTCAGATCGTTGGATGTCATGTTGTTTCTCTCCTTAAGATAGATCAGAGGCTGTTCTTTTTTCAGAAAGCGTGAATCTAGCACAAGTCCTGCCGGCTATGAAGCCGGATTTGACCCGCCCCGTATAACAAGGCTTTTAAGTATCACAGAAAAGTCGTCAATAATCTTACGTCAAAACACAAAATTTGCGCCTGCATATCACAAAATACCTCGTCAAAAGGCAATCCCAGTTCAAAAACTTATAAAATTTAAATTTAAAAACAGGTACTTATAACATGGCACGCATAATGCTTTACTATACTGGTAATAATTAGATTGTCATGGTGATCTTCAACATTGGAGCCACTTGAGATGAGTCAGAAAGAACAAAAAATGAAAGCAAACAACAGTGCTGTAAAAAAAATCAAATGGGACATCATCCTCCTCTTAAACGCTTTAATCGCTGCCCTGATCAGTCTGACTACGGCCTCTGCGGTTGCGGCAGGAGTTGCCAAAGGGCTATTTTATATCTTCCTGAGTCTGTTCCTGATGGCAATTATCGAAAACCTTCTGCAAAAAGCCGAAGCTTAAACTGCACCACGCCGTTTCCCTTCCCTTCTGCTCCATGCAGTATGCGCCGGTTGCAGCACCAGCGGCAGCATGTTAAATTGCCCCTTCGTCCGCCATGTCAAGATCCGCAGGACGATCATTGACAGGAATGCGGTGATTACGAACAGCGCGGAGATCGGCTACGCCCCGGCAGAGGATAGGCACAATGGCTACACGGGTGACGGAGACCGGGATTGTTAAGGTGCCGCGCATGGACAAATAGCTGCCATTGCGACAGTGCGCAGCAAGTCGCCTGAGAGAGAGAAGAGGTAGAAACGCCTCGTTAAGCGCTCGTAAGTGCAGGCCTTCTGGTCTATGCTGTGGCATTGCTTGGTGGGCCTAATCGGGAGAATTTGCGGAATCCTCAGAGGCAGGCATCCGGCCCGACAGAGAGAAATCTCTTCAAACCATCAATTGTCCACCGTTGATCTCGATCACCTGGCCAGTCACATAACCGCTTAAATTGTCACAAGCCAGGTAGAGGGCGGTTCCTGCGCAATCAACCGCTTCGCCAAGTCTCAGCATCGGGATGCCGGCCCGGGTCTTTTCCAGCTTTTCCCGGCTGGAAAATTGTGCATGGAAGGCCGTATCGATGGTGCCCGGGGAAATTGCATTGACCCGGATATGCCGATCAGCCAATTCCCGCGCCAAGGAGCGGGTCAGGGTACTGACAAAGGCCTTGGAGGCGCTGTAGACCGAAGATCCGGGGCTGCCACCGGTCAGGGCGGAAATCGAACTGACATTTATTATACATCCCCCCCCCTGATTTATAAAGTGCGGGAGAGCCGTGCGACAGGCGGTGACGACCGAGCGGGCATTGAGGTCGAATACCTGGGTGATGAAATCATCATCCAATGCTTCCAGGTGACGCCTGGCAACCATGCTGCCGGCGTTATTGAGAAGAATATCCAGCCTGCCGAAGTGTGCTACCACCCGTTCGATTGTGCCGGCAATGGCCAGGCTTGTACTGAAATCCGCCTGAATCGCAACAGCTTCACCGCCGGCCACACGAATTCTCTCAACAAGCGCTGAGACAGCCTGTCCATCGCTGCGATAGTGGTGTATCCCAACCTTGGCCCCGTGGCGACCAAAAGCTTCCGCAATAGCCGCACCGATTCCGCTTCCCCCACCGGTCACCAATACAACCTTCCCGCAAAGATCGTCCTTCAATAAATTCGTCTGTTTTTTTTGCATGCCGCCTCTCGCGTCGATTTTTACCCTACCAGAACCTTGGACACCGCTTTTTTCCAGCCACGCAGCAGGTCGTGCCTTTCCGCAGGTTTAAGCTTTGGGGTAAATAATGCGTCTCGCTGCCAATGGTGACCTATGTCAGCCAGCGAACCGAATACCCCTAGCTGGATTCCTGCCAGGTAGGCAGCCCCTAAAGCAGTGGTTTCTGTCACCCTGGGGCGCTCAACCGGAACGTCCAGCAGGTCAGCCAGAAACTGTAGGAACCAGTTATTGGCGACCATGCCGCCATCGACTCGCAAAGTCTTCGAAGCGGTTTCACTATCCCTTTTCATGGCCTCCATCAGGTCATAGGTCTGATAGCCAACTGATTCCAACGTTGCCCGGACAATGTCAGCAATCCCGGTGTCACGGGTCAGACCAAAAATTGCTCCGCGGGCATGGGGATCCCAATGCGGAGCCCCCAGTCCGGTAAAAGCGGGAACCAGATACACCCCGCGATTTGAATTAAGCCCTTGCATCAACCCTTCAATTTCGCTTACGGAGTCAATCAATTTCAGTCCATCGCGAAGCCACTGGACAGCCGCGCCGGCGACGAAAATTGAGCCTTCGATGGCATAGCTGGTCTGTCCGTCAACACGATAGGCTACCGTTGTCAGCAGGCGATTTTGGGAACGTAAGGCTTTGTCCCCGGTGTTCATCAACGTAAAGCAGCCTGTGCCATAAGTGCTTTTGATCATCCCCGGCTCAATACAGGCTTGGCCGATGGCTGCCGCCTGCTGATCACCGGCCATTCCACCAATCGGTATGGTGCGCCCGAACAGATTAGCGTCCGTCGCGCCGAAATCGGCAATACAATTATTTACCTCGGGCAACAGGGGCCCAGGGATTTGGAACAAATCCAACAAAGTTTTATCCCATTTTTGGGAATGGATATTGAACAACATGGTCCGCGACGCATTGGTGGCGTCGGTGGCATGCGACTTCCCTCCCGTTAACCTCCAGAGCAGAAAGCTGTCGACCGTGCCGAACGCCAGTTCCCCCTTTTCCGCCCTGGCCCGCGCGCCGTCGACGTTGTCGAGGATCCAACCTATCTTGGTTGCCGAAAAGTAAGGGTCAAGCAGCAGGCCGGTTCGTTCGGCGACCTGCTCTTCGTTGCCAAGGACCTTCAGCTCGGCACAATAGTCGGCGGTTCGCCGATCCTGCCACACGATGGCATTGTAAAGGGGTTCACCGGTCAGACGATCCCAGACCAGAGTCGTTTCGCGCTGGTTGGTAATGCCAATGCCGGCGACCTCGATTCCAGTCGCATCCGCCTGCTGTAGAAGCTGGCGACAGACCGCGAGCACAGATTGCCAGATTTCCTCCGGGTCATGTTCGACCCAACCATCCTGCGGATAGATTTGTCTGAATTCCTGCTGGGCAAGCGCAACAGATTGTCCCCTCTCGTCAAAAATCATCGCCCGAGAGCTGGTTGTCCCCTGATCGATCGCAAGGATATGACGTCCACCCATAAAAGGCCTCCTGTAGACTCATGTTTGGTTCTCGAAAGTTCATAATCGCTCAATACCGAAAATTGTCAAGGTCTTGATTGTTCGGAATCGAATAAATAGTGCGTTTTTTCCTTGCTAAACGAACATTTCCTGATATAAAACTTAAATCCAATCTACAATAAAACATAGTTATCACTCTTGGCAATTCTGGATACAAGATGAATCAGCGACAGCAGGAAATTCTGATCCTCGTTCAACAGCAGGGTTTCGTTGCTATCGAAACTCTGGCACAGAATTTCAATGTAACGCCACAAACGATCCGCCGCGACATCAACACTCTCTGCGATCAAAAATTGCTCACCCGCTATCATGGCGGTGCCGGGCTCATCTCCAGCGTTGAAAATGTCGAATACACCACCCGTCAAGTCATGAATCTGGAAGAGAAACGCTGGATCGCCGAGATGACTGCAAAGCAAATCCCCGATAAGGCATCGATCTTTATCAACATCGGCACCACGACCGAAGAAGTGGCAAAAGCATTACAAAATCATACCGGCTTGCGGATTATTACCAACAACTTGAATGTTGCGGTGATCCTGCGCAGCAATCCAAGCTTTGAAATCATTATAGCGGGCGGCGTGGTCAGACCTCGTGATGGCGGCATTACCGGCGAAGCCACCATCGATTTTCTCCGCCAGTTCAAGGTTGATTTCGGCATTATCGGTATCTCCAGCATTGACGCGGATGGAACTCTGCTAGACTTTGACTATCATGAAGTTCGAGTAACCCAGGCCATTATCGAAAACTCCCGCCAGGTATTTCTGGTTGCGGATCGGAGCAAATTCGAGCGCTGTGCGATGGTCAGGCTAGGCAATATCAATCAGGTTGACGCACTCTTTACGGACCATTTACCACCACCGCATATCATGGAAGTTCTGAACGAAACCAACGTTGTCCTATATACTTCTGATGCCGATATTCGCAAAAAGATACGCCTGGCAGAGTCAACCTAAGCAAGGGATGTTGCTTCATGGCAATGGTTATTGAAAACGTCACAAAGTTGGTCGCGAACGATTGTCATATCGATGATATTTCGCTTGAACTCGAGCCGGGGACTTTCAACATTCTGCTCGGTCGAACCCTGTCGGGAAAAACGACATTGATGCGGCTGATGGCTGGACTCGACAAGCCGACAAGAGGGCGAATCCTGATGAATGGTCAGGACCTGACCGGCGTATCGGTGCGCAAACGCGACGTTGCCATGGTTTATCAGCAGTTCATTAATTATCCCTCGATGACCGTTTATAAAAACATTGCCTCGCCCTTGCGTCTGGCAAAGGTTGCTGAAGTCGAAATTGATCGCAAGGTTCGCGAAGTTGCCGAGATGCTCCGGATTGAAAATCTGCTGGATCGGATGCCAGCAGAACTATCGGGCGGGCAACAGCAACGCACTGCCATTGCCCGCGCGCTGATCAAAGA
>Ga0316193_10002627_pt1 | contig 12714 bp, 9 predicted proteins | sample MerIslsedime2_MG_FD_207735 | JGI IMG/M metagenome (GOLD analysis project Ga0316193, IMG submission 207735) | Coastal sediment microbial communities from Maine, United States - Merrow Island sediment 2 | ecosystem: Environmental > Aquatic > Marine > Coastal > Sediment | place: USA: Maine... | reverse complement strand
ATGACGCCGTGCCACTGGGAAACGAACCCGTAGTCGAGTGCCAGGTCATTGAGCGGGTTTCGACCGATGCGTACGGGAGTCGTGGGAAACAACCGGGTTTCGTCAGAGCCTTGCGAGCCGTCGTGGACGCGAACGAGTAATGCCATGCTGAGAACTCGAGCTTACCCCGAGACGACGTCAACGCGAAAGGAACCATCGTCCCCGAGGGAGATGTCCACGCTGCCGACCTTGTCGCCGCGGGACATTAGAGAGAGCAGCTCCATCGCGATCAATGGGGTGAGACTTCCTCTCATGATGTGGTCCACGTTGCGCGCACCGGTCTCCACCTCGGTGCAACGTTTCGTGATTTCCTCGAGGACCGCGTCGGACACAGTTGGCCGGACGCCATGAGATTCCTCGATGCGATCTCCGAGCTTGTTGAGCTTGAGCTCTGTGATGGAGCGCAGGATGACAGGATCGAGTGGCCGGTACGGAACCACCGTCATGCGACCGACGAGCGCCGGCTTGAAGTGTTGGCTCAGCTCGGGCCGAATCATTTTGACGACATCCTCCGGGCTCGCGTTCGCGTTGGAGTCGTAAATCTGCATGATGCTATTCGTCGCAAGGTTGCTGGTCATGATGATCAGCGTATTTCGGAAATTGATTTGGCGACCTTCGCCATCGTTGCAGATGCCCTTGTCGAAGATCTGGTAGAACACATTCATCACTTGAGGGTCGGCTTTTTCGCACTCGTCGAGGAGAACGACCGAGTAGGGGCGCTGCCGAACAGCTTCGGTGAGCAAACCACCCTCGCCGTAGCCGACATAGCCCGGTGGGGAGCCGATGAGCCGAGAGACCGTGTGCTTCTCCGTGAACTCCGTCATGTTGAGCGTCGTGACGAAACGCTCGTGACCATAGAGCAAATCGGTTAGCGCCAGAGCTGTCTCCGTCTTTCCGACACCGCTTGGCCCGACGAACAGCATCACGCCGATGGGACTGTTCGGGTCGCGGATCCCAGCATAGGAGGAGCGAACCGCTTCAGCGACGGCGGCTAGCGCGTGGTCCTGCCCCTTCACGCGCGCTCGGAGCCTATCCTCCAGCTCGACGACAACGGGAAGGTTCCCACGTTGCATCTTGCCGAGCGGCACCCCCGTCCACGAAGACACGGTGCGCGCGACGGCCTCCGCACTCACATCGACATGGATGAGGCGGTCATCCTCTCGTTTTTCTTCTTGCGGGGGCGCAGCCGTGGCTTCGCCACTGGCCTTCCCGCCCTCTTCGTCCTTTCGCCGCTGGAGTAGCGCGGTCACCTGCTCCTTTTCCGCCTTCCAACGCTGGGTCAGCACATCGCACTCGGTTTGTAGGGTGCCGAGTCGCTTTTCAGTGGCGGCGATGTCGTCTTCTAGACCTGAATAGCCGTGCCCTTGATCGCGTTGAAGGGCGGACAGCTTTCGGTGGAGCGCGGCGAGATCTTCGTCCAGCTCGACCAGCTCCTCCGGCCTCGCCTCGTACTCGACGCGAACGCGTGCCGACGTCGTGTCCATGAGGTCGACCGCTTTGTCAGGAAGCTGCCTGCCGGAGATGTAACGATGGGAGAGCTCGGCAGCCGCGACGATTGCCTCGTCGAGGATTCGAACGCCGTGCGCAGCCTCGTAGATGCTTTTGAGCCCGCGAAGCATGACTTTAGTATCGTCGGCCGATGGCTCATCGACCTTGACGGGTTGGAAACGACGTTCTAACGCCGCATCCTTTTCGAAGTACTTCTTGTATTCAGACCACGTCGTTGCCGCGACCGTCCGAAGCTCCCCCCGTGCGAGGGCCGGCTTGAGCAAGTTCGCGGCGTCCGAGCCCCCTTGCTGCCCTCCCGCGCCGATTAGCGTGTGTGCTTCATCGATGAACAGGATCGTGGGCTTTTCCGAGCCCTTGATCTCCTCGAGAACGCCCTTGAGGCGGTTTTCGAACTCGCCCCTGACGCTGGCTCCGGCTTGCAGGAGACCCAAGTCGAGCCCGTAGATGTCTGAGTTCTTCAGGCTCTCGGGGACCTCACCACTGACGATTTGAAGGGCAAGGCCCTCGACCAGCGCTGTCTTTCCGACGCCCGGCTCGCCTACGATGATCGGATTGTTCTTCCGGCGCCGGCACAGGATGTCGACGGCCTGCCGAATCTCCCGGTGCCTTCCGAAAATCGGGTCGATCTTCCCTGCCCGTGCTTTCTCCGTGAAGTTCTCGCAGAAGCGCTCGAGTGCTCCGCCACCCGTGGGGGCCTTTCTCGCACCTGGCTTCGCCTGTGCAATGGGCTCGGCCTCGCGGGCTTCTTTCGAGTTGGATAGGATCTCGACGATCTCCTTGCCGAGGGCCTCACTCGAAATCGCTCGAAGCTCGGGAACCGCGATCGCGACGTAGCGGTCCGGCTCGCGGATCAACTGGTAGAGAAGCATGCCCGTACGAATGGCCGTTTCCCCGTGCTCCACGCTCGCAGTGACCCAGGTGTCTTCGAACCATCGAAACAGGATCGGCGAAAAGACCGGACGCGCTGTGGAGCCAGCGGGCGCCCGACCGAGCGCGTCTTCCACGCGCTTGAGCAGTGATTCTCGGTTTTGTGAGCATTGGTGCAGGATGCCCGAAGGCTCACTCTCCGGATCAGCCAGCAACTGCTCCAACATGTGCTCCGCTGTGGCCTCTGCATGCTGCGCGGAAGCTGCCCGTCCTACCGCAGCGTTGAGCGCTCGCTGCGCGGTCGGTGTCATGAGTTGAACGAGTCTGCTTGGATCGGTTCGCACGGCTGCCTCCAAATTCTGTTCACACTAAAGATCGGTTGACCCCGAGCTCCTTGCCTACGTTGCGCATGATCAGCACCTCATTGCCGCGGAAGCCCGCCAGACGGGCCGTCCCGATGCGCGAAAAACCAATTCTCATGGTCTCGGCGGCGTCCGCTTCGAGCACGAGCTCCAAGTCGTACTCGAGCGGGTCCCGGAGCACGAGACTGACCGTTGCGCGGAGCCGATCCAGAAGCACCTCGCCTTCAGCGAAAAGCTCGGATTCTCGTCTCGTCAGTGTTCCGACGCGAATCGCGAACCGGCCACGCTGGTCGTACACTCGGCGACCCAACATGGCCTGTTCCCCCAGGGCGTGGTTGCGCGCGCCGAGAAGGGTGCATTGGTCCTCATCGATTTCGATCCAGTTTCCAACGAACTCGCGAACCTGAACGTCGACTTCGGGAATCTCATCCCGGAGAATTACTCCGACGGCGGTCCTCAGTGCGACGGCTCCGCGAGCGCGTTTTGTCAGGATGGGGATCAGGACCATCAGGTGACGCGCATCGAGCGCCAGGCCGGGCTCCTGTTGTACGCCCGCCAAGCCGAGGAGTCGGGTAAGCCACCGGTCCGAACCGTCTGAGCGGTGTTCCCGAGCCGGGTCGAGTCGGGTGGTGGCCCGATACAGCAGCGAGATCGCGCGATGGTGGAAGAGGTCGAGAAAATCTCTCTGCGTGCCTTGCTCAAAGGTGTCGAAGAGCACTCCCTCGGGGATGTGCGGAGGGAGTGGGGAGGCCGTGCCGGAGAGTCCTAGGAACGTTGTTACCAGCTCGAAGCGCGCCGGCGCCTGGCCGACAATTTCCACCTTGCTGACGTCGGCGGCGTGGAAGCCGAGGTCGGGGTCATGCCGAAATCGAATCGCTTCGCGCTCGATCGGCCCCGTCCCGCCCACTCGGCTCGCTCCCTCGGTCACGCGTTCGAGGAAGGACACGAGCCCGAAGAACGAGCGCGGCGCGGCATCGCGATACTCCTCCCACGTTAGAGGAGCGGCTGTGTCCCGGTCTCTGGCTTCCATGAGAAACTTTGGTTCGAGGGGTAGAGGTTGAGCGAAAGTCTATGAAAGCAGTTGATGGGGCTCTCCGACACCATCAGTCGCTGCAGCGCGCAGCCAAGCAGATAGGCATCGCCCATCCCAGTGAATCCGGTTTCGTCGATCTGGACGACGGTGTGGAGGCCGAACATGGGGATTCGCTCGAAGACCCGGCGCTCGCGGGTGGCCACCACGCTTCGTATCGCTTCAATCCTCAACCGGTTGGATTCGAACACCTGTTGATCGGTCTCCTCATGGACGTTGTAGAGCGCTAGCAACGAGCTGAGAACGCCAGCGTCCGCGAGTGCCCGCGTGTTCAGAGCCATATGCGACACCAGACGCCAATGCTTTTCCGACCCTACCGCGGGCCTAGTCGGTCTCGTGACCCGGGTCATGTTGCGGAACCCCGCTACGGTCGGCGAACCGGACGTCGGGTGGCTGATGTCGCCCGGCCGTAGCTCGTTTGGCAACTGACGGTTGGTACAGGTGAGCTCGAGCGACAGGACTCGCTCTGACAAGTCCGGCGCCACGTCGGCTGGCGTGAGGATGGATAGGTACGTGTCGACCGCGTTGTCGAGGGGAGAACGCGCTCTGCGAACGCTGTAGTAGCGTTGGTCGTCCCGCGCGTTGTTGAGGTGGGCGAATGCGAAGAACGGGTCGTAGGTGATTCGTTTCGAGCCTCGAGATTCGACAGCGGTCACCGAGTCGACGCTGTAGATCTCGGTGTGGTGCGGATCGCGGCTGAGCGCCCTCAACAAGTACTCGTGTTCCCTGGAGTTCTGCTTCACCGGAGATGCGTCTGCCTTGAACAGGTTCACCACGGGCACGCAGTGAAGCTGAAACAACTCCGACGTGAGGCGCTCCGGCAGCTTGGGAGGGTCGTCGAAGTGCAAGACGACATCGAAGGTTTCGGAAAGCGCGCCTTCTGGCAGGTCCGCAAAGCCGCCCAGGTCCACGAAAAGCAGCTTCGCTGGCATCGTGAAGTACTCTTGAAGGAGAGCGAGGCCTTCGGGGACCGTGTCTGGCCAGGGCAGAAGCCTCAGAGTCTGATCCACGCCGGGCAGCCCAACGTGATTCGATAGCGGATGCGTCCGACCGTTCGATTCGAGCTCGGCTCCTCGGAGATGCTCAGCCAGCCAGAGAAACACCGTGGATGAGAGCCCGAGAGGCCCGTCGAGAAGAAGTCGCATGCGGCCGTGGGCTGGCCACTTCGGCTCAGAGCTGGCGCGGAACCGAAGACGGATGATCGGCCGGCTCTCGGTCGACGGATCCATCGAGCAGCCCTCTAACCTGATGGGCAAAAGATCCGTCGGAGCCACAGTCCGAAACGTGCATCGCGATCCTTCGACCGCTCGGGTTGCCAACTCCGTGCCGGCTTCGACCTCGTAGTGACCGCGAATCGCCGAAGGGCTGGGCGAAAACTGAACGATAGAGCTCGCCGGAATCTGCCGAAACAGTTGAGGGACGATTAGCTCTCCCAAGGAATCGATCACCTCGGGTAGGGCGTTGTCGACGCGCTCTCGGATCCGAGCTGTCAGGAAAGCGAATCCCTCGAGAAGCCGTTCGACCTCGGGGTCGCCCTCGCGATCCGCCAGCGCTCTCGTCAAGGACGGGTTGGCTCGCGCGAACTCTTGGCCGAGCTCTCGCAAATAGGTCAGCTCGCTCTGGTAGTACTTGCTAAACATCGGCTCCGTTGACCTCGAACCGGTGGCCGGGGACCATCTTCGTTCGGACGCAAAACGGTGTCTTCGCGGCGTCGCTCTGGCGCCCCGAGATGTCGAAGTAGAGAACGAATGCGTCGTCGGAAGGAACGAATCGCACGTTGACCTTCGAGAGGCGAGGTTCGTACTTGAGAATCACGTCACGAATCGCGTTCTGAAGTGCGTGGGCCCCGTCCGGAAGCATGTGGACGATGTCGGTGAGGTCGGGAAGCCCGAAGTCCGGGTTCGTGGCCGAGAGCCCCTCCCGCGAGTTCAACAGTGTCTGCAGATGCTCCGCGATCGACCGGGTTGCATCGATGGTGCGTCGCTCGGACCCGAGCCTGGTAAGAAACCGCTCGCTCATGTCGCGCTCTCTGCCTCAGCCTTTGCCGCCGCCGCTTGGACCTCCAGGGTAGCCATTCGACTGATCAGTCCCGTCCGCGACACCGACAACGCTCTGGCGGCCTTGGCTACGACGCCCTCGTGCTTGACGAGGACGTCTTGAATGATTTGGCGTTCGATGGCGTCGAGCTCCTCCCGCCGATCCGCCAGTTGTTCCCAACGTTGCTTGACCTCTTGCCCTGGGATTGCTTCGATCGTCGGATGCACGGATTCCGGAATCGTACGGAAAGACGCGCCGGGTCTCGGTAGGTCGAGATGACGTGCCTCGATGGCGTTCGCCTGTTCGTTCGCGGCAAGGGCGCGATTCTTCGCCCGTTCCATCGTAGATTCGAGCTCACGGATGTTGCCTGCCCACTCCAGGTGCTGTGCCGTCAGGGCCTTCCGAACTTGCGGCTCTAGAAACCACCGCCTGTCGGGGTCGGTTTGCTCCAAGTAACGAATCGCCATCTGCGGAATGTCGGCCCTTCTATCTCGGAGAGGTGGGAGACTAAGAGGCACGGTCGCCACCCGGAAGTACAGGTCCTGGCGAAAGCGGGTATCCGCGACCGCTCGTGCGATGTTCCCGTTGGTCACCGAGATGAGACGAACCTCCGCTTTCTTGGGCTCGCCGCCTTGATACCCGAGCGGCCGGTACGTTCCGAACTGCGTGAAGTCGAGAAGCAGTTGCTGGGCATGGGCCGGGAGGTTGAGCACCTCATCGAGAATGAGCGTGCCCTTGTCTGCATACTCCACCAGACCCTTGCGCTTTGAGACAGCGCCCGAAAACGCCCCCCGCTCGTGCCCGAAGAGCTCGGAGGTAATCGTGTTCATATCGTCGCTGAACCCGAGCGTTGCTCGCACGATCGGCGTTCGCTTGCTTGCTCGCGCGATCGCAGTTGCGAGCTGTGTCTTGCCCGTTCCAGACTCGCCGAGAATCAGGATCGAGGCGTTGCTCCGGATCGCGGCCCGGACTTCCTCTCGAGTGGCTCGCATGCTGTCCGGCCCCAGTAGCTCATCGAGCTCCAGATACCGCGAGGGCTCGTGCACGGCTTTTTGCTCACGCAGGTTCTCTCGGGCCTTCTCGACGAGCGCTTGTTGAGCAGTGACCGCTCCAAGCAATCCGGCCACGCACTCCACGAATTCCACCACGCTATCCTCTGTTCCCTGATGGTTTGGAAAATCCAGGTAGATCGCTCCGACCAGGCGCGGGTTGGCGCGAGGAGTCGCGGGCTGTGACCAGAGTGGGACAGCGACGAATGATCCCGTTGGAGCATACGGGACCGGTCCCGCCATCGTTCGTCGTCGTTGCTGGACGTCGCTCAACACCGTGGTGACATGTTCAGCAACGAGCGCAGGGGCGACGCTGTGGAAGCTGCTGGTGCGGGAGCGATGGACGGGACCGATCGCTTTGGATTCGAGGGTGCTCCACGCCGATGTCGCGCCGAGTGTCAGACACAGCGCGTCCAGCGTTTCCTCGATGAAGCGGCCGTTCCGCAGCCCCATGACGACCGCGGTCACTACCGCTCGTAATCGCGGCCAAGGGTTTCTGTCTTCCACCATCGGCATCGGCCGTACACGAGATTACATGGTCGCGGCCGTCCCGACTATAGATTCCGTAAAACCAGATGTTTCTCATTCAACCCGTCGGAAGTGCTTGATTTTTAGATAAAGCGCCGGTCCGTGCGAAATGCCCGGAGCCGCGCACTTTCGAATCCCGGCCTGGCGTGTTCGTGTAAGCTAACAACGATGAGATTGAACATTGGTTTACGCTTAGTGCTGCTCCCAGCGACGCTACTACTGGTGCACTGCGCGGACGTGGTTGCAGGGTCACCTCAGGACGGGGGCACAGGGGGTGAAGGCGGGGACCCTTGCGACACCAACCTCTGCGAATGCGACAACGACGGAGACTGCGACTCGCACGAGGTCTGTGACACCTCCGGCCCTGGTCGCCTCTGTGTGTGCGCGCCTGCCTACGAAGACACCGGCAGCGGATGCGAGTTCGCGGGCGCGCCGGAAGACCCTGGATTCGAGGACGGGACCCCGTGGCAAGGAAGCTCAGGCGCGGGGATCAACCCGCAGGCGGCCGGGGACATCGACCCTGGCGAGGCATTCTTCAGCGAGGGCGGTGTGTGCGCCCTGAGCACGGTGACTCAGACGTTCACCATGCCCGATTTCGACCGTGCCGAACGGTTCGCCGTCGATATCAACTACCGCCAGTTCATCCAGGATGCATTCGGCTTCGATCGTGTTGGAGCCATCGTCAACATCGACGGTGGGTGGAATGAGTTCCCTTCCCAGAATTCGTACGCAGAGCAGTCGTTCTGTTTAGGCGAGGCTGGATACGGTGGAGATGTCTCCTTTGAGCTCTCCCCCAATCAGATCTCGAGCTCGTGCGACGGTACGCCAATCACGTCGCTTTCGATCGATCGCTTCGCGGTGAGGGTTGCCGGTCCAGGCGAGTGCCCCGCGCCCGGCACGGTGCTGAACGGCAATTTTGAAGATTCTAGCGGCTGGGAGTTCGTGACGACCGGCGATGGGGTTGCTGAGTACGCGGCCGGCGCCGGCGTCGGCGCGTCCAGAGGCGCGCAACTGACTACGGCAACGCGCTGTTCGTCCGCGGGTGCCAAAGGAAGCATTTCGCTTCCCACCGAGGCCAGCGTCCCTTCGACCGCAATTCAGTTTTCGCTGACCGGAACCTCCACGCCGGTGGAAGTCTCGTTCGGGGACCATGCCATCTCGCGGCTGGTGCGCAATAGTGGGAGTCGCGTCGTTTGCGTGCCCGAGTGGGCGAAGGGCAGCGCGCAATCGATCACCTTCGCTCTCCCGCGCTTGCACTCGACCGGCGATTGCAGCGTTGCGCGCGCTCGAGACGTCGTCATCGACAACATCTCCATCGTGAGTGAGCCGGGCTTCTGCGGCGCAGATCGAACGCTGGATCTCGGGTTCGAGATCCCCCTCGATGCGCCAGATATCGCGCCCGGTTGGGCAGTGACCGACGGTGCCGTCAACGGCACCGAGGCTCCCGCTGACATCTTGGTGAGTCCGGGCGAGGCTCACTCCGGGAACGGTGTCCTGAGATTGACAGCGACCAATTTCTGCAATGGCTCGTTTGCGTCGAGGCGGTTCCTCGTTCCCGATGCCGACGGCGCGAACGGTCCGGCGATCAGGTTCTTCGGCCGGGTGCCCGCCGGTCAGGGTGAAAGTGGCATCCGAGTTGTCGATGGCGCCTCGCCCCCAGTACAGCTGCTCGTGCCCGAGACCGGGGTCTGGGAGCAATCGATCATCTGCATCCCACAACGACACATCCGTCGCCCCCTGACGATCGAGTTCTTCGCGACCGGTGGCGGCGGTGGTTGCAGCGACTTCATGACTCCGTCGGTCGGATTCTTCGACGACGTCGAGATCACCACCGACCCGCTCTGTCCAGTCATGTAGTCGCACTGGAAGTCCCACATCTCGCCCTCTTGCTTGCCCGGACAACGCACGGCAGTCCGCGCCAGGGATGCAGACGCCGATCGAGTCGACCGTATTGGTGGCGTTGAGAATTCCCCGAGAGCGTGTTGTACTCGTGCCCCTGTCTCAACCAAGGAGGGTGCCATGCGCGTTCTCGGATTCTTCGTTCTCGCGTCGATCGGCTGGGTAGGGTGCAAGCACGCGGAGCCGCCACCGCAGGATGCTTCGAGCGTTACGGCGGAGTCACCACCTGCGGGGGAAGAAGCAGCGACGGCACCGCTGTTTGAAGGGCTCGGGGATTTCAGTCACCCGATCACCGTCTCATCCCCGCTTGCTCAACGCTATTTTGATCAGGGAATGATTCTGTCGTTCGGATTCAATCATGCCGAAGCGGAGCGTTCGTTCCGATACGCGGCCGAGCTCGATGAGAGCTGCGCGATGTGCTGGTGGGGGGTCGCCTACGTGCTCGGTCCCAACATCAACGCACCGATGTCGCCCGAAGCAGGCGCCCAGGCCTGGGAGGCACTCGGCCGGGCCCATGCGTTGGCTCCAAAGGTGAGTGCCAAGGAGCAGGACTACATCACGACTTTGTCTGCGCGGTATGTCGAAGCGCCCACCGAGGATCGGACTGCGCTCAACGAGGCGTACGCAGAGGCGATGAAGCAGTTGGCCGCGAAGTATCCGGACGACGTCGACGCAACCATCCTGGCGGTGGAGGCCCTCATGGACCTACACCCTTGGAACTTCTACGACTTCAAGACCGGTGAGGCGCGGCCATGGACGCCCGAGATCCTGGCCCTGCTCGAAGGTGCGCTCGAGGCGGCGCCCGACCACCAGATGGCCAATCATCTCTATATTCACCTGGTCGAAGCCTCGCACGAACCGGAGCGTGCCTTGCCGTCGGCGGCGCGCCTGCCCAAGAGCGCGCCGGGGGCGGGGCATCTGGTTCACATGCCGGCACACGTGTACATCCGCGTCGGTCAGTACAACGAAGCCTCGAAGGCCAATCAGGCCGCAGTCGAAGCCGACCAGGATTACATCACTCAGTGTCGTGCGCAGGGCATCTACCCGCTCGCCTACCACCCACACAACTATCATTTCCTATCGCGCACCGCGTCTCTCGAGGGCCGTAGCGCCGTCGCCCTGGACGCCGCGAACCGCATGAAAAACCACGTTCCTGGAGACATGATGCGGGCGCCGGGACTGTCGACGCTGCAGCACTATTGGATCACGCCGCTGTACGTGATGGCGCGGTTCGGGATGTGGGATCAGATCCTTGCGTACCCCAAGCCCGATGACGATCTCGTCTACCCAATTGGCGTCTGGCACTACGCGCGCGGGTTGGCGTTCACCGCGGACGACAAGATCGCGGAGGCTGACGCAGAGCTCGCCGAGCTCCAGAAGGCCGCCGATGACCCGGCGATCGAAGCCGTTAGCGTCTGGGACATCAACACCGCGAAAAGCCTGGTCCGGATTGCAGCGCTGATCTTGGAGGGTGAGATTGCGGCGAAGCGCGGCCAGCAAAGCCGCGCGATCAGTCTGCTCCGCAAGGCCGTCGCGCTCGAAGACCAGCAGAACTACGATGAGCCGCCGAGCTGGTACATGTCGACGCGCCACGTGCTCGGAGCGCTCTACCTGCAAGTCGGCAAGCCCAAGGCCGCGGAGCGCCTGTACCGCGAGGACTTGGCCGTGTTTCCGAACAATGGCTGGGCCCTCTTCGGCCTCGCCCAGGCGCTCGATGCTCAGGGGAAGCGTTCAGAGGCCGCCACGGTCAGGGCCGAGTTCGAGCAGGCCTGGTCGAAGGCCGACGTCGAGCTGACGGCCTCCTGGTTCATGTAGCCCATCCGGAACCGAGACTGAGACGAGCTTTGCTTAGGCGTCGGTTTGCGTTTCGTCGCCCTGATCGTGATCCGCGTCGGGGTCTTCGGCCGTCTCGTCGTCGTTCGCGCGCGCCGCTCTATTCGCCATGAAGCGATCGAACTCCGTGCGGTCTTTGGCCATGCGTAGCTGCTTCAAGAACACATGAAACTCTTGCTGCTCTTCTTCGAGGCGCTGCAAGGTCTGATCGCGATACTCATCAAACGCGCTGTTGCCGCTCTGGCCGTGCCAGTACGGGCGAGCCCAACGCTCCCGCTTCCGGGACATCCCTCCCGAGCACCAGTGCCCTCGGTGTGAACCGAGCCGCCCGCTCGTCAGGAGAAAGGCCAGCAGGGCGAGGCCGACGGGCCAGAACACGACAAACGAAAGCACCAGGAGCGCGACCCAAATCGGCGTTCCCAAATCATCCAGCCTAGCCACCATCTGCGTCATTTGCGTGCTCCTTTCCTGGCGTCTTCTCGAATGTAAATGTTCTTCACATTCACATATGGAGCGATGTAACGAGCCCGTCAAGGGACAATCCTTGGGGCAAGCGTCCGCGCTCCCTATTTGGAGATGCCGAGGCCATCCAGATAGACGAGGACCCCAGCTTCCAAGAGCTCCGATGGGGACATCGGGATGGTTCGCCGTGACTCGTCGCCGCGCGAGTAGAGAGCCGCGATGCCATGAGCGAGGGAGAACAGGTGGAGCGCCATCATCATCGGGGGTGGGCGTTGAGCGGTTTTCACGGCGTGCGAGATCGCTTCGCAAGTTTCGAGCAGCACGTTGAAAGCTCGGTCTTCGGCAGCCTTCACCTCTGGTGCTTCAGATGACGTGAGGCCTGACTCGAACATTGCGGAGAACAGGGCCGGCTCACGTCTGGCGAAGTCGATGTAGGCTTGCCCGATCCGCTCGACGGTAGCCACGGGGTTCGGGCTTCCGTCCTTGGCGGCGGCGCTCAAGTCGTCCGCCAGCGATTCGAATCCTCGCCTGGCGATGTCTGCCATCAGCGCGTCGCGATCCCGGAAGTGCCGGTATGGCGCGGCCGGGCTCACTCCAGCCCCGCGAGCGGCATCGGCGAACGTGAAGCCTGCGGGTCCCTTCTCCGAGATCAGCTCGAGCGCAGCATCGATCAACGCCTCACGAAGATCGCCGTGGTGATAGCCGCGTCGCTCGCGCGAGGGGTGTCTGCGCTTGTGACGACCCATACCCTTTCTTTAGCGCCTATTGGCAAAGGGTGAAACTTTGAGCCTCTCCACCTCACCGAAGAAGGCTGCTTCGCTTCACGACTTCGGAGCTTGGGCTTTCCGGGAACTCCTCCGACAGGAGCCAGCGGCAGAACACCACGCCGTCGTCGTGGCCGCCGGTGCCGACCCAGTTGCCGAGGCCCGGGTCTTCCTTGCAGACGTAGATCGTCCATCCGCCGTCGTCGTTCAGATCGGCTTGGGCCGAGTTGACGCAGACCTTGTGGTAGCGAGAGTCGAAGGACTGCATGTAGACG
>Ga0316193_10002624_pt1 | contig 12721 bp, 11 predicted proteins | sample MerIslsedime2_MG_FD_207735 | JGI IMG/M metagenome (GOLD analysis project Ga0316193, IMG submission 207735) | Coastal sediment microbial communities from Maine, United States - Merrow Island sediment 2 | ecosystem: Environmental > Aquatic > Marine > Coastal > Sediment | place: USA: Maine... | reverse complement strand
GGTCGACATTGCGGCAACCGTCCTGCATCCGGGTCAGCACGATGTACTTCGACAGCACGGCGAGCAGGGATGCATCGTCGACGGTGTCGAACCGCAGCGTGACGATCGTCAAGTCGACCTCGTCGACGATGTCCGTGTCATCGCTCATGGTGATCCGTGCCCAACATTCATCTCCTGTTCCGATATCTCGTCGGTGATCCGCTCAAGTGGTTGACGGATCGGACGACGTCGGTATCGTGACCCACGTCTCATGTCAGCTGTCGTGCCCTTCCTCCGCAGACACCGTCATTCGACAGCCTTGCACGCCGAATCCTCCACGGAGGCCACGACCAACGTCGACGCCCCCGTTGAATCAACACAGTAGGAGCACCAGGTGGCCAAAGACCGCGTCGACCGCGACGACGAAGACCTCGTCCGTCTCTATCTCACAGACATCGGGCAGTACACACTGCTCACCAAGGACGACGAGGTCCGGCTCGCGAAGGCGATCGAAGCAGGCAATGAGGCGATCGAGCAACTCGATGCCGGTAGCGAGCTCACCGCAGCCAAGAAGCGCGAGTTGCGTCGGGCTGCCCGCCAAGGCGAGGAGGCCGAGCGCCAGTTCGTTCAGTCGAACCTGCGACTCGTGGTGTCGATCGCCAAGAAGTACCAGGCGTCCGGCCTGCCGTTGCTCGACCTGATCCAGGAGGGCAACCTCGGGCTCATGCACGCTGTCGAGAAGTTCGACTGGCGCAAGGGGTTCAAGTTCTCGACGTATGCAACGTGGTGGATCCGTCAGGCGATCACGCGAGGTATCGCCAACACCGGCCGCACGATCCGCCTCCCGGTCCATGCCGGCGACACGCTCGCTCGCTTGCAGAAGGCGCGCTCGCGTCTCGAACTGAAGTACGGCCGTCCGGCAACGCTGTCGGAGCTGGCGAAGGAAGTCGAGATGCCCGAGGACAAGGTGACCGAAGCGTTGCGCTTCGCCGCCGAGCCCCTCTCGCTGTCGGAGCCGCTCCGCGAGGACGGCGACGCCGAACTCGGCGACGTCGTCGAAGACCGGTCAGCCGAGTCGCCGTTCGAGGTTGCGGCCACTGCGCTGCTCCCCGAGGAGATCTCGCGTCTGCTGGCGCCGCTCGACGAGCGCGAGCGCGAGATCCTCAAGCTCCGCTTCGGCCTCGACCGCGGCGAGCCCCGCACGCTCGAAGAGGTCGGTGAACACTTCAACCTCACCCGTGAGCGCATCCGCCAGATCGAAGCCCGAGCGATGAGCAAGCTGCGCCACCCGTCGAGCGACACCGGCGCCCGCGACCTCCTCGCCGTCTGACGGCCTCAGCGCTCCCGAGCGAAACTCAGCGACGATCGGTCGGCATCGTGTGGCAGCGTGGCGGAATGAACGACTTCGACATCCGACCGGTTGCCGTCGACGAGCGACGAGCCGCGACCGACACCTTGCGCGCCGCCCTGCTGAGCGGTGCGGTCAACGATGAGACGTTCGCGGCCGGCGCCGAATCGTGGGACGACAGCGACGCACTCGCCGCGTGGGACGGCACCCGTTGCGTGGGCAACGTCGCAGCGTTCCGGTTCGACTCGACCGTTCCCGGCGGCGCGAAGGTCGCCACCGCCGGCGTCACCCGTGTCGGCGTGCTCCCGACACACACCCGCCGTGGACTGCTGACACAACTGATGCACCGCCTGCTGCGCGAGTCACGCGACCGGGGCAACGTGCTCGCCACGCTCCACGCGAGCGAGACGTCGATCTATCGCCGCTTCGGATTCGGGCTCGCGACCGACTCGATCGCCGCGTTGGTGACCACGCGCGCGGCCAAGCCCTGGCGAGTCGCCGCGACTCCCGGATCGATGCGGCTCCTCGACTACGGCGACGTGCTCGACGTCGTTCCCGACCTCTACGAAGATGCCGCCCGCTGGCGGGTCGGCTCGCTCAGCCGCCCGCAGTGGATGTGGACGCACATCCTGAAAGACGCCTGCCGACCGGTCGACACACAGTACGGCAAGGGCTCGTTCGTCGCCGTCCACCGCGACACCGACGGCAACGACGACGGGTTCGTGTTCTACGACGTCGACTGGGACGAATCGTTCGCCCAGAACCCGGTCGGGGCCGGCAAGGTGCGCGACCTCTGGGGAGCATCGCCGAGCGTCGAACTCGAGCTGTGGCGGTACCTGCTCGACATCGACCTGGTCGCCACGTGGCAGGCCGCGGCCCGACCCGTCGACGAACCCGTCCGCCGCGCAATGCACGACTCCAGGGCCTACGAGACCCGCCAACAATTGGACGACCAATGGGTTCGGATCCTCGATGTCGATGCTGCACTCACCACACGAGGCTTCGGCAGGGCGGAGCGCCCAGTGGCCGTCGGCGTACACGACCCGATGTTCGCGGGCAATTGCGGCACCTGGCTGATCGATGGGGGCGGCGCCGGTCACAGCGACAGCCCTCCCGACGTTTCGATCGACATCGCCGCGCTTTCCTCCGCCTACCTGGGCGCAGTCAGCTGGCGCGGTCTGGCGGCGTCCGGTGAGATCGAACCATCGACGAGCGTCGACGTACTCGCTGCTCTCGACGCGCTCTTCGCAGTGCACCCGACGCCGTTCTGCGGCACCGGCTACTGATCACCCCGCAACCCGGCGGGTCCGGTCGATGTGGTCGCTGGTTCAGCGAGTAGCCAGTTCCGCTCGCCACGTCGTGGTGAAGCCTTGGCGCACCTCGCCCTTGGCGGCAAGTTCAGGAGGGAGCGGCACTGCCTCGGTCACCTCGAGGCCGTACCAGTTCGTGGTACTGCGGAGTTCGTCCTCGATGGGCGCGGCCGACAGTGTCGCGAAGATGTCGTCTGCGCTGGCCCGACTCGCCAACGCTGGATCGAGTTGCATGAGGATCTGGACGGCGCCGTCGCCGCTGATCTCGCCCGGGTTCCGTCGGTCCCAGCGCAGGTTGAAGTACATCACGAGATCGATCATCTCCCACTCTTCCTGACCGACCTCGATCAGGAGCATCACCGCGCCGTCGGCACGGGTTGCATCGAGCACACGTGCGGGCACGATCGAGCCGCTCGGAACCCGGAACTCGAACGCCGCAGGCAGCTCGGACGCGCTCACGACGGTGTCCACCCGCCACCGCTGGCGTGTGTCAGCTTCAGCAGCCGCGACGACTTGGAGATGTCGAGCTTGAAGACCTGGATCACGTCGCCACCGCGTTTCACTGCATCGGTGAGCGCACTCGACTTCCCGAGGCGGAGCTCGACCACCAGTGGATCGACGCTCCCATCGGGTTTGAAGTCGAACGAGCACGACAACTCGATGCTGGCCGTCGACCCGATGCTGGTCCCCGCCGTCGCCGGGTCCGCAGCGAAGGGCTGCCACGTCTCCTTGGCGACGCTCGTCAGTTCGGCGATCGAGGCCGCATAGGAGCCGACCTCCTCGGTGATCGCCCCGCCGGTACGGGCAGCCGTCTCGGCTTGTGCTGCCTGCATCGATCCGCGGATGACCTTGTTGATGGTTCCGACGAGATTGGGAATCATCGCGGCGATGGCATCACCCGCCATCTTGTTCATGGGCATCTGGCCCGCCAACTCCGCTCCGATCTCGAAGGTGTCGAACTCGTAGGTCGGCGTGGCTCCGGCCACCTTCTTGTGGCTCCATCCGAATTCTGCGGAGATACCACCGGACAGCATCCCGAAGGCGAAGCTCGCCCCGGTCTCCAAGCCGAGCTTCTTCACGCCGAGGGACGCCTGGGTGGTGCCACGCATCCCGCCACCGTCGGTGACGTCGCTGCCGCCGCTGGTCTTGTTCTTCCCACCGACGGCGCCCTTCGCCTCTTCGATCGACCCTTTGTTGATCGTGGTGCCCTTCGTCCCCTTGACCTCGAGCCCAAGCGACGCCAGGTCCTTGGACAGCTCGACCTCGGCCGCGAGTTTGGCGTACGCGCCGGAGGTGACCTCTGCCTCGTCGTCGGCACCGAAGATCCGCGTCTCGACGCCCTTGGACCACTCCTCGGCCTTCACCCAGCCGTAATCGCTCGAGCGGCCACCGCCCCACATCGAATTGGTGATCTCCCGCGGTACCACCATCGATTCGCGGCATCGACGGAAGAGCGCGTAACTCATCAGCTCGGTCACGTCTGCTCCGGTCTTCGCCTTGGCCGTGAGATAGCAGCCGATCCCGGCGCTCAGTTTGGCCACGTTGCCGACGCTGGCACCGCCGCTGACGCCGACGGTGATGCCGGCCTCCACCCGTTCGCCGTCGCGCTCGGCTTCGGTTGAGAACTCCAGGGTGATGAAGCCGGGCGGGATGGGGATCGTGATCTCCATCGTGATGCTCGACTTGTCACCGTCGATCGGAACGGCGCCGTCGATCAGGAACCCGAGTTGGCGGAACCCGCTGACCGCGTCACCGGTGTACTTCTCCTTGACCTTGGTGAAGGCTTCGCTTTCCTGCGACACCGTGATCGCACTGATGTCCTGATTCGCGCCGGCGACGCCGCCCGTCGACTTGAACTGCATCAGGTCGCGCATCACCCGCATCTCGCCCTCGACGGCTGCGACCAGCTGGTCCATTCCGGCGCGGCGCTTCACGCGTTTGGGGTCCTTGGTCGTCGCCCCGCTGACGTCGACTTCGTGATCCTTGATCCAGAGATTCGCGACCTGTCGCATCTCTTCGAGGCGCTCCACCGCCGTCGTGGCATCACCGGCAGTCATCGTCAGTTGAGACTCCCACGGATACTGAGCGTGGTACGCGTCGAGGAGGACCCGAATCGACTTCTGCGCCTTGCTCGACTGTGTGAATCGACCCTCATCGGTCGCATCGTTGAACGCCTTGGTCGACATGAGCTTGCGTCGAATCTGGCGGTTCGCGGCCCCCGACTGTTGGAAGGTGTGGGCGATCTCGTGTGCCAGCAGCTGTTCGCCCGACGGGGTCGACATGCTCGGTGACGAGTCGTGGAGGAACACATCGCTCCCCGCAGTGAATGCGGCAGCCTGCATCGAGTCGTTGAGTGACGTCGCCTCGCTCCCGGTGTGCACTCGGACGTTGCCGAGGTCGGCTCCGAACCCGTGCTCCATCCGGCGGCGAACTCGGCCCTCCAGCGGTTCGCCCTTCCCCCTGCGTCGGTTGATCGCGTCACTCGTGGCCGAGTCGAGTTGGCCTCCCTCCTCGCCGACGGCGGCCCGCTGCACTCGCCCAGGATCGGGCGTGTTCCCCGTTCCCGGGGCCGCTCGCGGGGCGCTGCGTTGCACCCGACCGGCACCGCTCGGTGCGTCATCACCTCCGACCGGAGCGCTGTCGAGCGCCCGCACCACCTCGTCGGCGACTCGGTCGGCCTCACGCTCGTGAGGGTCGTCGACGGCACCCACGGACAAGGACGCTCGCCGGATCGGCGAAGATTCGGATTCGTCGAGGTCGGCGACGACCGACTCCGACTCCACCCCGAAATCCGATGTCGGTTCGAACTCAGCGGGCTGTTTCTCTGTGCGAGCGATGCGTTCGGTCCCCATGGGAGTCCCTTCCTACGTGTCGGGCGGACGGTATCACCTCACCCGATCGAGCCCAGTTGAACCGTGACACCTTGGGGCCGACGCCACCCGACGCGGCGCGACCGTCAGGGGCCGGAGAAGATGCCGTCCTTGGCGTCGCTGGTACGTGAGAGATACGCAGCCTTCGGGTCGTAGGTGTTCCCACCCTCTTCTTCCCAACGGGCGATTTCGGAGCGCCCGACCACGAACCAGTGCACCTCGTCGGGGCCGTCGGCCAGTCGCAACGTGCGTTGCGAGGTGTACATGTCGGCCAGCGGCGTCCACTGCGACACACCGGTCGCGCCGTGGATCTGGATGGCGTTGTCGATGATCTCGCACACCCGGATGGGCACCATCGCCTTGATGGCGCTGACCCACACCCGAGCTTCCGCGTTGCCGAGTTCGTCCATCGCCTTGGCTGCGGTGAGAACCATCCGTCGCATCGACTCGATCTCGATTCGTGACTTGGCGATCATCTCGACGTTCTTGCCGAGGTTGCTGACACGCTTGCCGAATGCCTCACGGGTGAGGCCACGCTTGACCATCAGCTCGAGGGCCCGTTCGGCGGCACCGATCGAACGCATGCAGTGATGGATGCGGCCGGGGCCGAGGCGGACCTGGGAGATCTCGAAACCGCGACCCTCGCCGAGCAGGATGTTCTCGAACGGCACGCGGACATCGTTGAACCGGATGTGCATGTGGCCGTGCGGAGCATCGTCCTTGCCGAAGACCTGCATTCCTTCGAGGATTTCGACACCGGGCGTGTCCGTCGGCACGAGGATCTGCGACTGGCGGAGGTGCGGTGGGCCGTCGGGGCTGGTCTGCACCATCGTGATCATGATCTTGCACCGAGGGTCGCCAGCACCGGAGATGTAGTACTTCTCGCCGGTGATCACCCATTCGTCACCGTCGCGGACGGCCTTGCAGGCGACGTTCTTGGCATCGGACGAGGCAACGTCGGGCTCGGTCATTGCGTAGGCGGAGCGGATCTCGCCGGCGAGGAGCGGCTTGAGCCACTTCTCCTTCTGCTCGGGGGTGCCGACGCGCTCGAGGACTTCCATGTTGCCGGTGTCGGGCGCCGCACAGTTCATCGACTCGGATGCGAGCGGGTTCTTGCCGAGTTCCATGGCGATGTAGGCGTAGTCGAGGTTCTTCAGGCCTTCGCCGGTCTCGGCGTCGGGAAGGAAGAAGTTCCACAGCCCTTGTTCCTTGGCCTTGTCCTTCACCGTCTGGAGAAGTTCGAGTTGGCCGTCGCCGTAGCCCCAATGATCGGCGCGTCCGACACCCAGGCGGTGGAACTCGGCCGTGATGGGCTCGACTTCGGTGAAGATGAACTTCTTCACCGCGTCGTAGAGCGGGCGGACGCCTTCGGACATCCGAAGGTCGTACATGTCGGGCGTGGATTCGAGACCGGCCATTTGCTTCTCCCAGGTTCGGCGGACCCCTCAAACCTAGTGACGAGCGTCGATCACCGACGGATCGACCGCGACGCCCACGCCGACGAGGGCGATTCGAACCGCCACGTCCGTGCGGTCCGTGCGTTTTGCGACGCCGTCACCAGGTCAGCGTTCCATCGCCGAGCGGCGTCGTGGGAAGCGTCCACCCCACGTCGAGACCATCGACTTGCACGCATGGACCGAGATGCTCCACCACTCCGAAGCCCGATTCCGAACGGAGCAGTTCCGGGCTGAAGCCCGACGGCGTGCAGATCTCGTCTCGGCGTCCGACGCGCAGAATCCACGCTGCGGTCTGGCACAGCGAGCCGTCGACACGCGTGGCCTGACCGTGGTCGAACGCCGCGTCCAGGGCTTCCATGATCCCTGCGGCCATCGCGAAGCCGGTGGGGTAATCGGTGGCGGCGCAGGGAAGCATCGTCGGCTTGTCGTCGCCGAGCGGATCGAGGCACAACCCGCTCGCGGACTGCGCCAACTGCTCCCAACCGGCCCGGTCGGACCAGGGCCCGTGGTGACCGAACGCCGACACCGAGCCGTACACACCTCCGTAGCCGTCCGCTCGGAGCGACGCCTCGTCGAGCCCGTGGCGCGCCATCACGCCGGGGCGGTATCCCTGAACGATGACGTCCGCGTCGAGCGCGATCCCACGAATCGCCGCGAGCTGGTCGGGCACGGTGAAGTCGCAGTGGGCCTGACGTTTACCGTGGCCGGTGTCGACCACGAACGCCGGCACCACGGGTACGTTCGGCCCGCGCACGTGGAGGACGTCGGCACCGAACGCGGCGAGTGTGCGAGCACACGTGGGCCCAGCGAGCACCCTCGTGAGGTCGAGCACGCGGAGACCGTCCAGCGGTCGCCCCGCCGACGGCTCCCACCGTGGCCGGACGGAAACGCCAGCGGCGCGGCGCTCGACGGTCGACCACGTGTGCACCAGCGCACCCTGAGGATGCCCGCGCCATTCGTCCTCGCCCCGGATGATCGCCGAGCACCCGTGCCGTTCGGCGACCGCATCTTCCAGTGTGTCCGACTCCCATCCGGCCACCGCCGACGCGATGCTCGTCTCGTCGGCGGCGGCGGGGAGATCGAACAGGAACGCCAACCGTTCGACGAGCGGGGGGAACCCGCCGTGGAGATGGATCCAACGGCCGTCGCTGCATCGGTACCGACCGACCCACGGGTTCGCGGCGTTGGTGCGCATCATCGACTCGCCGTCGACTCGGAGGACAGCGAAGCCGATCGTCGCAGCAGCGGCATCACCCACGTCGGTCCGCACCGGGCCGGGATCACCGCCCGCGCGACGAGCGAGTCGGGCGGCCGCAGCGCCGGCCTGGGCGAGTGCCACCGCCGCCACCTCGCCGACCGGCCACGGCGTGGCGAGCACCGGATCCGCGCCGCTGACCTCCACGGTCGGGTCAACCGTCCACCCACCGAGTGCCGCAATCCGGGCGATTCGCCGTGCGTCCATCACGCCATTCTGGGCGATATCGCTTCATCGAGGTTCGGCGGACGCTTCAACCTCCTGACGGTGCACCCTGGCCAACGGGTGTTCATTCCTCGATGATCGCGAGTCCGATGGCCAGCACAGCGCCGTCCTCCAGGTCCTCCCGCTCGCGGATGGCTCGCTTGAGCGGGAGGACGTACGACTCCGATTTGGTGTCGGGGAAGACCGAGGTGTCCCACGTCGTCGACCCAACGGTCACCCGGACGCGAACCGATCCGAAGCCACGACGACAGTGCGCGGTGCGTTCCTCGATCTCGTCGGCGACGTCGTGTGGAAGCGTCACGAAGTACCACGCTGCAGCGCCGGTGTACCGCCAGAGTGCAGCCGTGAAGGAGTAGCCGGCCATGGGCACATCCTTGCAGCGAATCCCGAGAGCGGGCATCGACTGTCGTCTCGAGCGCTGGATGACAGACTCGCGCTCGTGAGAACGCAGCGCCCCGGCGAACGACGCCGATCAGTGTGATCGCCATCGGCGTGTTCGCCCTGCTCGTCGTCAGCTACGGGTTGGTGTCGGGCCGACTCGAGGGGACTCCGATCACCGCACCGATGGTCTTCGTGACCGCTGGGCTCGTGGTCGGAGCGACGAGCGCGCTCGACTTCGGCGCAGCGGTGACCCCGCTCGCGGGTGATCAAGTGCTCCAGCTGTCCGGCCGTGCGTTCCTGAGCGTCGCCGAGATCGCCCTTGCGCTCGTCCTGTTCACCGACGCTGCACGCCTCCGGCTGCGCACCATTCGAGGGAACGCCCAGCTCCCGGGGCGACTCCTCCTGCTCGGCCTGCCCCTGACGATCGCCCTCACGGGAGCGGTGGCGTTCCTGTTGCTCGGTGAAGAACTGATCTTCTGGGAAGCGATGCTGCTCGCGACCATCGTCGCCCCGACGGATGCAGCGCTCGGGGAATCGGTCGTGTCGAGTGAGGCGCTCCCCGTTCGCATCCGACAGGGGCTCAACGTCGAGAGCGGCCTGAACGACGGCCTCGCCGTCCCGCTGTTCACGATCTTCCTGGCCCTGGCAGTCGCCGAAGAGGTGGTCACCGCCGCCTCAGCGGCAACCGTGGTCGCGGAGAAGATCGGTCTGGGACTCGCCGTGGGTATCGGTGTCGGCATGGTCGGCGGATGGCTGGTCCGGGGATCGGTTCGACGCGGGTGGATGACCGGCTTGTTCCAGCAGCTGACGATCGCGTCGCTCGGCGTTTTCGCCTGGTGGTCCGCCGAGGAGATCGGAGGAAGCGGCTTCATCGCAGCTTTCGTCGGGGGGCTCGTCGCCGGTCACCTGATTCGGGAGATCGGCGAGTCGATCGTCGACTTCACCGAGGACGTCGGCCAGCTCCTCAACCTCTTCATCTTCTTCGCGTTCGGCGTCATCGCCTGGGGCCTACTCGAACTGGTCACATGGCAAGTGGTCGTGTTCGCAGCGCTCGCACTGACGGTGCTCCGCATGGTCCCGGTGGCCCTTGCGTTGATCGGCATGCGGTTCGGCTGGCCGACGATTGCGTTCCTCGGCTGGTTCGGACCGCGCGGTCTCGCTTCGATCATCCTGGCGTTCCTCGCCATCGCCGAGGAACCTTCACTCCCCGGGTTGACGACCGTCGTCGTCGCCTCTGCCGTGGTGGTTCTGCTCAGCGTCTACGCCCACGGGCTCAGTGCCGCTCCGTTCGTGCAGCTGTATGCGCGGTGGTGCCAGACGATGGATCATCCCGGTCCGGAGATGAAGTCGGTCCCCGAACTTCCCACCCGCATGGGCATGGTGGGACACGGCGGTCAGGATCAGCCTTCGGACTGACAGACCCCACGCGTCGTGGGCCACAGGGCTGCCGTTCGAGCGTTCGCACGACGACCCTGATGCACTCGTCTCGTGTGGTCGCAGCTCGGTCAATGACGAACGACTCTGGCGCGCTGCCACGTCGTTGTGTTCACGTTGGTGACACGAGGAGGTGTGTTCATGAGAGCAACTATTGGAGACCGAATCGTCGTGCGCGGTCACCGCGTTGGCGAACCGGAACGCAACGCGGAGATTCTCGAAGTGCGGGGTGAGGACGGCGGCCCGCCGTACCTCGTTCGTTGGGCCGAGGACGAACACGAGTCGCTGTTCTTCCCGGGTTCCGACGCATTCATTCAACATCCTGAACACGAACCGAAGTAGGGGGGGCTGATGCAAACGATTCAGCGGATCCATCGCTCCGGAGTCGCAGTGGCTCCGGACCGGACGATCAGCGACGTGGCGAAGGTCATGGAACGGTCCGGAATCGGGATCGTCGCCGTGCTCGACGAGGACGAGTTGGTCGGTGTCGTCACCGATCGTGATCTCGTTCGACGGGGTCTGGCGCGCGACCTGCCCGTCGACGGACGCATCGACGCGGTGATGTCGTCGCCGGTGCTCACCATCGAGGCCGATGTCGATCTCCACGAGGCCTTCGACGTGTTCCGGCTGCATCGGGTTCGTCGCCTCGCTGTTGTCGACCATGGTCGGTTCGTGGGCGTCCTCAGCCTCGACGACCTGCTCGTCGACGCGGCGACCGACCTCACTGCGCTCGTGTCGCCATTCGCTGCCGAGGTCGCCGCGCCACATCGTGACAGCCCGGTGCCATCGGTGACTCGCCAGCCGACGACCTGATTCCGATGACGTGATCGAGGACGTCGTCCCAGGGGCTTCGATCGCCGTGAGCATCGACTCGTGAGAGCCGCCGTCCTGACGCAGCCGAAGCCGGCGAGCAACCGGCCTCTGATGATCGTCGATGTTCCGGACCCCGTGATCGGCGTCGGCGATGTCCTGATCGACGTCACCGCCTGTGCCGTGTGTCGCACGGACCTGCAACTCTGCGAAGGCGACCTGCCGGCGCGGACGCTGCCGGTCATTCCCGGGCACCAGATCGTCGGCACAGTGGCCGCACGCGGCGACGAGGTTGCCGACGTCGAGATCGGTGACCGGGTCGGCGTGGCGTGGATCGCGTCGACCTGCGGTGTCTGCCGGTTCTGCGCGTCCGGACGAGAGAATCTCTGCGATGACTCGCAGTTCACAGGGTGGCACCGCAACGGCGGGTTCGCCGAGCGGGTCGCGGCGCGGGCCGACTTCGTGCACGTCCTGCCCCTTGGGTTCGACGCTGTTGCAGCCGCACCGTTGCTCTGCGGCGGCGCGATCGGGCTGCGATCGTTGCATGTGTCCGGGATTCGGCCCGGTGGTCGGCTCGGCCTCTTCGGGTTCGGGGCGTCGGCCACGTGCGCCATTCAGATCGCGCGTCATTGGGCCTGCGAGGTACACGTCATCACCCGGTCGATCGAAGAGCAGCGCGCCGCGCTCGAGCTGGGCGCAACGTCGGCCGGGGGCTACGACGAGCGCGTGCCCGTACCGCTCGACGCCGCCATCACCTTCGCCCCCGTCGGATCGGTCGTCGTCGCCGCTCTGAAGGCGCTCGACAAGGGAGGAGTCGTGGCCATCAACGCGATCCACCTCGATCACATCCCCGAGTTCGACTACGACCACTTGTGGTGGGAGCGCCAGATCCGGAGCGTCGCCAACGTCACGCGCGCCGACGTGGCCGAGCTCATCGAACTGGCCGCGGACATCCCGATCCGAACCAGGATCGAGGAATACGCCCTCATGGAGTCGAACGACGCGCTGCGCGATCTCTCGGACGGGCGTATCTCAGGAGCGGCGGTACTCCGCATCGGTGGCTGACCGGGGCCGAGACCGAGGTGCCTTGCAGACGCCCCCTCTCAGACGTCGACAGTTGTGCGTCAGCGACTTGTCCATCTCCCGTCTGGCGGCAGGACACCGAGAGGCCGAATTCGCGCGATGCTCCACTTCTTCATCGTTTTCAGCGGTGCTTCTGAAGCACCTTGCCGACAGCCCGTGCGGACCTCCGCGGAAGCCGCAGAGTCGCGATGCACCAGGAGGCGCGAGGGCTCAGGGAAAGCTACGGTACGGCTCGACCCCAAGGGGATTCTCATGCCGAAGCCGAAGACGACCGGAACCGCCGCACGATTCACGCCCCTTCCGCCTGATCAGGCCATCGCGTTCTTGATCCAAACGCTGACCGCCTCAGGTGCACAGGTGGTGAGCCAGTCGGGCAGCAGCCTCACCGGCGTGATGCACATCCGACGACGCCCCTCATGCCTCGTCGCAACGATCCTGCTGATTCTCCTCATTGTTCCTGGCATCATCTACCTCACCCTTGCAGGGAAGGACATCGAGGATCCGTACAGCATTCAAGTCATTCCTCAGGGTCAGGGTTCGATGATTCATCCGGCCGGTCAGGGCTATGG
>Ga0316193_10002619_pt1 | contig 12732 bp, 13 predicted proteins | sample MerIslsedime2_MG_FD_207735 | JGI IMG/M metagenome (GOLD analysis project Ga0316193, IMG submission 207735) | Coastal sediment microbial communities from Maine, United States - Merrow Island sediment 2 | ecosystem: Environmental > Aquatic > Marine > Coastal > Sediment | place: USA: Maine... | reverse complement strand
CGGATTGGGGCAGCTGGCGGAGCTCCTGGCTCGTTGGTCAGCGAGAATGAATCTGACCGGCCACGGCGATGCCGAAGCTGTGGTGCGCCGGCTGATCCTGGACGCCTTGGCGTTGGACCGACAGCTTCCCAAAGTTTCTTCGATGGTGGATCTGGGCTCCGGAGCGGGCTTTCCGGGTCTTCCGATCGCCCTTCTGCACCCCGAGCGAAGCGTCACCCTCGTCGAGTCGCGGGAGCGCCGGCACCACTTCCAGCGCGCCGCTGTTCGGGAGCTCGGAATCGGAAACGCCATCCTCAGGCTCGGCCGGGCCGAGGAGCTTCCCCCCGAGCCGCACGCGCTGGTGACGGCGCAGGCCATGGCCACCACGCGCCAGGCGGTGATCTGGATGCTTCCCTGGGCAGAGGCGGGGGGCATTCTCGCCCTGCCCCTCTCTGCCGCTCAGTCGCCACCCGGGTCGATCGAGGGAGTCGGCGCTGAATCGGTCTCCTCGTACACGGTGCCCTTGGGTGGACCCCGCCGAGCCCTCTGGCTCGGGCGGAAGATGAGCTGAATGACGCTGCACCCGCCTATCCCACCGCTGTAGTCCTGGCCGCTTGGTGCGTGACAACTGCGGACCCTGTCCGCCGCAGTCTGGTGGTTTCATCGGAGTTCTTCGCAACTCAGATCGGGCTCAGGCGATCTCTGGTCGGAAATGCGGGCTGGAAAATCCATCGCGTTCCACGTGGAACGCTTGAACTGAGCGGTGGCGATGTGTTACTAGTGGGGAAGATAGGGAATCCCCAGGGGGAGCCTCTTCATTAGCTCTTTCATCGCCACATCGGAAGCCCGGCGCGGCCAGGTCCTCGCCGTCGTCAACCAGAAGGGCGGGGTCGGCAAGACGACGACCGCCGTCAACCTGGCCGCGTCCCTGGCGGCGGCCGAGCGGGCCACCCTGCTCGTGGATATCGATCCCCAGGCCAATGCCAGTAGCGCCTACGGGGTCATCGCCCCTGAGCTCCATCTCTATGACGCACTCGTGGAAGACTGCGTCATTCTCGAGATCACCCAACCCACCGAGCTCTCCCATCTCCACCTGGCGCCCTCGGGTCCGGACCTGGTGGGGGCGGAGATCGAGCTCGTCAGCATGGAGAATCGGGAGGGCCGGCTGAGGCGGGCGCTCGAGCCCGTCGCCTGCGCCTACGACTACATCGTCATCGACTGCCCGCCCTCCCTCGGCCTGCTGACCGTCAACGCGCTCACCGCGGCGGACGCCGTGATCATCCCGATGCAGTGCGAGTACTACGCGCTGGAAGGGCTTGCGCGCCTGCTCGACACCGTCGAGCGGATACGGCGGGGATTGAACCCGCGGCTCGAGGTCGAGGGCATCGTGCTGACGATGATGGATCGACGGGCAAACCTCTGCCGCCAGGTGGAGAGCGAGGTCCGGGAGCACTTCGGGGATCGCGTCTTCGCCACCGCGATCCCCCGAAACGTGCGCCTTAGCGAGGCGCCCAGTCACGGCAAGCCGATTCTTCTCTACGACATTCACTCCAGGGGAGCCAAGAGCTACCTGCGCCTCGCCGAGGAACTGCTGCGACGCGGCGGAGACGATCAGACCCCGCGAAAGCCGCCTCTTCTGCCCATTCCCAGAGTGGGCGAGGAGGACGAGGGAGGGCGATGAATGGCCACACGTCGTAACGCGCTCGGTCGAGGACTCGGAGCGTTGATTCCCACACCGTCGGTGGCCGCCGAGCCGCCGCGCGCGGCTTCCGATCCGGCCGCGGAGCTTCGCGGACCGTATACACAGATTGCGGTAGAGCAGATCCGACCCAACGCGCAGCAGCCCCGGCGGGCCTTCGGCGCCGATGAGCTGGCAACCCTCGCCGACTCGATTCTGCGTCACGGCGTCCTGCAGCCCGTGGTGGTGCGGAAGTCTTCCGACGGCTACGAGCTGGTGGTAGGGGAGCGTCGCTGGCGCGCGGCCGGGCTGGCCGGCCTCGAGACGATCCCGGCGATGGTCAAGGACGTCGCGTCCCGCGAGCTCCTGGAGATGGCTCTGGTCGAGAACGTGCAGCGTCGCGACTTGAATCCGATCGAGCTCGCCCTGGCCTTTCGCGCCCTCACCGAGGGCGGTGCCACCCAGGAAGAGGTGGGCGAACGGGTCGGTCTCGACCGCTCGACGATCGCGAATCATCTGCGTCTGCTCGAGCTGCCCCGCGAGCTCCAGCAGGAGGTGGAGACCGGCGTGCTCAGCGCCGGTCACGCCAAGGCGCTGCTCCAGATCGACAACCCGGAGCGCCGCCGCCACCTGCGCGACCGGATCGTGGCGAACCAGCTCTCGGTTCGGGCCGCGGAAGAGTTGGCCCGCTCTCTTACCGGAACCCGGACGCCCACCCGCCGGCGCCCCCGGGCCGCTGGGGACGCGCTCGATCCCCACCTGAAGCAGCTGGTCGACACCCTTCGCGGCCAGCTCCAGACCAAGGTCAGGATCACCAGCGCCGGAGGGCGCGGCAAGATCGAGATCGAGTTCTACGGCCCCGAGGATCTGCATCGCATCACCCGGGCGATTCTGGAAGGCGCACCGTGACCGCCGGTCAGATTCCGACCGTCCTCGCCCCGGGGGCGGAGTTCGAGGGCCTGCTCTCCTTCCGTGGCGCCGCCCGGGTCGATGGGAAGCTCTCTGGGAACGTGGTGGCGGAGGGATGCCTGGTGATCGGCGAAGGCGCGCAGGTCCGCGCTCGGATCGAGGTCGACGAGCTGATCGTCGGAGGCGAGCTCGAGGGGGAGATTCACGCACGCAAGCGCGTCGAGCTGCTGAGTACCGCTCGCGTGGTGGGATCACTCCGCAGTCCGCGTCTGGCAGTGGCCGAGGGAGGCATCCTCGAGGGGCGTTGCGAGGCCACCCCAGGCTGCCAATCATCTTGATCTTCGTGCGTTTTTTGTAACTATTGGCGCCGCTCCGTCACCGGCGGATCCTTCCGGCCCGCCGGTCGTCTTTCCTCGAGGTTCATCCCCACCCCGAGCGGCTCGAGCTAGCAGGGATTGGAGTTGAAGCAGAGTTCAGGCAGAGTATGAACCGGCAGAGCCTTTCCTCGATCGCAACCACGAGCTCCGCACTGGCCATCGCATTGTTCGTTGCGCTGCCCGCGCAGGCCTCCGGGGCCAGTCTCGAGATCTTTCCCGACCAGCGCATCTTCTACCTGATCGTTCTCTTCGTTCTGCTGATCTTTCCGGTCAACAAGCTGCTCTTCCACCCGATCTTTCGGGTCCTCGACGAGCGCGACGCGCGCATCGCGGGGGCGCGCAAGCGGGCCGAAGAGGTCGGTGCAGAGGCGGAGGCCACTCTCGGCCGCTACCGGAGCGCCGTGCGCAGCGCCCGCGAAGAGGCGGAGGGCGGACGCAAGCAGGTGCTGGAGGAGGCGCGCCGCGAGCAGGCCCAGCTGACCGGGAGCGTGCGAAGCGAGGCGGAGGCGGAGATCAACCGCGCGCGCGAGGCGGTGGCCGGGGCGCTGGACGATGCCCGCTCCCAGCTGCGCGAGCAGGCGCAAGAGCTGGCACGGGAAGCCGCCACCCGCGTGCTGGGGAGGAGCCTCTGATGGTCCGCTACGCGATCCTCCCGGCGCTCCTGCTTCTCCTGGTGGCATCGCCCGCCGCGGCCTCGGAAGAAGGCGGGGGTCTGATGGAATTCGTCTGGGAGGCGGGGAATCTCCTGCTGCTGCTGGGCGTGCTCTTCTACCTGGGCCGCAAGCCGGTGCTCAACTACCTGAGCGAGCGGCGCCAGAACATCCAGGCCAACCTGGCCAACTCCGAGCGGCTGCTCCAGGAGGCGGAGGCGCGGCTCGCCGAGTGGAATCAGAAGGCGTCGAAGCTCGACGTCGAGATCGAGGAGCTGCACCAGATGGCCCGCGAACGCGCGGAGCAGGAGCGGTCGCAGATTCTCGAGGAGGCCCGCGCGACGGCTGAGCGCATCAAGCGCGACGCGGCGAGCGGAGTGGATCGCGAGGTGGAGCGGGCGAAGCAGGCGCTGCGCGACGAGGCGGCCGACCTCTCCGTCGAGCTGGCCGGCAAGCTGCTCCAGGAGCACGTGACCGACGGAGATCGCGACCGCCTGGTGGACGAGTTCGTGGCGGAGATCGAAACCGGAGGCGGGTCCCCGGCCGGGAGCCAGGGAGGGCTGCACTGATGGCGCGCGGTGCGGTGGCGCGACGCTACGCAAAGGCCCTCTTCGAGCTCTCGAAGGAGGCGGGACAGGTCGCGGAAGCCGTGGGCGAGCTCACCGCCATGGGAGATCTCCTGGAGGAGAACCGGGAGCTCCACGACGCGCTCTTCCGCCCCCTCCACCCGGTGGCCCAGCGCCGGGCGGTGCTGGATGGGGTGACCGACCGGATCGGCGCCAGCCCCACGGTGCAGAGCTTCTTCTCACTGTTGATCGACCAGCGTCGGTTGATCGATTTCCCGGCCATCCGCGAGGAGGTCGAACGGCTGGCCAGCGAGGACGCCGGGCTCCGGCGTGCCGAAGTCGTCTCGGCCGGCGCGCTGCGGGATGATCAGCTGGAGCGGCTTCGCCGGGCGCTCTCCCACCGCACTGGCGGCGAGGTGGAAGTCTCGGTTCGGGTCGACCCCAGTCTGCTCGGCGGCGTCATCGCCAAGGTCGGCGACCTGGTCTTCGACGGAAGTCTGCGAACGCAGCTGCGCCAGCTGCGCGCGAATTTGACGAGGTAGAAACCCGCGCGCGGCGAGCCGTAGGTGAGCAGACCCCCACCACGCGCCGCGCCCAGCCAAGCGCAGGAACGAAGGATCGGAGAGAATGAACATCAAGCCCGGTGAGATCACCGACATCCTGAAGCGCGAGATCAAGGAGTACGGCCGCGAGATCGACGTCGCCGAGACCGGCACCGTGCTTTCCTTCGGCGACGGCATCGCGCGCGTCTACGGTCTCGAAAGTGCCATGGCCGGAGAGCTCGTCGAGTTTCCCGGCAATGTGCAGGGAATGGTGCTGAACCTCGAGGAGGACAACGTCGGCATCGCGGTGATGGGCGAGGCCTTCCACGTCCGCGAGGGTGACCTGGTGCGGCGGACCAACCGCATCATCGAGGTTCCCGTCGGCGAGTCCATGCTGGGCCGCGTGGTGGATGCACTCGGCAACCCGATCGACGGCCAGGGCCCCGTCGACACCACCGAGATGCGCCGCGTCGAGGTGAAGGCCCCCGGCATCGTCAAGCGAAAGTCCGTCCACGAATCACTGCAGACCGGCATCAAGGCCATCGACGCGATGACGCCCATCGGCCGCGGCCAGCGGGAGCTGATCATCGGCGATCGCCAGACCGGAAAGACCGCCATCGCCATCGATACCATCATCAACCAGAAGCAGACGGACGTCTTCTGCATCTACGTGGCCACCGGACAAAAGCAGTCGACCGTGGCCCAGGTGGTGGAGAAGCTCCGGCAGCACGGCGCCATGGACTACACGATCGTGGTGTCCGCCACCGCCAGCGAGCCGGCGCCGCTCCAGTTCATCTCGCCCTACACCGGCTGCACCATGGGCGAGTGGTTCCGGGACAACGGCAAGCACGCCGTCATCATCTACGACGATCTCTCCAAGCAGGCGGTGGCCTACCGCCAGCTCTCGCTGCTGCTGCGTCGGCCGCCGGGGCGCGAGGCCTACCCGGGCGATGTCTTCTACCTGCACTCGCGGCTGCTGGAGCGCGCGGCCAAGCTCAACGACGGCGAGGGCGGTGGCAGCCTGACCGCGCTTCCCATCATCGAGACCCAGGCGGGCGACGTCTCGGCCTACATCCCCACCAACGTCATCTCCATCACCGACGGCCAGATCTTCCTGGAGACGGATCTCTTCAACTCGGGGGTCCGGCCGGCGGTGAACGTGGGCATCTCGGTTTCGCGGGTGGGCGGCAATGCCCAGACCAAGGCCACCCGGAAGGTGGCCGGCACGCTGAAGCTCAACCTGGCCCAGTACCGGGAGATGGCGGCCTTTTCCCAGTTCGGAAGCGACCTCGACAAGGCGACCCAGGAGCAGCTGGCGAACGGGGAGCGACAGACCGAGATGCTGAAGCAGGGGCAGTACAGGCCGATGCCGATGCAGGAGCAGGTGGTCTCGATCTTCACGGCGACGCCGCCGGAGGGCCGCGACTCCTGGGTGCGAGGCTACGAGGTCTCGGATCTCGGCCGCTACGAGGAGGAGATGCTCGGCTACATCCGCAGCCGGCACGCCGACATCCTCGAGGAGATTCGCGACACCGCCGAGCTCCCCGATGAGCTGGCCGCCAAGCTGGCCGCCGCTCTCGACGCCTTCGCCGAGGTCTTCCAACCCACCAAGAAGGCGGATAGCGAAGCGGCTTGACAGCAAGGAACCCGACGTGGCCACTCTGAGAGACATCCGGCGGCGCATCACCAGCGTCCAAAAAACGCAGCAGATCACCAGCGCCATGCGCATGGTGGCGGCCGCCAAGCTGCGGCGGGCCCAGGACGCGATCATCGCGGCTCGCCCTTATTCCGAGCGGATGTACGCCACCCTCCAGGAGATCGGGCGCCGCGCCCTCGAGGCGGAGCACCCGTTGCTCGAACAGCGCGAGCAGCGCCGGGCCCTCGAGGTGGTGATCGTCACCTCCGACCGCGGTCTCTGTGGAGCCTTCAACGCGAATGTCATGAAGCGGGCCGAGGCGATCCTGGCGGCGCGAGAGCCGGGGTTCGAGTCGGTCTCGATCGCGCTGGTGGGCCGCAAGGCGGCGGACTACTTCCGCAGACGGCGCGCCAAGCAGATTACCCAGACCTGGACCGGCCTCGGGACGGTGGAGTATCGCCACGCCGCGGAGATCGCCGGGCACGTCTCGAAGCGCTTCATCGCCGGCGAGGTCGACGAAGTGGTGTTGGTCTTCAACGAGTTCGTCTCGGCGCTCAACCAGGTGCCGCGGGACCTCACCGCTCTTCCCCTGGTGCCCGAGCAGGCGGAGGGGGAGGTGGAGGAGGCGATCCCCTTCAAGATCGAGCCCGACGCCCAGACCGTCTACTCGGTGCTCATCCCCAACGCCCTGGAATTCAGCATCTACCGGGTGCTGCTGGAGAGCCAGGCTGGCGAACACGCCGCCCGAATGACGGCGATGGAGTCCGCCACGCGAAATACCGAGGAGCTCATCAGCAGCCTCACCCTCCAATTCAACCGCGCGCGCCAGGCCGCCATCACCAAGGAGCTGGTCGAGATCGTGACCGGCGCCCAGGCGCTCGAATGATCATTCCATCGGAGAAGACAGCATGGCAGCGGAAGGCAAGATCACGCAGGTAAAGGGTCCGGTCGTGGACGTGGAGTTCCCGCCCGGCAACCTGCCCGAGATCTACACGGCGCTTCGCACCACGAACGCGGCCATCGACGAGCGCGAGGACAATCTCGTGATCGAGGTAGCACTGCACCTGGGCGAGAACACGGTGCGCTGCATCGCCATGGACACCAGCGACGGTCTCACCCGCCATCAGAGGGTCGTCAACACCGGCGACGTGATCCGGGTGCCGGTCGGTCCCAAGACGCTGGGACGCATCATGAACGTGATCGGAGAGCCGGTGGACGAGCGCGGCCCGATCGAAAGCGAGATGACCTATCCCATCCATCGCCCGGCTCCCGAGTTCGTCGACCAGTCCACCACCATCGAGATGCTGGAGACCGGCATCAAGGTGGTGGATTTGATCGCGCCCTACCCGAAGGGCGGCAAGGTGGGCCTGTTCGGGGGCGCCGGTGTCGGCAAGACGGTGGTGCTGATGGAGCTGATCAACAACATCGCCAAGGAGCACGCCGGCTATTCGGTCTTCGGCGGGGTCGGGGAGCGCACCCGCGAGGGCAACGACCTCTGGAACGAGATGATGGATACGAAGCTGGCCGACGGGAGCAGCGTTCTCGACAAGGCGGCCCTGGTCTACGGACAGATGAACGAGCCGCCCGGCGCGCGTGCGCGGGTCGGTCTCTCCGCGCTCACCTGCGCCGAGTACTTCCGCGACGAGGAGGGCAAGGATGTCCTCCTCTTCATCGACAACATCTTCCGCTTCACTCAGGCGGGCTCCGAGGTGTCGGCGCTGCTCGGCCGCATCCCCTCCGCGGTGGGCTACCAGCCGACCTTGGGCACCGACATGGGCGAGCTGCAGGAGCGCATCACCTCCACCACCAAGGGCTCCATCACCTCGGTGCAGGCGATCTACGTCCCCGCGGACGACCTCACCGACCCGGCGCCGGCCACGGCCTTCACCCACCTGGACGCGACCACGGTGCTCTCGCGGCGGATCTCCGAGCTGGGCATCTACCCGGCGGTGGATCCCCTCGACTCCACCAGCCGCATCCTCGATCCCCAGGTGGTGGGGGACGAGCACTACCAGGTGGCCCGGGGCGTCCAGCAGGTGCTCCAGAAGTACAAGGATCTCCAGGACATCATCGCCATCCTCGGCATGGACGAGCTCTCCGAGGAGGACAAGATCACCGTGTCCCGGGCCCGCAAGCTCGAGCGCTTCCTCTCCCAGCCCTTCCACGTGGCCGAGCAGTTCACGGGAACGGCCGGCGCCTACGTGCGGCTCGACGACAACATCCGCGGATTCAAGGAGGTCCTGGAGGGCAAGCACGACGACCTGCCCGAGCAGGCTTTCTACATGGTCGGGGCCATCGAGGACGTGATCGAGAAAGCCAAGGGGATGGCCTAGCCGTGGCCCTCGAGCTGGTTGTCGTGACCCCGGAAGGGCAGGCTTTCCGCGACGCGGTCGAGAGCGTGGTGCTGCCCGGCACGGAGGGCTACTTCGGCGTCCTGGACGGGCACGAGCCCTTCCTCACCGGCCTGCAGATCGGCGTGATGGAGGTGAAGCAGGGTGGTGACACGACCCTTCACGCCGCTCTCTCCACCGGCTACGCCAACGTCAGCGCCGATGCGGTGACGGTGATGGTGGGAACCTGCGAGTTCGCCCACGACATCGACGTGGAGCGGGCCGCCACCGCCCGCGAGCGGGCGCAGCGCCAGCTCGAGGAGATGCGCCAGACCGAGCACGGCGAGGACGTCTACGAGGAGTACCAGGAAGCCTTCTCTCGGGCGATCACCCGGATCGCAGTCTCGGAGAAGTTCAAGGCCTGAGGTCGGCGCGGCCCTTCTTGTCGAACTTCGCGCGCCTGGGCGGCTCGTGGCGTGCCCGGCCTGTTCGAACTCCGCTCGCCTGCGGCTCGCTGCGCGCCCGGCCTGTTCGAACTCCGCTCGCCTGCGGCTCGCTGCGCGCCCGGCCTTTCCGATCTTCGTTCGCCTACGGCGCTTGCAGCTAGCGGCGGACCGGAGAGACCTTCAGCTTGGCCTTGCCGCCCTCCACCACGACGCGGAACTTCACGTCCTGGCAGCCGAGCTTGGAGGTCAGTTGGGCCGCCTGCTTCTCCATCAGTGCATCGAGCTTCTTCCGGGTAATGCCGGAGGTACTCTGGCCGCAGGCCTCGCGGGCCGTGAGGTAGCTCTCGAACACGTCCTCGGGCTTTGCTGCTTCCCCGCCGGCACTGGATCGAGGCGAGGCGGGTTGTTCCGTTCGCTCTCGCTGGCGCAGGTTTGCCTTGAAGAGGTGGCGCTCGTAGCGGCCCTCCTCGATCTCCCGGAGGATCCGGTCCCAGTGGCGCCGGAAGGCGAAGAATCGGGCCCGCAAATTGTTGAATTTGAAGCGGTGACCCGTGTTCCGGATGGGAACGTTGGCGTAGTAGGACACCATCTTCTGGACTTCGCCCCGCAGCAGGAAGGGTTCCCGCTGGCGGGTGCCCATGAAGTACTGCTCGTACTCGTTCTTGAGCATCTTCAGTTTGACGTCGAGGAGCTGGAGGTCCTCGACGACTTCGACGCCGAACTGGGCCATTCCCCATCAATCGGTGCCCTGCGGGATCCGCTTGAGACTCCACCCCCGGGGTTCAGCGCACCCGCGGTGACTGGATTCCCGGCAGTGAGACCCCGCTGCGCTGACGCACTCGGTGCAGGCAGTGCGTCATTGACGCGTCATTCCCGGCGTCTGGCCTCTCGCGGAATGACGCGCGCGTCATAAAGGCAGGTCAGAGCGCCCGAGCAGCGCATCGAGATCGATGCTGTGCTCGGAGGGGAGCTCGCCGTCGCGAAGGGGCGGGATCTCTCCCACCAGCCCGGCGCCGAGTGCGTCGCGGAGCGCCTCGAGATTGGCCTGGTCGGCCTCCGAGAGCTGGCCCCCGGAATGGGAGATCACCACGCCGGCGACGGGCAGGCTTCGCGCCTCGGCGGCCTCCAGGGTGAGAAGGGTGTGATTGATGGTCCCCAGCGCGGCGCGTCCCACGATCAGAAGCGGAAGCGCGAGCTCCCGGCAGAGGTCCGCCATGCTGAGATCCCGAGCGGCGGGAACCAGCAGGCCGCCGGCGCCCTCGACGACCAGCCACTCGTGGCGCCCCCGGAGGCGGGCGAAGGCTTGGCGGATCGCCTCCACTTCCACGCTGCGCCCCTCGCTGGCGGCGGCCACGGTCGGCGCCGCCGGCAGCGCGAAGGTCTGAGGGCAGATCTCTTCCAGCGGCTCGATCGCCGCGGCGGCGCTTTGCAGGGCCTGGGCGTCGAGGGGTCCCTGGATGCCGACGCCGGTCTCGATCGGCTTCATTACCCCGGTGTCGAGGCCGCGGCGCCTCATCGCCCGCACCAGGGCGCAGGCCACCACCGTCTTTCCGACCCCGGTGTCGGTGCCGCTCACGAAGAAGCCCCGGGCCGTCATCGGGAGACCTCCGCGGCGATTGCGTCGGCCAGGGCGTCGATCTCCTCCTCGCTGTGACTCGCCATCGGCGTGAGTCGAAGCCGGGCGCTGCCCTCGGGAACCGAGGGATGGCGAATCCCCTGGGCGAAGAAGCCGCGTTCCAGAAGGCGCTCGCAAGTCGCCATGGTGCGCCGGTTCTCGCCCAGGATCACGGGGACGATGTGGGTGGTGCTGGGATGCGTCGAGATTCCGCGGTCGGCGAGAAGACGGCGCAGTCGCTCGCCATTGGCGCGCAATCGCTGGCGGCGCCACGGCTCCCGGCCCAGCAGCCGGAGGGCGGCGCGGGCCGCCTCGACCTGTGGCGGCGCCAGCGCGCAGGAGAAGATGAAGCTCCGGGCCACATTCACCAGCAGGTCGCGCAGGGCGGCGCTCCCGGCGACGAAGGCGCCGAACGACCCGAGGGCCTTGCCCAGGGTGCCCACCAGGACGTCGACGCCCCTGTCGACGCCGAGCCGCTCCGCGGTTCCCGCTCCCCGGGCGCCGAGGGTGCCGGTTCCGTGCGCGTCATCCAGCAGTAGCATCGCGTCAAAGCGCTCGGCCAGCGCCACCATCTCGGCGAGCGGCGCGAGATCGCCGTCCATACTATAGATGCCGTCCACCGCCAGCAGCACCCGCCTGCGGCGCTGCGCCAGCTCGCGCAGCGTCACCTCCAGCGCATCCAGGTCGCCGTGGGGGAAGATGCGGATCTCGGCGCGGGCAAGCCGGCAGCCGTCGATGATCGAGGCGTGGTTCAGCGCGTCGGAGACGATCACGTCGCCCGGTCCGGCCAGCGCTGGGATCACACCGGCGTTCGCCATGTAGCCGGTGCTGAAGACCAGCGCCGCCTCGGTGCCCAGCAGCTCGGCCAGCTCCTCCTCCAGAAGCTCGTGGATGCGCAGGTTTCCCGAGATCAGCCGGGAGCCGCCGGAGGCGCAGCCGTGATCCCGCGCCGCGCGCGCGGAGGCCTCGATCACCTCCGGGTGGTGGGCGAGATCCAGGTAGTTGCTTCCGGCGAAGTGCAATAGCTCGCGGCCGTCCACCACTGCCCGCGGTCCCTGGGCGCCCTCCAGAACCCTCATCCGCCGGTAGGTGCCGCGAGAGCGAATCGCCTCCAGCGAAGCCTCCGCCAGCGGATCGAGCGGAGAGCGCGCGCGGGCGCCGCCGCCCGCCTCCTGCTGGGCCGCGCTGCTGGTAGGATGGGAGGAGGCGGTCACGAAGATTCCGAGCTCTCGGGCTCGAGGATCCGGCTCTCGCCGCCGCGCAGGTGGCGCTCACCAGACGAGTCTTCCCGTCGGCTTCGCTCCGCGTGGTAGGTCGGGTTTCCCAGCACCTCGAATCCGGCGTCCTCGATCATCCGGTAGGTCTCCTGCTCGTCCGCGCCCCGGGTGGTGAGGTAGCCCTCGATGAAGAGCGAGTTGGCCGGCCACAGTGCCAGGGCGCCGAGGGAGCGGATGTGGCCCTCGCGGCCGGCCGCGATCCGCACCTCCGCCGCCGGGTTCACCAGGCGCATCAGTGCCAGCACCCGCAGGCACCGGGTCGGGGTGAGGGATCCATCTCCCTGGAGCGGATTGCCCTCGATCGGGATCAGGAAGTTCACCGGAATCGAGCGTACCTCCAGCTCGCGGAGCTGGAAGGCCAGCTCGACGATGTCCTGGCTCTCCTCGCCCATACCCACGATCAGCCCGCTGCACGGCTCGACGCCGCACTTCTTGGCAGTGGCGAGCGTGCGCAGGCGGTCGCCGTAGCTGTGGGTCGAGCAGATCTCCTGGTAGCGGGACTCGCTGGTGTTGAGGTTGTGGTTCAGCCGGTCGAGGCCCGCGTCGGCCAGCAGGAGCGCCCGCTCCTCGTCCACGAATCCCAGAGAGAGGCAGAGCTCGATCGGGTAGCGCTGCTTCATCTCGCGGATCAGGCCGGCCAGCTTCCGGGTCTGGGCGAGGCTCGGACCGCGGCCCGAGAGGGCCATGCAGTAGCGCGAGGCCCCGGCCTTCGCGGCGGCCTCGGCCG
>Ga0316193_10002616_pt1 | contig 12737 bp, 10 predicted proteins | sample MerIslsedime2_MG_FD_207735 | JGI IMG/M metagenome (GOLD analysis project Ga0316193, IMG submission 207735) | Coastal sediment microbial communities from Maine, United States - Merrow Island sediment 2 | ecosystem: Environmental > Aquatic > Marine > Coastal > Sediment | place: USA: Maine... | reverse complement strand
TACTTGACAAGTATTGTGACCGGCATTTCATTGAGCGTGCCTTTGAAATGGCATGGTTCCAGAGTCAGGAAGTGCTGCGCCACCTCAACGCAAGCGAAGCCGACGCCCAGGTCTTTGGCCGTCTGGCTACCTCGGTTATTTATGGCAATGCCTTGCGCCGTGCAGCGCCCAGCGTCGTTGCACGCAACCAGCTTGGCCAGCCAGGGCTTTGGAGCTTTGCTGTTTCGGGCGATCTGCCAATCATCCTGATACGCATCGGCAACCTGGGCCACATCGACCTCGTTAAGCAGGTGCTGCAAGCCCATGCCTACTGGCGGATGAAGGGGTTGACCGTGGACCTGGTGATTGTGAACGAGGATTTCTCGGGGTACCGGGCCGAACTGCAAGACCAGATCATGGGGCTGATTAACGCGGGACCCGAAGCGCAAATACTCGACAAACCGGGAGGGGTCTTCTTGCGACGCGCCGAAGAGCTTACCGAGGAGGACCGGGTCCTGTTCCAGACAGTTGCCCGCATCGTTTTCACTGACACTGCCGAGACGTTGGCGGAGCAGGTGCAACGCCGTGTACCGGTAGAGCGCCTGCCGGACCGTCTGATCCCTGCGCTGGAATCGGTAGCTGAGCCGAGCTATCCACTGTCAGTGCGAGAACGCATTTTCTGCAACGGCCCGGGAGGATTCACGCCAGACGGGCATGAATACGTCGTCACCCTCGAGCCGGGTCAGACTACGCCGGCGCCGTGGGTCAATGTAATTGCCAGCCCGCACATGGGTACGGTCGTCAGCGAGAGCGGCGGTGCCTATACCTGGGTGGAAAACGCGCACGAGTTCCGGCTGACCACCTGGCACAACGATCCGCTTGTCGACAGCAGTGGCGAGGCGTTCTATATCCGGGACGAGGAAACGGGTGCGTTCTGGTCGCCGACACCGTTACCCGCCTGTGGTCAGTCCGGGTATGTGTGTCGGCACGGGTTCGGGTACAGCGTATTCGAGCATTACGAAGCAGGCATTTCCTCGGAACTGTATACCTACGTCGCCATGGACGCAGCGGTGAAGTTTGTGGTGCTAAAGCTGCGCAATCATTCGCGGCGCGCGCGCAAGCTGTCGCTGACGGGGTACTGGGAGCTGGTGCTCGGCGAGTGGCGGCATACCAATCTGATGCATATTGTTACTGAAACGGATCCGCACAGCGGGGCGCTGTTCGCGCGCAATGCCTACGGTCGTGAATGCGCCAGTCGGATCGTGTTTGCACACGTTAGCGAGCGAGAACATACGCTGACCGGGAACCGTACCGAGTTTATTGGTCGTAACGGTTCGCTGGGCAGCCCGGCGGCGATGCATCGCGAGCATTTGTCGGGCAAGACAGGTGCGTGCCTTGATCCATGTGCCGCGATACAGGCCCCGATCGAACTGGCCGCCGGACAGGAGCGTGAGGTCGTATTCATCTTCGGTGCGGCCCGTGACAGTGACGAGGTGCAGTATTTCATCCAGCGTTTCGGTGGACCGGCGGGCGCACGGCAGGCATTGGAAGCGGTATGGGGTTATTGGAACCACACCCTGGGCGCGGTAAACGTGGAGACACCGGACCCTGCCCTGGACGTGATGGCTAACGGCTGGCTGCTCTACCAGACATTGTCCTGCAGGCTCTGGGGCCGCAGTGGCTACTATCAGTCCGGTGGTGCCTATGGTTTCCGCGACCAGTTGCAGGACACCATGGCGCTGATCCATGCGACACCGTGGCTCGCCCGCGAGCAGCTGCTGCGTTGCGCCGAGCGCCAGTTTCTCCAGGGTGACGTACAACACTGGTGGCATCCGCCTAACGGACAGGGCGTGCGCACCCATTTTTCCGATGACTATCTGTGGCTGCCGTATGCAACCTGCCGCTATGTGCTGGCGACCGGCGATACGGGCGTCCTTGACGAGTCAGTGCATTTTCTGGAGGGCCGCGAGCTGAATCCGGAAGAAGAGGCATACTATGACCAGCCGCAACGCTCGACGGAAGTGGCAAGCCTCTATGAACATTGCGTGCGTGCAATCAACCACGGCTTACGCTTTGGCGAACATCAGTTGCCGCTGATGGGCTGTGGTGACTGGAATGATGGCATGAATCTCGTCGGTCGTGATGGCAGGGGTGAGAGCGTTTGGCTGGCGTGGTTCCTGTACGAGAACCTGCAGTTGTTTGCAGACCTGGCTCTTGGACATGGTGATGAGGCCTTTGCGGAAGTCTGCAGCGGGCAGGCTGCGCTGCTGGGCAGCAACATCGAGGCCCATGCCTGGGATGGCGGCTGGTATCGGCGGGCCTGGTTCGACGATGGCACACCGCTGGGTTCTTCCGACAATGACGAATGCCAGATCGATTCGATCAGCCAGAGTTGGGCGGTCATTTCGGGCGCTGGTGATCCCGTGCGGGCCCGTCAGGCGATGGCGGCAGTGGACAAGCGCCTGGTGCGACGTGATGCGCGGTTAATACAACTGCTTGATCCGCCCTTCGATACTTCGGACCTTGAGCCCGGTTACATCAAGGGCTATGTGCCCGGCGTCCGGGAGAACGGTGGTCAGTATACCCATGCCGCGATATGGGCGACGATGGCGTTTGCCATGCTGGGTGACAGGGACAGGGCCTGGGAATTGTTCAACATGCTCAACCCCGTCAATCATGGTAGTCAGCCGGATGACATCGAACGTTACAGGGTTGAGCCGTACGTCATGAGCGCGGATATTTACGCTGCGTCGCCACACACGGGCCGGGGCGGCTGGACCTGGTATACCGGGGCGGCGGGCTGGATGTACCGGTTGACTGTAGAGACACTGCTGGGCGTGCAACTGGAAGTAGACCATCTGCGCATCGCACCCTGTATGCCGGCTCATTGGGAATCGTACAAAATCCACTACCGCTATCGCGAGACGGTCTACCACATCACCATCAGGCGCGTGGGTGAAATATCGGAGCATGTGAATCGTGTGACCGTAGACGGAGCCGTCGTAGAGGTAACGGATATGGGCGGTTCAGGGCGACCGCAAGGCAAGATGATCCCCCTTGTGGACGACCGCCGGGAGCACTATGTCGAGGTGGAACTGGGATAAGGGCATGCCTGGCTAGCACTGAAGCTTAACCACCATTATGTCCAGAATGGCCCCTATCTGATGGCGTTAGGAAGGAGAAAGCTGGTCTATCATGCGGATGAATGTGCAGCAGGTATCTACTAACTGTCGGCAAAAGTGGCAGCGATCAAGTTATTCCAGATTGAAAGATGTGCGGGTTAAAAAAGCCCAGTCAAATAACAAGTGATACTCAAAGTAAAAATAATGCTCCACTGCAGGGCTATTAGCTGATATCGCAGCGAGATTATCAATCTCGTCTCTTCGGCGATAATTTATCAAGGCTGGCAGCGCTCAACAGGATGACTTCAATCTCTTCGATGATCTCCTCCTGACGCAGGGCATGGCTTTGGTGCAGCAGGTTTGCTGACTTGTCGTCCAGGTGTTGCACAGCACCCTCCAAATGCCATACCCGCTGTATATTCTCCGCCATCAATGATACGTACATAATCTCGTGCAGAGCAGCGAACAGGTAGTGGTCGATCAACTCGGCGAGGAATGCCGCCGGAGGCAGGTTGAGTACGGGCGGGTGCGGAAAACGTGGCGCGGTGTCCCGGTACTGTTCAAAGGGAGGCAGCACTTGTGTAGTAACGATTTGCTCTTTATCAGGATCGTGATAGATCACCGCGAGTGACACGGTGCCTTCTTTTGCCTGCAGTTCAGTCAGGGTGTTGATAATCAGGCTCAGTGTTTTTTCAGCTTCTTCGACGACATTGGCGCCATCAATACAGGCAATCACTCGCGGATCTCCCGTCAGCTGGTTACCCAGTTTGTTTCCAGTCACAATTAACCGCGGGGTATCGATGTCGCATTCCCGAATATGTGATTCCAGTTGCCTCAACAGCGTTTCGTTAAAGTCACCACAGAAACCGCGTTCCGCCCCAAGCAGCAGGCAGACCGGTGTTGCTTTCTCCGATCGTGGGAGCGCCTTCGGGTAGAACCCAAGAAAATCGGCCGCCATGGTCTCAATGTGGGCAACCACTGCTCGCTGGGCATCGAGGAAGCGTCCCAGTTTGCGGCTTTCTATATACGCCAGGGTCTTCATGGAGTTCATGATGCTACGGATCTCGCCGAGGGTATGGCGGTGCTGCTCCAGCTCGCGACGGCGGGTCATGGTTGCTATTTCCGGGGTTGCAGGCCGAGCCAGCCGGAGACGGCTTCGCTCCATTGCTCACGGGGGGTTTCCAGAGTGAATCCAGACCGAGTGACCTGTTTTTCCAGCGTGGTCAGATGGGCGCGAATATCCGCGGGTTCGGTGTCATCGAAGAGGCCATCGTTATAGGCCACCAACCAGGCCATCTGGAATTCGATAGACAGGGGTGTGAGGCGGTCTTGCTTGAGGATCTCGCGCAGCACCCGGCCGCGCCGGATGGAAATCTCCATGGAGGCCTCGAGACGTGCGCCAAAACGGGTGAAAACCTCCAGCTCAAGGAACTGCAGATAATCCAGTTTCATTCGTCCGGCCTCATCCTTGATGCGGGAATGCTGGGCCTGGCCGCCGATGCGGGAAACTGATTTGGAAATGTCGATGGCGGGACGAAAGCCGCCAACGAAAAGATTATGGTCAAGATAGACCTGTCCGTCCGTGATGGAAATAAGGTTGGTGGGGATGTAGGCAGCAATCTCCCCGAGCTTTGTCTCCACGATGGGAAGGGCCGTCATGCTGCCGCCGCCATAGGTCGCGTTGAAGCATGTGGCACGTTCCAACAGGCGGGCATGGACGGAAAAGATATCGCCAGGATAGGCCTCCCGTCCGGGTGGGCGGCGTAGCAGTAGCGAGAGTTCGCGGTAGGTTTTCGCGTGGGTGCTGAGATCGTCGTAGACCACCAGGGTATCGCGCCCCTGCTGCATCCAGTACTCCGCGACGGTGCAGCCAGCGAAGGGTGCCAGGTGCTGCAGGCCGGGCAGGGCGCTGGCCTCGGCGACCAGCACCGTGGTGTACTCCAGTGCACCATAGCTACGCAGGGTTTCAATGGTGTTGATGACGGTGGAGCGCTTCTGGCCGATGAGCACATACACGCAATAGACGTCCTTGCCCCGTTGATTGATGAGGGTGTCGAGGGCGAGAGAGCTGCGTCCAAGGCCCTCGTCACCAATGAGCAATTGACGTTGCCCCTTGCCGATGGGGATCAGAGTGTCGATCACTTTGATGCCTGTATACAGGGGGGTATGGACAAGGTCGCGGGCCACGATTGCCGGCGAACGGCTTTCCAGCCTGCGCCAGGCACCAGGCTCCGGCTCCGGTCCGCTGTCCAGTGGTATGCCCAGTGGATCAATGACCCGGCCCAGCAGGCTGTCGCCGACGGGTATGCTCAATGCGCGGTGGGTGAGGTGAACCGCGGTACCGGCGGTGAGCGCCTCGGTCTCGTGCAGCAGCACCGCCCCCACCATCTCCTCGGTGAGATCGAAGACCATGGCCCGGCTGCCGTCCTCGAAGGTGAGGACATCTTCCATTGCAGCCGAAGGCAGACCCGACATCCAGGCGATGCCGTCGCCCACGGATACTACGCTGCCTTGCTCGGTGATACGCAGTCCGGGTTGGTAATGCGCGAGCCATGCGGCCTGCCTGTCCAGCAGTCCGGCGGCGGCAACCTCTTCAGGATTCATGGGCAAGTTCGGCAAAACTCTTCAGTTCGTCCTGCAGATTGGCGCGCAGCACCCAGGACCCCATAGTGACGCGTAATCCGGCCAGTAAATCCTTGTCCTGTTCGTAGTAAAAAGGCGCCGTTACCGCCAGTACCGAAGCAAGCATGCGTTCCAGGTTCAGACGCGTATCGTCATCGAGGGGATATGCGCTGGCAACCAGGATCGGGTCGGCTGTTTTGCCCGCTGCGGCGCGCAGAGTACTCAGTTGCTTGGGCGCTAAGGCAGTGAGTTCTTTCAAGAGCAAGTCGAGCAGGCGTTGTTCCAGTTCCGGTCCGGCAGCAACGGACAACAGCCGAGTGGCGAACTGTGCGCCCTGGGCCAGTGCTGTTTCTTCAGCGTGCAGTCGGTTGGCCTCCAGAGCGCGCTGTTCTATGACCTGGGCCTTTTCCCGCTCCTCACCGAGGGTAGCCCGCAGGGCCTCCATCCGTCGCGCCCGTTCCGTTTCGATCTCCTGGTCCAGTGACATATGTGCGGCCTGGCGTTCCTTTCCCCACTCGGTCAGCCGGTTTTCGTACTGGATTCTCAGCGTCTCGGCATCCTCGTGCAGGGTATTGGCATCGTTCAGGCTTTTTTCGATACTGCGGCGGCGACGGGCGATCACATTCAGCACCGGCTTGTAGAAAAAGTGCTTCAGGATCCAGACCAGGATCAGGAAATTGATGATCTCCAGCAGGAATGTGGACCAGGTCAATTCCAAGACGGCATTCCCCGTGGACCCGGTGGGTGCGTTATCGTTTGCATCGGCCTTTTATTTCAAAATGTATTCCAGCAGCGGGTTGCGGAACAGCACGATGAGAACGATAACCAGCACGTAGATGGCCAGTGACTCGATCATGGCCAGACCGATAAACAGCGTGCGCATGATGGCGCGCTCCGCTTCCGGTTGTCGGGCCAGGGCCTCCAGGGCGCTGCTGATGGCACGGCCCATGGCGAAGGCGGGCAACAATACGCCCAGTGCAATGCCGAAAATCGCGGCAACCGTGGATGCAAGGGTAAAGGTGGATAGATCAGGCATGGACTACTCCTCGGTTTTTTCTCTGTATTTCTGTTGCGCAAGCTGCTGTGATTGTATGCCCCCGGCCACATAGATCAGTGCCAGCATACCGAAAATATAGGCCTGCACCAGTGCCTCGATGATATGCAGCATGAGGATTGGTATCGGTGCCAGAAAACCTGCCACCAGCAGGATCAGCAGGGCCGCCATTTCCAGGCTCATGATATTACCGAACAGACGCACCGCCAAAGCGACGGTGCGGGTGATTTCGCTGATGATGTGGAAGGGCAGCAGGATAGGGCTCGGCGTGAGATAGTGGTGCAGGTAGGCCTTCACACCCTGGATACGGATGCCGAACCAGTGGGCCGAGAGGAACACCAGGATTGCCAGGGAAGCGGTCGCCGAGAGGTCACGCGTCGGTGAATGCACTCCCGGTATCAGGCCACTCAGGTTGGCGATGACCAGAAAAATCCAGAGACTGCCGATAAAGGGCAGCAGCTGGCTCACGTGATCAGGAGCGACGCCGCGAATGGCTTCCTCGATGGTGCTGACGATGCCTTCGGCCACCGTCTGCACCGGTCCCGGCTCCATCTGCAAGCGGCGCGTGACCAGCCAGCCGAACAGACCGATGACGGCCATGATGACCCAGGTGGTGACCACGGTATTGGTGAGCTGCACTGGACCAAGTTGCAACACTGTCTTCGCCATTATTCCGCTGTCGTCCATGTACTACTCCCTGATAAAAAGGTAGACATTGACCGCACCGATGATGAGGCCCAGAAACAGCATGCTCAAGGTCCAGCGTACGGAATAGCCTTCCATCAGGCCATCCAGCCAGCGGCCAAGGTAGGCACCGCCCACGACCGGTAGTACGAACACCAGTCCCAGTGTGCCCATGTAGACAGTCTGTGAGATCAGGGTAGGGCGGTCCTTTTCGGCCTGTTTCATGCGCTGTGCCTGTTGCTCAACCCGTTTGCGGAGTTGCTCGTTATTGCTCATCCGGCAAGCCTGCTGTCATGACCTATCTCCCACAATCGCTTGAGAACCTCTTCCTCCATCTGATGCAGACTTTTCTTTAATTCACGCAATTCATTTTCTTCGGCAAGTAACTGCGCATGCAAGGCGGTGCTGATGCGTTCGTAGTCATCATCCAGCAGGTAATGCCGGGAACTGAGCGATAATTCATTGTCATTAAAATAAAGCACAGCGCCCGGCAAGGCCAGGTACTGCCAGGCTTTTTTCCCGACGCGAAAGCGTGCCATCCCGAAGACCAGCGAGGTCATCATGCGCGTATGACCGGCAAGGACGCCGAAGTTGCCCGTGGCATCCTCGCCTACAAAGGACGTGACCTGCTCGATACGCTGTGTATGGGTCGCATCCTGAAGGATCAGCGTGAACGTTTTCATTGCAGGGTTGCCTTTATCGCGCCACGCATATAGCAGTGATCCTCCGGCAAGTCATCGTAACGTCCAAGCAGAAACGCTTCGCAATCGTCCAGGGTATGCCGCAGCGGCACGGATACACCCTCAATACCGGTATGGGAGGCGATCACCGAGAACGGCTGGGTAAGATAGCGCTGCAGCTTGCGCGCGCGCATGACAATGCGCCGGTCCTCTGGTGACAGCTCCTCGATGCCGAGCATGGTGATGATGTCCTCCAGTTCGTGATAGCGTGCCAGGTGCTCGCGGACTCCCTCGGCGATTGTATAATGGCGGTCGCCCAGGGTATGACGATCCATCAGTTTGCTGCTTGACTGTAACGGATCCACCGCCGGGTAGATTCCCTTGCCGGTCTGGACGCGGGACAGGATTACCGTGGTGTCCAGATGGCTCAGGATAGCGCTCACGGCGGGGTCGGTCATATCGTCGGCCGGCACATAGACTGCCTGTACCGAGGTGATGGCGCCCTCGCGAGTGGAAAGGATGCGTTCCTGAATCTCGGCTACCTCGGTCATGAGGGTCGGTTGGTAGCCCACGGTGGCGGGCATCCTTCCCAATAAACTCGATATTTCACTGCCTGCCTGCACGAACCTGAAAATGTTATCCATGACGAACAGTACTTCCTTTTGCAGGGTGTCACGCAGGTACTCGGCATAGGTCAGCGCGGACAGGCCGACCCGAAAGCGCACCCCGGGAGATTCGTCCATCTGTCCGAAAACCATCAGGGTTTGCGGCATCACACCGGCCTTCTGCATCTCGTGCCAAAGTTCATGGCCCTCGCGGATTCGTTCGCCCACCCCGGCGAATACGGATACCCCCTGATACAGGGTAGCGATAGCATGCATAAACTCCATGATCAGCACCGTCTTGCCTACACCGGCGCCACCAAACAGACCGGTTTTTCCCCCTTTTACAAAGGGACAGAGCAGGTCGATCACCTTGATTCCCGTTTCCAGAATATTGCCGATACCAACGGCATCGCGCAGCGGTGCCGGTCGACTGTGAATATTGCGAAAGGTCTGAGCAGGTAAGGGTGCGCCACTGTCCAGCGGTTCGCCAAAGATGTTCAACAGCCGGCCAAGGCAGTCAGCTGTTACCGGCACATGCAGCGGTGCTCCGGTGTCATAAACCGGGGTATCCCTTCGCAATCCAGCGGTGCGATGCAGCGTGATGGCGCGCACGTGGCGCTTGTCGAGGTGCTGGTGGACTTCGAACAGGTATCTTTCATGGTTGATGGACGCGTACAGCGCCTGACGCAGGGGGGGCAGCCGGTCACAGGCAATGACCACCACCGGCCCGTGAACCTCAGTGATCGCTCCGACGAGGGCTTGCGCCTCCTCGGTATACACTGCTTCAGACATGGCTATTATCATCTCTCATGCTATGAGCATAGGTGAAAATGGATGAGTAATAAATTGCAAAAAACCCTTGATGTCCAATCATCATTATAAAAATTTCGGGCAGGAACCTGATTTCAGGATCCAGGTGCGATCTTAATGATCCACATCAGCAATACACTCATGTGAAACGAGATGAAGTTGACAATGTTGACACCGAGATCCTTATGCTTCCTGATCATCGCCAGGTAACGGGCTGGTAAACACCCGAACGAATCCTATCTTTTTTACCCGAACGATGGCATAGGGCACGATCAGTAGCGGTGGCAAGACGGTGCTGATTGGAATCAGTGGGTATGTCGCTAATAAAAGGCTGCGCGCTGTGCTCATCCAGGGTGCCCGGGCATAGCCTCCCCACTGAAAAGCCGAATATACGTACGCGTCTGATATCTGCAACAAATAACTGTTTGCTTAACAGGAGGAGTCCATATACCTAACCAGGCATCCAGCGTAACTTACTGAATGACTTGAAAGTAAGCAGACGAGTAGGACGGGTATGAATCGGTTGAACCTGCAATCCAAAGGAGTCGTTCGTGACCAAGTCAGCTCTGCCCCCAGGCTACTCTGATATATTATAAATCTTATCCATCATCTAGACGACAAGAAGCATGTCATGAAAAAACTACGGGCGCTATTCTCATTGGTTATCCTTACCGCTGTTGGTGCAGGGAATTGCTACGCTGAGGACAGGAGCGCCGCTATTGATCCGGAAAGGCCGAGTGATGCAGATCTGATGGCTTTTAAGGTATATCACCACGCTGTTTATCTGGAGACGACAGCAAAACAAGCTGAAGGAACAAACAAGTTACTTCATACTACTGAACTGCCAACCGAGGGGACAGACCCGGTGGTAACACCCGCTCTGGACCACCTCTACACCAAGGCCGTGATCGACCTGTCAAACGGTCCGGTGGTTTTGGAGTTGCCTGAGGTGGAGAAGGAGCGCTATTTCTCCATCCAGGTCATGGACCAGGAACACTACACCATCTATGACGAGATCCAGCCATCCGGGAAATATGCGATCGTTCGGCAGGGCAACAATATGAAGGTGCCGGAAGGGACCACGGTTATCGAGAGCCGCGGTGACTATCCTCATCTCTTTGTCCGGGTGCAGGTCTATGATGATGCGGATAGAATCAATATCCCACCGATCCAGGAGAAGATCAGGCTTACGGGGAAAAGCAAAGACCTCACCATTGATAATCCGGTGAAGTTTACCCTGGAAACCCATGGTGTGTACCCCCAGAACAAAAAGACCATGGAGTCTGTCCAGGATTTCAATAGGGATGATTATTTGCGGGTAAGTAACTATATCGGTGAAATTGCACCTCAGTTCAGTGCAACCGGCAATACCGGTATGTTCGGTCCTGTTGACAGCCCGGAACCCCACTCCGATGATCCGCTCTACCGCGCCGCCGCCATGGTGGGGCACCTGGGTTTTCCCGTTCATCACGCCTTCTACAAGCCCTACTTCACCAATTGCAGTGATGAGGTGTTAACCGGCGATAAACCTGAGGTATTTGTCTTTCCTTACAAACCCGATGGAGTGGAGCTTTTCTGGTCCATCACCCGTTACAGTGCCTTGACCCGCAATACCATCCCGGGAAAAAACGATCTGTTTAACGCCTACAACACCAAGCCGGATGCAAACGGCAATATCACAGTGACATTCAGTGCCGAGGACCCCAACGACAGCACCTGCTGGATGCCAGTCAATGCGGGCGAACCCTATTACTTTGTAGTTCGCTACTACAAGCCTGATGTGAATACGATACCACCGAAGCCCTGTAAATAAAGGTAAACAGTGGCTCGGCTCGCTGAAAGACTTTTATACTAAAGGGAAAGCACGTTATTCACCGTGTTAGCTTTCTATTGTGAATATTCATTCTGGCCGAAAAGGTGTGAGTACTGATTGCTGGGCGTGTACGTCTGAAGTTGCGGCTTTTCGGGAGTTCACGGGAATCTCAGGAACAGCAAGTGTAAGGGGTATACCGGAATTCAAAGATGCTGCGAATTGAAATTCAGCGATTTCGAGATATTCCTAATATTGGCCCAGCTATAGAGAAGGACTTAATTGCCTTAGGTTTAAGTGAGCCTATCGAATTGATAGGAAAGGATCCTTACCAAATGTATAACGACCTCTGCACTATCACTCAGAAAAGGCAAGATCCATGCGTTATCGACGTATTTATTTCGGCTGTGAGGTATATGGAAGGCGGGCCAGTAAAAAAATGGTGGGAATTTACCAAAGAACGTAAAAAGCACTATGGTATTTAGCTATGCACCCTGACTGTTCGTTACGAACGACCGGAGTTGCGGCATTTACGTCCTTCGATAGCCGCTAGGGAACGGCAAGTTGCTGCTCCTTATCAGACCTTCTCAGGTGAATACCTGAGTAATTTACTCGGATGACTGGTGCCGCCCACATGCCGGACATTCAGAATTTATGCTTGCAGGTCAGGAAGGTACTGTAAACGGACATCAGAATCAGGTCATACTATCAAGTAGTATTCCATCTTAATTACATGTGTTATTTCTTGTTTGTAGATCTGTTGGAGTTTAAAAAACATGGACAGTCAGAAGACGATACCAGTATTTTGTGGACCGTACCAAGTATCATTGGAAAGCGTTAATCAGTTTATAGGCATTTTCTGAGTTGCGGGAAAGATATCTATCTATCCATGAATACCTGTGCGGCTGTTATTGGATAAGAAGATGCTGTTATTAAAAATGATGAGATGCCTCTTATTTATATCGATATTTCTGCAAAGCCAGCCTTTATATGCTGGCTTGAAAATGCAATTCAAGTATCCGGATGGCTCAACAAACTGGCAGCATGTTGCCAACTGGTCCGGGGCTATACTGATCCTATTATTATCGATAGCAGTCATTAATCTTTTTTTCACGCGGCGAAAAGTCCGTAAATCCAATCTGGAACTAAATGAGATTCGTAATGGACTTGAGTTGCGTGTGCAGGAACGCACAGCCACGCTGGATGAGTCAAATCGTTTACTAAAAGAAACCAATAAACTGTTAGAAAATGAGATAGCCAAGCACGTGGGTACTGCATCCAGACTGCGTGTTTCAGAGTCTTATATAAAGGATATCCTGAGGTCCATGCCGCTGATGTTGGTTGGTGTAAATAAGGATGGGCAGATCACTC
>Ga0316193_10002615_pt1 | contig 12738 bp, 10 predicted proteins | sample MerIslsedime2_MG_FD_207735 | JGI IMG/M metagenome (GOLD analysis project Ga0316193, IMG submission 207735) | Coastal sediment microbial communities from Maine, United States - Merrow Island sediment 2 | ecosystem: Environmental > Aquatic > Marine > Coastal > Sediment | place: USA: Maine... | reverse complement strand
ACGAAGAGGCGGCGTTCGGCGTTGACTAGTTCGAGCAACTGCCTCTGGTCGATCAAGCCGGCGTCGAGGAGGGCGCGCATGTAGCCGTCGGCGTAGCCGCGGGCCTGAGCCAGAGTGGCGTAGTTCGCTCCACTGAATCGGGTTTCGATCGTCTTTCGCACGAGGCCGCGCAGGGTTCCCTTGAGCTCGTCTAGGTTCATGGCCGTTCCTTCCATTAGACCGCAGTGTCGGTTTCGCGCTGCTACGGTCAAGAAAACGGCGGGCCAAGGTCACTAGAAGCAGGTGAGCTCTCGGAAGTCTCGGATTCGCTTCTCGAGGTGTTCGCGGGTGAGCTCGGCCAGCGCGCCGACGCCCACGTCCTGAACGCAGAACGATGCTGCCGCGGAGCCACAGATGACAGCCTGACGTAGGTCGGTGTGCCCGTTCTCCGCAAGGTAGCCGAGGAAGCCTCCAGCGAACGAGTCGCCGGCGCCGGTCGGATCGGCGACCGCCTTGAGCGGGTAGGCTGGCGCACAGAAGATGTCTTCCTCGAGGAACAGAAGCGCGCCGTATTCTCCCCGCTTCACGATCACCGTTTCCGGGCCCATCGCGCGCAGGGCTTCGGCCACCGCCAGCGGATGGTGATAACCGGTTAGCTGCCGCGCCTCCTCTTCGTTGATGACGAGAATGTCGATGCGCGTGAGTAGCTCCTTGAGCGCATCGAGTGCGGTGTCGATCCAGAGGTTCATCGTGTCGGCGATGACGAGCTTTGGGCGCCGCACTTGATCAAGAACGTGCAATTGCAGTTGTGGAGCGATGTTGCCCAGCATCACGAACTCGGAATCCTGAAACGATGGCGGGATCTTCGGATTGAAATCCGCGAAGACATTGAGGTCGGTCTGGATAGTTTCGCGCGACGTGAGGTCGTCGGAGTAGCGACCCTCCCAGTGGAAGGTCTCTCCGATGGCGACTTCGAGACCGGTCGTGTCGATGCCGCGGCTACGGAGCATGTCCACCGCTTCACGAGGGAAGTCCTGGCCGACGACCCCCACGAGTCTGACGTCCGCAAGTTGTGACGCGGCTAGCGACGCATACGTCGCCGACCCACCGATGACGCGGTCGTGGGAGCCAAGGTGATTATGGATGGTGTCAAAAGCGACGGAACCGACGACGAGAAGCGAGGACATGATGCCTTTCAGTGTACATATTTGCCGATGAGTGGCCGCAGCTTGTCGCGCGCGGCCGAAGAGATCGAATCGGGGTTGGTGATGATGGCGCCGGCGAGGGCCGAGGCGGCCGGGCGCCCGCTCGGGTCGGGCACGGCTCGAGCGAGCTCGACAATGATTTCCTTGGCTTTGGCGACGTTTCCTTGCATGACGGCGATGACCGCATCGACCGTGACCGCCTCGTGTCCATCGTGCCAGCAGTCGTAGTCCGTGGCCATGGCGAGCGTTGCGTAGGGCAGCTCTGCTTCCCTGGCAAGCCTCGCTTCGGGCAAGTTCGTCATGCCGATGACCGACACGCCCCAGGATCGGTAGAGCTGCGATTCGGCGCGTGTCGAAAACTGCGGGCCTTCCATGCAAAGGTAGACACCGCCCTCGTGCACCGTCGCTCCGGCTCGTTGCGCTGCCCCGGTCAGAGAGCCCGCGAGCTGGGCGTCGATCGGGTCGGCGAACGCCACATGCGCGACCACACCGTCGTCCTCGAAGAAGGTATCGACGCGATGCCTGGTACGGTCGATGAACTGGTCGACGACGATCATGTCTCCTGGATGAATGTCCTCTTTCATCGATCCGACGGCGGATATGCTGAGGATCTGCTCCGCCCCTGCGATCTTGAGCGCAAGGACATTCGCCCGATAGTTGATCCGGTGCGGCGCGATGCCATGCCCTCGGCCGTGTCGGGGCAAGAAAAGCAGTCGTGTGCTTCCGATTGTGCCCGCGATGATCGCATCGGAGGGCGCCCCGAAAGGGGTTGTCAGCTCCAACTCTTCCACGTCAGTCAGCTGCTCGAGCTCGTAGAGCCCGCTTCCTCCGATGACGCCGAGTGTTCGTTGGATGCCGTTCATTTCGTATAGGCCTGGCGCATGACGGTGACCGTACTGACCTCGCCCTTGCGAAACACGTCGAGTTGGACGGTGGATCCGACCGGCCCGCGAAGCCGCTCCACGATCGTCTGATAGTCGAGCTCCCGAACCGACGTGCCGTTGATCGCAATGATGACGTCGTTGGCTTGGATGCCGGCGAGGTCGGCGCCGCCGCCTGCCGGGGCCTCGACGACGCGGAGGCCTCCGCCTTCCGAGTACGCGAGCTTGGCGTGAATTCCGCCCGTCGGCTGTCCGCGACTGCCTCCTCCGCAGCCAGCAAGCAAAGCGCATCCGAAGACGAGCGCGGCGACCGTTCGACCATGTCGGCTCATTGTGAGGCACCGGCATAGCCGGGTTCCTGGCGAGTGCAAACCTTCACCGAGGCAAGATTGACACCCGAGCCCGCGAGAGTACCATAGCTTCAACCCTTCGAAACTGTGAGTGAAACTGCTCTTGGGCCGACACGATGTATAAGCTCGTCATCTCGGACGACGAAGGTCACGCGACCGTGGTACCGCTTCTGCGCGACGAGATTACGATCGGACGCCAGGAGGGTAACACCATCCGGCTCACCGAGCGGAACGTGTCGCGCAGTCATGCGCGGCTGCTGAGCCGCAATGGATGTTACATCGTAGAGGACCTCGGCTCTTATAACGGCGTCACGGTCAACGGAGAGCGGATCGATGCCAGGGCGGAGCTCGCCGCCGGCGACCAGCTCGGCATCGGCGATTACGATCTTGCGTTTCAATCGGACGTCGTCGCGACCGCGAATACGATGCCTTCGCCAAAGCCCAAGAGTCAGCCGCCGGCCAGGTTGGTCGTGCTCAGCGAGCCGGCGGCGGGGGCGGAGTTTACGCTGACCAAACCGGCGCATCGAATCGGCCGCGATGAGCGCCTCGACATTTGGATCAACCACAAGTCGATCTCGCACGAGCACGCCGAGGTGCAGGTGGACGACGGCAAGGTAACGGTGTTTGATCTCGAAAGCGCCAATGGGATGCGGGTCAATGGCGTTGCCGCGTCGCGGGCGATACTCGACGCGGGAGATGTTCTCGAGCTCGGTGAGGTTCGGTTCCGGTTCGTTCCGGCACAGGGCGCGCACAGTTTGGAACCGCTGCCTCACGAGGCCCCCGAGATTCGTTCGTCGAGCTCGTCGCGAAAGCCAGTTTTCGTGATGCTGCTGTTCGGGCTCCTCGTCGTTGCCGGGGCTAGTGCGGTGCTGGCCACCATGCGCGGCGCGCCCGGGGCCTTCTCGGGGACCGAGAGCTCCACGGCGTCGATCGAGGAGCCGAACACAGCGAGCTCCGAAACGATTTTGTCCGTCTCGCGCCCTGTCGAGGAGGCGTTGGCTGCCAAGCCGGGAGTGGACGCGGCCGCCACTGAACAGGAAGCCAGCCGTGACGGGGATGCTGACAGCCAGCCGATTGAGGAGCCGCGAGAATGGGAAGGGCAGCTGGCGCGTGCCCGCAAAGCCTTGGCGAAAGGACGCCTCGACCGCGCGTATTCGATCGCGAACGAGCTGCCGGTCGACAGTGTTCTGCGCAAAACTCCCGAGTTCGCAGAGATTCGATATCGTTACGCGCAGGCGCACATCAACGAGGGCGAACGCGCGCTAGAGGAGGGGGATCGCGACCTGGCCCGCGGCGAGGCCAAGCTGGTGTTGGAGCTCAAAGGCATCACTTCGAAGCAACGGCAGGACGCGAGGCGGTTGATGAGAAGCGCTCGTGAACGCCAGGTCGCGCCAGAAGCGCGGCCAAATCTCGACCCCTGAGCGACGCAGGGGCGCAGAATCGTTGATTAATGGGCTCCGCCCATGACAGACTGAGAGTGGGTGTTTGGGGGAACACAGTCTTGGCGGGGTTCGTGTGTGCAGGGTGCATGGGCGGCGTTCCTCGTCCTGGCTGTCCTGGGCGCCGGGTTGCTCAGGCCTACCGTCTCGGCTGCTCAAGAGGCGACGCTCCACGGGGGCGGCATGGACCTGCACCTCTTTCGACCCGCCGTAGACACGAGGGGCTACTTCACCGTCAACGGTACGGAGGTCATGCCGCACAAGGAGTTCAGCTTCGGCCTCGTCCTCGACGCGGGCTTCGGCATCCTTCGCTACAACGGCTTCGACAACAATCCGAACGGAGCAGCCGACACCGCCGGGCGTGAAAGCCGAATCGCAAAGCAAGCGTTCACAGGCACCTTCATGTTCAACTTCGGTCTCATCGATCGACTGGTGATCGGCATTCAGCTCCCGATCACGTTCTTCCGGGGCAACAGCGTGCAGACGCCGGATCGGGGCGGAAGTTGTCTCGCGGGCTCGAGCACGTGCCTCTATAACTTGCAAGCGAACGGGCTGCGGTCGCAGGGCGTCGGAGACCTGACGATTCACGCCAAGGCGCGCCTGCTGAATCTCGGGAAGAGCCCGGTTGGCATCGCGGTGACCTTGCGTGCGGGTTTCCCCACCGCGAAGACGACGCAGTTCGCTGGTGAGCCAGGGTTCTCCCTTTGGCCCACGGCGGTGTTGGAGTTTCAGCCGATTGAAAAGATTCGGCTTGCCCTCGAAGGCGGCTACCGGTGGAACTCCAAGCAGGGCGCGACCTTCATCTGGGACGGTCGCTCGGATCCTTCTGATCCATTGGGCAACGCTGTCGATCCGGTCGACGATCCCAACGCGGGCCGGCGGTTCACGTACAATGATCTGATCACTTTTGGCTTCGGAGCCAGCTTTCGAATCGCGCGCTCACTCGACCTGATCCTCGAGTACTACGGATCGCAAATCGCGCAGGAAATTGGGACTAAGGGCACTCTTTCGATGGAGGTACTCGGCGGGTTCAAGTACTTCGTCACCAACAAGAGCTTCCTTTACTTCGCGGCCGGCGCCGGCATTCCAAAGACTGGATTTCAGGCTGCGGACGTCCGCGCGACGATCGCGTTCATGTACGAGCCAGCCGTCGGTGACCGCGATAAAGACGGAATTCCGGACGACGACGACGGATGCCCCGATGAGGCCGAGGACAAGGATGGCTTCGAGGACAGCGACGGGTGTCCGGATCTCGACAACGACGGTGACGGGATCCTCGATGTCGACGACGCATGTCCTCTGGTGAAAGAGGACTACGACGGGGATCGCGACGAGGATGGCTGCCCCGAGGGTAGGGAAGGCGACCGCGACGGGGATGGGATTCCCGACGTCGTCGACGACTGTCCCGACGAACCCGAAGATTTCGACGGATTCCAGGACGAAGACGGTTGCCCCGACCCGGACAACGATGGTGACGGGATCCCAGACGAAAAGGATCTGTGTCCGAACGACCCCGAAGACATGGATGGCTTCGAGGATGAGGACGGTTGTCCGGATGTCGACAACGACGCGGACCGGATCCTCGACGTGGACGATGCCTGCCCGAACGACCCGGAGACGTACAACGGCCACGAGGACGAGGACGGATGCCCCGACAAAGGCCTAGTGATCCTCGAGGACACTCAAATCACCATCCTCGAAAAGGTCTACTTCGAAACTGACAGCGCGATCATCAAGTCTCGGAGCTTCCCACTGCTCGATGCGGTCGCTGCCACGCTCAATGCGAGCCCACACATTACCTTGGTCGAGATTCAGGGCCACGCAGACGAGCGGGGCAGCGACAAGTACAACATCAAGCTCACACGCGCCCGAGCTGCTTCGGTCATGAACGCGCTGATCGAGCGCGGCGTCATCAAGAGCCGCCTGAGGTCGGGCGGATATGGTGAACGATGCCCCGTCGATCCCAAGCACAACGCCACAGCTTGGGAGAAAAACCGGCGCGTCGAGTTCAAGATCATCGAAACCGACGCAGGTCCCACCGGAGTTGAGGTAACATGTCCGCGGGGCCGTTCTCTGGTTCCGAGGTGATATGTCGCGCGAGCGCTTCGTTGAGTTGATGACCCCTGCCCTGACCCGGTTCAGTCAGGATCTGAAGTCGGTGCTTCGGATGGTCGAAGATCCCGAGATTGACGACGAGAGTCGCGTTGCGGCGGCAGGCGCTCTGCTGCACGTGATCTCTTCGAGTGGGGTCATCCCAGGGGTTCGCGGAGTGCTCCGTCACCTAGGGGATGTCCTGCTGATTCGACTCGTGTTGAACGACGTTCGTGAGCGGTCCCCCAACGCGTTTCAGAAACACGCGCAGCAATTGCCGGAGATGCTCGAGCCCTTGTCCGACGAGCTCGGCGCCATGCACGCGTATCTCGATGACCGTGTCAGCGTGCTCGAAAGGGCCGTCGCGAAGTTCCCGAAGTTGAACCATCAGGGGCATCAAGCCTCCGCATGTGTCGAGGACACGGAGTCGAGCATGTGGCTCTACGACGCGGTGCACGAAGCGCTAATTGACGAGATCGATTTCGACGAAGAAGACGTCATACGAGAGCTGAAGCAGGTCGACCGCATCCTCGCCCCGCTCGCGTCCCGCGTTCGTCGATAGTTTCCTACGCTGCTTTACGCCGAGGCTCGGAGATCTCGCGGAGCAGCCACGTTCCGCGCGAAGCCTTCACGGGCTTCGGGGCCTTGCGTGCCAGGACCCGAAGCAGCTCTACGGCCTCCGCGTTCCATTTGACGAGCCTGAGGATGCTACCGTCCGAAGACCGAAGATCGGGTTCGGCGTTCGTGCGGCGACGCGTGAGATCGTCGGCGTCAGACTGAGCGCGTGTTTCGACGAGGAGCATGATGTTGCGGCGCAAGACGAACCCGAGTGGACTCGAGGTGGCGACGAAGCTCAGTGATATCAGACCAGCGCGATGCGTGGGGAGATGCGCCCGCAGGCGCGGCGTGCCACTCGACGACAGCTCCCAGCTGAAGGACATTTCGGGTGCGTCGGCAGGAGAGCGGAGCTCGGACGCGAACACGCGAAGTGCGCCTGCCGTCTGCGCGGCCGTAGCGGTCATGTGATGCCGCGTGCCCGTGAGGAACACCGGCAGCAAGAGAAGTGCGGCGGTAGGTTGCCCGAGCGCGATCAGGCCTATGCCGCCGATGAGCAACGCGGCTAGGCCCGTCGGGGTGGTCGCATCGAGGAAGTCGCTTGCCGGAGTTTCGGCGACGGGAAGCTCCTCGCAGAGGGCGGAGCGCCAGTCGCTGCGTACTGAGGGGGGCGCCCATCTGGCCGGCCGGTGAAGAGAGAGCGCGATCAGTGGTAGCGCGCAGAACAAGTGGTTGGGAGCCAACCATTGCCCAAGTGCGACGAAACCGCTGGTGATCGCCAAGACCGCTGCCCATCGCGCTTGAACTAGAAGCTCGCGGCGGCCCATCCGGAGCTCGATCGATCGGCGCTTGAGGAGGACGAGCACTGCCAACAGAAGCAAAGCCCAAGCGATGGACCGCTCCTCCGGAATCGTGAGGGGTCGGAACCCGGTCGGGTCGGGGGTGTCGGGGGCCGTGACCGGCAGGGCGATCGCTTCCGCGGGAACGTCTAGCGTGAGTGGCCAAGCCGTCATGCGCGGAAGGTGAATGCGGCGCCACTCGACGACGGTGCGTTTGGGACCCTGGGTAACTTGGAAGTCGACGCCCGGCGGCGTGTCGTGCATCTCGGTCGGAACCGAGGACCCTCGTGGCGCACGGATCTCGACGGAGACGTTGTGAAGGCCTGTTTCCCACGCGGGAACCGACCAAACGATACGGGCTCGCGGCTCGCCCGCCACTTCGACAGCTTTGGCGTCGGCCTTCGTCCGATACCGCATGAAGACTCGGTACTCACCCTTCCGCGGGGCCTCGCGTCTGGGAAACGATAGGTGGATGATGCCGCCATCGCGAACCGCGGCTTCAGGGCGGAAGATCTCGCCGTCCTCCGAGCGGAAGTAGGGGGGCCTGTAGAGATCGAGGTCGACGTCGGGGCCGAGCTCTGCGAGCTCGATCTCGTGCAGCCATCCAGCGTGTACTTCGACGTCCAATCGAAGGAGGATGCTCAGCGTTGCGTCCCGTTCGACGTCGACGGTAGCCCGGGCGCCCTTGACCACCGTTCGGGTCCACGCCTGGGCTGGCGAAGAGGAGCCAAGCACGACAACGGAGGCGAAAAGAAGCAGGGCTGAAACGCGGATGAGGCGCATGGTCCGAACCTAAGGAATTCCGCCGCTTCGGTGAAATTTCCTACTGCATCCGGAGCCATGAGGGCATGAACAACAGGACGAATAGCGAAAGGGTTAACCAACCGACGACACGGCGCCGGGGCGAGACATGGCTGTCTTCGGTGGGAGGGTGGCTCGGCCCGGTCGCGCGGGTGAGCATCCACAGAACGAAAGCCCAGACCAGCCAGTGCATGCCAGCTGTGACGTCATACATGAGCTGGTCCCCGCGAACCCCTCGGAGGTAGCTGGGGATTCCGTACGCCGCGCTCACGACGATGGCGAGCAGCGGGAGCACGCGAAGAAGACGCCTGGAGACTTGATCCTGACGGCGGCCGAGGAGCGCGTAGGCCACGTGCCCGCCGTCGAGCTGGCCGAAAGGAAGGAGGTTGATCATCGTCACCAGCAAACCGGCCCAGCCGGCCAGCGCGGTCGGGGTGAGCATGATGTCGTAACCCTGTGGGATGGGGCCCTTCAGCCAGCTCAGTAGCCCGAGATACAGGAGCGAACGCCCTTCGAGCAGGTAGGGCGTGTCGGGTAGAGGCTCGATCGGTGACGTGGCGATCCCGTAGATGATGACGGGCACCGCAACCGCCATACCGGCAAGGGGGCCGGCCGCCCCAATGTCGAGCAGTGCGTTGCGGGAGCGAATCTGCTCTCGGATCTGGATTACGGCGCCCAGGGTGCCGAGGAGGAAGAAGGGGACCGGGATGAAATATGGAGGCGACACGTCGACACGGTGGTACCTGCCCGCAAAGAAGTGGCCGAACTCGTGGGCCAGAAGGATTGCCATGAGCGGGGCTGAGAACACCCAGCCTGCTAGGAGTTCGTCGAGCGAGGTGGGCGGCTGTCCAAGGACCATCCCGGCCCCGACGTACAAGGTCGACGCGAAGGTGAGCGCCATCAGGATTAGTGGCAGGCCCCACTGAGTTCTGCGCCGCTGCACCGCGTGCCTCTAGCATGTGCGTTGCGAAGCGCACGATCTGCTATTCTTCTGGACGAATGGACCTCTACAGCGCGGCCAAGCGCCTCAACCGGCCCTTCGTCTTCACCGACGAAGCGTCGACGCGCGCTCTGTCGATCGCAGATCACGGCTTGATCGGAGACGGGTTTTCCGCCGCTCTGGTCCGCGCCGACGGTGCGATCGACTGGCTGTGCATGCCCCGCTTCGACAGTCCAAGTGTCTTTGGCGCGTTGCTCGATGAGGAGAGGGGAGGTTCCACCTCGGTGAGTCCTGTGGACTACCCCTTCGAGAGCCTGCAGCGATACGACCCGGACACCAACGTGCTCGAGACCTTGTTTCGCATCGAAGGACGCGGGACGATTCGCCTCACTGACTACATGCCCTGGACCGACGACCCCCGCTCCGCGGTGCACGAGGTTCATCGCCGCGTGCAGTGCATCGAGGGAGAGGCGGTCGTGAAGGTCGTTTTCGATCCGAGGTTCGATTACGGGCGTGTCGACACGCGATTTGAGATCGCTGGACGTTCCGCTTCGGCCAAAGGCGCGTCCGGCGAACGCTTGGTCGCCGTGCTCGGTGGCGTAGGGCAATGGGAGCCGCGTCCGGAAGGAGGCGTGCAAGCCATATTTCGGTTGAAGGCAGGCGAGCGCGGATGGGTCGTCATCAGCTGGAACGCTGCCAAGTCGGAGTCGATTCTGGCGTACCGCCCGTTCGAGGCACTGAGAAACACGCGCCGCCGGTGGCGAGATTGGGTTCAGCAGCTCCAATACGATGGCCCGTGGCGGCATCACGTCGTTCGGTCCGCACTACTGTTGAAGCTGCTGATGTATGCGCCAACCGGGGCGATGGTAGCCGCGCCGACTACGTCGCTGCCCGAATGGATCGGCGGAGTGCGCAATTGGGACTACCGCTACACCTGGACACGTGACACGGCGATGGCAGTGCGCGCCGCGAACCTGCTCGGTTGCAACCGGGAAGCGCGCGAGTTTTTCCACTTCGTGAGGGATACGCTCGAACGGGACCGTGAGCTTCACATCATGTATGCAGTCGACGGCGGTCGGGTTCCCGACGAACATACACTCGACAACTTCGCAGGGTATCGTGGCTCGCAACCCGTGCGCATTGGAAACGGTGCGCGCGATCAGCTGCAGCTCGATACGGCGGGGGCGCTGATGGACGCCGCGTACGTATACGAGCGTGGCGGTGGTTTGCTCACTGCGCGAGGTTGGCGGCGGCTTCGGGCCGTCGTAGACAATGTAGCCGCGATGTGGGCGGAGCCAGATCATGGTATCTGGGAGCCCCGCGCCGGAAAACGCCACAACGTGCATTCAAAGCTGATGAGCTGGCTCGCGCTTCGCCGCGGGGTGCAGCTCGCGCCCTTGTTCGGCGACCAGCCGGTGCAAGCACGATGGCAGCAAGTTGCCGACGAGCTCCATGCCGAGCTCTGCGTTCGCGGGCTCGACCGGACCGGAAAGCGGTTCGTTGCGGCGTACGACCACGAGCATCCGGATGCGTCCCTGCTTCTGCTTCCGATTCACGGGTTCTTGCCGCCGAGTGACGACCGCGTGCTTCGAACGGTCGAGTGGATCCGAGCTGCTTTGGGGGACGGCCCCTATGTGTATCGCTACCGAGCGGATGATGGGGTAGGCGGAGCAGAGGGTGCGTTCGTCCTTTGCGGATTCTGGTTGGCCGAGGTCCTCGCGATGGCGGGTCAGATCGACGAAGCCCAGCAGGTCTTCGTCGCGCACGCCGAGGCGTCGAATCACTTGGGCCTTCTTGCCGAGGAGATCGACCCAGGGACCACGACGCTGCTTGGAAACTTCCCGCAGGCGTTTAGTCATCTCGGGTTGATCAACGCCGCTGCCAGGATCGACTTGGCGCTGCGCCTGCGGGATGAGGGCTCGCCCCGCGTTCCCGAGGTCGAGATCGGGCGCTAGCGTGGGGAGTAGCTCGGAGGCACACCGGGTGGACGTCCGCCGCATCGTGACGGCGCGGTTCGGCGCGTACGCGGCGGCCATCGCGCTGCTGACCGGTCTTGGGCTGTTCTTTCTAGCGGGAGTCCGTATCGCGGACTCCTGGGGCTGGTTTGCGCTGGCATCCTTCGGCGCAATCGTCGCAGCAGCCTGGAGCATTCGATCAGCATTGGGCCCCGGAGCCGAGGGTGTGAGGCCGGCACGCGAAGACCCTGAAGCCGCGGAACCGGAGCCCTCGGTCGGGCTTGCTCCCGGCCAAGTAACGCCGAGCACACAGTTGCAGCCGGAGCCCGACGAAGTGGACTACCTGATGGCGCTCCGTCACGAGTTCCGTACCCCACTCAATGCCGTGCTGGGTTTTTCGGACGTGCTGTTGAGCGGGATCGACGGTGAAGTGAACGACTCGCAGCGCGAGGATCTGGAGATCATTCGAGCGTCCGGGATACGTCTCAGAATCCTCCTCGATAGCGCGTTCGATCTCTCGCAACTCGCTGGCGGCGAGCTTCGCCTGGATGCCGACCGCGCCGACGTGCGAGAATTGCTGGCCCGGGTGGCAGTCGAAGCTGGGCAGCTCTGGTCGAACAAGAGAAGGGCAGGGTGTACGCTGCCCGATCGGCCGTGCATCATCGACGTGGATGAAGCGCGTCTCCGAAGGTCGATCCTCGTGCTCGCCGATTTCCTGGCAACCGACCACCGCGATGCCGACATCGGCTTGAGCCTAGTTCTGTCCGACGATCATATCGCGATCGAGGCGATCGCCGATCCATCTGATCGCATGACCCTCGGTGCGCTTCCAACACCGGCCGAAGTCCTCGCGTCCGAGGATGCCACGGAGATCCGGCGATGGCCGGTTGCAGTGGCGTCGGAAGTCATCGCGCGCCACGAGGGCTCGCTCTACCACGGAGATGCACCATCTCGATTTCTGATTCGCCTTCCCCTAGAGCGTACGCGATGACCGCCGCACGACATCCCGCCGTTCCCAAGCTCCGCCGCGCCTGCGTCACAGTCTCGCTCTACTTTGCGGTCGTGTGGATGCTGTTAGCCGATGAGTATGTCTACTCGGGGGCATTCTTGGTCTTCGGCCTTGCTCTCCTCGTGGGGGCTAGAGTCTTGCGCTCGCTGTGGCCGCTCCTTCGAATCGAGGAGCCTGCGACGCAGCTGGAACCTGGGGCCGTGCCGCCGGCATCGCTCCAGGACACCATCGAGGCTCATTCGGCCGACCCCGAGGAGCCGGAGCGACAGCGTGCGCGATTCCTCGGCGCGCTGGGGCACGAGCTGCGCAATCCCCTCAACTCGGTGACCGGCTTCTCAGACATGTTGCTCGGGCGTGTGGACGGTGAGCTCAATGCAGAGCAGGAACGAAGCGTTCGCACGATCCGCGCCAGCGCCGAGCGGTTGTTGAGGCTCGTTTCGACGGTCGTGGATCGCGCGAAGCTGGAAGCAGGGACACTCAGGCTGCAACAGCAGTGGGTAGCGCCCGATGAGATGATCTCCGAGGCGATTGCGTTCGTGCGCTCCCGTGCCGAGGATACATCCGTCATCGGCGGTGTCTCCGAAGGCTTGCCGCACATTTTTGTCGACCGTCATCGTACGGTTCACTCGCTCGTGAGCCTCGCGGTGCTGGTCATCCGATCCTCCGGGACCGACATTGCCATGCGGGTTGCGCC
>Ga0316193_10002614_pt1 | contig 12741 bp, 7 predicted proteins | sample MerIslsedime2_MG_FD_207735 | JGI IMG/M metagenome (GOLD analysis project Ga0316193, IMG submission 207735) | Coastal sediment microbial communities from Maine, United States - Merrow Island sediment 2 | ecosystem: Environmental > Aquatic > Marine > Coastal > Sediment | place: USA: Maine... | reverse complement strand
TATTCGGACGTCTCGTCAAAGAAAGTGGTGCAAAACACCTTCTTCAAGGGACCATATTGACTGATATCGACGAGACCATCGCAGGGATAAAACGACAACACAATGTCTTTGAACAACTCGGAATAAATCCGCAAGAGGTTTTTGGATATCAAATCATCGAACCGCTAATTCAGCTTCGCAAAGACGGTGTGAGAATGTTTGGTGCGGCGCTCGGGCTCCCGGCAGAATCTTTTGACCGTATTCCATTCCCAGGTCCAGCTCTCGCTGCGCGTGTGATCGGCGCAATAACCCCCGAGCGGATCGAGACAGTTCGAAAGGCAACCGTTGTGGTCGAACGGCTGCTCAAAGATACAGGTGCGTTCCAGTATATGGCCATCCTGCATAAGGACCGCGTGACCGGTATGCGAAACGGATTACGCGATTTTGGCCAGCAGATCGAGGTGCGTTGCTGGGAGAGTGTCGACGCGCGGGTCGCAACACCGACACCGCTTTCTTACGAAATTCTTGAGAAACTCGCCGGTGAGATAATCCGCGAGGTGCCAGGCATTGTCAGTGTTACATACAACATCGCACCGAAACCGCCTTCAACCATCGAAGCGGTTTGAGGATCAGGAAAGATTCAGAAGCTTGAAATAAGCGAATTACGAGATAAAAAGATCTTTAGTGGAAAAGTTGGGTTCACTTGTGAGGTTTACGCCGAGTCGTCTCAATCCAGCCTCATCCCCCGGTGTAGGAATATGGGTCATATGAACCTCGCACCCGTGGAGTTCCTCCAATTTTTCCATGGCCAACTGGGCGGCGGGGTTGACGGTCGCACTAATGCTGAGGGCGATTAGGGTTTCCATCATGTCAAGGCTGAGCGTCTTTTCATTGAGCACGTTGGTTTTGAGATTCAGAACCGAATCGACAATATTGGTCGGTAGCAGTTTAATCTTGTCTGGGATTTCGGCCAAATGCTTAATGGCGTGCAGAATAAGGCTTGATGCTGCGTGAAACTGCGGTGAATTGTCGCCGGTTATGATGGTGCCGTTGCCAAGATCGATGGCTGCACCGCAAAAAATGCCTTCGTTGCCCCTACCGCTCTCATTACCCTTTATGGCTGCAGCGCGCGCCGGTTCGACCACTCGCCGGTATTCAAGCTCCAGGTTCAAATCCTTGATTAAAAGCTCCACGCGTTGAACCGTTTCCTTGTCGGCCAACCCCATGACATATTCGCACCGATAGCGGAAATACCGTCGAATAAGTTCCTGTTTGGCAGCTTCCCGGGTGGCTTCGTCGTCCGTGATGGCAAAGCCGACGCGATTGACTCCCATATCCGTGGGGGATTTGTAAAACGACTCACCACCTATAATTTTTTTCAATATTCTTTTTAGAACAGGGAACACGTCCACATCACGATTGTAGTTCACCGTCTTATGGTTATAAGCCTCTAGATGAAAAGGATCTATCAGGTTAAAATCCTTAATATCCGCGGTGGCGGCTTCATAGGCAATATTCACCGGGTGCTTTAGCGGCAGATTCCAGATCGGAAAAGTTTCGAACTTGGCATAACCCGCAAAAACGCCACGTCTGTATTCATGATAGACTTGGGAAAGGGAAGTCGCCAATTTCCCGCTGCAAGGGCCGGGGCCGGTCACAATGACCAAGGGTTTATCGGTTTCGATAAATTCATTGGCACCGTATCCCTCATCACTGACGATCAAGTCGACATCCGTAGGATACCCCTTAGTGTATTGATGGGTGTATACCCGGATTCCTCTTCTCTCCAGTTTATATTTAAACTGCAGGGCCGACGGTTGGTTTTCAAACCGGGTAATTACAACGCCTAAAACGTCGATTCCCCAGCTCCGGAGGTCGTCGATTAGTTTAAGGGCGTCTGAATCGTATGTGATACCAAAATCGGCCCGTATTTTTTTCCTCTCGATATCGCCGGCATAGATGCAAAGTAGAATATCGGCCTTGCCTTTTAACGCCTGGAGAAGCCTCATTTTGACATTGGGATCATAACCCGGCAGCACACGGGAGGCATGATAGTCAAACAAGAGTTTACCACCGAATTCAAGGTAGAGTTTATTGCTGAACTTTTTTATACGTTCAAGGATTTCGGATTTTTGTTCCTGGATATATTTCTCGTTGTCAAAGGCCGCATTCGCTGTCATGTTCATTCCCTTATTCAATTTTAGAGTCATCGCCTCAAACTTAGCTTCAAGGAACTTTCTTATTTCAATAGAAAAATATCGAAAAACGTTTTAAGTGAAACTGACATCAAAATCAATAGTTAAGTATGAATTCCAGTTTTGTTTAAAATTATTGGGGAAAATTATTGATCAAAACATGGGCCATAATCTTGTATGGTATCAACCATAGATTGAAAGACATTGGAGGACAAATGAAACCTGCACCTGTGAAGCCAGACGTTACATTTGATGACCTGAAGAAACTATACATATGGGTCGGCACAATTGAGTCTGTTGATGACGTTGAGGGTTTAATGAAGCTGGTAAAACTCATCGGGAATTTTAGAGACCACACCAGAACGATTCTTGCAGGTATTAAGCAGGAGCGAGAAGATCCGAGTGAGATAACATCAAAGCAGGCTTTGTTCGTGGTCAACATACCTCCGCGAAGGATGGCAGGGGAAGAGTCACAGGGTATGCTAATCGACCTTGGATACGAAGATGGTGTTACACCAGTGCTGGCGGTTCCGGAATCCATGGTACCAAACGGAACCCGTGCTGGTTAAGCCTGTACTAACACATCTCTCTCTCTGCTTAACAGTCCGCTTGAGAGAGCCGAATGCTCAATTGCAGAATACGGCTATGAATCTATCCTTCTAACCCCGGCAAAAAACAGTGAATTTGCAGTTCTAATCTTCCCTTTACGGTGTTTTAAAAAAAAAATAGTGGACACAACATATTGTGGTCCGCCTTTTTTTCATGTTTGAAGATATCGCAATAAATCACAAGTCCGGAGATATCTGGTGTTCTGTCATGATAACCTGTATGTCGATTCGGTTTTAACGCCGGTTCAAAGTTCTTTAACCGGTAGGACCTTTCCGGGTACCACTGGAAATGCTGGGCTTAAATCAAACTAAATTCGATCATGTTTCCGGACCGCCACGTTTGAGCTTTTCTCTCAAAGTTTTCCGATCGATATCTAGAATCTTGGCGGCTTTTGTTTTATTACCGGAAACACTGTCCAAAACGTTCCGGATATACTCTGTTTCAGCCTGTTCCAGCGTGCGGTTCAAACCCGCTTCATTGCTGATGCAAGCAGAACGCATATTGGAGGGCATGTCAGGAGTGTCGATGACATCGCCATCAACCATGGCCATGAGTCGCTGAACGAGGTTTTCAAGCTCGCGCACATTTCCCGGCCAGGAGTAACCGCTGAGAATCTCCAACGCACGGTCCGAGTATTGCGGAGCCGGACGCCCCATTTCTTCAGCATATTTGGCGCTGAAATAACGCAATAGGAGCAGGATATCCGCATGGCGCACCCGTAACGGCGGCAACTCGATGTTGATCACGTTTAAGCGGTAGAAGAGATCTTCACGAAAACGTTCTCTTTTAATCAGTCCCTGCAGATTCTTGTTGGTGCCGGCAATGATCCTGACATCGATTTTCTGGGGTTTGGCGGAGCCGACCATGCAAATTTCCTTTTCCTGGAGCACACGAAGTAACTTAACCTGCATGCTCGGACTTGTTTCACCCACCTCGTCCAGAAAAATCGTGCCTTTGTTGCCGGTCTGAAAAAACCCCGCCCGTGTTTCAGTGGCACCTGTAAAGGCGCCCTTGACATGCCCGAAGAGCTCGCTTTCCAGCAGGCTCTCCGGAATTCCGCCGCAGTTCACCGGCACGAAGGGATGTGAAGCTCGATCGCTTTGATAATGGATCGCACGCGCCACTAGTTCCTTGCCGGTGCCGCTTTCACCCGTTATGAGCACATTGGCCCTGACTGCCGCTGCTTTTTCAATGGCGTTGAAAATCGTCTGCATCGGCTCGGATCCACCGATGATCCCGGAAGGCGGCGGTGCCAGGGGATAATCGAGGCTTCGCTTGCGCTGATTCGAAAGCGCTGTCTGGACGGCTGCGAGCAATTCTATCTTGGTGAAAGGTTTGGCCAGGTAATTTTCGGCGCCCAGGCGAACCGCCTCCACCGCATTTCCGATGGAGGGGTAACCGGTGACCATGAGAATTCCAAGTTCCTTATAATTGCTGCGAATATGACGAATCAGATCCAATCCGCTCACCCGCGGCATCTTCATGTCGGTGATAACCAGCTCAAAAAAGGCATCCTTCAAAATTCGTGAAGCCTCTTCAGCGCTGGTGGCGGTAATAACCGTATAACCGGCCGGCTCGAGGTGTCGTTTGAACAGCTCGAGTGCATCTGGGGAATCATCTACGGCCAGAATGGACGCAGCCTTTGAGGCCACTTGATTTGGATTGTTGGCAGCCATGCTAACAGCCTGTTGTTTAAGTAAATGTATCAGCTTATGATGTTTCTATTTTCACCGGCAGATAGACCCTGAACTCCGTGCCTTCACCCAACTGGCTGAGGAAGTCTATGCGACCATGATGGGATTTGACTATCCCATGAACCACCGACAATCCCAATCCTGTCCCCATATTGACATCTTTGGTGGTAAAAAATGGCAGAAAAATCTTGTCCTTGATATCATCCGCTATGCCCTGACCGGTATCCCGAATCGAAATGACGATATCCCCATTACCGGCTTGTGTGGTAATGGTTAAGAGGCCGCCCTTTTCCATCGCCTGAACGGCGTTGATCATCAAATTCATAATAATCTGCCGGATCTGAGACTCGTCGGCCCAAATATCGGGCAGCGTATCACATAGGTTTGTATGAGCTTTGATGTCTTGTTGCCTGCAACGCCCTTTTAGAAAAGAAACCACCTCGTGAATAACTGGGTTGACGCTGACCGTGCTCTGCCGGGGCGAGATTTGACGTGCAAACAGCAGGAGTTTGCGCACGACCTCACGGGCGTGGAGAGCCGCCGACTCAATGCGCCCAAGGTCATTCACAGATTGAGTCGGCATGCCGTCAGATTCTTTTAACAATTCGGCAAACCCCAGAATTCCTGTGAGCGGTTCATTCAATTCATGTGCGATACCCGCGGCAAGTTTGCCGATGGTCGCGAGCCGATCGGCATGGCGAAGCTGGGCCCGCAGTGTGGCCTGTTCGATCCCGGCCTGCCTACGTTCGATGATCAGCGCGATTTCGTGTGCGACCGAATCCAGCAATCGACGTTCCTCGGTCAGAAAGGGCCCTTCGTCCAATTCAGGTCGGGCTTTCCGGTAGATCACCTCCACGAATCCGCGCTCGATGCCACCGACCACCAGCATGGCTCGCTGGGACTGGTTGGACGTCACGAATCCAGGCGTCTGGTAGCTTTTTTCATCGAAAACGATGCGAGCCTCGGTGATCTCCGGGTACAAATAAGCCGGAGGCAGTAGTTCCGCAACCTGTTGCAGAAACGGATCGTTAAGCTGGTCGGAGCTAACCGCCAAATTAGCAATATTGTACATGCAGGTCAGCTCCTTGACCCGCTCCCGAAGCTCAAAGCGCGATAGATTATGGCTGAGCGACAATCCAACAATCGAGGCCAGCCGGTTAAGAAAATCACGCGAAATATAGTCTGCAGTTCTGACTCGCGCAAAAGACAGTGCCAAAACGCCCGCAAAGGATCTGCCGTCGGGGATCAGAAGAAAAACATGCCGTGCGGATTCATGCCCCAGATCATTCGTCTTGGGTTGCCCGTCATCCGGGAACATGAAAACGATTTTTTGTCCGCTCTCTTTTTTCTTATTGGCCATGCACCGTGATTTCAGCCGATCGACGAGATCACGAGGAACGGATTCCATAGCATCAAAAACAGTCGACTGTAGAGCGCTCTTTTCTTTCCAACCCGATGTTGCAGGCGGTTTGCCTTTCACGGTTTTGGCATGCAGGAATTTATGGTTCTCCTGAAACACAATTTCGACGGCACTGCAGCCGAAAAACTGCAAAAGTGTTCGCGAAATCCCTTTGAGGACCTCAAGGGTTATGCGGCCTTCACCAGCAGAGGCCAGAATTTGGTTGAAGATCCGGCGATAGTCCGCATAGCTTCTGCCGGAAAATCGTTCGGTCGGACGGCGGCGATTCGCTATCTTATGTTTGCTCACTTTGATTGAAGCGCTCCTCGGTGACATTTATCGCAAAACTATACTCGCCTGTTTTCAGGCCCGCCCGCGCAGCCTGGCGGCTTGCGCCACCCTTTCGATGGCGATCATATAGGCGGCATCCCGCATGAACACCCCTCGTTGATCGGCCAAATCCGCCATCGCGTGAAACGCTTTGGTCATGATCGTGTCAAGGCGCCCGAGAACTTCGTCTTCTTCCCAGTAAAAGTTCATGTTGGCCTGAACCTGCTCGAAGTAGGAGCATGTGACCCCTCCGGCGTTGCATAGGAAATCCGGTATAACATAGATCGCGCGCTGCTTCAAGATGTCGTCGGCATCCGGTGTGGTCGGCCCGTTGGCACCTTCGGCAATCAACACCACCCTTTCAGAGATGTCCTTCACGGTTTCCCTATTGATTTGGTTTTCCAGGGCGCAAGGAATTAGAATATCCACGTCCTGTTTGATCCAATCTTCTCCCGGCAGCACTTCGTACCCTGCATCGGCGGCTTTATGCTTGTCGATGGCACCGTAGCTGTCTGTGATGGACACCAGGAAATCCACGTTCACACCTTCCGCCTTGCGATAGGTGTGAGCGGTATTGTCGGCACCATCCCAGCAAGAGACACATAACGCTTTTCCGCCGGCCAGCGTGAACCACCTGGCGGCATGCTGGGCGACATTGCCAAAACCCTGGAATGCCGCCATCATACCGTTCAGGCCTCGTCCAAGCCGTTTAAGTGCTTCACGCACGCAAAACATTACACCGAATCCGGTGGCCTCTTTCCGGCCAAGGGAGCCTCCCATGCCGATGGGCTTGCCTGTAATGAACCCTGGATAATGCCCACCGGCGAGGGTTTCATATTCATCGAGCATCCAGAGCATGTGCTGACCATTGGTCATGACATCCGGAGCAGGCACATCGCAGTGGGGTCCCACATTCTTAAACACCTGCCGCACCCAGCCCCGACAAAGCTGCTCTTGTTCGTGTGGTGACATCCTGCGAGGGTCACAGATCACCCCGCCTTTACCCCCGCCAAGCGGGATGTCCACGAGAGCACACTTCCATGTCATCCAGGCAGCCAGGGCGCGCACCGTATCTGCGGTTTCCTGGGGATGGAAACGAATACCGCCCTTGGCCGGCCCTCGCAGGTCATTGTGTTGCACACGAAACCCTCTGAAGATGCTCACCGATCCGTCATCCATGCGCACCGGGATGGTGAAATGAAACTCGCGCATGGGCCAGCGCAACAGTTCTTTGACGCCGGCCTCCAGGCCCAACAGGTCGGCCACCTGATCAAATTGTGTCTGAGCCATTTCAAACGCGTTGAATTTCTTCAACATGATAAACCTCTCAATGTATTCGCCTCAATCAGAGGCGTTTTTTCAGGATCTTATAATTCTATAAAATACGTTTCAGCCGGAACTGTACATCCGTTCACCAGCTGCCCATCAGCCTTCATTCACCCATTGTCCGGTCACTCATCAGCTGTATTCTTCACAGTGCCAGACACCTCCCTCGTGTTTCGGAAGCATGCAGTCCCGCAGGTTTGCACAGTTAATGCAAAGTCCTAAGGGTTCATCCGCAGGGAATTGTTCTGCTGTGTCCGTGGGGGCCTGTTTTTTTACTACTGCCAGTCGCGGTTTTGATGAAAGCCCGCATTCATGAAGCTCGCATTCGATGATCGGGCTGGAGGCCTTGAGAAGATATACACAATCGTCTTGGTGCTTGCAGTTGGCGCATAGACTGGCTGCAATCAGCCTCTCCATGCGCTGTGCAGCCTCATCCCAATCCATTTCCATTTGCGATACCGACTCATATTTTATTTTAAAATTCATTTCTGCCATGGTTTACTCCTTCCTTGAAAATTGTTCTTTTTGGGTTTGACCGACGATTGAATTTCGCTGGATACAACCCCCTTAGAGCAGATTCCGTGCCAAGTCCTGAAAACTAGGGTGTCAGACGATTCGAGCACAGATATAATCCAATGATATTATTGAATATAATTCCACTGGGCTGTCTCCGGAGCATGGATCGAAAATTGTGGTGGAACATCGTGGCCACAGCACGCCGACGGGGTGTTTTTCCCCGGTGGGTAATTTTTCCTCGGCTGCTCTTGCAGTGCCGGCTGAATTTGCAAAACCAAAGAAAGCCTTAGGGAGACATTTCGCCGGGCCGGCGCTTGAAGCGCTTAACGTACGCGAACTGGTATAATACTTGCTATAAGAATTCAACGACGGTATTAAAGGACCTCAGATTGTCAGGAGATAGGTTTCATGTTGGATATCGATTCAATTCAGCACCGTTTTGACACGTTCCATTCTTTGATGGCTAACCGCATCCGGGAAATACTGCTTGTTTCAAGCGTATATGATGCCTACATCCTTGAAGAGGATGGAACACTTGAAGAACGCATCTGGCAGCAATATGCGGACCGCGGACTATCAACAATGCCACGGATACGTCGGGTTTCCGGTCTGAAGCATGCTTTGGACATCATCTGTTCGGAAAGCATCGAGCTTGTGCTCGCCATAGTGCACGATGAAACCGAATCGGTCTCCGATCTGGTCCGCAAGGTTAAGGAAATTAAACCGAACCTGCCCGTTGCAATTCTCGCAACAGATCCCTCATCGCTTAATCGGCTGTCTGATCCCTTGCAACAAATTGGGGTGGACCGCATATTTCTCTGGCAGAACGACCCCACCTTGTTGGTCGCAATCATCAAGTACTTTGAAGACATGGCCAATGTCGATCACGACACACGCGTCGGAGCCGTGCGGGTCGTTTTGCTGGTGGAGGACTCGATCGCCCACTACTCCATAATGCTTCCAGCTATCTACACCGCCATCATGGAGCGGACTCGCCGACTGATCGACGAGGGTTTAAACCATCTTCACAGGCAGCTGCGCATGCGTTCACGGGCCAAGATCGTGCTGGCGGACAATTACGAGGAGGCTGTTGAGCTCTTCCAACGTTACAGACCCTATATCCTGGGAGTCGTCACCGATGTTCGCTTTGCGAAAGATGGCCGCACAAACGACAACGCCGGTTTCGAACTGGTGCGTATCCTGCGCCGCAAGGAGCATGAACTACCGGTTTGTATTCAGTCCGCCGAACCGCAAAAAAACCAGCGTCAGGCTTTGGAAATAGGAACCTATTTCATCGACAAAAATTCCAACCGGCTGACAGACGACCTTCAGCGTTTTCTCCAGGAATACATGGGGTTCGGCGATTTCATTTTCCGCTACCCCTCCGGATTGGAGATCGCCCGCGCCGAAGGCTTGCGTGAGCTGATCGATCGTTTGCGGGAAGTGCCGATTGAATCCATTCTCTATCATGCCCGGCAGCAACATTTTTCACACTGGATGATGGCGCGCACTGAAATTAAAATCGCCGAGCAGTTTTACCCGAAACGGGTGGAAGATTTTCAAACCCCTGAGGATATCCGAAAATTTTTAATAAGCGTAATTGAATCTGTGCTGTATGAAAAACAGAGCGATGTCATCACCCGCTTCATCCCCGGTCGCAATCCCTATGAGGTTCAATTCATGCGGCAAGGAAGCGGGTCCCTGGGCGGCAAGGCCAGAGGAATCGGATTTCTACGCTACCTTCTGTCGCGGCTGGGAATACGTCAACTCTTCCCTAACGTAACGATCCAGATCCCCCCAACCCTGGTGATCTGCTCCGATGAGTTCAGCCACTTTCTGGCCGACAACAATTTGCGGGAGGATGCCCTGCGGGGCGCCCTGCCCTTTGTAGAGCTCCAGCAAAAATTTCTGGCCGGCAACGTTCGGCCGGCACTTGTCGCGGATCTTAAATCCTATCTGGAAATGGTCCTTGATCCTCTAGCCGTTCGCTCCTCGAGCATCCTGGAAGATTCCCATCATTTACCCCTGGCCGGGCAGTATTCCACGTACATGCTGCCCAACAACGAATCCACGATGGACGAGCGCCTCGAATCCCTGCTGGCAGCCATCAAGATGGTGTGGGCCTCAACCTTCGGCGATAACCCCCGGGCCTATTTTCGCCAAGCAGGCCATCGTCTGGAGGATGAGCGCATGGCGGTAGTCCTGCAAACGCTTGGCGGCCGACGGCGGGGCGTTTTTTTCTATCCGACAATTTCCGGTGTCGCCCAATCCCACAACTTTTACCCGGTCTCCTACATGAAACCCGAAGACGGAGTGGCCCAAATCGCCCTGGGTTTGGGAAAAACTGTGGTGGAAGGCGGACCGATCGTACGCTTCTGTCCCCGCTACCCGATGCTCCTGCCACAATTCACCGAAATTCGTGACTGGCTCTACTTTACGCAGAAAAATTTCTATGCTTTGGACATGAGCCGAAACAGGTCTCCGCACACCTCCGCAACCATAGACCGGCTCACTCTGCTACCGCTGGAGGTGGCGGAAAAGCAGCATGTGCTGCAGCAGGTTGCATCCGTTTACCAGTCCGACAGCCGTTTGCTGGTGGACAGTTTCATCTACAGCGGCCCGCGGATCGTCACTTTTCAGAAAGTCCTGCGTCATCCGCGGCTCAGGCTGGGCGAACTGCTCGCCAACATACTCACGACCTGTGAGAAAGCCATGCGAACCCCTGTGGAAATTGAATTTGCCTGCGATCTCAGCTACGATAATGGGACCGTCTTCTACCCTCTACAGCTCCGACCAATGGCCGCTACAAAACGCTGGGAAAAAGTTACGGTTACCCGGGCGCACCGACAGCAAGCGATTTGCTATTCGCACATGGCTCACGGAAACGGATTTTACCGAAACCTGCACGACATCGTTTGCATCAACCCCCTCAATTTTGACGTTTCGAAAACCAGAGAGATCGCGAGAGAGATTGGAAAACTAAACAAGATCCTGACAGATCAGGGCCGCCATTACGTTTTGATCGGTTTCGGACGTTGGGGTTCTGTTGATCCCTATATGGGAATCGGCGTCGGCTGGGCCCAAATTTCGGGTGTGAAAGTTCTTGTGGAAGTCGGATTGAAAGAATTCAATGTCGACCCTGCCCAAGGAACTCATTTTTTTCAGAACATCACATCCATGAATATCGGCTGTCTTTCAATCCCCTACAATTCGAACGCATTCATCCACTGGGATCGAGTGGATTCCGGTGAGATCATTAGGGAAACTAATTTTTTAAAGCTTTATCGTTGGCGCAGGCCTCTCGAAATCCGCATTGACGGACGCAGTGCAAAGGCGGTCATTTTGGCATATTCTTAGGACTATATTCAAGGGATAGGATTTTTTTTGAGGTGCCGTTCTATGATAAAATTTTTGAAATCCCCTGCTATAAGATTTTTTAATGGAGAAATAGGGACAGGTTAATAATACTTGACACTTTTGAGTGGTCGATGTGATCGGTGAGAACGAAAAAATAAATGCGGCAAGGTGGGCGTAGCGGACGCGTTTGGTTTGTGGTTTACATCCATCGGTGAGCTGATTTAGGAAATCCAGAATGGTGTCAACTGTTAATTCGCTGATTTGGCAATTTAAAAATGCCTCACAGAATTTGTCCATCACCATCGAATAACAGCGGTGGGTATTGTTTTTTCGAATTGATTTGGTGATAGTTCAGCCAAATTTTTGATGCTTTCGAAACATTCATAGGTTACCTCCTTTTCGGTTAAATGATTTGACATAGGCGAAATGCCTGGGGTAAATCTATGATATCCATATCGTATATGCAATATTTGCATTGATTCTGATAACTTTGTTACTCTCATATCAAAGGTTGGTAGAGAAAAAGACCGACCACAACATGTGGGGTTCACCATAATTTATAAAAATCAATAATACCTTTCGTAGGGTTTGCTAACCAATAGGCATGAACCATTGCACACTATGGTAAGAAGTCTGTGTTCCTCAAAAGTGCACCCCAACCCAAGACTATTGGCAAAAGTCCTCAATCTTGCCAAAATCGGGTTGCTTTCTTAGCATTTTAAATTTATAGCTATTCTCGCAATCATATGCTACTCAATTTTTTAAACATATCGATAGAAGGGGGGTAATTGGTAGGTTTTAATATTACGTCTATGTATTATCCAAATAGTGATAAATCGAGCAATTTGTCAATGTGTCAATGATGTTGATGGTGATGTGTTTAGTTGTTGATTTAAGGGGTGCAGGGGTTGTGTTTGTTGTATTTATCTTTTTGTTTTTTTCGTTATTGACAGGATTATACAAATATAGCAGTGATCTACAATTTAATTTTTCTGAAAGCACTTTCGGACATCATAAATTTTTTGAGCCTTTAAAATTTCAGCTTTGTTGGAGCAATCTGGTATTTTATCGACACGGTTCTGCAACGAGGGTATCAAAACAGCCTAAGAAAAAGGTTGACTCTTTATCCTATGCAAACCGTAATAAGCATACGGTTATAATAAACATTCAGGGGGTAGTCGAACCTTGCCGCTATTCAATCGCGATCGCCTCAATGAGCGTATCATAAATATTCGGCATTTTATGAGAAACTCGTTCCCACGAGGCCGTGTGGGGCGTCTCAAAAATCTTTTTCTTTAACTCCGATTCGACGGAGATGATCGCCTTGGCCAATCCA
>Ga0316193_10002611_pt1 | contig 12745 bp, 9 predicted proteins | sample MerIslsedime2_MG_FD_207735 | JGI IMG/M metagenome (GOLD analysis project Ga0316193, IMG submission 207735) | Coastal sediment microbial communities from Maine, United States - Merrow Island sediment 2 | ecosystem: Environmental > Aquatic > Marine > Coastal > Sediment | place: USA: Maine... | reverse complement strand
CAGCCTGTTACAACCGCGATCTTGCCGGTCAAATCCAGACCGGCCGTCACTTGCTCTGCGGTCGAGTCCTCGTCAAACCTGCTTCGAGGGACATCGGGGTCGGCAGATTTTTCCCGCCCACTACAGGCGTTGACGACCGGGACAGCAGCGACGGCTGCGGTGGCTTGCAGAAATTTCCTTCGATTGACGTTCAATGGAACAGATCCTCCGCAGCGCTCTTTTGGGCATCGTCATCAGCGACATCAGTCGCTCTATCGCTGAACAACGCGTCTGCTGCACTCCTCGCCTTATCATCCGCCCGCTTGCCTGCAGAATTGAACGCATCCGGCGATGGCTGGTACCAGTCGCAAAAATTCGCTTTTTCCTTGTCGAATACTTCCTCTGCATCGTCTTCGAGGCATTGTGTAGCGACATTCGTATCAAAATACACGCACATTCGACAGACGTGCAGATAGTTTGAGCACGCCGGGCAGACATCCTGACGGGAAATCGGTGGCGTTAAAGCAGCCAGCGAATCGCCACAGCGAAAACAATAGAGCGCATCGCTCATTCACTAACTCCTGATCCTGAGTAGAAACACGTTTGACGGTGCGCATTATAAACTGGCAGACGCCTGTATAGGTGGCCGCTATTTAGTATAAAGTGCGCCCCGGGGCAGTCATTCCAGCTTCCCGCCAGACCACTACAATGAGTCGACCGTGATAAGATTATTTGGATTAAGAATATATCGTTACCTATTGGTTTTATTGCTTTTTTCAGAGCCATTTCTGTTAGGAGCTTGTACATCTTCGACCCAACTGAACAGCGAACGCATTGCCGAACGTTACGGCAGTTTCGGCATCGAAATACTCCAGTCCGGTGACGATAGACGACTTTCCAGCTTGTACAGCGTTAGCGAAGGTAAAAAGACAATGCGAACGCTGGCGCTTGTCGATTTCAGAGCTGCGAACGATTCGAATATTGTCCAGGAACATGAGCGCATTCTTGCGGGAGAGTCGATTGGCGCTGTATTCAAAGAGTCCGGTTGGACTATCGACAAGATTTCGTCGCACTATTGTCAGACACAACTGGATTTTAATTCGTTACCCGAATTGCTACGCATGGAAATTGAACTGCCCGCAACGCTTGCCACGCGCCGATATACCTTTCGCGTTCGAAAAGGCGCAGTGACCATCGACTACGCGAACATCACCGAGATCTACCATCCTGACTACCTGCAGGCGGCTGACCTGACATCCGCAAATTTGGTCGACTGCTAAATTACGATTACAATCGGCACATTCTTCCTATGCGTTTTATCAAAGGGGTGACGCAATGAAAATCAAACAGACACTCGGTGCAATTATCGGGACATTGGTGTTAGTAACGAGCGGATACGTACTTGCACAAGACACACCAGATGATGCTGCCGTATGGTCCGTCGTCGAACGACAATGGGAAGCAAGCCAGCAAGGCGATTCGAAGTGGGTTGATACACTTCTGGCAGAAGATTTCACCGGTTGGTCCAACGGTAACCCGACCCCGCGTACGAAAGAATCCGTAAGAATGTGGCAAAAATTCGAATCGAAGCAGTGGGACGGCAAAATGCACGAACTCTACCCGCTGTCGATCGTCGTTCACGGTGACATGGCAGTTGCCCACTATCTGTATTCCAACGCTGGCGAAGACGCGGAAGGCGAATCCAGGGTCGTCAACGGCCGCTTTACCGATGTGCTTGTTCGTATCGATGGTAAATGGAAGTTCATTGCGTGGCACGGTGGCAGCGATAGCGGTGATGGCGACGGCGATTAGCCCGCCCGAATCCTGCGAAATGGCTTGCGAAGACACTCATGTTTCGTAAGTCCTTGTTTTTAATTGCTTTATAGTGATCCCCAGTACGCTACTGATTAAGCGTCAGTTCAGGTTCACCTCGCTAAACTGCTTGTCAGGATGGAAAAGCGCGCTAATGCGCTGCCTGACCAGCAGGAGAGAACCATGGACAGATCAACGACGATGTACCTACCGCGCATTGCAACGCTTTTTGCGTTGCTGAGTCTCTTTTCCGGCGTGCAGGTGTTTGCACAAGTGCCGGTCGCGAGCGACGGGTCACCGGTTGAGTCTCTTGGCCCAACTGATGATTCATTCAGTGACGATGCTATCGCATCCGAACTCGCTCCCCTGACCGCTGCAGAACTGGAAACCCTGGTCGGCCCCATTGCGCTTTATCCGGATGATTTGCTGGCCATCGTATTGCCGGCGTCTACCTACCCTCTGCAGATCGTTCAGGCTGCCCGGTTCCTGGAAGCCTATAAGCTCGACAGCAGCCTTGAACCCGATGAGTCATGGGACGAATCCGTCGTTGCCTTAGTTAACTACCCGGAAGTCGTTCAACTCCTGAATGATGATATCGACTGGACCTGGCAGCTCGGTGAGGCAGTGATCAATCAACAGGAAGATATCGTTGGCGCGGTCGAGTCATTCCGCGACCGGGCTTACGTCGCCGGTAATCTGAAGTCAGATGATTATCAAACCGTCAGCAGAGACGATGACATCATCGAAATCGTCCCAATTGACGATGACATTATCTACGTTCCCTATTACGAGCCCGAGCGAGTGGTCGTCTACCAGCCGCGCCCCGTGTATCACTACTACGCGCGACCGTACCCGGTTTACTACTACCCATATCCGTCCGGTCACGCGTTCTCGTCCGGTTTTTTCTGGGGTGTCACGACTGCGTTCCGAATTGGATGGGCAACTGATCACCTGCATGTACATCACGCCAGTTATTGGGGCCACCCCTACTATGGCCATCACTATTATGGTCACTACTATCGTCGCCCGAGTATTACGGTATACAACACCGTCTACGTAAACAATGCGCGAAGACACTCTACGCAACGCTATCGCGACGGCGACTACTGGCGACCGCACCGTCGTTCAGGTTCACGGCAGTCGGACTACTATGCACATACCCGTCACTATCGTAACGACGCGCAAAGTGTTCGAAATAGTAGCAATCGAACAACGACGACTCGCAGTAACCGGGACTATTCGACGACGACGTCGCGAGCCAGTGTCACAAGGTCGGAACGCAACAGTCGACAACCCACGACTGCGACAACACGAAACGACCTTGGCCAGCGACCGAGCAGTACGGCGCGTCCAGACAGCGATCGTCGTCAGCTTGTAATTGCGAAGAGGAATGATAATCGCAGTACGCGACCAGCCAACGCTTCAAGCAATGAACGACCCAGTGATACCCGTAATTCGCGTATCCACCGGCCGGAGCGAGAACCGCAGCAGATTAGCCGCAATTCGGATAATCAGCGGCATCAGCCTGAGCAACACGCTCAACGGGCAACCGCACATAACAAGTCGAATAGAGCAACTCAGCAACGTGCGCCGCGTCAGACGCACACTGAGCCCAGTCGATCGCAGAATAAAGGGCCGTCCCGTTCAGAGCGTGAACCAAGTAAGCGCGCAGAGAAGCCCGAGCGAAAGTCGAAACCGGAACGATCGGAGCGAGGCTCGCGACGCAGTACGTAAAGAAGAAATTCGAAACCTCAGTCAGGAAGGGTTTCGTCGGAGCACCTCAATATCAAGGTCTGCTCCGTGAATCGTGCGGTTCGTTTGGCTCTTTCGAATCGCACGATTCATTCTTGTTCGAAAGAGCATCATTACGAGGCATGATTTCCTCTGAAGTAAGCTCCCAGGCAATAAATGCGATAGAACCGACGATCGCGATGGCCAGAAAGATGATGATAAGGGAAAGCAGATTCATGTCGCAGCCATCATAGCACCCGGCAGACTAGTCGTTCTTCACATCTTCCTTGTCCGGTAAACGGCCGGTTTTCCGAAGTGCCTCGCGCAGTACAAATTCGATTTGCGCATTGAGGCTGCGCAAATCGTCATTTGCCCATCGTTGCATTGCCGCAAGTGTCTTTTCCTCCACCCGCAGCGCGAATGCTTTACGCTTGCTCATCAGGTATACAAGGAACCTGTATTCAATACTGGCTGGGCTGCCTCTTCGCTGCACAGGACTGTAAGCAAGTTGCCGACCATTGCAGCTTTTCGTTCCTCGTCAAGCTCCACAATATCCTCGGCATTCAACTGCTCAAGCGCCATTTTCACCATGCCAACGGCACCCGCAACAATTTGGGTGCGCGCCGCGATAACGGCGGTCGCCTGCTGGCGTCTCAACATGGCATGGGCAATCTCCGGGGCATACGCCAGGTGACTGATTCTTGCCTCTATCACGCTCACCCCCGCCTTATCCAAACGATCCTGTATCTCTATTCGCAATGCGTCGGCGATTGCGGTCGGGTCGCTTCGCAAGGCGACGCCATCATTCTCGTGCGGCTCATACGGATATGACGTCGAAAGATTGCGAAGTGCCGACTCACTTTGAATCTGTACGAACTGTTCGTAGTCGTCGACTTCGAAAATCGCTTCAGCAGTATCGACAACTTTCCACACGACGACCGCCGCGATCTCAATCGGACTGCCCCGCAGGTCATTTACTTTTAGCTGGCCGCTTTCGAAGTTTCGAATACGTGACGAAACCTTCGTCTTGGCGAAGAATGGATTTGCCCACCTGAGTCCGGGCGCTTTGGCAGTACCTGCGTAACTACCAAATAGCTGCAGCACTTTGGCCTCGTTTGGGTGCACCATGAAAAAGCCAGCCCACATGATGGCGACTACGACATTCAGTAATGCGGCGCCGATAAGACCCGGGATAAACATAGCTTTGACGGCCGCTACGAACAGGTAGACCGAAAATAGCTGGGCGGCAAGCAGTACGACCAGTATCAGGTAGCCGGAGGCGACCTTACGTATTTTCTCGCGAATCATCATGATCTCCTTGTTTCAATCAATTTGATATCATAATGATATCACTTTTGGAGAATCACAATACCCTGTTTACGGTAGAACATTCCTAACTATCTGATTTCTTGAATGAAACGCGGAATAGCAGCGAATACATAACCGGCACAACCAACAAAGTCAGCAATGCTGCGAACGCGAGGCCGAAAATGATGGTGATCGCCATGGGCTTGAACATCGCAGTGCCGCCCCACAAGAGAGGCGTCATGCCCAAAACGGTAGTGGCTGTCGTGAGCAATATGGGCCGCAGTCGCTGTTGCGTTGCCTGCAAAATTGCCTCGGCCTCTGTGCGTCCGTGCACCTTGATTTCAATCGCAATTCTGTCGAGCAACACAATCGCATTGTTGATGATAATACCCGAAAGTGAAATTAGTCCGAGAATGGTAAAAAAGCCAAATGAAGAGTTAGCGACCAGCAATCCGAATGTGACGCCGATCAATCCCAACGGAATCGTAGCCAGTATAATGGCGGGTCGACGGAAGGAATTGAACTGCCCCACCAGCAACAACAAAATAAGCATGCCGGCCGTCGGCAACTCTGCTGCGATTGATGCATTTGCATCTCCTGACTCTTCCGTTTCACCACCAATCTCAAACCTGTGTCCATCCGGCCAGTTCATTGCGACCTCCTCCAGCCAGGGCCTTAATACCTCAACAACGTCTGTCGCAGTGACACCTGTGGCCAATTGCACGTTAAGCGACATCGTACGTTCACGATCTCGTCGCTCAACGACGCCTGTCTCGAACGTCAACTCAACATCGGCAACCTGCTTGAGCGGCACATGTTGTCCCGTCCCTTGTGAGTAAACCGTCAGGCCATCAAGTTTGCTCAGGTCCTGACGGTCGGCAGCGACTGTTCGTAGCGTTACCGGTATGAGTTCGTCATCCTCCCGAAATTGAGTCAAGTCGATGCCGGTCAAGCCCGCTTTCAGAGAATAGGCAACATCTTCACTCGTAACACCAGAACGTCTCGCCAGTTCCTGATTGACACGCACCAGCAGTTTCTTCGTTTGCAGGCCCCAGGTATTTTTTACGTCGGATATTGCCGTGTTTTCGTACAAGTGGCCTGTGACCTGATCTGCAAGTCGATACAAGGTGTCCACGTCCTGCCCTGACAAACGAACAATAATTGGATAATCAACGGGTGGTCCATTCTCGAGACGCTTCACCTGGGTTGCCAGGTCCGGATGGTTCTCATGGACGTAGTTTTCAATACCGGCCATTACGATTTCAACATCGTCATTTTGTATCGTATTTGCGATTAGAAACGTATTCGCCGGGTTAGGCGTCGGCGGATTCAGGCTTAGTTTGAATCTTGGCCCGCCTTCGCCAATAAAAGTAAGCCAGTTTCGAACCCGGGGTTTGTCTACATTCAGATAGGTATCGCGAATAAAACCATCAACCCCGTCAATGACGTTCTGGCTGGCTTCTATTGATGTACCCAATGGCATTTCAAGCTTCGCCGTAAATACAGGGTCTTCGGATGGCGCGATAAACTCCTGGCGAACCTGGCCCATGCCGACGATGGCGATGACAAAGAGCATGACAACGACAGTGAGGAAACGATACGGGCACCGCAGAGAACTTCCGAGCAAACTGCGATAGAAACCATACCAACGGCCATCAAACGCATCGTCCGATGACTGGCGGGTGCGCTTCACTTTCAGCGCGATCGTCGATACCAGTGGCACGAACGTCATTGCCAAGAACCATGAGATCATCAAGGACAAGCCAACCACATAGAATATATCCGACGTATATTCACCCACCGCCGACTTCGCCATGGCGATCGGCATAAATGCAAACGCCGTGGTCAGCGATGAAATTAGCAATGGCATTCTGAGTTCTGCCCCTGACTCAATCGCCGCCTGGACCGCACCCTTCCCTTCTTCGCGTTTCACGAGTATCGACTCGACAATAACGATCGCGTTGTCCACAAGTAGCCCTAACGAGATTATTAGAGCCGCAAGGGAAATCTGATTGATCGTTATTTCCAATATCTGCATCGCGAAAAACGTCGCGATAATCGTGCTCGGTATGAGAGTCCCGACAACGAGCCCGGTGCGCAGTCCAAGAAACATCACAATAACGACAATAACGATCGCAACTGCCTGCATCAGGTTATTGGTGAAGTTGTTGACGTTTGTGCGGACAAGGTCTGCCTGAAACCAGACTTTCTTTAGCTGGATTCCCCACGGATACCGAGCGATCAATTCCGGCATCAACGCATTGAGCCGGTCACCCAACTTGAGAATGTCACCCCCATCTCGCATGGATACAGCGATGGCCAGTGTCGGCTGCCCGTTTACCCTGGCAATGCTGCGCGGTGGATCCTTGTATCCCCGATAAATGTCGGCAATGTCTTCAAGATAAACGAGTGCGCCGCTCGGCAGCTTGATCACTGTGCGTTCAAGATCCTTCAGCGACTCATAGTTCCCTGTCGGCTCAAGTGTAATTCTTTCGCGGCCGCTGACGATATTACCGCCGGAGGTTAGAATATTGACGCTTGCCAGGGATGCCGCCAATTGCTGTGGTGACAAACCAAGTTCGGACAATCGAGCATTGTTGTATTCAACGAAAATTACTTCCTGCTGGGCGCCGTGGATATCGACTTTGGCTATGTCCGGCTCCTTTAACAAGACATCGCGCAACTCGTCCGCGACAGCCTTCAGTTCTGAATACGCGAAACCGTCACCGTTTAACGTATAAACGCTGCCAAAAACATCACCGAACTCGTCGTTCACTTCCGGAGCCTCGGTTCCCCTCGGCAAGTCATCAACAATGCTGTTCACTTTGCGCCGCAGGTCGTCAAAGATTGGCCGCATCACACGATAACTTTCCTTGAAATTGACATAGATCACGGATATTCCGGTTCGTGACTCGCTAATAATGTTGTCAATTTCCGGCATTTCCTGAACTTTCTTTTCGATCTTGTCTGTAACAAGCTCCTCCACCCGTTCGGGGCTCGCGCCTGGAAATCGTGTGGTAATGAGTACAGTCCGGATAATGAACCCAGGGTCCTGTGCTTTCGGTATTTGCTGGAACGCGATGAGCCCCGACAACAACATCAATCCGATCACGGTCAATGTGATTCGATTATTCTCGATCGCTTTTGCAGTCAGGTTCACGACGTATTCTCTGCGGCCTGCATTCTCATGGGATAAGGACTCGCTGTCCTTCACGAATCATGGAAACACCCGCGGTGATCACGCGATCGCCGGGTGCCAGGCCGTCAAGCACCTCCACACCGACCCGTGTAAGCTCGCCAAGCGCTACCTCGCGCCTTTTTACCAATGCCTCACCTTCTGCATCTGCCGGCTCCGCGACGAATACGAAGGTGCCGTCAGGGTCGTTAATTATGGCGGCAACGGGAAGCACGTAGCTATCGCCAGATTCAGGCAAATCAAACTGGAAGGTCACCTCGGCGACCAAACCGGACCGAAGTGACGGGTGCTTTTCATTAACATGCACGACGACCGGAAACGCGGCAGAACTGCCAGCGGTGGAAATTTTCGTCACTGTACCGCTGAACTGAACGCCTGGAATCGCGCTAAACGAAATCGACACCGGCGTATTTTGATCAATGCCCGAAATAATGCTCTCCGGCACGTCGAGCGATACTTCAAACTCGTCACCACAACTAACGATCGCAATCTGTCGCCCCGCTGTTACGTTCTCGTTAATTTCAATGTCTATCGATGCAATGGAGCAACTGGCGGACGAATACAAACGGGTGTAAGACTCGTTTAAGCGCGCTATTTCAAGCGCCTTCCTGATGGCCCTGACTTGCGCTTCAGCCGCTTCGGCAGCAGCACGAGCAGAATCCAAATCATTTAGTGACGCATTGTCATTCGCGTAAAGCCCCTTTGTCCGCTCGTAATTCGAAATTGCGTTTCGCTCTCCGGCCTGCGCTTCAACCAGGCTGGCCTGTGCCTGCTCGACTTGCAGAACGAAATTCGCAGCGTCGACTTGCGCAATCAGATCACCCTTCTTGAGTTGCTGGCCAATTTGCGCCGGGACACTGGTAACCGTACCGGACACCTTGAAGCTCAATCGTGATTCTTGTGTCGACTTCGACGTTCCCGAGAAACTTCGATTGCGACCAACCTGGTCATTGGCCACTGAAAAATACCGCACGGGCCGAAGCGGCTGCTCTGGCGGCGCGCTATTTTGCTGACAGGCGGTCAACAGCACCATCAGCGCCAGCGCTCCTGCCGCAAAACCTAGTGTCGGCGTTCGCATGCTGCGTATGTATATTTTTCTATTCATCGACCAGATCTCTTCAGGTAATCGCGCATCGAATTTGCGAGTGCAATGCGTTCGTTTTCGGGCAACAGATAGTCAAATCCGCCTACCGCACGCTGCAATGCCATTATCGTAATCAGAAAATTGTATAGAGAATCGATTGAAGCTGCATTTGCGGTCAAACTCGCGTCCTGGGCATCCAGCAACTGGATGATGGAGACGGTGCCTCGAGCATATGCGTCTGCGACCAGTTCGTAGTTCTTGCGGGATGACTCGGCGGCGACCGCGGTCAGGTCTATTTGACCGTACGCAGCCTGCGCCAGATGCAGTTGAGCCCGAATTTCTTCCTCAACTTTTTCGGCTATCGAAATCCTCAATGTCTCCAGTTGGCGGACTTCGAGACTGGCGCGTGACACATTCGCGCGACGGCTGCCGCCACTGAAGAGCGGCAAGGTAGCCTGCAGTCCGACGGTCCAGTCGTCCAGATCCTCGCCGGAAATGACTCCGGTTCCAGCCCCCGATTGTGAAAAATTGCTGGTGTATCGACCGCTGAGGCTGAAGTCCGGCAACCAGTAGGAACGTCGCTGGCTCGTCCAGTCCCTTCTTTTGGCTTCAAGTTCAGCGTCAACCTGCGACAATTCAGGTGCCTGGCTCAGGCCTCTGTTCACAGAAAACTGCGAGAAAAGAGCGTAGTCAGCGGGGCTACTGACCAAGGTCTCGAATTCGCTGCGAGTGAAAACGAACGGCTCATTGAAGCTAGCTTTCCGCAGTGCGAGCCGCTCGGATTGTGGCCGATGCAGCAATCGATTAAGGCGATTCCACGACTGATTTAATGCCGCCCTCGCCTGCAAAACCAGGATCTGGGCTCGTGCTTCCTCCGCCTGCCACCGATAAATATCAGCGGAAGAAGACGACCCAAGCTCAACGCGTGATCGCGCCAGTTGCAGGTTTCGCCGCGTTACAACCAGGTTGTTTTCCTGAACGCCAAGTTGTGATCGCGCGTTTAGAACAGTGTAGTAAGCAGAAGTCGCTGCCTGGATAACATTGAGCCGGGTTTCAATGAGACTGGCTTCGCGAGCAATCTGCAGTTGTTTCTGAATAGTGAGATTTGCGCTCGCCGAATCCGCGTAGATGAGCTGCTCCAGGCCAACTGCACCGTCCGCACTACGCTCCGCAAAAAGACCGGCATCCACCAACGGCGATACATCACGCACATCGTACGTCGTACTTAATCCAACCTGGGGCAACAGGCTTGAGCGTGCGATGCTGGTTTGCTCGAACCCCGCCGTTGTCGCGTATTGCTGAGACAATAAATCCTGGTTTTGCGCAACCGCTTCTGCCGCGATTTGCAACAGCCCGAATTGTTGCCCGGTTGCCGTCGGCCGCTCATGCAGCAGTGTTGCCGCATTGAGTACGTTGAAACTCGGCGAGACGCCCAGGAGACGAGCTGTAGCCATGTTGATTGTGTATTGCTTTTTGGACCGAGACGAAACTGGTTGATCTTCAGCGCGGCCACCCAGCATGACTGCCTGCATATTCAACGCGTTCATTCTCGCCTGACGGCTAATGTCGCGCGACTCTGAACTCGTCATTAGCAGGCCCTGTTCGACATGTTCCGTACCTACAAAACTGTAACTCGGGATGCCTGCCGCATTGATTCCCTGTATCAGTGTCTCGAAGTCTTCATCCGGCATTCGCGGTAGTCCGGACACAAATATCGCATCCGTACCATCAGGCACTCGACTCATAAGATCGTGGTTCTCGCCATCGTGCGTTATTTCAAGAAGATCAATGCCTCTTTCTGTACAAAGTGCGACTGCGGCCTCCTTTAAATCCGGTATCGATGCAGAAAACTCTTCATCCATTAAGAGAACAAGCTTTTCGAAATGAACGACCTCACCCATCGCATCAATGTCTTCGGCGAAGTCTGAATAGATTGTGAGGTAATTAAGATTGGTAATCCCTGATTTTCGGTCAACAGGCAGTTTCGCGAGATGCTCTTTGTCGAGGAGCGCCGGCAGAAACGTGGGTTTCGGAAACGTTGTTCGCGTCGATGCAACCTGGTTCGAGATCAAGCCGGTCACCAGCACCATGTCGATTTGCGGGTTTGCGTAGGCATCCTCGATAACCGCAGCAATGCTCTGGTGATTCCAGTTTCCTGTATACGAATGAATACGCACGTCGAACTCGTCCTGTGTCAGCGTCATTAATTCGCCAATATAGACCGGGTCGCGGCCTTTCAGTCGGTCCTCCACGCCGTCGCCAACAACCGCCACATCAATCTGCTGCTGTGCGCTGACGGGCAAAGCGACGCTGCACGACAGCAATATTGCAGCCAACACCAGGCAGGAAATGCTCGATTTATGTTTTCGATCTGCCACTTGATTGCTCCTACTATGGCCCGTTCCACGAATACTAACAGTCACCACCGACTAACAATGCCACAATAAATTGCACAACCAGCGATCGTCACTTGAACTTCAGCCGGTGTGTCCCGGCTATGCGCGTCGCAACATTGCTGTTAACGCCGGCGTCCCTGGCGATCTCTTTCCAACTCGCTACCGCCTCTTCGACATCGGAAACGCATTCTCGCGAATTGCGAATGCCAAACCGCTTCGCTACCGCGTCGATATCCTGCATTGAAAATTCATCACGTTTGCCGTTAATCGTCATCTGATGCCGGCTGGTCCATGCGCCATTCGGGTTGTAGGCATAATTCATATCGAAAGCCGGCGCGAGCGTCCAAATACCTTCTTTATTCATTAAAAAGGCGATGTTTTTCGTATGATCGTCCTGGTTACGCGCGATCACATTAAACACCATTCGACGAAATTGCTGCTCAAGCGCGGTCAGTGGCATGGTGAGGTCGAAAATTACCTGCATCGCCTGCTCATAGCTGTGCGCACCTGCCATTTGATGATCCAGATGCGCCATTGCAGCCAGGGACTGCATATGACGCTTTTTGCCTTGTTGATCACGATCGAAACGACGGGTCATGAAATGACTTCGACCACCTTCATGAAGCAGGCGACATTCGGCCATTTGTATTCCGGCAGCAAGTGCCATTTTGTAATACGCATATTCGATCAGGCCGTAGCCTTGCGGATCATGCACGCCGTGCTCCTGGTTGTCGACGCCGTCAAATTTCAGGAGCCAGTATTCAAAGCCGACAGGTGCCTCGACCTGGCCCGAGCGCATTTCGTCCGTTTCCGGATTCCATGCGATCACTGCCTTTGCCCTGGCGCCACCTGCCGATGCGCCAACGCGCAAGATGTCATCCATCGCATGGCCCGTATCAGGAGAGACGTGCAGGCCATCGCGTTGTCGCAACACACGGCCGGCGAGTTTAACCAACGATTCTATTTCAATCGGAACGGATCCTCTTGGCGCACGCCGGGTCGCCGGACGGAATTCGAGTGCGCCGGTGCCCCTCGTGCCGATATAGCAGAGCCTTTCAACCGGACTAAAACTACCCAGATCGCGACCTTCACGCGCCAGCCACTGGTCGATTACGGCATTACCGAAATCATCGGGCAGTGAGTCTGCCAGCAATCCTGGCAAGCCTTGAAATGATGTCCCGGCGTGGGACAGGAAGCGGTGAATTTGTGGCCCCAGTGGCATCATTAGCGGCGCAAGCT
>Ga0316193_10002610_pt1 | contig 12746 bp, 22 predicted proteins | sample MerIslsedime2_MG_FD_207735 | JGI IMG/M metagenome (GOLD analysis project Ga0316193, IMG submission 207735) | Coastal sediment microbial communities from Maine, United States - Merrow Island sediment 2 | ecosystem: Environmental > Aquatic > Marine > Coastal > Sediment | place: USA: Maine... | reverse complement strand
AAATTGAGCCAATGTTGAAAAAAGGGCTCTTGAAAGGAGCTGGCTTGGAAAACGGGGTAGTAATTAAAGATGAAAAAGTTGCAAATCCTGGCGGTTTGCGATTTACTGATGAAATGGTGCGGCATAAGATTTTAGATCTTTTAGGCGATTTATTCTTGATTGGCAAACCATTTTTGGCGCATATTATAGCTATTCGTTCAGGCCATTTTGCAAATGTAGAATTTGCGCGTGAAATTTTAAATAACTTAACGGAGAACTAGTGATGGCAAAAAAGACATCAACAGTACTGAATGTCAAAGACATCGCAAAAATTTTACCCCACAGATATCCTTTTTTACTTGTTGATCGAGTTATTCACTTAGATCTTGAAGGCAATGAAATTATAGGACAAAAAAACCTGACGATTAATGAGCAGTTTTTTCAAGGACATTTCCCTGATGTGCCAATTATGCCAGGTGTCTTGATATTAGAAGCTCTAGCACAGACTGGTGGTATTTTAGTACATCAGAAAGGGTATGTAAAAAAAATTGCAGTCTTACTGAATGTTTCAAACGCAAAGTTTAGAAGGCCTGTTTTACCTGGTGATGTTTTATTATTACATGCAACAGCGGTTCATGTAAGTCAAAATGGTGGAAAAATAAAAGCAAAAGCTACAGTTGAGGATAAGATAGCTGTTGAAGCAGAACTAAGTTTTGCTCTTGTAGAAAAAGATCAACTCTAAGCTATATTAACTAATAGAAGTAAAAAATAAAACAAATGTCGAAATCAAATGTACATCCTTATGCAGTAGTTGAGCCGGGAGCTAAAATTGGAGAAAATGTAACGGTAGAGCCATTTGCTGTTATTAAGTCAAATGTAACAATTGATGATGGTGTAATCGTCAAGTCGCACGCATATATTGATGGAAACACAACTATTGGAAGCGGTACTGTTGTTTGGCCTAGTGCTAGTATAGGAACAAGAACACAAGATTTAAAATATAAAGGTGAGAAAACCTTTGTTGAAATCGGTAAGAATTGTCAAATTCGAGAATTCACAACAATAAATTCTTCTTGTCAAGAAGGTTCGAAAGTTTCAGTTGGAGATAACTGTTTGATTATGGCTTATTGCCATATAGCTCATAACTGTTCTATTGGAAATAATGTAATTATGGCAAACAACGCAATGCTGGCTGGACATGTTACTGTTGAAGATCATGCAATTATTGGTGGCATGACTCCTATTCATCAATTTTCCAGAATTGGTTGCTATGCAATGGTTGGTGGGTTTAGTAGGGTTTCTCATGATATTCCGCCGTATACGTTAGGGGGTGGGTCTCCTTATAAATTTGGTGGATTGAATATTGTAGGGTTAAAGAGAAATTTATTTGAGTTAGAAGTCAGGCAAGAGTTGAGCAAAGCTTTTCGTCTTACATATCGATCTGGAATGCACTTGGATCAGGCGCTTGCTGAAATAGAAAAACAACTGAAGCCAATGCCGGAAATTAGACACTGGGTTGATTTTTGTAGAAAGACAAAAAGGGGTATTTTAGGTCTTCAAGGAGTTACCCAAAATCCAGAAGAGTTCGAAGGTCTTTTAGAAGATGATAAGCCATCAAGTGAATAAAATTATTTTTTTTGGCACGTCTACCTTTTCATCTAGAGTTTTAAAATATCTTATAGAATCAAAAGTTCACATTAGCGCTATTGTAACTCAACCGGATAAGCCTATAAAAAGGTCAAAGGCTCCAGTTCCTCCACCAGTTAAAGCATTTGCAATAGAATCATGTCCAAACATTTTAATCTTTCAGCCAAATAAGGCATCTGATAGAGGCTTTATAGAAAAAATACGAAACTTAGATCCTGATCTTTTTATAGTTGTTGCTTATGGGCAGATCTTAAAAAAGAGCCTTTTAGAGATTCCCAAGCTAGGTCCAATTAATATTCATGCGTCTTTACTTCCCAAATATAGAGGAGCTGCTCCAATTCAAAGGGTTATTATGGATGGTGAGCAAAGGACTGGAATTACTATCATGAAGATGAATGAAAAAATGGACGCTGGAGAAATAATTTTAAAAAAAGAGTGCTCCATAGAACTTGAGGATACATTTTTAGATGTAGAAGAGAAATTGATAGGTATTTCTTGTGAACTAATAACTCAAGTTCTTGATGACTATCGTCAAGGAAAATGTTTTAGCTCTGAGCAAAACCATTCAATGGCTACTTTCGCTCCAAAAATTGATCCTGAAGAATGTCAAATTAACTGGAATAGTGAGGCTTTTGATGTTCATAATAAAATTCGAGCGCTTTCGCCAAAGCCCGGAGCTTGGTCATTTGTTAAAATAGATGAAAAATTTTTAAAAATTAAAATCATATCTTCAAAAATTATTAATACTAACGGAGCTCCTGGTTCTGTAATTCAAAAAGATCCTTTAGTAGTTAGCTGTGAGAATCAAGGAATTTTAATACAAAAAGTTCAGCCAGAAGGTCGGAAAATCATGGACGCTAAAAGCTGGGTAAATGGAATAAATAAAAAAACTTTTACATTTACCTGATGATCTGATAGCTTGATTTACTTTTATTAACGCTATATATAAACTTTACATTAACCTAATAATAGGATTTTACAATGAGTAATCTTTTATCAAGAATTAACCCAGATACTACTGTTCATTCGCTATATTATACAGATGCTTTTGCTACAAAAACAAATGAAGGCGGTGGGGTTGCACAATTAATTAAACTTGCTAAAAATATTTTGATGCTTTTTGAAAGATGCATGAAATATCTAGGTAAAACTCTTTACTTACCTCAGGTTTCAAAAGCAATTACACACTTGGACATTACATGCAAAACTTTGATAGTAAACAGAATTGTTAGGTCATCAACAGATTTTAGAAAAACATTAAGTGAATCTACTGGTGTATCTGAAAAATTAATATACGATACTTTGAGTTTTGCTGGAGATATCTTAACCGTTTCAGGGTTTTTTGGAGCGGGGATTGCTAAAGCATCAGTAGTTACTGGTTTAATGAATGGTTTTATTGATACAAAAAATCATTTAGGAAAAGTATCTGATAATGACAGCGCCACAGAAAATGATTTTAATTTTAAATGTAGCTTGTATAAATATGTGACTCCATTGACTTTGGGACTTGTTAAGAATCCTATTTTATCAAGTGAGAATCCAGTAGAGCTAAGAAGGCTTGCTATGCTAAAAGTTTTAAGAGACATTATATCAATTGCAACTGGAATTATAGCACTTGTTTTAATTGCAACTGGAATTTCTTTAGTATCTGAACTTGCACTGCTAACTGTTTCGACTCTTTCGATTGTTCTAGGGCTTGGAACTAAAGTGCTAGAAGAAAATACATCGCATAAAGTTGCACTGCTAAATTTAAGCAAATAATTAATTTAAGAGCTGAGGGGAATTCTCAGTTCTTTTTTTAAGAGATATTTTTTTACATGAACCTTAAAAAAAAGTTGTCATCTACTGAATGGTTTGTTTTTTTGATTGTGTCTGGTTTGCTTATTACTTTGAATGCCATTTCAATCTTTAAAACCCATACAGTTGGTGTGAAATTTAAAAAAAATATTGCTGCTATGAAAAAATAAAATCGAGTAATAAATAGTACTACTTGAGTTCAAATGCAAGTTTACTTATGCTCGTTAAGCAATTACATATTTTAGTATGAGCTAAAAACAAAAGAGATTTTGATTGAGCGAAATCGCTGATTTTGTTAGCCTTTCTGCTTGATCCTGTTAGTAAGGTAAAAGTTTAATTCTTACTAATCTCTACAAATAAATGAGTTCGAATAAAGGAAGTGGATAATGACTCTAAAATTTTTAGGACAAAAGCAAGGGATGACTCAGTTCTTCGATAAGAATGGTGATCGAATTATTGGAACTGTGATTTTAGTTCGCCCAAATTTTGTAACTCAAATCAAAACCAAAGAAATAGATGGCTATAAAGCCATTCAAGTCGGATCTAATTTATCAGATAAGCCACAAGCAAAGTGGACCAAAAAACCTCAGAAGGGCCATTTTGAAAAAGCAAAAGTTGAGCCATGCAGGTACTTAAACGAATCTAGAATAGATAATATAGAAGAATATCAATTAGGTCAGCAGCTTGATTTAACTTTGATCAAAGATACAGGGTTTGTGGATGTTGTAGCTTTTTCCATTGGTAAGGGATATCAGGGTGTGATGAAGAAATATGGATTTGCTGGCGGCCCTGCAGCTCATGGATCTGGATTTCACAGACATGCTGGATCAACTGGTATGAGATCAACTCCAGGTAGGTGTTTTCCTGGTGGTCCAAGAGCTTCAAGAATGGGTGGAGAGAGAAAGACTATCCAAAACCTAAAGATACTTGAAATAGATTTAGATAAAAACTTAGTTGTATTGAAAGGTGCTGTCCCAGGTTCTAGAGGAGCTTTGGTTACAATCTCTGCAGCAAAGAAAAAAATAAATGCATAAATTCTAGGAGTTTGAAGTGGCAACGCTAAAAAAGTATGATTTAACTGGAAAAGAAGTTGGAGATCTTGAAATCGACGACTCTACTATTCAAGTTAAAGCCAACATGCAAATGATTAAAAACTATCTTGTTGCCATCCGCAACAATGCAAGACAATGGTCAGCTAATACTAAAACAAGAGCTGAAGTAAATAAAACCAAGAGAAAGCCACATGCCCAAAAAGGTACTGGTAGAGCAAGGCAGGGAAGTCTTGCTGCTCCTCATTTTAAAGGTGGTGGAGTTGCTTTTGGGCCAAAGCCTAAATTTGATCAGCATGTTAGAATTAACAGGAAAGAAAGAAGACAAGCTATTAGGTCTCTAATTTGTGAAAAAATACAAGAGGGTTCTCTAATGGTGCTTAAGCTTCCTACAATGAAAGAGCCAAAAACAAAACTAGTTTCAGGCTTTCTTGATAAGCTTGAGCTTAATCAAAAATCGGTTCTTTTTTTAGGGGAATCTTCAATTGAGCAAAAAAGCAACAATACATCAGATCAAAAAAATAAATTTGTTTTGAGTATGAGAAACATACCAAAGACTGACTTTGCTTCAATTTCACACATGAACGGTTATGATCTAGTAAAAAATAAAGCTATTATTGTCTTAGAGCCTGCACTTGATCAAATGCTAACGCTAATTTCAGGAGACTAGTCATGAGAAAAAATCCGTACCAAATTATATTTAATATGCACATGACTGAAAAGTCTAAAGTCTTGGGAAATCTTCAACAGTCTGAAAGCAACAAATCAGTTAGGAAATGCAAATCTCCTAAATATGTTTTCATTGTTGATGATAAAGTTAACAAACCAGAAATCGAAAGTGCAATTAAAAGCATCTATGGTGTTGAAGTTGTAAAAGTGAACACTATCCAAGTAAAGCCTAAAGTAAAGAGAACAAAAGGTAGGCTGGGTAAGTCAAATAAATTTAAAAAAGCAATCGTTACTTTGCGAGAAGGCGACGTAATAGAAGAGCAAGTTTAAGAGGTTTTCAAATGACAAAAAAATTTCGACCGATAACACCTGGGCAAAGAAAACTCATAATTCCAAGTTTTGAAGAATTAACTCCAGGAAGGAAAAAGGTAAAAAGCCTTTTAAAGCCTAAAAAGAGATCAAGTGGAAGAAATAACACTGGCAGAATTACTTGTAGACATCGTGGCGGAGGGCATAAGCGGCAGCTGAGAGAAGTCGACTTCATTAGAAGTAAAGAAAATATTGATGCTAAAGTAGCTTCAATAGAATATGACCCAAATAGATCTGCTCACATAGCATTATTACATTATTTAGATGGCGAAAAAAGATATATACTTGCCCCTCAAGGTTTAAAAGTAGGTGATAAGGTAGCAACAAGATCAGAGGCTCCTTTTAAAGTTGGAGTTTGCATGAAAATGAAGCACATGCCACTTGGCTCAGTAATACACAATATAGAACTTTATCCAGGTAGAGGTGGTAAAATTGCAAGGTCTGCTGGTTTATCAGCTCAATTAGTTGCAAGGTCTGCTGGTTATGCTACAGTTAGACTTCCTTCTGGAGAAGCCAGATTAATTAATGAGGATTGTAAGGCAACATTCGGAGCGTTATCGAATTCGGAGCATTCACTAAGAGTAGATGGAAAAGCTGGTAGATCACGCTGGAGAGGAATCAGGCCGACAGTCAGAGGAACAGCGATGAACCCGGTTGATCACCCGCATGGTGGTGGTGAAGGTAAGAGCAAAGGAAATGTCCCTCAATCTCCATGGGGAATGTATGCAAAAGGTTATCGTACACGTTCTAAGCAAAAAAGTAATAAATGGATCATTAAACCACGTAAGAACAAGGCTAATGTAGGTAAATAATGGCAAGATCACTTAAAAAAGGTCCGTTTGTAGATCATCATCTAATGGACAAAGTAGATAAACAAAATAATGAAGGTACAAAGAAACCAGTCAAAACTTGGTCTAGGCGTTCAATGATTGTACCAGAAATGATTGGACATACATTTGAAGTTCATAATGGGAAAAAATTTATTACTGTATTTGTTTCAGAAAATATGGTTGGACATAGATTAGGAGAATTTTCTCCAACAAGAACATTTAAAGGCCACCCAGTTAAGAAGTGAGGTAATTGAAAAATGCAATACGCAAAAGCGAAAACCAAATATGTAAGGATTAGTCCTAGAAAAGCTCGCTTAGCCGCAGCTTTAATACGTGGCAAAAGTGTAAGTGAGGCTAAAAATCAATTGATGTATTCAAATTTGAAGGCTGGAAAGTTGCTAGGTAAAACACTGAATAGTGCTGTTGCAAATGCAGAAACACAGCTAGATCTTCAACAAGATGCTTTAAGAGTCTTTGAAGTTAGAGTTGATGAAGGTCCGACATTGAAAAGAGCTAAGCCTAGAAACAAAGGTGGGAGAGTTCCTATCATGAAAAGAACTAGTCATTTTACAGTAGTATTGACTACGGAAGAAGTTAAGGAGCAAAAGTAGAATGGGACAAAAAGTATCACCAACAGGTTTTAGATTAATAACAAGAAAAAATTGGCTATCTAAATGGTATGCAAATAAGCAAGAATTTGGCGTTTTACTAGAAGAAGATAGAAATATAAGAAGCCATTTAAATAAAAAGCCAACCTTAGTTGGAACTTCTAAAATTTTTGTGAAAAGAATGAGTGGTAAAATTGAAATTACAATTCTGACTGCAAGACCCGGACCGGTTATAGGTAAAAAAGGTGCTGAAATAGAGAATATCAAGAAAGAACTTAAGCAACTAACTGGAAAAGAAGTTTGGGTAGAAGTTGAAGAAATTAAAAGACCAGATTTAGATGCTCAACTAGTAGCTGATGGAATCGCAAAGCAAATTGAAAGAAGAATTCCATTTAGACGTGTTTTGAAAAAATCAATTCAAACAGGTATTGATGCAGGCGCTGCCGGTATTAAAGTTGAACTTTCTGGACGGATTGGCGGAGCTGAAATTGCTAGAACAGAAAAATATAAAGAAGGAAGAATTCCCTTGCACACACTAAGAGCGGATATTGACTACGCAACATCAAGAGCAGAGACAACTTATGGTTCCATTGGTGTAAAAGTGTGGATAAACAAAGGTGAAGATCTGAAATCTGCAAAAGTTGGAGGTTAGTCGTGGCACTTTTACCATCAAGGTCTAAATACAGAAAAATGCAAAAGGGGAATCTAAAAGGGATTTCGAAAGGTGGAAATTTTGTCGATTTTGGAGATTTTGGAATGCAAGTTCTAGATCGTGGTTGGATTACAGGTAGACAAATTGAAGCTTGTAGGGTAGCTATTAGTAGGTGTTTTAGTAGAAAGGGTAAAATTTGGATTCGTATTTTCCCAGACAAGCCGGTTTCTAAAAAACCAGCTGAAGTACGTATGGGTAAAGGAAAAGGTAGCGTTGACTTTTGGGTAGCATGCGTTAAACCAGGAAGGATACTTTTTGAAGTGGCTAATGTTACTAGAGAAGAGGCTCAAGCGGCTCTAAGACTTGCGGCTGCAAAGCTAGCCTTGAGAACAAGGTTTGTGGAAAGATTGGAAAGGATAAAATAAATGTCAAAAGCTGAAGAATTAAGATCAAAAACTGAAGAGGAGCTAACATCTATTGTGAGCGACCTTGACGTGGAAATCTTTAAGTTAAGAAATGAACTTAAAGTGACTAGAAAATTAGAAAAACCACATGTTCTGTCTCAAAAGAAAAGAGCAAGAGCAAGGGTTCTAACTGTTTTAACTGAGAAAGAAAAGGTAGCTAAATGAATCGCGGCAAAAGCAAAATTAGGCAAGGTGAAGTCATTTCAGATAAAATGGACAAAACTGTAGTTGTTAGAGTTACAAGATCCTTTAGGCATCCTTTATATGGAAAGTTGGTTAAAAAATGGAAAAAATACTACGCCCATGACGAAGAAAATACTTGCAAAGAAGGACAATTAGTAAAAATTAGAGAGACTAGACCTTTGTCTAAGCTTAAAAGATGGAAGGTTGTAGAGTCAGAGTCAAAAAAATAGTGAGAGTGAGAAATGATACAAGAAGAAACTGAGTTAGAAGTTGCAGACAACACAGGCGCTAAAAAAGTTAAGTGCTTTAGAATTCTTGGAGGCTCAGGGCGCGAATATGCAGGAGTTGGTGACGTAGTTATTTGTTCAGTTAAAGCAGCGAGCCCAGAAGCAAAAGATGCTAAAAAAGGTACGGTAACAAAAGCTCTTATTGTCAGAACACGTGCGCCAATAAGAAGAAAAGATGGCTCTTATTTGAAATTTCATGATAATAGCTGTGTTCTTTTAGATGATAAACTTAATCTGAAAGGTACTAGGGTCTTTGGACCAATACCTAGAGAAGTCCGAGAGAAGGGTTTTCTAAAAGCTGCCTCATTGGCTCCAGAAGTAATTTAGTAATAGGGGATAGAATATGAGTAAGTGGATTTGCAAAAAAGACAAAGTTTTAGTCATTTCTGGAAATGATAAGGGCAAAATTGGCGAAGTCCTAAAGATTGATGGTGAGAGAGTATTAGTACAAGGAATCAATATCCGAAAAAAACACTCTAAGAGTAGACAAGAAGGACAACCATCTCAAATTTTAGATATTGAGTGCCCAATCCATATTTCTAATATAGCTTTTTGCTCCTCAGAAGGAAAAAGGCTTAAGGAAAAAGTTAAAGTTCAGAAAAATGGCGGCAAAAAGTTAGTTTATAGCGAAAATGACAAAGAAAAAACTCATCGAGTTATTAAGAAAAGTAAGGGTAAATAATGTCAAGATTACGTAAAAAATATAAAGAAGAAATTTTACCTGAATTAAAGAAAGCATATCCAAATAAAAATCCAATGCAGTTGCCTGCTTTGAAAAAAATAGTGATAAGCATGGGGATCGCAGAGGCTTTAAATGATAAGAATGCAATTCAGAAGCACTCAGCGGAGCTAGCTTTAATTTCTGGCCAAAAACCAATTGTTACAAAGTCAAAAAAATCAATCTCTAACTTTAAATTAAGAGAAGGCTCGCCAATTGGGCTTAAAGTTACGCTTAGAGGAAATAGAATGTACGAGTTCCTTGATAGATTTTGTACTGTATCTTCACCTAGGATTAGTGACTTTAGAGGTTTTAAACCAAAATGCGATGGTAGAGGGAATTTTCATGTTGGGATTTCTGATCAATTGATTTTCCCAGAGATTGATTTAGATAAAGTCGCTCGAAATCAGGGAATGAATATTGGTTTTGTAACATCATCAGAAAACGATGAAGAGTGTGTAGTGCTTTTAAAAAAATTAGGATTCCCATTTAAGTAATAGGAGATTATCGAATATGTCATTTAACGATCCAATAGCTGACGTTTTAACTAGAATTAGAAATGCATCAAGAGCTCAGCATAAATTTGTTGATGTTAACTTAAGCAAGATGGGAAAAAATATTGTAGAAATCCTGAAGAGTTTCGGATTTATTGAAAATTATCTTGTAAGTGATCAAAAAAGAGGAATTAGAATTTTCCTGAAGTACGGTAAAAATCGTAGATCCGTAATCAACCAGTTAAAGAGAAAGTCCTCTCCAGGACTTAGAAGTTATGTTAAGCATGATGAAATTCCTAGAGTGAAGAATGGGCTCGGAATAGCAATTGTTTCTACTTCTAAGGGTGTCCTAGAAGGAGAAGCCGCAAGAGATAAAAAAATCGGCGGCGAATTATTATGCGTTGTAGAGTGAGGTAAAAATGTCTAGATTAGGAAATGCACCGATTCAGCTACCAAGTAATGTCGAAGTTAAAACAGCTTCTGAAAAGCTAGTAACTGTAAAAGGACCAAAAGGTGAATTGTCTCTGCAACTTTTGCATGGTGTAAGTGTTAATGTTGAAGAGCAGATTGCAACTGTAAAAAATGAATCGACAACTAGTTCGTTTCACGGTTTGTACCGAATGCTTTTAAAAAACATGGTGACAGGCGTCACAACTGGCTTTGAGAAAAAATTGGTTTTGATTGGCGTTGGTTTTAAAGCTGCAGTATCAGGAAATAAACTTATTTTAAATGTCGGCTATTCGCTTCCGGTGGAAATGGATATTACAGAAGGGCTTGATGTTAAAGTTGAAAAGAATAACGTGATAATTATTTTTGGAATTGACAAGCAAGTAGTTGGTCAGTTTACAGCCGAAATAAGATCAAAAAGACCACCTGAACCTTATAAGGGAAAAGGGATCCGTTATGAAAATGAAATTGTAAGAAAAAAAGCTGGTAAATCTGCTAAGTCTAAATAATTAGGTATAAAAAATGTTAAAAGAGCTTAAGAAAAAAAATCAGAAGCGCCGAATGAGAGTGTTTCGAAATCGAAAAAAACTAAAAGGAACATCTGAAAGACCAAGACTATGTGTTTGCAAAACTAATAAAAACATTTATCTACAACTTATTGATGATACAAAAGGGTTAACACTTGCAGGCATTGGAACGTTATCAAAAGATTCTAATATGAAAAAATCAAAAGATAGTGCAAAAACCCTAGGCACAAAAATTGCTGAACTTGCGATGGAAAGTCAAATAGAAAAAGTAGTTTTTGACCGCGGAAGATTTAAATACCATGGTATTGTAGCTGAAATTGCTGAAGCTGCAAGAAGTGCAGGATTGAAATTTTAAAAATTAGGAATAATGATGACCAAACAGCAAAATAAAAAAATTGACTTGGCAGAACTTACTACAGACTTAGAAGAAAAAGTTCTTTTCATCAATCGATGCTCTAAAGTTGTTAAAGGCGGAAGAAAGTTTAGCTTTTCAGCGTTAATTTTAGTAGGTGATGGAGAGGGACATGTAGGATATGGATTTGCAAAGGCGAATGAAGTATCTGATGCAATTCGAAAAGGTTCTGAAGCTGCTAAAAAAAATATCATTACCTTTGAAATGGAGAAAGCCACTATACCTCATGAGGTAATCTATACTTGGGATGGAGCTAAGGTTCTTCTAAAGCCTGCACCTGAGGGTACTGGAGTTATTGCAGGGTCAAAGGTACGTGCCGTTTTAGAGCTTGCCGGAGTTAGAGATGTTGTTGCAAAGAGCCTTGGGTCAAACAATCCTCTTAACTTAGTAATAGCTACATTTAAAGCGTTAATGAGCTTACAAAATAAAGCTGAATTATTAGAAATGAGAGGAATTGGACAATGATTTTATTAAATGAACTGACTAATCATTCTTCACAAAAGAAACAAAAGAGAGTTGGCAGAGGAACTTCTTCTGGTGTTGGTAAGACTTGCCGAAGAGGGCACAAAGGTGATAAATCCAGGTCTGGTTATAAACGAAGACATGGTTATATCGGCGGCGCTATGCCCCTACATATGAAAATGCCAATTAGAGGATTTAGTAGAGCAAGATTCAAAAGAGAAGTATTTAACCTTTCTTTAGATATGATTAATTTAATGTTTAGTGATGGGGAAACTGTGAGCATCGCAACATTAGTGGATAAAAAAATTATATCTAAAAATATGAATCCTTATTTTAAAATTTTATCATATGGTGAAATTACAAAGAAAATTGTGAAAATTGAAGCCAATGGTTTTTCAGCGCAAGCAAAAATGAAGCTTGAAGATAAATCAATTCCTTGCGAAATTGTATAAAAAAAATTTTTGTGGTTAAAGCATGATAAGCGCTCTTAAAAGGGTTTTTAGTATACCTGAGCTTCGCTCAAAAATAATCTTTACGTTATTGATGTTAGGTGTCTGTCGCATAGGAGCTTTTATTCCAGTTCCTGGAATAAATTCTGAGGCTGCTATAAATGTTTTTAAAAATGCAACAGGCGGTGGTCAAAATTTATTTCAACTAATGGATATTTTTTCAGGCGGTGCTTTTGCTCAAATGACGATTATTGCGTTAGGTGTGATGCCTTACATATCGGCGTCAATTATTATGCAGCTCCTGTTAGCTTTAATTCCATCTTTGCAAAGAGATATTCGTGAAAGTGCTGATATGGGGAGAAAGAAATTAGCTAAGTGGACTCGTTTTGCTACGCTTTTACTGGCCCTTTTTCAATCTGCAGTTTTTGCAGGATTTGCTGTAAAGATGAATTTTTCAGCACCAGGTATTATTGTAGGCCCTATTCTTACTGCAACAGCTTTTGATATTCCACTGCTTTTTTACTTAACTGTTATGATAACTATGACAACAGGGACGATTTTCTTAATGTGGATAGGTGAGCAAATCACTGAAAAAGGTATTGGTAATGGTATTAGCTTGATAATCTCTATTGGTATCTTATCTTCTCTCCCTTCGACAATTGGAACTATCATGAAGCAATTAAATCTTGAATCTCAAGAACCG
>Ga0316193_10002609_pt1 | contig 12746 bp, 16 predicted proteins | sample MerIslsedime2_MG_FD_207735 | JGI IMG/M metagenome (GOLD analysis project Ga0316193, IMG submission 207735) | Coastal sediment microbial communities from Maine, United States - Merrow Island sediment 2 | ecosystem: Environmental > Aquatic > Marine > Coastal > Sediment | place: USA: Maine... | reverse complement strand
GAGACAGGACTCATCATCAAGAACATAAGCCCGGTGGTTTTTACCAACGATGTTTTTCACGACGAGGGCCTCCACTACATCACTCTCTTCTTTAAGTCAGAATACGAATCTGGAGAGGCAATTGTTGCAGAGCCACTCCAGTGTGAGGAGTGGCGGTGGGTCTCCCTGAACCACATTCCCCAGCCTATTTTTTTACCACTTCGCAACGCCCTGGAAGAAATCGAGAGAAGACACTTGGTTTTGTAGTTGCGGTAGTGAGATTTAGGGGGGAAAAACACTACTATCGATATGAAAGTGTTTTTTTACCAGTAGGCGGCGGATTGGAGGGAGATCAGGGAGAGGTGATGAACTGAATCTCGCTGAAAAGAAATTCATGGACGAAATCTTTGTTCTCTATCGTATCCGAGGCGCCTATGAAGAATGGAACCACGAGACCTTGAACAGTCCTGAAGTCACGGTAATGCAAGGTTCCCTTGTATGACTCAAACAGCGATCGGAGGGTAAAGTCAATGTAATCTACATGGTAAGTTTTCTTATTTATGTAGATCACATACTGGTCGTGCTCCGGGGAGGCTGCAACCCCTCCTGAACTTGCGAAAAGGAGCTGGTAAGTCTCATTCTCTATCTCTCTTTCACCTGCATAAAGTAATACTGGGCTCTCATATAGGTTGAACGGCCATTTGAAATAATGCGTTAAAGGTTCCAGATAAATCCTAATTTTGGAACTGTCAGTGAACTCCTTTTCTCCTTCTATGGCTTTGTAGGGCTTGCCATCTTCAACGCCGATAAACTGCCCTTTCCGCTTACCATTTGAAAAAAGGTATTTAATGTCGTTTCCTGCAATCGAAAACTTGACTTCGAATTTTTGTGCTTGCTCCGTGACGGGAGTAAAAAATCTCACAAAGCTCGAATGCCATAGATCAGTGCCCCTGAGGCGGACGGAGTTGAAGGATTTGTATGTGTCGTATCCACCCCTTGCGTTCAAAGATCGCTCGAAAATTGTTATAGCCTTCTCTCGCAAGTCTGGTTGTGCGTCTTGATCCCTTAAATTGTCCGTAGACAGATCGGCTGTGCTGCAGCCCATCATCATGATTAGGGCAGTAAATACAAGAAATAATTTACCGCGTCTTTTGTTTAACATGTGGTTGAAAACTCGTATTAAGGCGCTGTGATCGCTCGACGGTTACAATTACCTATCTACATGGCACCCACTGCAGGGGCAAAGCCCAGCTGGTCGCCCTCTGCCAGAGGGGTGTCGAAATCTACCACCTTGTTGTTACGAAAAACTATTTTAATTTCCTCTTTTGCTATGTTTAAACGATCGACCAAACTATCAACCGTAGCACTCTCGGAAACGTCATATTCTGTGCTATCTTTATAATCGCAGGTATCAGCGTCTGCGAGCGTGGCAAAGCATTTTACTTTTACTTTCATTGTTTTCTCCTCCTTTGTTTTGTTGGTTGTGATATAAGGTCCACTGAAGGTATTGTCAAGGACCCGATACAAGGCTTCGAGATGGGTTGACTGCATGGGAGATAAGCTTACCTTTTATAGAAAACATCTTGATCGAATTACGATTGGGGTAAACTTCAGAGTATTTCATGGCAAAAACGCACCGGCTCAAAACGTCGACTATGGTACCTCTGGAGATTGACGAAACTTTTCGTTTCTTCGCCGATGCCTCAAACTTGGAGATAATTACACCCCCGGAACTGAGTTTTCGCATTGTCACCCCGCAGCCCTTTACGATTAAAGAGGGAACCGAGATTGATTATCGGCTTCGCCTTTACGGCCTACCAATTGCCTGGCGTGCCAGAATAACCAACTGGAATCCGCCCCATCGATTTGTTGATGAGCAGATTCAAGGCCCCTATAAGCTGTGGGTCCATATTCATCGATTCTATGAGCAGAATAAAAATACTGAGATTGTGGACGAGGTCTGGTATCAACTACCCTTGTGGCCTCTTGGAGAGATAGCCTATCCATTTGTTGCCGCTCAGCTCCAAAGGATATTTCGGTTCAGAAAACAGGCTATATGGGAGGCCATTCAAAAACAGTTGTAAAAATTCTGGCTGGATTATCTAGAAAGGTTGACAAAAAATGAAAAGGAGATACTTGTTCATGCTTGCTTTGACCTTTATCTTATCGGCGTGCTCGACGAATCAGACCGTAGGAACGGGCGAAACTAACGACAGGCTTGCACCCTGTCCTAAGTCCCCCAACTGCGTCTCCTCCTTGAGCGAAGACGAATCTCACTACGCGGCACCCTTGGCATATAAGGCCACCCGTGAGGAGGCGAGAGAAAAACTCATCTCGGTAATAAATTCAATGAAGCGTTCGAAGATTCTCACGGCTGAAATGAATTACATCCACGCGACTTTTAAATCCGCCCTCTTCGGCTTCGTAGATGATGTGGAATTTTCATTCGATGATCAAAAAAAGATCATAAATGTGCGGTCGGCATCGAGGACCGGGTATTCAGATTTGGGAGTAAATCGCAAGAGGGTTGAGGAAATTCGAAAAAGATTTGTAAACCCTTAGGAGAAGAATCCAGGAGACGGGAGGCATAGGGCATAGAGCATGGGGCATAGGGAAGTAATTGCGAATGTGGGATGTGAGATGTGAGATTTAAGAGTGCGGATTACAAATTTTAGGCATTTTAGTACATTTTAGACACTTTAGGCATTTGTTAATTTTTATCCCGCCGGTGGGGCCCAAAAAGCTATTTCCGGTGCTTTACCTGATACAAGCCAGGGATGCCGTCTCTCGAGATCTTCCATTCTTCCTTTAAGATAATGTACCCGAACACGCATCTCTCCGTCCTCGGGTTCAGCTCTGAGGGCGGCCTCCGCATCTCGCAAAAGTGTCCTAAGCTCGAGATACTCCCGTTCTACATGTTGGACTTCCTGGCGAAACTTGTGAATGCGTCTTAGCAGCCAGTCAGGATCTCTTAGATCAATGTCTGATGACATTACCAATACCTCAAATGCCTCAAATGCCTAAATTTAGGTAATGGGTGATTGGTCATGGGTCGTTCAAGCCGTTCAAATCGTAAGATCGCGGCTGAAAGCCGCTCCCACAGAAAAATCCCTTTCTTCTTTCCTCTGACTTCTATCTGTTTTCCTTTGTCCTTTACCTATTACAACAAATGACAGCGAAGCGAAACTGGGAACCCGCTTGCGGGACTGAGCGGAGCGCAGCGAGCGCGAAGAATTGACCTAATGACACCGAAGGCATATGACGCGAAGCTCGATGAGAGCTGAGCTCTACTGATCCTTGTCCTGAAAGTGTACCGTTGCCAATTTTATTACACCTGGTCATGTAGGAGCAACCTCCCTCCGGGTCGTAGGCCCCTCCGGGCCGGAGGCTGGCTGTGATGAGAGCTTTTAAAACGAGCTTTTATCGCAAGCGAAGCTTGCTCCTACAGGCTCATTGAACCTTGTTTGGTGAGAGGTCGAATATCTAATTGGCCATTAGCTGCGAGCCATTCTGCACAGGAATCAATACCTCATTGCGGCGCAGGAACCAGGGCATGAATGGTGGATTATATCTGGCAAAAATCGGCTCGCCCGCAGGCTCCAGACCTTTCTGCCTCATCAAAGCTTGTAATCCGATTCTCTTCTCCTCGTAGCGCTCTTTACTCCAGGTGCCGGAGTATCTAAGGGCGGCAATACGCTGGCCGGGGACTTCTTTTAACTTTACCCGGTCATCTAGGGGTTCGGGCAGATTCCCTATGGTATACTTGGTCGGCATCAGAAAAGTGATCCGGTACTTCTCGCCCACTCTCACCTGATTGACCGGTGCGGTCATGGAGATCTTTTCGGATTCTGCTTCTTGAGAAACCGGAGCGGTCATGGAGATCGACTGCTGTTTGCGATTCTTCCCAGAAATATAGTCAAAAAGCCGCCGGAAGCCTTCGTTGCCTACTTCGTCGAAATCTCCCTCCACAATGGTCTCTGCCACGATATATGGTTCGTATTGTCTTAGTTCAAAATTGCCTTCCTTCTCCACAACAGTATACTTGGCCCTTTCTATTGCCATTGCTTCCTCAATCACTAAAGGTAAAGTTGTAATAGAAGTTGTTAATAATAATAGTAAAACATAAAGTCTACGGTAATTCATCTGTAATCCTTGTCTACAAATTCAGTATCTCATGTGTTTAGGTAGTCAGAACCCTACATTTTTTCCACTTCCAGATGGCTACTAAATTTAAGATCACTGGAAGGATTGTCAACATGGAAAAGGAGTCGGGAGTCAGGAGTCAGAAGACAGAGGACAGACGACAGTAGACAGACTGAATATCAAATTCGAAATCCTAAGCACGAAGCACGAAACAAATCCGAATGATCAAAATTTAAATGACCAAAACCGGACAGATTGAAATACGTTCTCAAGTTTTCGTTTGGAACATTGGAGAATTCGAAGCTGGGGACCCGCCCGCAGGGTGGGGAGTCCGTAGGACCAATTTTGAATTCGTTTCGGATTTCGATATTCGGATTTCGGATTTACGTTCATGCTCTATGCCCAAAGTTCTGACCTAAGGTTGGCCAATTGTAGTTTCTTGCTACCATTTACACCCAAACATTTTACCGTTGCATGCATATGTTGACGGATTAAATTATTAAGCGTTGGTGTATCATAGATTTTTAGCGACTGTTCTAAATGGGCCGACTCGATCATCTATTTGGTTTATGAATATTATGGGAGGATGCGAAATGTTCATTATTTACAAAGTTTTGTCCCTAACCATTCTTGCCTTTTTTCTTTTGACCATGACCCTGGTGCCATTGTATTCTTCCACGGTGACGATGAAAGTGACCAAGGCAGTCAAGAAGGACTCAGCCTAAATGTGCCTCAGTTCAAAGATGATGGTACAGCATCTAAAAATTGATGTGGGTATCGCAGAATCTGTTCCATTCCCAGTTATTTCCACCCTCACCTCTTGCCATTGGGAGGAGATATTGTACAATTAAACACAAACTTAACTGAGCCAAGAGGTTAACAATGTTGGAGAGTCTCGATCCTGTCTTATTGGCAAGAATACAGTTCGCTTTTACCGTATCATTTCACATTATGTTTCCAGCCTTTACCATTGGCCTTGCCAGCTGGTTGGCCGTGGTCGAGTGGCGTTGGCTCAAGACCGGCAACGACATATATCAAGAAATTTACCGCATGTGGGTAAAAATATTTGCTGTGACCTTCGGTATGGGCGTGGTTTCAGGCGTGGTTTTGTCCTTCCAATTCGGCACCAACTGGTCAGTATTTTCAGATAGGATAGGAAGTATTGTCGGCCCATTGCTGGGATTTGAGGTGCTAACGGCTTTTTTTCTGGAGGCTTCCTTCCTGGGCGTTATGCTATTTGGCTGGAACCGTGTGAGTCGTAAGATGCATTTTGCCTCAACACTAATAGTTGCTGGTGGAACCCTGGTATCAGCCTTTTGGATTCTATCGGTAAACAGCTGGATGCAAACGCCGCAGGGTTTCCGTGTGGGTGATCATGGTCTGCTCTATCCAACCCAGTGGCTGCAAATTATATTTAACCCTTCTTTCCCCTACCGCTTCATGCATATGGTCACCGCTGCCTACCTAACCACGGCCCTTATCGTTGCCGGCATTGGTGCTTATTATCTTTGGCGTAAGCTTCATGTCAGCCATGCTCGAGTGATGCTCGGCATGGCCATGATCATGGCAGTTTTCGTGGCCCCCTTTCAGCTAGTCCTCGGAGACCTTCACGGGCTGAACACCCTGAAACATCAGCCGGCTAAGGTATCTGCCATGGAGGGTATCTGGGAAACCGAACGCGGCGCCGCCTTGAAACTCTTTGGCTGGCCTGATCAAGAAGAAGAAAAGACTAAATATGCAATTGAAATTCCCAAATTGTCCAGCCTGATTCTTACCCACGATCTTAACGGTGAAGTCAAAGGGCTGAAAGAGTGGTCTAAAGATGAGCGCCCACCCGTCGTCTGGGTATTCTGGTCATTTCGGATCATGGTTGGTATCGGCTTGTTGATGATATTGACCGGGGTATTCGCTGTCGTACTTTTTTTCCGCAAAAGACTTTTTGACACTCGCTGGTTCCAATTTTGGTGCATGACTCTGACACCAGCAGGCTTTATCGCCGTGATCGCCGGATGGTGTGTAACCGAAATCGGTCGGCAGCCGTATGTCGTTCAGGGGGTGATTCGCACTGCGGAATCAGTCTCACCGGTGGCGGGCCAACACATCGCTTTATCTCTACTGGCGTTTATTGTTACCTATCTTTTTGTTTTTGGTGCAGGCAGTTATTATATTTTACGCCTCATCGCCAAGGGCCCCACACCCGAGGTAGAAGCCTATGGTGACCATGGCGTAGATGAACCACCCCTGGTAACAGATCTGGTATCGGAAACAGGAGGAGAAGATGTTTAGTTTTGAGAGTTTCCTGAACTTACCGATTCTCTGGTTCGTTATCATTGCCACGGCCGTTATCCTCTACGTGCTGCTGGATGGATTCGATCTCGGGGTGGGTATTCTTTTTCCCTTTGCTCCTTCCGATCAATGTCGTGATCGGATGATGAACTCAATTGCTCCTTTTTGGGACGGCAACGAGACCTGGCTGGTCCTTGGCGGTGGTGGTTTGTTTGCAGCCTTTCCTCTGGCATACGCCGTTATTATGCCGGCTCTCTACTTTCCTGTGATCCTCATGCTCCTCGGTCTGATTTTCCGTGGGGTTGCCTTTGAGTTCCGCTACAAAGCAACGGGTAAATCCAGGAGACTGTGGGATTACTCCTTCCACTTTGGTTCTCTGGTTGCCGCCTTCATGCAGGGCATGTTTCTCGGTGGCCTGGTGCAGGGGATCAAGGTAGATGGCCGAAGCTTTGCTGGTGGCGCTTTTGACTGGCTGAATGCCTTCAGTGTGATGACGGGCTTTGCCCTGGTGTGTGGCTATGCATTGCTGGGCGCTACCTGGGTGGTGATGAAAACCGACGGAACCACCCAAGACTGGGCGCGAAAATGCGCCAGTTATGTACTATTCTACGTTGCTCTTTTCATGGCGTTGGTGAGCTTGTGGATGCCTTTGATGAATGCGGATGTGAAAACCTTGTGGTTTAGCTCGCCTAATATCTTTCTGCTGCTACCGGTACCCCTTCTGACTGTTGCCATGTTTGTCACGATCTGGCGTGATTTGCGTAAGCAGAGGGAATATCGCCCTTTTCTTCTGAGCGTCGGCCTTTTCCTCATGGGATACATCGGCCTGGGAATCAGTCTGTGGCCCTATGTAGTCCCCTTTGAAATCACAATCTGGCAAGCGGCAGCGGCGCCGGAATCCCAATCCTTGATGCTGGTCGGCACAATCCTCATGTTACCCTTGGTACTCGCCTACACAGGGTATTGTTATTACCTATTCAGAGGTAAGGTATCCCATGAGAGCACTTACTAAAAAGCAGCAGCAGTGGTTATGGTTTGTCGCACTTTGGTGCGGCGGCTTGGCGGCTGTAATGCTTCTGGCTTATCTCGTCCGACTGCTGATGGGAATTAACTAGTGAAATCTATTTATCCGGCGGCCTCAGCTTCGTTCCAAAAATTAGAACAAAAGCTATTCCTATAATACCGAAGAGCCCAACCCGGCTTACTTCCTCAGGGCTTGGATATTTCTTGTTGGGGTAACGCCAAAGGGTGATTCTGGGGTCCAGTTCCACTGACTTCCTGTAATCCGCTCGAGCCAGCTTATCCTGGCCCCGCTTCCAGTAAATCTTGAACCTGGTTTTGTAGGCGTCTGCCCTGCTTCGTGGATCACCCTTGAGCTCGATGGCTCTGGTGGCGTCGCGCATGGCCTCCTCTTCCCGCCCCATCAAACGATACGTTTCAGCTCGGTTGGCGTAAGCTTCCACCTGCTCTGGTTCTATCTCCATGGACCGGGTGAAGTAGTAAAGAGCAGGTTCGTAAAACCCCTTTTTCAGGTAACCGATTCCCACCATTATGTAGGCCTCACCCTTGGCAGGAGCAAGCTCTAGGTAGGTCAGATAGTCCTGAACGACCTTGTCATAGTTCTCTTGGAAATAGTAGAGCAACCCTCGTTTTTCGTAAGCCTCAACCAGGTTAGGGTCTAGCTCCAAAGCCCTGGTGTAGTATTCGATCTTCTTGCGGGTCACTGAGCTTTGAACACCCAGGTTGAAGTATTTCATCGCATCTTCACTGTGTGCGGGGCCTGCGACCAGCAACGTCAGGGGCACCAGTAACAGTATGAGCCTTTTCATCTTTTCCTCTTTTCCGCTGCACAAGTTTCTGTCGCCACAATCTTAAGGGGAAATCTCAGCTTGGCTAAGCTAAACATCGAAAAGAATGAGTGCAAGGGCAGATTGTGTTCTTGACCTATGACCAAGACTTCTCATTTCCAATCAAACACACAATTGACTCAGGCAAAATGGCTGGTTACGATGTTAAAATTTGAATGAAATGAAAAGGAGAGAATGGCATGGAAAATACCATTGACCTTATGGACATATTCGAGCATGACCCACACTTTCAAAACCTAATGAAACGTATGCTCGAAAATGCAATGGAACACTCTTTCCATGGGATCATGATTACCAAGGCCGAACCTGGATATCCCGTTATCTATGTTAATGATGCTTTCGCAGAAATCACAGGTTACAGCTCAGAGGAGATTGTGGGTAAGTCACCAGCTATACTGCAAGGGCCCAAGACCGATCGCGCTGTATTGGATCGGCTGAATCAAGCACTATCTGAAGGTAGGCTTTTCCATGGTGAAGCTATTAACTACCGAAAAGATGGGTCTGAGTTTGTCATGGAATGGAAGATAGTCCCTATCAAAAACGAGGAAGAAGTGACCTCTCACTATCTTGCCCTCCAACGAGATGTTACGAAACCAAGAGACAGTCGATAGAGCCCGCAAGCTAAAAAGTCATATATGATAAAAGCCATTATCTTTGATTTCGGTAGGGTCATTTCAGCCCAAAAGCCCTCTTCACTCTTCCGTAGCTACGAGGATGAACTAGGGCTGGAGCCAGGTACGATTAACTTTATCATGTTCGACAGTGAGGCGTGGCAGGAGGCATTGGTCGGCCGCAAAACAGTAGAAGAATTTTGGTACGAGATCGGTCCTGAACTTGGGCTGAACAGCGTCGATGAAGTCGACGCCTTCCGTCATCGTTACCATGCTGATGAAGCAATCAACGAGGGAGTCACGGACCTCATCCTCCGGCTTCACGGCAATTACAAACTAGCCGTACTCTCCAACTCACCGCCTGGTCTTTCCCAATGGCTGTCCGACTGGAAGCTGCTCAACTTTTTTGAGGTGGTTTTTTGTTCCGGGGATGAGGGAATAGCCAAACCTGATCCCAACGCCTTTGAGTTGACCCTGGAACGGTTGGGGGTAGAGCCCGATGAAGCAGTGTTCATTGACGACACCAGAGAGCACGTGGAGGCGGCCCAGAAGCTAGGACTGCAGGGGATACTTTTTACAACTGCCGAAGAATTGGAGAAAGAACTAGCTCGCTTGTTGCGCAAAGATTTCTAATCGCGAACTAGCCCCTGGCTCATGGCTACTGGATGCTTTGGTCATATGCCTGCGGCGTCATTGGGTCACTACGCTTCGCTGTCATTTGTTGTAATAGGTAGAAGACGGACTTGGGGATTGAGGAGTTAGGGGAATTCAGATTGCAGATTGAAGGATTTGGTATTGCGGATTTGAGATCTCACATCTCACATCTCACATCCCATATCTCGAATCTTAGGCATTTTAGACACTTTAGACATTTTAGTCCATTTTAGGCATTTGAAATGGAGGAAACATGGCGATAATTGTCAAGGATGAACACATCCAAATAGACAGGCTTGAATTAGGTCCTTTCGGAACCAATTCATATATTCTTATTTGCCAAAAAACAAATGAGAGTGTAGTGGTCGATGCCCCGGGTGAAGCAGGAATGGTTGTTGAGAGACTGAAGGAAACTCAGCCAAAATACATCGTGATGACCCATGATCATTTTGATCATATCGGTGGGCTGGTTGAGTTAAGATCGGCCCTGGAGGTCCCCGTTGCTGCTCACCTTGCAGATGCCAACGATTTGCCCCTCGAATCCGACCTACTCCTCAATGATGGGGATGAGATTCTTCTCGGAGCTATCAAACTAGTGGTGCTACACACGCCGGGACACACCCCCGGCAGTGTATGTTTTCTGGTGGGCAACTATCTTATTGCAGGAGACACCTTGTTCCCTGGAGGTCCTGGTAAGACTCAATCACCAGACGACTTCCGGCGAATCATTGCATCCATTACCCGGCGACTTTTTGTACTGCCCGATGAAACAAAAGTGTATCCTGGACATGGTGAGGCTACAACAATAAAGGAGGCAAAGCGGCAGTACGAGATTTTTTCCGCCCGCCCGCAAAACCCCAATCTTTGCGGGGATGTCGTATGGATGTCGCCTTAGCAACGGTTCGGGCTAGGGTAGCAGCGTCGTGGGCTTAGTTGATCACCGAGGTCATTACGCTCCGCTGTCATCTGTGGTCATTACGCTTCGCTGTCAAGTGTAGTCAATTGCTGTTTGTATTTTTTCCCGATGGAACTAATGTAGTTATTCAGTTTCACACTAGTTATATTTATATCCTTACGAAGAGACTCAAAATTCCTGGCATCGATCAACCTTCTGCTATGAGCCTTCCGCAGCCAGGTCAATGTTTCTTTGAGAGAGCCTCTAATGTAATAACAGAACTGTCTGTTTTCCTTGTAGTAATACCTTCCCCATCCTTCGCTTATATTTGCTGCCACCGAGTCCGCAGCCTTGACCAATTGTTTACCTATCGTATCTCTGGCAAAATAATTCCACTCGAGTACGATTTCCCAGACTCGCTCGCCGATATCCATGGCAAGCTGATAGACCTGAAGATCCTCAAGTTTCATAACGGTGCCCCCTTTCAGTTAACAACCTAATGACCTATTGACAGCGAAGCGTAATGACTTGATGACAGATTTGCTGGTAGCACATGAGAATCGAGGTGCGCCACTAGATAGCTACCAGCCAATCTCCACCCGATGAAAACCTTCTGCCAGCTCGAAATCCTCCCCTTTAGCCATCTCCCTGCACCTTTCTTTCAGCCAACCTTCCGGGTTAGGGTTAGGGAAACCTCGTATCTGGCTTTCATGGCAACGGAGCGCCGAGATCTTAATATCAAAGGTGTCAGTAATATCGGAACGATGGTTTATGTCTTCAGCCGCCCAGAACCATATTTCATCCACATTATGGGGCTCTAGACCTTCCTCTAACAAATCAGGATAGGCAAGATGATCCCGGGAATAGGGGAAAACCGCGTCTAGGGTAACTTGGCCGGCAATGCGATGGTCGCGATGCCAGAGGTAGCGACGATAAGGGTCCGAGGTCACAACGATCCTCGGCCGGTATATTCTTATCATGCGAACGAGTTGTTTGCGAAACTCAGAAGTATCTTCCAGTTCCTGATCCGGGTATCCAAGGAATCTGACCTCGCGAACGCCCAAAACTTTGGCCGCTGCCTCTTGCTCCTTTTTCCTGATTTCGGCCAGTTGTTCGGGCTTCATGCTGCGGTCACTCGTACCCTTATCGCCGTTGGTGCAGACCACGTAGACAACTTGTTTTCCTTCTTGCGTCCAACCTGCCACCGTCCCTGCAACGCCAAACTCGGCGTCATCCGGGTGGGCTGTTATAACCAATACATCAACTGCTTCACTCACATTCAAACTCCCTATTTAATGCTCATGCGAAAACCCCGGTTTTCGCATGAGAGCCATCAGCGATCAGCTCTCAGCTGTCAGGATTAATAATCTCGAATTCGAAATGTTTATCCCCTATGCCCTACTTGTCCTGAGCCTGTCGAAGGATGCTCAATGCTTTTCTCAAATCTACAATCTTCTTAGCACTGTTGCGTATTCGTCAATCATTGCGGAGGCCACATTAGCCCAACTAAACCTGAAAACTGAGGCTCGAACCTCATCGGCTGATGGAGCGTGTGGCCGTGAGATAAATGTTTCTATACCGTCTGCAAGTGACCGGGAAGAGCCATTGCTCACCACATGACCTGTCTCTCCCCTTTTGAGAATACTCTCCATAGCCCCGACTCTGGTTGCCACCACCGGCGTACCCGAAGCCAGGGACTCAAGTGCTACCAGACCAAAACTTTCATAGTGGGATGGCACTGCCAAGACATCTGCGGCACTGTAGTATGATGGCAGCCTATATTGTTCGATCCTTCCCGCAAAAGTAACGAAGTCTTGAATGGACAATTCCCGGGCTAATTCCTGGAGACGTTGAGATTCCGGCGTGCTATTCCCATCGCCACCTACAATTACCAATCGAAGCCTCTGACGGTGTTTGAGATGGGCCATGGCCTCCAGCAACCTGTCTATTCCCTTTAGTGGTGCAAATCTACCAACAAACAACACAACTGACTCATCTTTAGCAAAACCCAACTGTTGCCGGGCCGCAGCTTTGTCTAATGGGCGAAAAAGATCCAGGTTCACGCCACAGGGTACAACGCCAATGGTCTCCGGAGATGCCCCATAGTGCTGCACCAAATTGTCTCTTTCTCTATCAGTTGCGACAAGTATACGGTCGCACTTCCTTGCCAAATGTTTTTCAAGGGCCGTGCGAAGTTCGGGTTCTTTCTCAGAACCAGCTGTGCTGTTCTTTACCGCACCAACAGTATGGAACATAAAAACATGAGGAACTTCCCAGCGTTCCTGGGCCCAGTTCCCCACCCTACCTGAC